>Ga0208357_1002031_pt1 | contig 13956 bp, 12 predicted proteins | sample NGESurdeep092012_6_FD_184487 | JGI IMG/M metagenome (GOLD analysis project Ga0208357, IMG submission 184487) | Arctic peat soil microbial communities from Barrow, Alaska - NGEE Surface sample F52-2 deep-092012 (SPAdes) | ecosystem: Environmental > Terrestrial > Soil > Wetlands > Peat ... | reverse complement strand
CCCCAATTCACCACCCGGTTCTGGAATTTAAGGGAGTCTTTCATCGTTTTGCCTCCTAACCGCGAGCCGACTACGACATCACAAAAATCAGATGCGAGCGGTTCTATAAGCCGCGGGATCTCGCCCGCCTTGTACGTATGATCGCCATCCAACATCACGACAAAATCGGTATCGTCGCTTACCGTCTTAAAGGCTGTCCGCATAGCGTTACCTTTACCTTTTTTGGGTTCATGGATGACGATAGCGCCGAGCGATCGCGCCACAGCGGCTGTTTCGTCGGTCGAGTTGTTGTCAACGACGACGACTTCCGTAGTGAATCCAAAATGGCGCAATCGTTTGATTGGTATGCCTTCGATGACGTGCGCGATGCCTTCCTCTTCGTTATAGCAGGGGATAAGGATCGTAATTTTTTTGAGATTTGTTTTCATAGGTATATTTGCTCGTTGCTCACTATCGCTCATAGAGATATACGATTGTCGTATGCTCTATGTTATCTATGCCGAATGAGAAGGAGATTGGTTTCATCTCGACGGCCGCAGGCGGGAAACCTGAGGCGCTCATAGGGCTGTTTTTAATGGATATTTAACCTTGCATATTTTTAGCATACTAATCTATACATGTCAATAGGCCATAAGTTGACAATGATTTAAAAATAATTTATACTAATCTTACTCATGGAACCGAAAATATCCATCATTGTTATCGTCAAGAACGATCGGGGGATCGAGCACACCCTGGCTGGCCTGGAAAGCCAAAAAAAACCGGCACCGACGGAGATCATCGTCGTTGATGCCACCGAAGAGCCAATTCTTGCGGATATACGCAAGAAGTACAGGGATGTTCTATGGCATCAATTCATTCCGCGGCTGGCGAACAAAACTTCCATACCAGAACAGCGGAATTTCGGCATCCGTGCCGCGAAAGGGAACATCATTGTTTTCATTGATGCAAACTGCATCCCTTCCGAGCATTGGCTTTTTGAATTGACCAAGCCGATCCTTGATGGCCATGAGAGCATGGTGGCCGGCTCTGTGCGGGCGACGGATCCGAAAACCCACGTCAATCTCAATCGCGAGGATGATAAGAACGATGGATATCTGACCTCCAGTCCGACCATCAATCTTGCTTTCAAAAAAGAACTTTGGAAGGAGGTAGGGGGATTTGATGAATCGTTCTTATTTGGATCGGATGTGGATTTTACGTGGCGCTGCCATAAGGCCGGCAATAAAATTCGTTTCGTGCGCAATGCGTTCGTTACTCACGAATGGGGAGGTCTGCAGGATGAGGTCAAGCGATCCTTCAGATATGGAAGAGCTCGCGCCTTCATTCTTAAAAAACACCCGGAGCTTTTTCGCGAGCTATTCGGAGGCAACCTTTATATACTTGTCTATACCCTCTATTTTCTTGGCCTGCCGCTTACCTATTATTTCTGGTGGTATCCCTTCATTCTCTTTCTCGCGATCGCTAAAAACATCGGGAAACACCCTTTCAAAATGGTCTTTTTGAATATGATCTACACGCTAGGAATGTGGCTGGAATTCCTTAAGATGTTTTCCCGGACCATCTTTTCGAACGCGGCGGAGAGCTCCGCCATAAAAAGTTTGTAGTCTTCTTTCTTGATCTGGACGCCGGGCCGTGGTCCGGAAGGGGTGTTGTTCACATCAACGATATATATCTTTCCGTCCTTGCGGTCGCGCAAGATATCCAGCTCGCCATAGTCGAGCCCGAAATCCTTGCAGAATTTGATAATAGCCGCCTGCTCTTCTTTGGTGAAGGCCTTATCCGTGTCCACGCGGGTCGCGAGCACAGTATCGTCGAATCGGTCACTGATACCATGCTTCCGATAGAGGGTGAACGGGATATCCTCGCCAAAAATGAACGTGCGGATATCCGTCACAGAATTTTCATCCGTCTGATTATCAATAAGCTTCTGATAAACAAACCCTTTCTCCGGCGTAGAAGGCTTATCCAGGATCTCTGCCTGATGGAGTGCATTGATATTTATTTTTTTAACATACACTCCTTGGTAAGTGAGGGGATCGATCGTCGTACCGTATCCAAATGACTCAAAAAAGACCCTATTGACGCGGTCTTTGCCGATATCTCCACATCGGGCGTTGAGGACGTTGTAGCGTGCAGAGAGATCGGATAATATTTTATCATCCGTCCTTACGGTGGTGTCCTCAAACGCCATTGCCAGATCGAAACGGGCGTTCGGATTGTTGGTCATTGAATAGCCCAATATATGGCATATCATGTAGAGAAGATGCCAAATCCTCGGTTTGTCGGGATAGAATAAAATGATTTTTTTCTTAAACCCGTTCTTCCATAAGGCGCGGAAGTAAACAAGCTTGCACCAGATGATCGTACGTCGCTGATACGTCCGGTCATCGATCCACGAAGCTGTGGTTTTCATGCTAAAGAATATAACTTATATGGATAGTTTTGTCAACTATGACCGCATGTATGGATATTTGACACAATAGTGATACCATGTTATACTCCCATCGATCAATAATGATGTCCGCCAAACAAGGAACAGTTAAGAAATTTTATTCGGCCGAAGACCATGCCACCTGGAGCAGGCTTTTTTCGCGTCAAAAAGCGATTGTATCAAAATATGCCTGCAAAGAATTCCTCGTCGGGTCTAAAAAGTTGGCGCTTGATCCCAAGCATGTGCCCGATATAAAGCAGGTCAGCGAGCGTCTTACCAAAATGACCGGATGGAAACTTTCAAAGGCCACCAGTAAGAATATGTCCATGCAGGATTGGTTCATAGCCATGCGTAAGGGATCCTTCCCGGTGACGGACTATATACGCAAACCTGAAAATTTTGATCATACGTCCATGCCGGACCTTTTCCACGATTATTCAGGCCACCTCCCGTTCTTCACCGATAAAAAATTTGCCGACATGGCGTACGCGTTCGGTGTCATGTGCGAGAAGGCCAACCAGCGGCAATTGCTTCAGATATCCCGCATATGGTCCCTGGGGGTAGAATTCGGTTTGATAAAAGAAAAGGGCAAGATAAAACTTTTCGGCGCCGGGTTGATATCCTCGTACGGCGAATCCCTGCATGCGGTCGCGCTCATTAAGAAGGGTCGTGTTGTTCCCTTTGACCTCAAGCGGGTCATCGCAACACCAGGAAAGGTATATGAGTTGCACAAAAAATATTTCGTCGTGAATAGCGTGAAAGATATATCCGATGCCCTGTTTGCCTATGGCAAGAAAGAATCCCTCGTTTGAAATTGCAAAATTTCGATAACGATATATAGTTACTTATAACGTCATGGAAACCATCCGCCGTTGGTTGCGGCATTTTTTGAGCGATAGCCTCTTCCGAAATTCGGTGTATCTCATGTTGAGCACCGTCATCTCGGGTGGGCTCGGCTTCTTTTTTTGGCTCATCGCCACTCATATATATTCACCGCAACAGATAGGGATAGGAACCGCACTGATCTCCGCCATGGCGCTCATTTCCAGCATGGGCCTACTCGGATTCAATAGTACCCTTATACGGGTTTTACCTAATTCAAAGAACAAGAATAACGAGATAAACACCGGATCGGTACTTGTCATTGGCGCTTCAGCGATCATGGCCACAGTATATGTATTGCTGATTCCTTTCATCGCTCCAAGTCTTGACGTTGCCCACCAGAATTTCTGGTACGCCGCCGGCTTTGTGGTCATGGTGGGTCTGGCGTCGATAAATTCGTTGACCGACAGCGTCTTTATCGCGTACCGGTCGGCACAGTACGCGCTCATCACTGATGCGTTCATCACGAGCGGAATAAAACTGCTTTTGCCATTAGCATTTGTTGCCTTGGGCGCGTACGGGGTATTCGCCTCTGCTGGTCTTGCCGCATCGATAGGCATGGTGGCCAGCGTTTTATATTTAGTATTTGTGTTCGGCTATAAGCCAGAACTAAAGATCGACAAGTCAACCCTCAAGAACTCTCTTCATTATTCATCCACCAATTATGTCGCCAGTCTTTTGAACATGATCCCGGCGCTCGTCTTGCCCGTGATCATTCTGGACCATCTCGGTGCTCCCGCGGCCGCTTATTACTATCTGGCGTTCATGATAATAAACTTGCTCTACACGGTATCAGGTTCGGTTGCGCAATCGCTCTTTGCGGAGGGTTCATATCAGGATGAGGTTCTACGAAATCTTATCAAGCGTGCCGTTCTGATACTCGTTGTCATCACGATACCCGTTGGTATCATTCTCGCGATCTGGGGACCATTCGTTTTGACCTTTTTTGGAAAAGCCTATGGCGCCGGGGGGTCCGACGTTATCGTTCTCTTGGCGATCTCCGCTCCCGTTATCGCCGCTTATAATATAGGCGGCGTTTTGCTAAAGATCACAAAACAGGTATATTCGTTGATCGTTGTGAACCTTGTGTATGCCGCGGCGGTCGTCGGGCTATCGTGGCTATGGGTGGGAAGAGGGCTTACCTGGGTGGTTATTGCCTGGGTTGCCGGAAATTTGATCGCGGCGATCCTGGCATTCTTATTGGTGTTCTATCATCATCAGCGGCATTTATCCGCCCAAAAAATATCCCTTGCGCAGGGCTAAAGGCCAGCCGCGATGATGTTTTGAAGCGTTTGATATGCAGGCTTGGTGCTCCCATCAGCCCGAATGAGCCCAAAGAAATTCTCATTGGTGCTTGTGCTTGTGCCAGCGTCTTGGAGGCTATACCAGAACAACGGTCCGGCCCATGGATAACTTTCGTATAGCTGGAAGGTATCCGTGAGCATCTCGGATTGCTGAGCTTCGGTGTCGTACCATTGAGGATCAGGCCCGTCGGTCGGAGCGCCGAACTCCGTGATCCAGATCTTTTTATTGGCATTACCGTTCGCGACCATAATACTCCTTAGGCTCGGAGTAGTGACCGACATCTGATCCCACGCGCCGCTTCCGGTGCTTGAAGGGAAAGCCGGGAACGTGTACGGATGGTCACCGACCGCGTCAAAGTAATTTTTACCTCCCGCGTTATAGACACAATTCAAGAAATCCGTCGGAGAGGTGTTGTTGCCGTCGGTGGACTCAGGGGCGAGGCCTCCGGTGACGACGACCGCGTCAGGGTCGGCTTTTTTGATGGCGGGATACGTGGCCTGCAACAGCGATGTGTATGCCACGCAATCCGTTTTTGGCGCCCAGAAATTATAATTATTCGGTTCGTTCCAGATCTCCCAATCGTGCATCCCATCGCCCTTATACCGGGCGGCGATCTCTGCGGCGAACGTGGCGTACGTGGAAGGATCCGCCGGGGGGCACTCAACCCCATTGTCGCATCCCGCCGCCCGCGCCCATTGTGGTGTGAATAGAATGACACCGAGTCCATGTAAGTGGTGCGCAGCGAGGGCGCTTATAAGCGTGTCGTAACTGCTCCATGTAAAACTGCTTGACGAGCTGTACTGCACGTCTCCCCATTCGATATCAAATCGCACCCATGTGACGCCGAGGGCGACCATCTCATTGAGTTCTTGGTTGAGGGTGCTGGTGCTGATCTTTGAAAGGCTGCCGCCGCCGGCAATGCCAACAGCGTGGCCAATATTCGCCACTGAAACAGGGGGAAGAATCGTAGTGGAGGTAGGGATAGTAAGAGTGCTGGATCCGGTGGAGCTCGCTATTATTATAGTGGATGACGCCGCCGGTTGACTTGGCGGAGTAATGGGGGATGAAGGACGGGTCCATATCCATCCAAAAAAAATAATACCGGCGATCAACACCACGCCGATAACTGAGATTATGACCTTCTTTTTCTTTTGTTTGGTCATTTATGATCGGACTGCCTGGATTATCATAGTTTCGTAAGCATCCGTGTCGAGGGTGCGGGTTTCAAGACCGGAAAGATTAGAATCATCACTTTCTCCAGGCGTGAAAAATTGAATATTGGTAAACCCTATCGTTTTCAGTAAATTACCTAGGGTAGTTTTATCGTAAATAAATCGGTGTCCCCATTTTGTAAAGACTGCGTTGATCGCAAAGCAGGGATTTACATCTTTTACTTCGGGAAATGCAAATCCTGTCATGCGGCGAATATACCTTTCTTGCAGATCGGTTCTTGTTGAGCCGAACAATTGTAGCAGTGGTTCAAGTGATGGTATGGCGATACGAATCTTGCCCCCCGAACGCAATATCCTGTGGCATTCTTTGAACATGGTCACTGCGCCCTCATACTCGATATGTTCCAATTGATGTTCGCTAAAAACATAGTCAAATGATGTGTCGGGAAGCGGAAATGTTTTGGTGGCATCGAGGGTTACAGAGCTTAACGACTGTGGATAGAGGTCCGTGTTCAACCATCCCGGCATCATGCAGACATATGCCCCGATCTGAAGTTTGCGCAGGCTATGAGTTTTCATATATCGGGAAATCAAAGCGGGCCTGACTATTAAGCCGGCGTGCTTCTGGGTGCCTTTAACCACCGTAACCAAGGGGCGGATACGTTTGAGATGACTGATTAGTTTGCCATCCTCCTGCGCGGTTTCTTTTTGAGACATTAGCTTTTACGGAGAGACCTTAACCTTTATCGGCACTTTACCTTGCTAAGCGATTGCTGTCAATTCTCTTTAGAAATATTATTTTATCAATTGTGGATCTTTGAGAAGTTTTATCAACGCGTCTGCGAGAGCTTTTGGATCAGAAGGGTTGATCAATAAACCCGTTTCCCCATCCGTGATTATTTCCGGTATGCCTCCTACTCGGCACGCGACCACTGGCCTTCCCACGCTCATCGCTTCCACATTGACCAATCCAAAGGCTTCCGGCCAAATAGAAGGGACAACCACGATAGTTGACTCCTTTAATAGCTCAGCCACATCTTCGTAGTTTCTATAACCTAAAAAATCGACACTATTATCCAGGCCCAGATTTTTTGATAGTGCTTCACAGAAATTTATATATGGCCCATTGCCGGCAAGCGTTAATATGGCATTAGGGATCTGCTTGATCACTTCCGGCATCGCTTTTAATAGGGTATCAACGCCCTTTACCTGATCCATACGTCCCAAATATAATAAACTCCTCTTATTTTCAATCGGCGAGAACGGTAGAGGTTGAATACCGTTACGAACGACAACTACCTTACTAAAAAGCTTTGAATCGCGTGCTGCTTGCGCAAAAAAATCACTGTACGCAATCACGACATCAATATTCTTATAGTAATGTCTGAAGAAAAAGAATTTTAGCTTCTCCCCATAGTATCGCAGCCTCCTTTTATCGTTTATAAAAAAATAGCGCAATTCATTTTCATAAGCCTTTAGATTTGGAGTATCTTCGATCCGCGTAGGGTCGAACACCATATGATAGTGAATGGTGAATACCGTCGGGATTTTCTTTAGCGGCAAGAGAATAAAAGGAGATGCGTTGCTTATAATGTGGAGATGCACGACGTCCGGTTTAAAGGTTCTTAATATTTTATAGAGCGACCACACTGCAAATGGATTGAATATCAACAAAATAAAGCGGGCAATCGAATTCGTTTTAAAACTTCGAAAGGTATAATCCGAAAACCGTTGGGGAGAATTTGGTATATCTCCCGCTAAAACCCGGACATCATGTCCTTGTGCTTGCAATCCTTCTTTTAGTTGACGCACCAGTACTTCTGCCCCTCCGTAATCAATGCCGATACTGTTTACTAAAAGAATTTTCATAGATTACCTTTTAGTACCATGAATTCTTCCCCGAACCATTCCCAAAATGGCGGCCACTTCAAGGGCAAGCTGAATATATCCATATAAGAGATATTCGGAATGATCCTCCCGAAAAGCTCTTATTGGCCACCAGGGGTAAAGTATCAATGGGCCGAATACGATAAATAGCAATCCTATGATCGGTGCAAAGAAAAAGAAAAAAGCTGCGATCATAATAACGTAGAGAAATGGCAACGGGAAGACGGGTAACGGTTTCTTTTCCTTAGTATAATAATAAATAAGATACCCTGTGCGATAATATGTTTGGCGAATAAGATAGGCAACGCCTTCACGATGGCGGTGATGGATGATCGCTTGGGGCTCAAAGATGATCCGCGCGCCCTGTTCTCGGAGTCGGGTAGAGATCTCGGAATCTTCGGCGAAGGCCATTCTTTCATCAAAACCCCCGATAGTGCGCAGCGCTGAAATATGGAATGCGCAGTTTAAACCAAAGACTGCCTGCACCTCGGTCGGTTCTGTAGCGATGCTTATGGGCACGAACATATCTTTCAAATAGATGAAAAACCGCCACAGGGGATTTTTACTGGTGCCAAACGCAAGTGGCGCGGGGTTACCATACCCGGTTGCAGACAGATAGCGCTCGGCAAGATATTCCGTTTTATATGCGAATGTTTGACCCCCCGTCGCGGTGACTTTCGGGTCCTCAAAAGGCCTCAGAAGATAGTGGAGCCACTCAGGGTCGGCAACGGCATCATCATCGATATAAGCAATGATCTCTCCTTTCACCGCCGCCAGCCCTGTGTTGCGGGCAATGGGAGTGCCGCGGTTTTTGGCATGGCGAACAACCTTAACCCCGTGAGCTTCGGCGATCTGTGCCGTGTCGTCCGTTGAGCCGTCGTCAACAACGATGACCTCGTAACGATCTTTGGGGTAAGTTTGTTTGCCAAGACTTTCCAAGCAAGGACTGATGAGTTTGCTACGGTTGAAAGTGATCACAACGACACTCACAAATGGGTATTTTCGTTCCGTCATAAGTTGGGGAATTTTACCTTATTAATACGCTATCGTCAATAATATATTTCCGATCCGCCATTGTTGTAGATGAGGTCCTTGTTGTTATCGAGGAAGCTCACGGGGAAATGATAGTAGAGAAGGTTCGCATCAACATCCTGGACGACGGTTTGTGTTTTAACATTGTTGTAATCAAGGTAGACATAAGCGTTCTTTTGGATGGTCGCGGGATAAAGTCCGGCCAAAGGAGCGATGTCCGAATAGGCAAGCATTCTTACGTTTGTAAAATAAACATCGGATTGGATCGGCACACCCGGATCCGCATTTTCTGCGATCCAGTCGATCGAGCTTACCTCCTGGGCGTGGGTATAGTAGGCGTCATAATAAAATCCATAGTTGTTGAGGGGAAGGGGCGGCCGTGCGCCACCGGTCAGCTGGGGGACCAATCCGGACAACATCACAAAGAAGAAAAGCAATATTGCGCTGCAGAGCAATAATTGTGCCTTTGATGAGGAAAATAATAACGAACATAACGAGAGGAGCACCAATACGATCGGTAACGCAAGGAACATGAGATCCTGCTGGACCAGTCGTAGTAATCCATAGTCCACTGCGCTTGACGGCAGAAGCGTCTGTGCGGCCAGGATGATCACCCCCGAAACTGAAAGCGCGATATATTCACCGGGCACATGGCGAAAAAGATTTTTTCTGAAACTATAACCGATCAATAATCCTAGAATGCCCAACCCTATCAATATTTGTATGATGTCTGCGTAGACCTGTTTTACTTCCGTATAAAAAGTGTTGAGAACGACGTGTGTGCTGGATTCCACCGTCTGGCCTAACGACGTGACGGGGATGGTGGGCTCGGCAAGTATCGGCGTGGGATATTGTTCGGTCAAACTTAATGGAAAAAGATTGGAGGCGGGGGTGGAAGCTGCCGCTTGTTGCATTTTTGCTTGGACAAGTTGATCGAACTGTTGCTGGAGGGTCGGTTGTGTTGATTGCACCAAGCTATACTTATCGACCCCCGTATGGTCCTCGTTGATAAAGGGATGTTCTATGCCTGTGAGGATCTGCTCGATGGTATTGGAAACACTGGTGGATGTTTTTGTTATGACCGCTGACCATACTATGATGATTCCCAGCAAAACGATGACAAGGGGAATGGTAAGCAAGACGCGTTGATGATGAACTTCTTTATTGCGGAACTTATCGGTAAGGCGCGAGAACCAGCGTGGCCACGTTGCTCCGATGAACAAGCGGAGTATCCGGTTGATGATGTAAGCCCCTACGAAAATTGCGATGGCGACGTACGACGTCGAATAATGTGACAGCACCATGCCTGTTGCCAATAGGAAAAGAAGGATGTGCCGCCGCCATTCGTCGGTATGATCCAAATCGAGCAATATAAAAAGCAGTGCACCAAAAAAGACCAGGGCGATCCCTTGGCGGTTGAGGAAGGCCATATCGGTCATGAATGTGGGGAAAGAGATATAAAGGAATCCTGCCAAGAATGCCACCATGTCGGATACGTATCTCCTGCTTATGTAGTAGATGGTGGTCACCCCAAGCGCCCCCAAAAACTGGAAGAAGAACTTAAAAATATAGGTACCGCCTACATGTAAAAGATTCTGCAGATAGACAGGAAGGATCGTAAGGCTGAGGCATGCCATATACGGATCTTGATACAATGCCATGCTCCATCGATGCGCGGTGTTCACCAACGTAAACACATGATATTCCAGCAGGATGTCATGCCCCGTGACGAACCATCCTCGCATGGAATTCATAAGCAGGAAGGAAAGCGCCATCATATAGAGGGTCAATGCGGGGACGGAAGGGTCGAGATCTTCTTTTTTGATGATCATTATCGGAATGGCGACCACGGCGAGGCCATACGCAACCATGGTGAATATATTCGACCCGCCGTTGTTCAGGCTGATCGCTCCGAGGCAGGCAAGAATGGGATATAAAAATGAGATGCCAATGAAAGACCAGCTGGTGGCATTGAGTTTTGGCGCGTCCAACGGAATTTTTTTATTAAAAATAAAACCGAAGGACAGTAATAGGTATATCAATGCGTCAAAAGCGATAAGAAGGGGTATCGTAGTGAGTGGCTGATCCATTCCGAAGAATGGAAGGATCGTGTTCACTCCCAGTCCGACCACCATGAGCATGAGAATGCTTAGTGCGGTGCTGAAAGCGAGCCCGAGCATCCACGGAAGATGTTTCTTGATGAGGAAGGGGAGAAGAAGCAGTCCGGGGACGATGACGATGTAGAGGAAAGATAAAAATGATCCGACATAAAAGAAGTCGCGCTGGAATATCGCGATAAAGTTTACCAAAACAAGCCCCAAGAGAAAGAAAATCGGGAATGGCTTTATGGGTCGAGGTACAGGGGGTCTATTTTCGGCCATGAGATCTATGCATTACGGCTTCCCCGCAAAGAGAAAGTCGATCTGTTGATTCAGTGAGGTAAGGTCTACCACGACCCTTCCCGCTTCATTGGTTGTATTGAACAGGTAGGAAACAGTGATCACGGTGCTCCCGTTGTCCGGAAGCACTACCGTGTTCTCTGCGAGCACCGTCGTATTCCCTTCGGCATCTTGGAAATATGCCTCGTAGGGATATGTCGTCGTCGCATACTCCACATTATGTATGACGAACGAGAAGGAGATCGGTTGCCCCGCAACCGTGGAGCTCGGAAGTGCGGAGGCATTCTCAAAGTACAGCTCGGTGTACCGTTCTGGCTGGGGGATGAGGTTCAGCGACACCAACCCTTGGTATACCACGAATTGTTTTCCATATACGTAAAAAGAACCGGCGAGGATAACGGCGACGATGACGAGGATTATGATAACGGTACGGATGCGCATGCTTGATTTATTGAAAATTTATGGTATTATAAAGAGGATGATTCGAACCAGCACGTCCTCTGAAATATTGTGTCATATATCTATTAAATAGTCCATGAAACGAAGCACTGAAGTTGCCATATTTTTTTCATCGCTCGCGGTGATCGGAATATTGGTGGTGGGTGGCATCCTCTATTTTAACGCTCAAAAACCCGAGACTGCTGCCGCTCCTGCGCCGTCGGTGGTCCAATCGCAGGGCGTGCAAACGATTCCGACGAGTACGATCACCATTCCTGCACCCCCGACTTCAAGCGCCCCGTTTGCAGCGCTTACGTTGCCGTACTCGGTGAATACCATGACTTCGAACACGACCTACTGGCCAAAGGACTGGGGAAGCATTTCATTCATAAAAGGCGGTATCTCCTTTACCCCCGCCGCAAATCCCGTGGGTGCGAATAGCTTCTTGAACGGATCGGCATCCTGGAGCAACTATCAGGTGAGCACGAACGTCAGTTCGCTGAACGGGGGATGGTTTGACATCGTGGCGCGGGTTGCAAACAAAACACAAAATTTCGTCTACTGTGAATTCGGATCGAATGGCACCGAGATCATCGAGCGTGTGAATGACAATGATACGCAGATCGCACACACCAGTGCTTCGCCCACCAACCTTGTCGGCGGGACGGAAAACTTTGGCATGAAAGTATATGGAAATGACATTGCGTGCATAATGGCCAATCAGGAAGTTCTCGGAGTGCGGGTGCAGGACAATAATGAAGCTCCTGCTGGAGGTATCGGATTCGTCATTTTCGGTCAGAGCGAGCAGCAGAGTGTTCAGATCGGCAATATATCGGTTTCCGCATTGCCGAGCGATACGATCACCCAGCCGTTTCCCGTAGCCGCACCGGTAGTTGCGACTTCCACACAAACAACCCCGCCACCTCCTCAGTCACCGCCACCGCCACCGCCAGCGTCACCCACAACGACGCCCGCGCTCTCATTGCCATATTCCACCACCACATTCAACGCCAACGATTGGTATGATGGATGGGGCTCTTTTTCCACCGCGAGCGGAACCTTTGACCTGAGAACGAACAATTCGGAGACAAGCGCCGGGATATTCCTTAATAATTCCGGGTCGTGGACCGATTACAAGTTCACCGCATATGTGGAGTGGTTGAGCGGACAAATCTTTGAACTCGTTGCCCGCCGAACCGACGGCACAAATCTTTTGGAATGTGTATTTTCAAACGTGGACTCCGAAAGCACGAACGTCAGTATCAATATGGTTTCCAATGGTCAAACTATTACCTTAAATCAAGGCAATGCGCTCGCGACCCCCTCTTCCCATTTGTTTTCGATCGGCTTTCCGGTTTCCATAGAAGTGCAAGGGCAGAATGTTCGTTGTGATGTTGATAACCAGACGGTTTACGCCGAGATACCGAGTGGTCTGCTCACTAAGGGAGGCATCGGTTTCATCACGTGGGATCCGCAACAGGGGAATAGCGAGATCATGGTAAGTAAGATCTCAGTAGTGCCATTGTAGTTTAGCGGATTGCTGCTCCTCTTGGAATGTCGCCCTTTATTTTCGTGTAGCAAAATCTCAATTCGCTTGGTTCGAATCTCAGATGGGTTGACCTGTCACGTTATCATATTCCTTTTTCTTCCGATCCCGAAAAAGCAACCAGCCGATGACGAAGCCGACAATTAACAAAGTGCACAGCATGATTATGAGAGCAGGTCCAATGCAGTCGTCTGGCCCGCTCGGAACACAATCCGGTCGTATGAGCTGCATGACGAAGTTTCCGTATGCTGTTATGAGCACTGCGAACCAGTTGTAAATCCCGCAATAGAACGCAGGGGACCAGCAGAGCTTCTGCAGCACAAAAACATACAGGCCCATGCCCCCTAGAGCGAATAAAATTGCAAAAATGATTATTTTTAGATATTTCATATCGGTATCCCTATCGAATCTTAGACGTCTACTTTAGGCTCTGGATATATAAGTTGTCCTTTCCTTACTTTTAGAAATGGAGTTAACCGATGCTTTTTTGCGGTGCTAGTACCGATAATGTCCTTTACGGCCCATCCTTTTTTGCTGAGCGCGTCAGCGATCAGAGAGCGATGACATCGCCAGGGTACGGCCTCGGCGCACATGATAGCGGTTGTTCTCTTGCTCGCAATCTTCGTGAGTGCTTCTAATCCCTTCGAAAAACCGGGGGTTGCCATATAGTCCGCGAACCCTCTGAACGAAGCATTCCGCCAGCCAAGATTTATCGAATCCTTTTTCGAGTGGCGCAGACCTCCGAGATTCGCGAGATGCCTATACCGGATATGCTCTTGCCGCAAGGAATCTTTGAGTGTATCCGTGTTGAATTGGGGATTATGGCGCGACATTGGAATAGAGCGCACGTCGACAATCTCT
>Ga0208357_1002030_pt1 | contig 13961 bp, 13 predicted proteins | sample NGESurdeep092012_6_FD_184487 | JGI IMG/M metagenome (GOLD analysis project Ga0208357, IMG submission 184487) | Arctic peat soil microbial communities from Barrow, Alaska - NGEE Surface sample F52-2 deep-092012 (SPAdes) | ecosystem: Environmental > Terrestrial > Soil > Wetlands > Peat ... | reverse complement strand
GGTCACGAACCCGGCCGCGCAGGTGTCGGGCGATTTCTCTGCTGAGGAACTGCTCGGACGGCCGTACGTGGCCGACCCGCTGCGGGCGCACGACTGCGCGCCGGTCGGCGACGGGGCGGCGGTGGTGATCCTGGCGTCCGGGGACCGGGCCCGCGAAGTGTGCGCGCGGCCGGCCTGGATCAGCTGGTTCGGTCACCGGATCGAGTCGGGGTCGCTCGGGGCGCGGGACCTGCTGGCGCTGCCGCCGCTCGGGCCCGCCGGCGGCCCGTCGGTTGACGTGGCCGAGTTGCACGCGCCGTTCACCCACCAGGAGATCGTGCTGCGCCGGGCGCTCGGGCTCGGCGCCGAGGTCGAGGTCAACCCGTCCGGCGGCGCGCTCTGCGGCAACCCGATGTTCGCGGCCGGGCTGGCGCGGATCGGGTGCGCGGCCGAGGCGGTCATGGCCGGCCGGGCGGGCCGGGCGCTCGGGCACGCGACCAGCGGGCCGCTGCTGCAGCAGAACCTGGCCTGCGTGCTGGAGGGGCGTTGACATCCTCCCCCGCCTGAAGGCGGGGGATTCCAACTACGACGCTAGGAGCGTGAGTTGAGGTTCGCGGTTCATTGGCCGGCTGATGCCGTCGCCTCCCCGCGCTTTCACCGCATGCCCTGCGGCGATGTTGCGTGCCGCGTTCACGTCAGCGTTGCAGGCGAAGTTGCAGGCCGTGCACAGGAATGCCGCTTGGCTCTCACGGTTCTCCCTGGCGACGTGCCCGCACGCACTGCAACGCTGCGACGTGTACGCGGCTGGTACCTTCTCGACCCGGCCGGGGGCCTTGTCTTCAAGCCTGGAGGCGAGCAGTCCCCAACCGGACTTGCCGATGCCCCGGTTCAGGCCCGTCTTCTGGGCGACGTTCCGGCCCGGCGTGTCTTTGGTGCCGCTGGCCGAGCGGGTCATGCTCGTGATCTTGAGGTCCTCGACGCGTATCACGTCGAACCTGCGGGCGAGATCGGTGCTGGTCTTCTCCACCCAGTCCTTGCGCCGGTCGGTCTCGCGGGCTTTCAGCCGGGCGACCGAGGCCTTGACCTTGCCGCGCCGGTTCGACCCGCGCCCGGCCTTGGCGAGCTTCCGTTCCAGCCTCACGAGCCTGCGTTGCTCGCGGGCGCTCAGGCCCGGGCAGCTCAGCATCTCGCCCGTCGACAGCGCGGCTGTCACCTTGACGCCACGGTCCACGCCGACAACCTCGCCAGTGCCCGGCGCCGGCGCCGGGTGTGGGATGTGCGCGAACGCGACGTGCCACCGGCCCGCGCGGTCGCGCGTGACCCGGTAGGACTTCACGTCGCCGGGCACGGGACGCGACCAGCGGAACCGGACCCAGCCGACCTTGGGGACCCTGACCTCGGCCCGGTGCCGGCTCAGCCGACGGACATCGCCGGGCTTGACGGCAACGACGCGGAATCCTTCGTGCTGCCCGGCCTTCCGCCAGGTTGGCCTGCCGTGCGTCCCGGCGAAGAAGTTCCGCATGGCTTGGTCGAAGTCGCGCAGGGCCTGCTGCTGCACGGTCTGGGACCCTTCGGCGAGCCACGGGTTCGCCGCGCGGGCTGCGGTGAGCTGCCGGGACTGCTCCAGGTAGCCGGGCGCGGACGTCCGGCCTGGACGCCACCAGGCGTGCTGCTCGACTGCGAGGTTCCATATGTACCGGGCATCCGAGCAGTGCCTGAGCAGAGCAGATTCCTGCTCAGGGGCGGGCTGGAGGCGGTATCGGGACATGCGAACATTATAACGGACAATGTTCATAAGGGATGCGCTGTGCGAAAATGTTTGCCCCGCTCTGCGGGGCACCGGCCTACTCCCCGGGCTGAAGGCCGGGGTCTCCGCCGGAGGTTCCGATGAGGGCGGTCGTGCTCGGCGTCGGGCAGACCAGGCACCGGTCCAAGCGCACCGATGTGTCGATGGCGGGGCTGTGCCGGGAGGCGGCCGACCGGGCCCTGGCCGACGCCGGGCTCACCTTCGCCGACATCGACGCGGTGGTGGTCGGGAAGGCGCCGGACCTGTTCGAGGGCGTGATGATGCCCGAGCTGTATCTGGCGGACGCGCTCGGCGCGGTCGGCAAGCCGCTGCTGCGGGTGCACACCGCGGGCTCGGTCGGCGGCGCCACCGGGATCGTCACCGCCAACCTGGTGCAGGCGGGCGTGCACCGGCGGGTCCTCGCGGTCGCGTTCGAGAAGCAGTCGGAGTCCAACGCGATGTGGGCGCTGTCGATCGCGCCCCCGTTCAGCATCCAGGTGGTGGCCGGGGCGGGCGGGTACTTCGCGCCGCACATCCGCGCCTACATCCGCCGCAGCGGCGCCCCGGCGCACATCGGCGCGATGGTCGCGGTCAAGGACCGGCGCAACGGCGCCAGGAACCCGTACGCGCACCTGCAGCAGCCCGACATCACGCTGGAGTCGGTGCAGGCCTCCCCCATGCTGTGGGATCCGGTCCGCTACGACGAGACCTGCCCGTCGTCGGACGGCGCCTGCGCGGTGATTATCGGCGACGAGGAGGCCGCGCGGGCGTCGGTGGCGGCCGGCCGGCCGGTGGCGTGGATCCGGGCGACCGCGATGCGGACCGAGCCGACGATGTTCTCGGGCAAGGACCCGGTCAACCCGGCGGCCGGGGTCGCGGCGGCGGCCGAGCTGTGGTCCAAGGCCGGCATCACCTCGCCGATCGACGAGATCGACGTGGCCGAGATCTACGTCCCGTTCTCCTGGTACGAGCCGATGTGGCTGGAGAACCTCGGCTTCGCCGCGCCCGGCGAGGGCTGGCGGCTGACCGAGGCGGGCGAGACCGAGATCGGCGGGCGGCTGCCGGTGAACCCGTCCGGCGGGGTGCTCTCCTCCAACCCGATCGGCGCGTCCGGGCTGCTCCGGTTCGCCGAGTCGGCCCTGCAGGTGATGGGCAAGGCGGGCGCGCACCAGGTGCCGGGCGCGCGGACCGCGCTCGGGCACGCCTACGGCGGGGGCTCGCAGTACTTCTCGATGTGGGTGGTGTCGAGCACCCCGGGCTGAGCTCCGGTCCGGCTGCCGCCCGCTGCTTCCCCGGCAGCGGGCCGCGCCTCCCTCGCCGGTCAGTCTTTCAGGTGGTCGAGGGCGTCGATGACCTGGCGGGGCTCGGTGCGGGTGGTGTAGTCGGGGTGGACGTCGATCCACCGCACCGTGCGGGAAGCGTCGAGGATCGCCGTGGCGGGCATCGGCAGGGTGTCGGTACGGTCGGCGATAGTGTTGCCGGGGTCGGAGACCAGGGTGAAGGCCAGGTTGTTCTTCTGCTGCATGGTCAGCGACCCGTCCGGCTTCTGCGGGCTGACCGCGACCAGCCTGATGCCGCGCCCGGTCAGCTCCGGGAGCAGCTGCTGCTGGTAGGCCGATAGGGCGATGTTGCAGTACGGGCACCAGGCGCCCCGGTAGAAGACCAGGACCGCCGTGCCGCGGCCGACCGCGACGGACAGCGTGGTGGCCGCTCCGTGCACGTCGAGCAGCTCCGCGTCGGGCAGGATCGTCCCGGCCGGGGCGACGCCGGCTGGGACTCCCCCGGTCGCCAGCCCGGCCTGTTCGCGGGCGAAGGCACCCATGACCTCATTGGGCGGCTGGGCCGCCATCGTGGCGTGCATCTCGGCGACTCGCTCGGTGATCGTGGGCGGGCTGGTCATTCCTTGGCTCCTGCCGCTCGCTGTGCTGATCGGGCGCGGAGCGCCGGTGAAGCGGCGCTCCGCGCGACGTGAGCGTCGCACCGCGGCGACTTCTTACCTATCCGAGCACCCGGGTTTGCAGATCGCAGGTAAGACGACTGCGTGCGCCCGCCGCTGACTGACGTGGTGGATACTTCTCCGCCGCACATCGGCCAGAACGATTTCCAACGGAGCCCTGCGATGGCGCTACTTCATCCGGAAGTTCATTTCCCTGTGCTCACCCTCGCCACGCCTGCCTACCCGACGATGACCGCGCCGATCGCCCTCGGTGCGGCGCCGGCGCCAGAGGGCGGGGGCGCCAGCCGTGCCTGAGGACCCGGACTCAGGACTAGTCGGCAGGCTGCGCGCCGGCGACGAGCACGCATTCGCCGAGCTTGCGGAGAAATATCAGGGTGCCATGCTGTCGCTGGCACGGGGCCACGTGCCGAGCGGCGCGGTGGCCGAGGAAGTGGTCCAGGATGCCTGGATCGGGGTGCTCCGGGGCATCGGCAAGTTCGAGTGCCGTTCATCGTTCCGCACCTGGCTCTTCCGCATCGTGGTAAACCGGGCGATCAGCGCCGGCATCCGGGAGCGCCGGAGCGTGCCCGTGGACGATATGGAGCCCGTCGTCGACGCATCCCGGTTCGACGCGGGCGGCACCTGGCGGGTGCCGCCCGAACCCTGGACCGACCAGGCCGACGATAAAATGATCGCGGCGAAGATATCCGCCCGGATCCTGTGCGCCATCGATGATCTCCCGCCCCGGCAGAAAGAGGTCGTGACGCTGCGCGACGTGCAAGGCATCAGCAGCGAGGAAGTCTGCGCCGTCCTCGACATCAGCCAGGCCAATCAGCGGGTGCTCCTGCACCGCGGACGCGGCAGGCTGCGCCAGGTCGTCGAGTCCGAATTCGGAGGCACCCGGTGATCGGCGTGAGGCCCCGGCCCCGGAAGAACCTCGTCTGCTGGCAGTCAGTCGAGCTCGTCACCGACTACCTTGAGGGCGCCTTGTCGCAGGCTCAGCGCCGCCGGCTCGAAGCCCATCTGACGAGCTGCCGCGACTGCCCCGAATATCTCGCCCAGATCCGCGCCACCATCGCGCTGACCGGGGGCATCACGCCCGGCGACCTGACCCCCCAGATGCGAGACGAGTTCATCGGCCTGTACCGCCGGTGGCGGGCCGATGAAGAACACGGCATCCCGTAAGGGCTCCCAGCCCTGGCCGGCCGGTCGTGTTCGGAACAATCGGGCGCAGCTGGCTGCAGGCGGCCGCGCTGCGCCCGGTGCCGCTGCCCTTGGCCCAGCCGCCGACCTCGGCCAGCCGACCGCCGACCCAGGCCAGCAGCGGCGAGTTCCGGTAGCCGAGCGGCGAGCCGGCCAGGGCCGACCAGCGGAACTTGGCGATCGCGGCCGGCGGCGGACCGGCGGCCAGGGCGGCGACCGCGCGCCTGCCGCGCGGGCGCGGCGCTACTCGAGAGATCGGTACAGCCGGTGACGCGCCTGACCATCGCATGCACTTTGGGCGCCGGGCGCGTCCGGCCGGTTCCCCGTTATTAGCGGTCTTCTGACGCGAAGGAACGGTCCGTTCGGAGGAAAGGATTTTAAGATCTTTTCTTCCGAACGGGCCCTGGTTCCACCGGGCTAACGATAGCTCACCGGGAGCCGTTTGATGCCGTTGAGCCAGCCGGACCGGAGCCGTTCGGGCTCGCCCGCCTGGCGGATGTCCGGCATCGCGTCGGCGATCGCGTTGAAGATCAGCCCGATCTCGAGCTTGGCCAGGCTGGCGCCCAGGCAGTAGTGCGCGCCGAAGCCGCCGAGGCCGAGGTGCGGGTTGGGGTCGCGGCGGATGTCGAACCGCTCCGGGTGGTCGAAGACGTCCTCGTCGAAGTTGCCCGACCGGTAGAACAGGCCGACCCGGTCGCCCTGCTGGATCTGCTGGCCGCCGAGCTCGGTGTCGGCGGTGGCGGTGCGCTGGAACACGGTCACAGGGGTGCCCCAGCGGATGATCTCGTCGGCCGCCGTCTCCGGCCGCTCCGACTTGAACAGCTCCCACTGGTCCGGGTGGTCGAAGAACGCCTGCATGCCGTGCGAGATCGCGTTGCGGGTGGTCTCGTTGCCTGCCACCGCCAGCATCAGCACGAAGTAGCCGAACTCGTCCGATGACAGCTCCTCGCCGTCGATCGACGCGTTGACCAGCTTGGTGATGATGTCGTCGCGTGGCTCGACCTTCCGGGCCTCGGCCATCTCCATCGCGTAGGTCAGCAGCTCCATCGCCGCCATCGTGCCGGCGTCGGAGAACTCCGGGTCGTCGTAGCCGATCATCTGGTTCGACCACTCGAAGATCTTCTTCCGGTCCTCCTGGGGAACGCCGATCAGCTCCGCGATCGCCTGCAGCGGGAGCTCGCAGGCGACGTCGGCGACGAAGTCACCGGTCCCCTCGGCCAGCGCGGTGGCCACGATCCGCTCGGCCCGCTGCTGCAGGTTGCCCCGCATGTTCATGATCGACCGGGGGGTGAAGCCGCGGGACACGATCGCCCGGACCTTGGTCTGCTGCGGCGGGTCCATGTTGAGCAGGATCACCCGCTGCATCTCGATCGAGTCCCGGTCGATGCTCTCGTCGAAGCGGATCAGCGCGGTGTTCTCCCAGCTGGAGAACACCTCGCTGCGCTTGGAGACGTCGATGATGTCGGCGTGCTTGGTCACCGCCCAGTAGCCTTCGTCGTCGAAGCCCGCCGAACCTCGGCGCTGGGCGTTCCACCAGACCGGCTGCGTGCGGCGCAGCTCGGCGAATTCCTCCGACGGGACCCGCCTGGCGTACAGCTCGGGATCGGTGAAGTCGAACCCCGGCGGGAGATCCGGTACGGCCACGGCTGCCTCCGGTGTGCCTAAAACTGGAACGTGTTCTAATGGGATTAGAGCACATTGGCTACGCGGATGGAACCGCATACGACGTGATCGGAGAGTGATCGGTGTGGGAACCGCGGTGATCGTCGAGGCGGTGCGCACTCCGGTCGGCCGGCGCGGCGGCGCGCTGTCCGGGCTGCACGCGGCCGAGATCCTCGGCGCCGCGCAGACCGCGCTGCTCGACCGGGCCGGCCTCGGCGGCGACGCCGTCGAGCAGGTCGCGGGCGGCTGCGTGACCCAGGCGGGCGAGCAGTCGAGCAACGTCACCAGGACCGCCTGGCTGCACGCGGGGCTGCCGTACCAGACCGGCTGCCTGACCCTCGACGCCCAGTGCGGCTCCGCCCAGCAGGCGGTGCACCTGATCGCGGGCCTGATCGCGGCCGACGCGATCACCGTCGGCGTCGGCTGCGGGGTGGAGGCGATGTCGCGGGTGCCGCTGCGCGCCAACGCCGGCACCGAGGTCGGCTCGCCGCGGCCCGACAGCTGGGACATCGACCTGCCGAACCAGTTCGTCGCGGCCGAGCGGATCGCCGCCCGGCGGGGGCTGTCCCGCGAGCAGATCGACGCGTTCGGCCTGCGCTCGCAGCGGCTGGCAGGGGCGGCCTGGGCGGCCGGGCACTTCGACCGCGAGGTGATCGGGGTCAAGACCGCCGACGCGACGATCGCCCGGGACGGCGGCCTGCGCGAGACCAGCCTGGAGGCGCTGACACGCCTGGCGCCGGTGCTCGACGACGGCCTGCACACTGCGGGCACGTCCTCCCAGATCTCCGACGGAGCGGCCGCCGTGCTGCTGGTCGACGCCGGCCGGGCGGCGTCGCTCGGGCTGCGGCCGCGGGCGCGGATCGTCGCGCAGTGCCTGATCGGCGCGGAACCCTACTTCCACCTCGACGGGCCGATCGACGCGACCCGGCGGGTGCTGGCGGCCAGCGGGATGACGCTCGCGGACATCGACCTGTTCGAGGTCAACGAGGCGTTCGCGTCCGTCGTGCTGTCCTGGCTGCAGGTGCTTTCGCCGGACGAGGAGCGGGTCAACGTCAACGGCGGGGCGATCGCCCTCGGCCACCCGGTCGGCGCCACCGGCGCCCGGCTGATCACCACCGCGCTGCACGAGCTCGAGCGGCGCGACGCCAGCACCGCGCTGATCACGATGTGCGCGGGCGGCGCCATGTCGACCGCCACGATTATCGAGCGCCTCTGAAAGACTCCGGCTCAGAGCTGGCCCAACGTCGCTTCCAGAAGATCCCGACGCGGGAGATCGAAGTCAGCCGCGGTGTCCGCACCTCAAGTGATTAAGCTGGGTCGTGGTGACACCGTGGTGATCCCGGAGGGGCTCGAGCGGCAGGTCGCCGCTAGGACGGACGTCCATCTGCTTGTCTGCGGTCACGGAAGCGCGATTGCCCAGGTGCCCGGGGAGCCCGGGCCGCGCGGAACGCCCGCCTGGATCGCGTGAGCGCGGGCTCCCGCGACGTCGCGGAGGTTGGCCACGCTAACCGCTGCGAATTGTTCTGCCTGGCGACTACCGCGTTGAACAGCCGCTTCCACTTGGTGCCCGGCCCGTCCGGTTCCTCGGGCACCTTCAGCGGGGCGATGTGGTTGGGGATCTGCGCCCGGTCACCGCGTCGGCGACCTCGATCGCCGACGCGGAGAAGGAGAACGTGCTCGTGAGGCGTGACCGGCGGTGCCGCTACCCCCCCAGAGCCGCCAGCTGCGCCGCTGTCAGGTCAGCCTTCGCGATTGCCTCGATCTGGGCTACGGTCATGTTCGCATAGCCGAGTGCCGCGAGCTGGGCTACGGTCAGCTTCACTTTCACGACCGACGCGATCTGGGCTACCGTCAGCTGCTTATCGCCGCTTTCCGCTCCGGCGATCTGCTGCGCCGTCCGGTACGCCACGCCGAGCGCCTTGATCTGGAGTGGGGTCAGGTGCATCTTCTTCAGCACTGCCAGGTTGGCCTTGGTCACGTGCGCCTTCGCCAGCACCGTCGTCTGGTAGGCGGTCAGCCGTACTGTCCCCGGCGACTGCACTGACTCCGGCGACGAGGATGCGGTTGAGTGCGCGGGCATGACGACGCCGGCGTTGGTGACGCCGAGGCTGATGGCGATGGCTAGCGCGCCGCCGCCGAGCAGGGCCGCCGCGCCGCCGCGCCGCCGCAGGGTTCGCCGGGCAGCGCGGCCGCGCAGCGCCGCGGCTGGGGCAAGGCTGGCGTTGCGGTCCGCGTATTCGGCGAGTCCGGCGAGCTGGGTGCTGAAAGTCTCAGGCATGAGCGTGTTCCTCTCTGTCGAAATTACTCTTGCGCTGCCGCGATGGCCGCGCCTGGCTGGGGGCTGTCGTCGAACTCGGAGACGAGCGGTGCGAGCGCCCTGCGGCCGCGGGCCAGCCGCGCCTTCACGGTTCCCGACGGCGCACCGGTCTCGCGCGCGATCTCCTCGACCGACAGCCCCACCAGGTGATGCAGCACGATGACGCGGCGCTGCTCCTCGGGGATCTTCCGCAGTGCGCTCACAAGCGCCACCAGGTCAGGGGAGAGCCCCGGCACCTCGGCGGGCCGGCCGGCCCGATGGGCGGTCAGCCTGTTCCTGGCCTTCTGCCAGGAATTCACGGTGATCCGGTAGGCGACCACGCGAAGCCACCCTTCCGGATCTTCGTAAGCGCGGATCCGCGGCCATCGCCGCCACGCCCGTATGTACGCCTCCTGTACCGCGTCCTCGGCCTCGCTCAGATCGCCGGTCATCGCGAATATCTGGCGGACAAGCCTGCGTGAGGTCGCGGCATAAAACATGTCGAAGTCATCCGCTTTCGTCATGCCACCTCCGTACCTGTGCCTATGTGCCCGGCGGCCACCGCCGCCAAAGAGAGCACCGGCGAGCCAGTCCGCGGGTTGCACCGGGAACCCCAAAATATTCGGACCACCTGACCATGCGGCCAGCGAGAAGCCCGGCGGCGGATCAGGCGCTGGGCGCGGCGCTGGCGGCCCGGGCGCGTGTCAGGACCGGCTGAACTCCGTCTTCACACCTCCCGCCGGCCTTCGCCCCGGCGCTGCCGCCGGCCGAAGCCGCGGTCGCCGCGCGGAACCGCGTGGCTGCCGCAGATGCGCAGACCGTTCGGACCATAGCCCCGCAGACCGCACCATGGAGTAGTGCGTATTCTCCGCCGGTGGACAGGGCTGAGCCCACGTCGCCGGATCCTGCTCGGGGGCGTATCGGTGATCGTGGCGGCCATCGCCATCATCCTCGGGGTGCAAGGATCACGCGGGCAGCCGCTACCAGTTCCTGGCCGGCCGGGCGCGGTACTGCTCGTCCCTGGCTACGGCGGATCCACGGCGGCGCTAGACGTCATGGCCGCGCGGATACGGCAGGCCGGCCGGACCGCGACCGTCGTCCAGTTGTCCGGCGACGGCACGGGTGACCTGATGGTCCAGGCTCGCGTGCTCGATGGGTACGTCAACAAGGCGTTCAGCACGGGGTCCGGTCCCGTGACCGTGATCGGCTACTCAGCCGGCGGGGTCGTGGCATGGCTCTGGGACGTGAACTACGACGGCGCGGCCCGGGCCGGCCAGATCATTACGCTGGGTTCTCCGCTGCACGGGGCGCAACTCGCGGCGCTCGGCTCGGCCGTGGACCCGGGGGAATGCCCGGTGGCCTGCCAGCAACTCGTGCCTGGTAGCGCCCTGCTCACCCAGCTGCGGCAGTCCCCGCCGCAGGACCGCCCATCCTGGCTGTCACTGTGGTCCACCGACGACCAGGTGGTGCAGCCGCCCGATTCTGCCCGCTTGGCAGGCGCGGTGAACGTGCCGCTGCAGTCGGTTTGTCCAGGCGCGGTCATTGCGCATAGTCAGCTGCCCACGGCACCGCTCGTCGTCGGCATCGTGCTCCAGACGCTCGCCAGCAACCGTGCCGCCGCGCCGTCCGCCAGCGACTGCGCGGCCCTGGAGTCCCGCGGCCGCTGACCTCGATCGAGCAATCCGCATCGACGGGACCCGGCCGGCTCTAGCTTGTTATGTCGCGAGTCGCGAAGTTCGCCCAGGCGGCCGCGAGGAACACGACGACATAAACCGCCTGGATGGCGAACCCCCGTTGGATATCTCGCCAGAGGATGGGCTGGCGGAAAAAATCGATCCAGGCTAGCCAGTACCGAGTCGGCAGGTATGGCTGGACCGCAGTCGCGGCATTCAGCGCCACGAGTATCTCGCTGGCGACCAGCGCGGCCAGCGAGCCGAGCGCGGCACCGAGTGCGGAGCTGGTGAACGTGGAGAGGAAGATCGCGATCGCGGCCACGCCGAGCATCGAGACGGTGATGAATGCGACAGCGCCGAGGACGCGTTCGACAAGCTCGAGGGTGGTGAGCGGCGCGCCGGACAGCGACGTGATACCAGCGCCGGCCTGCAGGCCGGCGGTCGGTGACCCGCCGGCGCCCGTGCCGATCGAGCCGGAGATTCCGCCAGGCGCCGTGCCGACCGCGGACGCGCGGGACGGGCCGAGGATGAGCACCCCGACGGCATACGAAGTGACCGTGACGGAGACGACGGCGAGCAGCACAAACGTGGTCACTGAGATGAGCTTGGCGACAAGCAGCCGGGTCCGTCCCACCGGGCGGGCCAGCAGGTAGCGCAGCGTCCCTGCCGAAGCCTCGCCGGCGATCGACTCGCCGGCTGCGACCGCGACGGCGACCGGCAGGAACACCGGCAGCACGAGGGCGAGGGCCGCTGCCGGGTACAGCTGCCCGTCGTCGAGCACCGCGGAAAGGAACGCGCTGCCTTGCCCGGGCGGCGGGGCCAGGTGCGTGATCGCGATGAAGACCGCGACGATGAGCGGCAGCGCGCAGATAAGCCCGATCGTCAGCCAGGTCCTGGGCCGCCTGACCAGTTTGAACAATTCAACCGCGATCATTCGTCCGCCGTTCCTTGATCGTTGGCGGACACGGCGGGCGCCCCGTCGGCTGGTGGCGCTGCACCTGGTGGCGCGGCCGCGGTGCCTGCGGCGGCGACGCCGAACTGGTCCGAACCGGAGCCGGTGACGTCGAGGACGACCTCTTCCAGGCTGCGCCGCTGAACGGCGAGCGCGTGCACCCGCACGCCCGCCTTGACGAGTCGCGCGTTCAGCGCTGCCGGGTCGGAGGACCGGACGACGAGGTCCTGTCCGTCCCTGTGCTCGACCTGACCGTCGAGAGTCGCCACCGCGCGTTCGGGATCATCGATTGAGACCAGAACACGGCCGGTCGGCCCTTGTAGGGCCGCAAGCGACTCCTGCAGCACGAGTTGCCCGGAGTCGAGCACGCCGATCCGCGTGCACAGCGCCGACACCTCGGGCAGCAGGTGGCTGGAAAGGAAGATGGTGACCCCCGACTCGTTCAGGGAGACCAGGAGGTCGCGGATGTCCCTGATACCGCGCGGGTCGAGGCCGTTGGTGGGCTCGTCGAGGATGAGCAGCCGGGGCGGGCGGACCAACGCGGACGCCAGGCCAAGCCGCTGCCGCATGCCGAGGGAGTACGTTCGCACCGGCCGCCGGTCAATGCCGGCCAGGCCGACCCGTTCCAGCGCCTCGTCCACCCGCAGGCGCCGCGTTCGCCGGACACTGTTCGGCCCGGCGGCGTCGAGGAGCCGCAAGTTGGCGCGTCCGGACAGGTGCGGGTACGCGGCCGGCGCCTCGATCAGCGCGCCGATCTCCGGCAGCACGCGGCTCGAGTGCCGCGGGATGCGCTCGCCGAGCACGAGGATCTCGCCGCTCGTCGCGTAGACCAAGCCGAGCAGCATGCGGACCAGCGTGGTCTTGCCGCTGCCGTTCGGGCCGAGCAGGCCGTACCTGTCGCCCTCGCGGACGTCGATGCTGACGGATCGCACGGCCTCGACATGGCCGAAGCGCTTCGTCACATTACGGGTTGTGATCATAATCCTGATCCGGTTTGGCGGCGAGGGTCACGGCGGCCTGCTCTAGGGCGTCCTTGCTGACCAGCCCCACCAGCAGGTACGTATCGTGCGAGACAAAGGAGTGCATGATGACGAGGTTGACGAGCGGAGCGCTCGCAACGGCCCCGAATCCGTGCGCATTCTTCAGCTGCGTCGCGCCGTCCGACAGGGCGTCCTGCAGCAGCTGGAAGCCGGTGCCGCGCCTGAAGGTGAGCACGGCGAAGTCTTGCAGCCCGCCGCCGTACACGCCGATCTCACCGAACCCCGACGGTGACGGTTGCCGGGCGAGCCCGCCCAGGCTGGCGGGCAGCGCCTCGTCGTCCAGGGTGTTGAGAACTTCGGACAAGTTACCGGGGGCGGAGCTGGTGAACCCGGTGCCCGGGCCGCGCTGCGGGGTCAGCACGCTCTCGTCCGGCTGCCACGCGCCGACCTCGAGGAACTGGGTTTCCAGCGCCGGCCGCGTGCTGCCGTGCCCGAAGACGTCCACCTGCAGCGGCAGGCCCGTCCCCGGCGCCGCCCAGATATCGACCCGCCCGATGGTGGATTCTGGGCTCGCCGGCGTGATCGCGAGGCCGACGGCGCTCTGCCCGGCCACCCGCTGTGGCGGCAAGAGGCTCAGACGCGCATCCGGTCCCACCTCCTGGATGATCCGCACGGCCAGGGCGGATGGCACCAGGTCAGCGGCTCTGGGCAGTCGCACCGGCTGGGCGCCGAGGATCGCGGTGAGCAGTTGCTCTCCCGAGTCCCAGGTGTATTCTTCCCGGCCGACCTGGTACGTGTCGTCCTCCCCCGCGTCTGAGAGCGTGTCAACCCGCCAGTGCGACGGGGACGCTTGCCAGACCCGCATCCGGGTTACGCCGTCGAGCAGTGGCGTCACGCTGGAGAACGCGGTGAGCGGTGGCAGGCCGAAGGTCGCGTCGCTTTCCGCGTACCCGGCGAAGGACATCGTCTGCGAGGACAGTATCCGCTGCTCAAGCTGCGCGGCCGAGATGTCCGGCACGCTCACCGGCAGGGCGCTGGCCAGAGCGGGCAGGCAGCCCAGTACGGCGACCGCCGCGAACACGACGCCCCAGCGCCATCCGGGGACCGGCATTCGCTTGATCTGCCTCAGGACCACGCAATCACGATATGGCAGCGCATCCTCGGCTCGGGTAATCGGCCCGGTCTGTCCTGGTCTTGTAAGAAAACCTGACCTACCCGCTGCGAGGCCCTTTTCGTGCTGTTATCCCAGGGAGCGGGCAGGCGTGACGGATGCGACTCGGCTTAGCCTGCGCGAGTGCTGGCGTCGCGCAGCACGTGGAGCGGCACGCGGGCGCGGATGGCGAGGGAGGCCTGTGCAGGACTCCGGCTACAACGAGGTCTGGACCGAGGCCAGCAAGCAGGCTCACCCCCGCCCAGTACAGGTCGCCGCTCGGCCGTCGCCCGTACGACCTGCGGCACGCGGCGGTGTCGCTGTGGCTGAACTCCGGGGTGCCC
>Ga0208357_1002028_pt1 | contig 13963 bp, 15 predicted proteins | sample NGESurdeep092012_6_FD_184487 | JGI IMG/M metagenome (GOLD analysis project Ga0208357, IMG submission 184487) | Arctic peat soil microbial communities from Barrow, Alaska - NGEE Surface sample F52-2 deep-092012 (SPAdes) | ecosystem: Environmental > Terrestrial > Soil > Wetlands > Peat ... | reverse complement strand
CGACTGATCAAAGAGATCCTGCGCGGAGGCCCGCGCTAAAGAGACAAATCCTCGCGCCCTCACGACTTCAAAGCGTAGGTGATGACACGAACAAGCTCGGCTTCAAAATATTTAGTTTGAGTTACATCCCCAAAACTCGACGTAGTGCGGCAGGCGATGGTGATTGCAGTACGTGAGTCGCGACGCGTTTTTCCACGAGGACGTTGCTTTGTCGTACGACAACACTTCTGTCACGCCGATCTCGTGCACGCCGGTGCCAATAGTCGCCCACAGATACGCCCAGTGGCCCGCACAACCGAAACTGTCGACACCGTCTACCCTGTCACTTCCGTGATACGGCGCGACAAGCGACGTTGCGTTACAGGGCACGAAGAGTGGCGCCGCGGACGTGGTCGCGGAAGTCTTGGCGGCGCCAATTCCCAGTGCGATGACCACGAGCGCACTCGCCAGCACGCCAAACCATTTCATACCTGCAGTTGAGCACAGGTGAAGGCCATCCGTCCCTATTGAGGGAGGAGACTGACGAACAAGTTGGCGATGGACGACGCCCAGTCATCTTCATTCAAGGGCTTATCGGAGATATCGTCGAGTGCCCGACCGAAGACCAAGACCTGGAACAAGACCGCAAGGAACGACGCCGGAAGGTCGTCGCGAAGCCACTTGCGCTCTTGCGTGAACTCAATCATGCGACGCCACTCTTCGGTGAGGCGCGACTGCGTTTCGCCAATAAGTGCTCGAAGCTCAGGTCGAGTCTCCGCGGCCGCCACGATACGCACTCGCAGCGCCCGCCGCGTGGCACGCGAGGAACCCGTATTTATGGCCCCGATGATGGGCAAAATCACCGCAACGTACTCTTCGAGTGAGTTGGACTCGGCAGATGCCTGTCGACAGGTGGCAATGTCCTCTTCTACTAATTGAGAAAAGATCATGTCATAGGCAGCATCGATGACGCCTTCTCTGGAACCAAAATGGTGGTACACCGAGCCGTAATTGACACCGGTCGCTTCACAGATTTCCGGTATACGAACTAGAAGTTCATCCCCCGTAATCAGGCGATCCGCGACAGCGTCCAGCACAATCTTCATAACGGGGGCGGAACGACTCTGTTTTTTCACGACACTCAATTTAGTCGGCTAATACGCTTAGTCCGACCAGCATAAGTGTGTCATTTCCTGAGCAATCAATAAGAATCTTCACTCTGAAATCCATGCGACGGCCGTACATTTTTCTCACTTGAAGTTGCTCCGTCGTCTCACAAACTTTGGAGCGACATCAATGCCTCCTTAGGTCAACTATCGACCCGTTCATCACGTCATCATTGCCAGCACGCGGCTTGAGCGCGTTGACGGACCAATCGCGCATTGGTTCTACTGCCTCGCCGGTGGCGTGTCCATCTCAATTTTAGAAGCACCGACTGTGGAGGGCGCCAGAGCGGACGGCGAGCATCTCGAGAAATCGACCACCGCACCTCTCAATGAGTTGATCCGCTTCGCTTTGCACTTTCAGCTCGTTCACGCCTACTAAGGCGCTTGAACACCCAGGAGTTCTCGAATCCGAGGGCGCCAATCGACATTCTCGGTGCTCGCGCCCTTGTCGTGAACGGCGCGGCGCTCCTCGCGCAAGGTCGCGGCGACGTCGGCCAAATTACTCGGAAGTCGACTCGCGACAAGTGATCGGATCTCTTGAGCGAGCGCCGGTGCGGCACCCTCGGTCGTCACCGCCACCGTCACCTCGCCCTGACGGTGCAGCGCCATAAAGTAGAAACTGCATCGCTCGGGATCGTCAACGACGTTGAGCCAGATTCGCTCCTCACTCGCCTCTCGCACCACTTCGTCATTGACGTCGATCCGACCTGTCGCCGAAACAACGAGCCAGAAACCACGAAGGTCGCCTCTTTGATAACGGCGCTGTTCGACGTGGGCGACACCATCGGGAAGAGGGGCGAGAAACTCCTCAGCGATGATCGTCACGACCGCGCCTTCTTCGATCAGCTGTTGAGCTTTACGAACACCAATCTGACCGGCACCGATGACAAGAACGGGCGCACCCTCAAATTTGAAAGCGAGCGGCAGCATCTCAGAGAAGCGCGACGTCGAGAATTCCGATCGACCGAAGATCGAGCGCAGCGACCTCACCCACGACAATTACCGCGGGCGGGCGCACGCTAAAGGACCCAAGATCGCTGAGGACCCCTCGGGTCGTACGCTGCTGACCGGTCCAGGCTTGCTCGACAACGGCAACGGGTGTGGTGTCGCGCAGTCCACCATCAAGGAGTTGGTGCGCAATCGTTCCTCGGTGTTCGACCCCCATCATGATCACAAGTGAGAGGTCGGGGTTCGCCAGAGCGTGAAAGTCCGTGAGATCACCGTTGGCGCCGCGCGCGCTCACGATCGTGACACCGCGGCTAAGGCCGCGATGCGTGACGGGAATACCAGCCGCCAGCGGTCCCGCGAGCGCCGAACTAAGGCCGGGCACGACGTCACAAACAACACCCGCTTCGTGCAACGCCAGAAGTTCTTCGCCGCCACGACCGAAGACGAAGGGGTCACCACCCTTAAGGCGAACGACCGTGTCGTACTGCTGGGACAACTCGATGAGCAGCTCGTTAATCGATGCTTGGCTCGATGAAGTGCCGGGAACCTTTCCCACATCAATGATCTTCGAGTGCGGGTTTACGTAACCCATGACCGACGCGTCAACGAGACGATCACGCACGACGACATCAGCGTCGCCAAGCAGTCGGGCCGCGCGCACCGTCAAGAGATCAGCGTCGCCGGGACCTGCTCCTACGAGGTAGACAGTCACGAGACACCCACTCGGGTCACGAAGTCGCCAAAAGACTCATCGGGTTCCCCGTCACTGGCCCAACGATCAAAGAGTGGTCCGAGGATTTCGGGGATGTCGTCCAGCTTCACTTTTTCCTTGTACAGTCCCGCGAGTCGGTCACCTCTGGTACGACCTCCGAGATAGAGGTCGTACGTTGACTTCGTTCGACCCACGACGCCTATTTCGGCAATGGCCGGTCGCGCGCAGCCATTGGGGCAGCCCGTCATGCGCAACTGCAGTGGTCGACGACCCAGTTGACGAGCGGCGAGAGCATCCTCGAGGCCCGCGACGAGACCGGGCAACACTCGCTCGGACTCGGCCAGTGCTTGGCTGCACGTCGGCAGCGCGGGGCAGGCCAACGCGGAACGTTCGACGTTACCGAGTTCACCATCAGGACGCACGTTGTGTTCCTTTAAAAGCGCGTCAATGGCACCACGATCGCTCTTGTTCACACCAGAGATAATGAGGTCCTGCTGCGGCGTAATAAGAAAGGTCACCGGGTAGTTCTGAGCGATGAGGCGAAAGGCGCTGCGCATAGTTGGGCCACCTTCGACGTCCTTGACCCGTCCCGCGCCGACGCGAACACCCAACTGCCAGGTGCCGTCGGGCAACAAACGCCACCCCAAGTGATCGTCGGCGTCAAAATCAGAAGGCACGTCGAGTGGCGCACGAAGCGTACGGCCGAGACGTCGCTCGACTTCGCCTTGAAAGGCCACGACACCGAGATCGGCGACGACGTACTTCATGCGGGCACGCTTGCGATCAGTTCGGTCACCGAGGTCTCGGTACGTCGCGATGATGGACGCTATGACTTCTTCGACTTCGTCGTAGGTGACGAACGTCAGTGGTTGAGCCAGGTGAGCGAACGTGTTCTCGTTCGCGTACGAACGACCAAGTCCTCCTCCGACCAACAACGTAAAACCAGCGCCAACCTCGGGGTGCTCACCAGGAATGAGGCCGACGTCTTGAGCAAAGACGTCAACACAGTTGTCACGTGGGTGCGAGACGGCAATTTTGAATTTTCGAGGTAGGTAGGTGTCCCCATAGAAAGGTCGCTCTTCGAACTCTTCGCGCGAGGCCGCCTTTTCGCCGTTGACGAAAATCTCCCAGTGGGCCTCTGAAGTGGATCGAAAAGTCTCGCGCAGCTGGCGAGCCATGCCTTCAAGGTGACCGTGGCCACTTTCAAAGTGCAGGTTCGGGCACGTCACGACGTTACGAACCACGTCACCGCAGGCACCAAAAGAGCTCAAGAACTGCTGGTCGAGCGAGCGAGCGAGTTCACGCAGATCACCCTTCACGACGCCGTGAAACTGAACGGCCTGGCGAGTTGTGAGACGAAGTGAGCCATCGGCAACGTTGGAAGAAATATCGTCGAGACCGAGCCACTGCGCCGGCGAAAGTCGACCCCCGGGTATCACGACGCGGATCATGAAGATGTAATCGAGCGTTTCTTTAGCCTGGGCACGTTCGCGCCGAACGTCGCGGTTGTCCTGGGCGTATATGCCATGGAACTTCAACAGCTGTTCGCTGTCATTCGTTACGTCGGGACGTGCAGTGCTGAGCTCGGCGTCAAGGTTCCCACGCAAGTAGTTGCTCGAACGCTTGATCTCCTCAACGGCGGACTCGGTCTTCGTTTCTGTCGACACTGGGGCCCTTTCTGAAGAGGTCGTGGTTAATCACGATAATTATTATCAAGTTAGTCGGGTATTAGCAAGGGATGGACCCTTAAAATTCTCCGCGTTTCTAAAGTCCCTCATCAAGAGCTACTACCAGCGGACCCTCCGGCACACCAAGATGACGAGCCGCGACCTCCGAACGCTTCCTCAACTTCTACTTAACGACTCCACGAAATGCCACCACTCGATTTGACGTGGCGACAACCATCTGCGAATCGCCAACGCTCGGTGTCGTGAAATGGTTAGAGAGAGAGCCAAGAGGCGCCTGCTGGCGAACCGCTCCCGTCAAAGGATTGAGGCCATACAGCACGCCATCTTGACCAACGGTCCAGACTTTCCCGGCGGCGTAGATCGCCGGACCACCGCCCACGCTCGACTGCCACAACTCTTTCAGTGAAGCGGGCGAGGCACTCGCGCGTACCGCAACGGTGCCACTGAGACAGGGCAGGTACACAGTCGACCCAACGATCGCGACACCCCCGTCAACATCGTTTGAGCATGCGGCGGGAATACTCGCCTCTTCATGACCAATACCGCCTAAGTGAGCTCCGTTCAACAGATAGACAATTCGCGACTTACCAGCTAAAACCACTTGGCCATCGGAAAGCAACGCCGGCGCCATCGACATGTCGGCGTCGCTCGCGTTGTTCTCGGGCCAGTCAGCGGGCGCGAAATACTGCCGTAGGTGCATCGACGCGCTGAGTTCAAGTACCGAGTCGCTGTCGTCGTAGGCCTGACCAGTTGCATGGACCGATCCATTACCCACACTCACCCAGACGTTGCCCTTCGCGTCAACGACAGGCGCCGCGCCGCCCATCCAAATCGCGCCTTGACTGTCACCGGCACGCGCGTCAACGCTAAAGAATGCCGGGGTCGAGCCAGTTTCTTTGACCGATTCAACTCGCCCACGATAGGAAGCGCAGTCGCCGTAGTTTCCGCCAAAGGCAAAAACGACGCGGCCAGCGTCTAAGTTCAGTCCCGTTCTCTCCAACAACGCGGATGGATCAGCTCCGGGCGGATCCACGTGCACGCGCAGCTCAACCGCGCCGGACTTGGTGCTGAGCCCTACAAGGTAATGCTCCGGCTTTCCGCCAACAATCTCATCGGCAACGACAAAGATCTCATCTCTCGAGGGATCAATCACGGGCGTACCCGTGATGCCAACCGAAGGTGAAATATCGCCGCACGGCAGGGCGCTCGATGGAACGGCGGACCCGACGTGTCGCGCCCAGATCACCCTCCCGTTCAACGCCGAAAGGGCGTAGACGGTGTCGTTCTCGGTAGCAACGTACACGTCGCTCGAAAAAACGAGGGGCTCGCCGTACAGCTGACCGTTCAAGACCGGAGAGGTCCACGCTCTCTTCGAGGTCGAGACCGACTTCAGCGCTGTCGTGACGCCCGATCCCTTGGCGTTACCGTGGTAGACCGTCCACGACGTCGAGCTCGAAGCGGTCGCGACGGCCGAACCTCCAAGGTAGAGAGAAAGGCCACTCGAAGCCAACACCGCGACGCCAATAATCGTGGCGACAAACGTCGATGTACTCGAGCGTCGACTTCGCGTGTTTCGCATAATTACAGCAACCTATCGTCCCATTCGCTTTGAATGAGATGATTTTCTGCCGTTATCCTTCGGCCGCCTTTACCGCTCGCGATTGACAGACGTTGCTTGGTTGCTGATTGGTCAGGGAACAGATGTTGGCGGTGAGATAGTTAGCACTCGCAACAATCTCCTGCGTGATGGGACTGGTGGCGTTCTCGAGACCGCGAGCAATCGATGCTTGGGTGTTCCCCGCGAGGATCGCCGGGGAGTAACTCGCACCCGCCTGAAAGTACCGGTTGCCAAAGTCTAGGAAAGGTATAGAACCGCCCGGTCCGGGCCCATTGGCGGGCAAGTATTTAAAGACGTCGTACTTCGCAACAAGACGGTTCTCTTCGCTGGTCAACGTCATCAACGCTTTGTGGGTCTGTGTCTCGGTTTCCACTGCGACAAACGTCACGTACTTTGAAACATACGTAGAGCGGTAAAAAGTGAACGTCGGCGTCAAAGGAAAAAGTTCAGGTGAAGGTGCAGATTTAATGAAGTGAAGATTCGAGAACGTGCCAAAGCGTCCGAGCGCGATAGCCAACGGCCAGCGCTCTGCCGCACAAAATGGACAGAAATCCGCCCCGACGTACAGGATCTCGGGTCGTCCGTTCGCCCTTAGCGCGGGTTGACCCGAGATTGTCAAGGGCGCTGCCACTGTTGAGGGAGATTTGACGCCTACCGCGTTGGCCACTTTGAGATTGATGCCCGCAATGTCCTTCAGCAACGTGGGCGAAACAACATTCGTCTGCGTTGACCCGAGCGCCTCACTGCTTCGAGGCGATGCACTCACGCGAACGCCAACGAATATTGAGACGACGAGGAGAACAACGATGACGACGAGCCACGTCACCCTGGTGCTACTAAGTGCATACTTTTGCATCATCGCCACCTTGTCCTAAAACTCGATACGAGCCACGAGGGCTTTAAGAGCCGTGACTTCGGCGCGCAACGCCTTCGTCCCGGTTCGGGTATTGGAGACCCACGTGCGCGCGCGACGTCCCTCGTAGCCCTTTTCGATTCGGATGAGTCCCGACTTTTCCAAGACGCTGAGATGCTGCGAGAGATTGCCGCCAGTCAACCCGAGCGTCTCTTGCAAGTACCCAAATTCGACCTTGTTCGCTTCGTGCAGGACCGTCAGAATACCGAGTCGTGTCCTTTGATGAACGACGTCATCAAGTGTCGAAGTGATATCACTCACGTCTTGATTAATTTTTGTCATTCCACAACAAATTCTGCGTCGTCGTCCGCGACGCGAGCATCGTGTTGAAGCGCCCAGAAAACGAAACCGCCGATGAGCAGGTACAGCGACGGGAGGATGACATTAGGAATTGCCTCATTGCTCGGAGTGATGAAGCCTCCAAGCCCTTCCCACCGTACGAGGTTGGACACGTTGTAGAGACTTGAGAGTAGCGCGATGAAAACAAATCCCACGGCGTAGATGATGTACCAAAAACTACGTTCAAGTGCCGCGAGTGTCGCGATGCCAACGGACAGAATGACGAGGGTCGCCGTTCCTCGCGTCCAGAAGTCCCCAGAATTCAAAAATGGCGGCTCGATAGCGTGCCAGTACGACTGCATCAACATCACGAGAATCAACAGACCGAGACCCACGGCTACCGCTGGCCAGATGCGAACCTTCAGTCCAACGGTCACCGCGCGATGGCGATAAAAGGCAATAGTGGCCACGTAGCCAAGAAACATCGAGAGAACCCAGAAGAGCGACAACCAGCTCCCTAGTTGATTGGTGAAGAATCCACGAGTGAGGAAACCTTGCGGAATAAAACCGGTACCCGTGCACGAAATTGTGCGGTTGGCGTAGTGGTGGCAATGCATCGAGCCCAAGTTCAGTCTCATCGGCCATCCGTAGTACAAGGGAATGGATAAAAGCGTGATCAGACCAAAGACAACGAGAGGGAACCAGAAACTATGCCGGTCGTTACGAACTCGGTGACGCAGGGTTCCAACAGACGCGAGAAGTTCCTGCGTCGAACCGTCGATTTGGTTTGTCATACAAACTAATGTGCCAGACAAATTGAACAAAGTCAAGTGCGGCTTCGCTACGTTTTGGTAACGATGCCCAAAAGCGGCTAGTTAGCGCCCTTCAACGACGACGCCGAAGGTCTCGAGCGCTCGCCGAAGGCATGAACAGCGTGGTCCAGACACGACGCGTCGCCCCTTCAAATACGTTGAAATCACGACTAGTGTCGGTGACCGACCCGTCTCAGGCGTTCCCCTCAGCATCACTCGGGCTGCGGAGCAGCCACAGCGATAGCACCATCCACACAAAGGTAAGGATCAACCACAGCACGAGTCGCACCCCAGCGTGAAGTCCTCCGTACCTTGCGACTAATGAGCTTGTATTGAGCGGCGCGTAGCCAGTCCATCCAGTAAAGGGGTGCGAACCCAAATTCGTCACCCAAGTCCCGAAGAAGAAGATCACGACGCCCAGACCAACGACCATGATGACTCGCTGCGCAAAATTGAGTTGACGACGTTTCATTACTGAAGTCTTTCACGGCGGCCTATGGTTCGTCGGCGAGAACACGAAGTCGGCCTTGCGTTGAACTCCTCACTCTCGCGAGTCTGGACCGACTGGTCGTCGCTCGCTATCAAACGGCGCCAAGGTTCACGATGATGTAGTGCTACGGTCAAGCACGCCGCTCCGAAAGGGCCGGGAATGGGAGGAATGATGACTTCTGAAGGCGAACAGCGAGAAGCCCGGCTGCACCACGTTCCACGCTCTCACCTCGCACAAAGTCCCGCGCAGAGTTCTGGCATGCGTCGCCTCGAAGCCATTTCCGGTGGAACGACAGGATCAGAGAAAATCTGGATGGGAGAAAGTCATATAGGGCCTGCGACGCGTTCTGATGATCATCATCACGGCGACTCAGAGACAGGCATCTACGTCTTGAGCGGGAATCCAGTGTTCGTCTTTTTACAAGATGGTTTGGAAACTCGAATTGAAGCAAAGCCCGGTGACTACATCTACGTCCCTCCGCACGTGGCGCACCGCGAAGAGAATCCCTCTGAAAACGAGGAGGCAGTGGTGATTTTGGCAAGGACGACCCAAGAGGCAATCGTCGTGAATCTGACGAGCTTGCGCTAATCCACTCGCCCTCGTGCGCCGTTCCGGGCATCCTTGGGGCACAGGTCGCGTCGACCTTGAGAATTGCACAGCTGATCCGACGCCCGACCTCGTTGAGGGGCAACTGGATTTTTAGTGAGTTCACTCGTAATGCAGCTACTTCTTAGGCGGGCTCTACGAACTCCCCAGGATCGACTGGCATTATCGGCGTAGCAGCCAGTGTAGGAGGCACGACGATGAACTATTCCGAACCAACAAGCTTCGACGAGACGCAACCCGCTCAGCCCGAACCCAGCAACGAGCGAGAGCCTTTCGCTGAGAGAACGTCAGGCGGTGTCGGCTCTTCGCAAAGCTGGTCAGCTTCGATGCTCATGGCCAAGCGAGAGCAACTTCTACGAGTGCGGAGATTTTTGTCAAGCAAGAGAAGCAGATGGATGGTGACTGCCGTGGCGCTGATTGCCGTGGTGGGACTTTCAATTGGGCTCTCACTATCGCACGCAACGCCTGCAAATCAGCTCGTGTCCGCCAGCCACTCCTCGGGCGATTCCAGATTCGGCGGCGGAGGTTCCAACGCTCGCTCGGGACCAGCCGCGGGAGGAGCGTCCGGGACGATGAGTGCGGTCGCCGCGTCGAGCTTCACCGTGATCACTTCGGCGGATCAGAGCGTGACTGTTGACGAGACGTCGTTGACGAAATACCAGAGGAAGTCAATATCCACTTCAGCGAGCGCCATCACAAAGGGCGACAATGTCCTCGTACTCGGAACGTTGAACTCGACGACCATTACGGCAACGCAGGTAAACGTGCAAACGGCGAGCAAAAGCGGATCGTCAACGTCGTCAGCGACGAAGGTGGTCCCTTTCCAAAAAGGTGCTCCAACCACGTCCAAGCAAGTTGGTCAGATTCCGGCGAACTGGAGCCAAGGGTCAGGAACAATCGTCAGCGGCACAGCCGCGACCAAAGCAACGCAGTCCGCGCTGGCCGCCTATCCGGGAGGAATCGTCGACCGCGTTGTCGTGCTCAGCAATGGCGAGTACAACGTCCACGTCATTGGCGTTAACTGGCCGCACCACATCTTCCTCAACCAGAGCTTCAAGGTTGTCGGCGCCGAATAGTCGTCAAGTCAGACCGCGTGCTGGTGTTGTGAGCGATGTCATCAACGACAATGCCCGAATTGACCGGATGAAGGCCGACGGAATTCCCGTCACCGTTACCGTGACGAACTGCCGAGGGAATATCGGCGGCAGTGGGAGCAATGGTGCTGGATACACCTGTCGAGGCGATTACAGCGTGGCCGGCTCTCGTTATCACGAACCCATTGGCTCAATGGTTACTTTCTCCGCACCGGGTACCGCGGTGCGCGCTGTGGCGGACCCATCGCATCACAGCACCGTGGTCCTTTCCTCAGCAATAAAGATCTCAGCACCGTCACGCTGGAGTTACGTGCCTTTGGGACTCCTTTCAATCGTGCTCGTCGTCTTGCTCCTCTCATTTCTTCGAGCAGCGCGTCGAGCAACCCCCGGTACACTGAGCCCGACAACGAAGGGAGTCGACGACAATGTCCGACCGTTTGCAAGTCCTGAGAGATTCCGTAGAACACTTAGGGGCCGTGGCCTCTGGAATCGACTCCTCCAACTACACCTCTCCTGCCTACCCGAGCGAATGGAGCATCGCCGACACGTTTTCGCACCTTGGCTCAGGTGCTGTCATCGGCGAACGTCGCTTTGAGGATTCGCTCGCCGAACGCGAGAGCGATCCTGCTTTCAATTCCTCGGTGTGGGATGAGTGGAACGCGAAGGATCCTCTGGCCCAAGTGCGCGATGCACTCACGAGTGACGCTGCATTTCTTGCAACTCTAGAAGCGGCTTCTGAAGAACAACGAGAGAACTTTCACTTCACGATGGGACCTATGGCTTTTGACTTCGATGGCCTGGTCGGTCTGCGCCTGAGCGAGCACGCGCTGCACACCTGGGACGTCGAGGTTGTACTTGATTCCGGCGCGACTGTGCCCAGCAACGCGGCCAATACCATCCTTGACGGCATCCAATTCGTTGTTACGCGCACTGGCAAACCCACGGGTGAGGCCAAAAACGTGACCGTACGCACACTCGAGCCTGTGCGTGATTTCATGCTCGTTCTTGGTGCCGCTTCAATCGACATTGTCGAAACGAGCCACGAAGGTGACGTGGACCTTGAAATTCCGGCCGAAGCATTCGTTCGACTCATCTATGGGCGCCTTGACGAAGAGCACACCCCTGCTTCAGTGACCGGCGACGTGAGCATTCTGCGGACGGTCTTTCCAGGTTTCTAATCCGAAAAAACAACGCGCGTGTTGGTGAGACGTACAGAAATTACGCAACTCTTGTCCTTTGTGGCGACAAGACTCCACGAACAGGCGCGTTCAGCACCAAGCCACAAAACATCGCGAACCAATGGCGTGAAATCAGAATCAGTCGCCTGGCGAGGGTCTAGCCCTGCTTTTGCGGAGGACAGCTTTCTATGCCAACACCGATCTCGCCGCCACTCGCGTCAACTAAACCCCGGTTCGTGCACAACACCACGGACGAATGACTCGATGGCTTGGTAATGACAAAACGCCACTTAGGTACTCCCGCATTGTTGACACCGGTCACGGACTGAATCGCGTCGGCGCTCGCAGCAGAGAAAAGCTGGCCAGCCCAGCGCCGTACGTCAACGAGTGTCGGTACGCCGTGCCCCGTGCCACCCCCCTTGGCTTGCACATCGCTCACCGCGAACTGGGCAACCATCGTCGCTTCGTCTGATGGCAACTTCGCGGCCGTGTGCTTGGTCGTTGAAAATCTGGCCATCGCACTGGCCGCTTGAATCTGTTGTGAACACCACGAAGGAATCTGCCCTGATCGAGACGAGCTCGAACAAATCACGTCCGGCGCCGCGGATTGATTGATCGTCATCGAGTGACTAATCCCGCGGCGTTGATACGTCACCCGCACCTCTTCGACGGCGTAGGCGTGGCCGAGAGACGGCGCACGCATGCCCAACCACAGCGCGTTGGTGCGCGCCAACGTCACCGTCGTCCCAAACGCCTGAACGATCGGAGCCTTGCCTTCAGCCTGCACCGTTGTCCCCTTCGGAAGACGGATGGGCCAGCCTCGGTCGTTGCCGAGTTCGCTCGCGTGAGGCGCGAACGCCACACCAACCACCTCGGGAGCTTGAAATCCCCGCACCGGTATCACCTTGACGGACGTGATCCGAATTGCGACGTGGTTATGAGTCGAGAAGTTGAATGACATGTCTTCCACTTGGGAAGGTGATCCGAATTCACCCACGCCGGTCGTGCCCCCGTCATAGCCGCTGGATATCGTCACCGGTGCCCAGTAGTGCGAGAGGGCTATTGCGCCAAGGGTTGCAGCAACAATGAGCACGACGGCGCTCGCTGCTCGCATCGCAAGACGCAGACCGTGACCGAAGGAGAGCCGTGTGAGAATCCCGTGCGCGACGATGTCAGCGGTCCGCGCGAATGAGACTGGACGCTCGATCAGCTCGATTTCGAGATGAGCAATGAACTCTTCGCCGTAACGTTCGCGCCATTTCGACGGGTACCAGCGCAGGTAACTCTTCGCACGCTTGGTCGTTGCGGAACTGACGTCGACGCGTTCGGGACTCACGCGAATCGCCACGAGGCGCGAAGTCGACGACGTCCTTCGCTCGCTAGTCGCTCCTGGGCGCTCAAATATTCGTCAAGCACGCCCGCGCCCGTTGCAGTCAACTTGTACGGACGACGTCGATCGGAAGAGGCAACGGGTTCGATGAGACCTTGTCTTTCGAGCCGAGCGAGAGCTTCATAGAGACTGCCCGGAGCAATGCGCACACCCGCGAACTCCACGACGTCCTGGGTGAGGGCGTAGCCGTGCTTCTCTCCATCAGCCAGGCTGGTGAGTATCAAGTATGCGACACCGGCCGTCCGACTGGTACTTTCTGAGGTCTTCTTCGTCATCAAGATCAAACTATATCGGTTACCGATACAAATTGCACGTCGCCCGGTAGCGGGTGACCTCCGATCACGTTTTGCTTGTATCAGTTGTCCGTACGCGTCGGCTTGGTCTTGAGATCTAGGAGTGGCACATGGGACACGACGATGAAAGTGTCGCGAAGCTTTTAATGGAGCAATCGAGAGGGCATTGCACTTAACATTGCACCCCAAGTAGACATCACTGCAAAGATTCGACCGGTTTATCTGAGGCGAGTCACGACTCTCTAACTCGAAGTAGGACGACTACTCGCCTCAATGAGATTGAAGTGCGGCCTGCAACGCGTCTCTGTGATCCAGCATCCACGCAGCACTTCGAGTTCTCCACGTCACGGCCCAAAGAAGGGGGTAGCCGCTCGGAGTTGGACTCAGCGAATCACTTACGACATTGAACTCGACGGCTTCTTCACGAGCACTCCAAATGGCCAGTTGAATCATTCGATCAACGAAATTGCCTCTCGCTTCATTCACGAGTCCATAGCCATCGAGAATCAACTTGGCTTGTTCTGCTCTCTGCGTTATGTCAGGAAGCTGATTGAGAGCGGCCACGTCGTCGTCGTAAAGTTGCGCATTCTGCCAAACGACGTGCGCGAGTTCCCAGTGGGGATCTACAGGACCGGCATTGTCCCAGTCGATAAATGCAACCGGATGGCCGCTTCTAGCCAGAATGTTCCATGGCCCAAGGTCCCCATGTCCAATCACTGAATGGGCCTCGCTGAGCTCGCGTGCAAACCACGGTCTCCAGTGCGCATTGGGCGGTGGTGTCCATTTAGAAGAGAGAG
>Ga0208357_1002023_pt1 | contig 13973 bp, 12 predicted proteins | sample NGESurdeep092012_6_FD_184487 | JGI IMG/M metagenome (GOLD analysis project Ga0208357, IMG submission 184487) | Arctic peat soil microbial communities from Barrow, Alaska - NGEE Surface sample F52-2 deep-092012 (SPAdes) | ecosystem: Environmental > Terrestrial > Soil > Wetlands > Peat ... | reverse complement strand
GAAATCACAAGGGATCTGCTCCTTCAGCTCGCTCAGTAGCGAGAGCGGCAATCCCTGGGCGGGGAGGTCGGATCGCTCGTCAGAAACGATCCCCGCCAGGGTGCGCAGGTCCTGATCACTTGCCGTCAGCGGAGCCCTCATCGGTGGTCCTTCTCCCGTTACGAGCCCACGTTACGCCTGGTGGGGCAACCTGGCTATCCGTAAAACGTCGGATACCCGATCCGACGCGGACCTGCTCATACTGGCGATTGAAGGGACACCACACGAGCAAAGGAGACCGTTATGAACCACATTCGCCGCATCCCCCATCTGGCCCGCTTCCTGGCTGCCTTCGCCTGCGCCATGCTGGGACTTGCTGTTTCGGCGCCGACGGCGTTCGCCATGAGGGTCCCAACCCCCGGCGGATCGCCGGGCGTCACTCCGACGGGTCCGGGTCTCACCCTCACCCACATGGTCGTCGCGAACGGCATGCCCGGATGGCAGCTCACCGTGATCGTCGCCGTTGTGGCTGCACTCGCCGCCACGATCGCCATCGTCGCGGAGCGTGCGAGGGCTGCACACCGGACTGGGATCGCGCCAGCCACCTGATCAACAACCTAGCCAGAGAAGGCGAACGGTAGGATCATGCGTCGATTCGAGCAGTATCGATCCCGATGAGCGATCCTGCCCGGGTCCGAACATCTGGGCGCCCGCCGAGGCCAGCGAGAATCAACGCGGCTGTTCTCCCGGCACATCTCACCAACGGAGGCCGTGATGCCTGAGTTTCCTGCGATCACCCACGTGGCGCTGACTGTCAGCGATCTCGACCGCAGCCGACCTTGGTACCAGCAGCTGTTCGGCTCCGATCCGGTCATCGACGGAGACACCGGTCCCTTCCACCACGTCGTCTGGCTCATGGGGGGCGCTCCTCGGTCTCCACCAGGTCCCCGACCTCAAGAGCACCGAGCCGTTCGACGAGCGTCGCCTAGGCTTGGACCATCTGGCCTTCGCGTGCGCCAACCGGTCGGAGATTGAAGAATGGGAGAGCCACCTGAACAAGCTTGGTGTCGCTAACGGCGGAATCGTCGATGCACCTTATGGATCTGGCTTGTCGTCCCGTGACCCAGACAACGTCGCTCTTGAGTTCTTCGCTCCCCCAGGGTAATGAGTCGGCACTGATTTCCACAGCGCACAAGTGCCGTTACATCGCCCCCGTAACGCGGACTCCGATAATGCACTAGCCGCACGGTATCGCTCGGACGACAGCACCCGCTATCCGAATGCGACCAGTCGTTCCGCGGTTATTCGCGTGCCCCCGAAAGGCAGCGCCCAACTCGCGAAGGACCGTCAGCCACGGGGCAATGCTGAGCAACCATGGGAGCGGAGCTGAGGTTTGCCGTGGTCGCCCCCGCGGCGGGACGGGTCAAGGCCGTTCTCGACCGCCTCGAGCGCTTCGTCTGGTCCGAACCACGGGTCGCCGTCCTGTCCAGCGCGCGATACTGGCTCGATCTTGACCCCTGACCGGATGTTTTTCTGGTGACGTCTCCTTCCAACACGCCGGCGTCGTCGTTGCCGTCGTCAGGGACCCACCCGAGGTGGCCCTGGCTGGCGTCGTCCATGCGCGGCTACCAGCGGGCGTGGCTGAGTGCCGATCTCGGTGCCGGTGTGATGCTCCTGGCCATCGCCGTGCCCGAACAGCTGGCCACGGCCCGGCTGGCCGACATGCCTCCCATCACCGGTTTCTACGCCTTTGTGGCCGGCACCATCCTCTTCGCCCTCCTGGGCTCCAATCCCCAGATCTCGGTGGGGGCCGACTCCACCATCGCCCCCCTCTTTGCCGTCGGCATCGCCCACCTAGCCGTCACCGGCTCCCCCCGGTATGTCGCCCTGGTCGGTCTCCTGGCCGTCATGGTGGGTGTCTTTGTCGTCCTGGTCGGACTGTTCCGGTTGGGCTGGATCGCCGAGTTCCTGTCGGCCCCGATCATCTCCGGCTTCCTGGCCGGGGTGGCGGTCATCATCGTCGTCCATCAACTCCCTGACTTCTTCGGTCTGGCCTCGACGACAGGGACCACCATGCACCGGTTGGTTTACGTGGTCCGTCATCTGAGCGCCACCAACGGATGGACCCTGGCCATCGGTCTGGCCGTGTTCGTCGTCGTGGTCAGCGCCGAACGAATCGGCCGTCGCATTCCCGGTGCCTTGTTCGGACTGGTGGGCTCCACGGTGGTCGTGGTCGTGGCCGGTCTCCGTGCCCACGGCGTGGCCACCCTGGGCACGGTGGCCCATGCCGCACCGCGTCTGGGCCTCACCCAGTTGTCGTGGTCATCACTCGGCCACGTCCTGCCCGTGGCCGCCGTGGTAGCCCTGGTCGTCGTGAGCCAGACAGCCGCCACCACCAGTGCCTTCGCCGCTCCGGGGGGTTACGACGTCGATGTCGGTCGCGACTTCATCGGCGTGGGGGCCGGCAGTATCCTGTCAGGGCTGGTCGGTTCGTTCGCCGTCAACGCCAGCCCGGCCCGCACGGCGGCCGCCTCGTCGACGGGCGGGAAGACACAAGGCGCCGGGCTGGGAGCGGCTGTCGTCATGGTGGCGCTGATTCCCGCCGCCGGCCTCCTCACCGACGTCCCGTTGGCCACCCTGGCCGCCGTCCTCATCTTCGTGGCCACCCGGATCTTCCACGCCAAGGACCTCCTCCGCATCATGCGTTTCTCCACCTGGGAGTTCGGCCTGGCCCTCATCACTCTCGTGGTCGTGGCCGTGGTCGGCGTCGAGCAGGGCATCGCTGTCGCTGTCGGGCTGGCCATTCTCGACCGCACCCGGCGCAGCGCCCGCCCCGCCACCTTTGTCCTCGGACGAATCCCGGATACAACCAGTTGGGAAGACATCGACAACCCCACCAACATGGCGGCCGCCGTCCCCGGTGTCCTCGTCTTCTTCTTCGGCGGCTCTCTCTACTTCGCCAACGCCGGTTATTTCCGCCTGAAGATCCATGCCGCCATGACGGCCACTTCGCCGACCCCCGAGCTCCTGGTCCTCGATGCGGTGGCCATTGGAGACATCGACGACACCGGCGCCCTCGCTCTGGGCCAGGTACTCGACAAACTCGAGCACAGCCATGTCACTCTGGCCGTGGCCCGCGCCGCCCCCACCGCTCTGGAAAACCTGGCTCGCAGCGGCCTGCTCGATCGCATCGGCCGCGACCACTTGTTCCTGTCAGTGGATGAGGCTGTGCTGGCGCTCGGACCGGGCACCGTCCCGCCCGAGCACACACCCCCTCAGCCTTAGCCCGGACACCCCCGAGCCCAGCGCCGGCTCAACCCTGGTGCGGATTGACGATCAATCGGCGTAGCCGGAAGGTGATCGTCCAGCGGTCCTCGTCGTCATTCACGAGCATGGATTCGTCGACGCCGTAGACGGCGGCGAACTTCCGTACCGTCGCCTTCTCGGGGTCCGGGGTCAGGTCGGCCTCGGCCCGTATTTCGAGCGTACGGAACGGGTTCTGCGGATCGATGATGAAGAGGTCACAATTCGGGTTGCCTGCCAAGTTCTTGTACTTCTGGCGATCGGACGTGATCGAACCCTTCAACTGGCCGTCGTCGTCCACGAAATACCAGACGGCCGTCGACTGAGGCCGGCCCCGGCCGTCGATAGTGGTGAGGGTGGCGGTCAACGGGGTCTGTAGGAGATCCCGGTGGCTGTCGGGAACTTTGCTGAGAATCTCGGACATCGACGTTTCTCTCCTCCAATCTCGTTCGAGGATGGACGGGCCTATCCGGCCCAGGGTCGCACCCGGACTGGTTAGGGTACGATACCGTATCGTTTAAGAACTCCCGCCGAACTGCCGAATAGGAAATGAGATGCGTCCCCTGGCCTCCGCCGACAACTTCCGCGAAAACGAACATCACGGCGGGCGCCCCCTTGACGCCTCTCGCGACGTCGCTCTACGCGACGCCGCCCTGGCTCTCTTGGCCGAGATCGGGTACGACCGCCTCACCATCGACTCAATTGCGGCCCGGGCCCATGCCAGCAAGACGACGATCTACCGACGCTGGTCGGGCAAGGCCGAACTCATCGTGGACGCACTGAACAGCCTGAAGGGATCCCGCCCGGTGCCTGACACGGGATCGCTACGGGGAGACCTGGGGGCCATCGCCCAAAGCTCCGCCAGTACCGACAACCGGTTCGACGCCCAGCTGATAATCGGCCTGATCACCGCCGTGGCCCGAGACGCCGAGCTTCGTCGGGTCGTGCGCGAGAGACTGATGGACCCGGGGCGCTCGGACGTCAAGCAGGTCTTCGAACAGGCCGTGGCCCGGGGGGAGATCGCCGGCGATCGCAACCTCGATATTCTCGTGTCCCTCTTTCCCGCCCTTATGATTCATCACCTTCTGGTCACCGGCGAGATCCCAGAAGCGCACTTCGCCGAGCAGGTCATGAACGACGTGATCCTGCCCCTGGCCACCGCTCCCACGAGCCCAGCCGAGATCTGAACAGAACCGTCCTTGACCACCGGCCGACCCCCCGGCCCCGCAATACAGAGGAGTCCCCCCCATGCGTTCTCTCGCCACCTGGTGTGTCCGCCATCGTTGGTTAGTGGTCATCTTCTGGGTCGCCACTCTGGTGGTGGTCAGTGGCATCTCCCATGCCATCGGTGACGACTACTCCAACAGCTTCTCTCTGCCGAAGACCGAATCGGCCGACGCCATCGCTCTTCTGCAGAAGGCGTCACCCAAGGTGTCCGGTGATACCGATCAGATCGTGATCGGCACGTCGGGAAGCACGAAGGTGACAGATCCGGCGGTCATGGCCCGCGTCAACGCCATGCTGGCCAAAGTGGCCAAGGTGCCGCACGTCACCACCATCGTCTCCCCCTACGCGGCCCAGAGTTACACCCAGGTGAGTGGGAACAAAAAGATCGCCTTCGCCACGGTCACCTTCGACAAACAGGCGCAGAACCTCACCATGGCCGTGGCCACTGACCTGGTCAACACGGCGAAATCGGCTGACGGTCCCGGAGTGAACGTGGCCGTAGCCGGCCTCTTGGCCGAGAATGCCGTCAGGCCGTCGTTCGGCGGGGCCTGGATCGGCGTCTTCCTGGCCGCCCTCGTCCTGCTGCTCGTCTTCGGATCGTTCTTCGCCATGATCCTGCCCATCATCTCGGCCTTGGCCTCGCTGGGCACCGCCATCGGCCTGATCGGCCTCCTCAGCAACGTGATGAAGATGCCCGAGTTCTCGACCACGTTGGTGGCCCTGATCGGTCTGGGCGTGGGCATCGACTACGCCTTGTTCATCGTCACCCGACATCGACAGGGACTCATCGCCGGCCATGATCCCGAGTCGTCGATCGTGAATGCCGTGAACACATCGGGCCGAGCCGTGATGTTCGCCGGCATCATCGTGTGCATCGCCCTGCTGGGTATGTTCGCCCTAGGGGTGTCGTTCCTCTACGGGTTGGCCGTGGCAGCCGCCATCGGCGTCGCTCTCACGATGATCGCCGCCCTCACCCTGCTTCCTGCCCTTCTGGGATTTTTCGGTCCACTGGTTCTCTCCCGACGCCAGAAGTCGAAACTGGCCAAGGACGGACCTCGAATCGTCGGCACCGGAAACAAGGGGTTCTGGCCCCGTTGGGCCGGGGTCGTGCAGCGTCGCCCGGTGATCCCGGCTGCCATCGCCCTGGTCCTCATCGTGGCCATTGCCCTGCCCTTCTTCTCTCTCCGTCTGGGCTCGGCCGACCAAGGGAACGACCCGTCCGGCTCCAGCACGCGCCAGGCGTACGACATGTTGGCCAAGGGATTCGGTCCCGGATTCAACGGACCACTCCAACTGGTCGCCGTCTTACACAACGCCTCCGAGAACACCACGCTGAACCGGGTGGTCAGCTATGTCAGCTCGCAGCCCGATGTGGCTCGGGTCGCTCCCACCATTCTGATTCCCTCCCACGATGGAACCAATCTGGCTCTGGTGAACGTCTACCCCAAGAGCGCCCCGCAGGACGCGGCCACCACAACCCTCATCTACCACCTGCGTGATCAGACCATTCCCCGTGCAGTTTCGGGGACGAGCCTGACCGTGTTGGTGGGCGGGACGACGGCCATCTTCATCGACTTTTCCCACGTACTGTCGGCCAAGCTCCCACTCTTCATCGGGCTGGTGGTTCTGCTGTCGTTCTTGCTTCTCTCGTTGGTCTTCCGCAGCATCGTCATCCCTCTGGTCTCGGCCGCCATGAACATCCTGTCCATCGGCGCCGCCTTCGGAATCTTGGTCGCCGTTTTCCAGTGGGGTTGGCTCGGTTCCGTCTTCGGCGTCAATCGGGCCGGTCCGATCGAGGCCTTCCTGCCCGTGATGTTGTTTGCCATCCTGTTCGGCCTGTCCATGGACTACCAGGTCTTCTTGGTCACCCGGATCCACGAGGAATGGTTGAAGTCCGGCGACAACCGCGTCGCCGTGAGAAACGGATTGGCCGCCACCGGAAAGACGATCACGGCCGCCGCCCTGATCATGATCCTCGTCTTCGGTTCGTTCATTCTGGGCGGAGAGCGGGTCATCAAGGAGTTCGGGCTCGGACTGGCGGGCGGCATCCTCATCGACGCCGTCATCATCCGCATGGCCGTGGTCCCTTCCGTCATGCTGCTTTTAGGCAAGACCAACTGGTGGTTCCCGAAGTCCTTGGACAGGGTCCTCCCCCACATCGGACTCGAGCACATCGAAGCCGCTTCCGTCCCGGGCGAAAACACACCAGGTCAGGGTGATTCGCCCACGGGCAACGGGAATCCGATCAGCGGGGAGCCGTCTTCCATTCCCGCTCGTACGTGACCCAGATGAGTCGGCGCCCTTCCTCGCCCGACGCTTCGGGTTCGTGCTCCTCGGAGCCCACCATCCGGTAGCCGAGGCGGGCGGGGACGGCGGCGCTGGCCCGGTTGGCCGCGTCGCAATGGATCTCCATCCGACGGATGCCGCGCATGGCGAATCCGGCATCGGTGAGAGCCCGGGCGGACATGGTGGCGATTCCGTGTCGGACGTGGTCGACATGGACCCAGTAACCGATCTCGAGCGCACCAGGGCCGATGCGGCGATGGAGGCCCAACGAGGCCACCAGCCGACCATCGGGCAGGAACACGCCGTACCCATAGTCACCATTGGGTGCCCATGACCATTCGGGACCTGACATCCGCGCCTGCTGGACTTCGACCGATACCCCATCGGGTGTGGCCCAGCCCATCCACGGCGCCAGGTGCTCCATGCTCTCGGTGGCGGCCACCGAGAGAGCCGGAGCGTCGCGCGCCGTCAAGCGACGCAGTAGGTACCCCGGCAGATCGATCTCTTCGGGAGGAACGACGCCACGGGTGCGCTTCCGCAGGATCAAGTGCGCACCTCCGGAACCGAGCGGAGTCCCTCCAGTCGGAGTTCGGAGAACGGACCGCACTCGACCGATGAACCGGTGGTCGACACCGGTCGGCCGTCGATGATGGCCCTCTCGCTCGTCAAGCCGTGGAGAACGATTCGGATCACCGGCGGCGCCGGGTAATCGCCGTGGCGCTCCCAGGCGAGCAACGCCGAGCCGCCGGGAAGCGCTCCCGTCAGGCGCAGCGTGTCGATGCGCAGCGGGCCGGAGCCGTCTCCGGCGTCGTCAAAGCACGTACCCAAGGCCTCGCCCATCTCGGTGGGCCAGCAGTGAAACGAGAGCAGCCGCGGCTTATGGTCGAGACCGAGGGTGATGGCCGGTCTCGCATCCGAGCCCGTGTGGGCGTTCTCGGAGGAGACGAGCTCGACGTCGGCGTCGACACGGCACGGGTCGCCACTCCCCCTCCACCCATCATCGAGGGGGACGATCGATCCGGCGCGCACGAGGACCGGGGTGCGACCGGCGGGGGCATCGAGAAGGGTCACATGCTCGCCCGTCCCTCCCGATCCGTCGCCGCCCCACAGGCTGAGCCACCGGCCGGAAGGCAAGTTGACCTGGCGCGACGTGGCGCCGGGCGAAGTGATCGGTGCCACCAGCAGGGCGCGGCCGAGGAGATAGGCGTCGTCGACGCTTTCGCTCACCGCGCTCTCTTGGTCCGGCGTTGCCGTCACGGCGAGCTGTCTCGCCGCCACGGCGACGCCGTCGGGCCACCACAAGGGTCGGACCAGAGGGGCCCCGCTGACCGAAGCCTCGTGAGAGAGCGTGTACAGATAGGGCAGGAGGCGGTACCGGAAGCGCAGCCAGGCCACGATGGTGCTGCGGGCCGGCTCCTCGAAACGCCACGGCTCACGCGCCGGTGCCCCGAGCACCGAGTGGGTTCGGCAATAGGGCAGCAGAACGCTCATCTGCAGCCACCGCACGTAGAGCTCGTCATGGGGAACACCACTGAAGCCACCGATGTCCGGACCGGAAAAGGGGACCCCCGACAACCCCAGTCCCATCACAGTGGCCATCTGTTGGCGCATCGACTCCCACGTACTGGCCACGTCGCCCGTCCAGTTCCAGGCGAAGCGTTGCATGCCGGCCCACCCCGAGCGCGACACGATAAAGGGTCGACGTTCGGGCTGGGCCCGGGTCAGTCCTTCGTGGCCGGCTCGGTTCATGAGCAGTCCGTAGAGGTTGTGCCCCTCAGCGTGATCGCCACCGCGACCGTCGAAATCGTGGCGGGTCGACACAGGGAGGGAAGGATCACCGAGGAGCGAGATGGAGGCGGGCTCGTTCATGTCGTGCCAGATCCCGGCGATACCGGCATCGGTGAGGAACGAGTACCGCTCGGCCCACCACCGGCGAGTTTCTGGATTGGTGAAATCGGGGAACGCCACCCGCCCTGGCCACACCACCCCCTCGACCGTGCGGCCCCTGTCGTCGACACAGAAGCGCCGACCTTCGAGACCCTGGCGGTAGAGCTCGTAGCCGTCGTCCACCTTCACTCCGGGGTCGACGATCGTCACCAGACGCACTCCCGATGCCGACGCCTCCATGGACAGGGCCCGGGGGTCCGGAAACCGGGTGCGGTCGAAGGTGAAGACCCGGTAGCCATCCATGTAGTCGATGTCCAAGTGCACGGCGCTCAGAGGAATACCGAGAGACCGGTAGCCGTCGACAACCTGGCGGACGTCGGCTTCGTTCTTATATCCCCACCGGCTCTGGTGATAACCGAGGGCCCAGCGCGGCGGCAATGCCGGTCTGCCTGTGAGCTGGGTATAACGATCGAGTAGGTGAGCCGCGTCTCCCACCATGACGTAGTGGCGCAGGACACCGCCGGCGAAACTGACCGACGCCGTGCCCGCCGACCGACGCGGACGGACCTCACCACCGGGCCCGGGTTCGCCAAAGGAAAAGGTGCCATGGGTGGAGTTCTCATAGAAGGTCAGGGTGTCCCCTCCGGGATGGGTGGCCACCACCACCGGGATTCCCAGATACAAAGGACCTTGACCGGAGCTCCATGAACCACCGGCATCGGTGTTCCACAGCCCGAAGCGCCCGCCCCGGAGATCCACGCCGGCCGATTGCTCACCCAGGCCGCTGAAGGTCTCGCCGGGGCGCATGCTGTGACTCAGGTGCCAGGTCTTGCCCCGACGGACCGGGGGTGCCTCGGTGCGGAGAACGGTTCCGTCCGGTCGCAACATCCGCACCGAACCTTCGCCGTCCACGGTGACGACCAACGCCGTGGTGCGGAGGACGAGTCCCCCGTCAGCCAGCGCGCCGGTGGTGACCGCGGGCGATGGCCAAGGCGTTTCCTCGACCAGGGCGTACGGAACCGGCTCCGGGCCGGGACCCCACGACAGGCGCACGACGTCGTCGGCCAGGAAACGGACGTCGAGCACGGCCTCTTCGAATACCAAACGGGCGCCGGTCTCGTCGGGCACCACCTGGTCGAGGCGTCCGGGCATCTGCCCGACGCTCGACGGACGCCCGGCCAGGGCGGTCCGCCACTCGACGGCCTGCCGTCGGGCCGAGTTGGCCGCCACCAGCCCGATGGTGGGCAGCCCCAGCTCCGTGACGGTGCGAACCACCAGACGCACCCGGGCCAGATACCGCCGGTACGAGAGGCGCAGGTCGGTCATGGCGTCGAGGCTATGTGGCTCGGACCCCGCCGTGACGACCCACCGGTGACGGGCATCAGTTCGGCCCCTCCAGTGGCGCCTCCAGCCCATGCCCACTAAACCTGGTTCCTCTCACGGGAGGCGACACATGCAGACACGACTCACCCAGATGCTCGAGATCGAACACCCCGTCATGTTGGCCGGCATGGGCGGCGTCTCGTATCATGGGCTGGTTGCCGCCGTATCGGAAGCCGGTGGCTTCGGTTGCCTGGGGGCATCGACCATGTCGACGGCCGGGATGGTCGAAGAGATGCGCAAGGTGCGCGAGCTCACGGCCAAGCCTTTCGGTGTCGACCTGCTCACGGCCATGCCCGGGGACATGGCCGTCCAGGTAGAGAAGATCATCGAAGGCGGCGCTTCGGTCTTCGTGGCCGGTCTCGGCATTCCCACCGAGGTCGTCGAGCTCTGTCACCGGCACGGCCTTCTGGTGATCAACATGTGTGGCCGCGTCGACCATGCCCGTCGCGCCGTCGACGCCGGCTGCGACATCGTGGTGGCCCAGGGGACCGAAGCCGGAGGGCACACCGGTTTGATCGCCACCATGCCCCTGGTCCCCCAGATCGTCGATGCCGTGGGCGACCAGGTTCCGGTGGTTGCCGCCGGCGGCATCTCCGACGGACGCGGTCTGGCTGCCGCCCTGGCTCTCGGCGCCGACGGGGTCTGGGTGGGAACGCGATTCATCGCCACCCCCGAAGCACGAGCGGTCGTCGGATACAAGGACGCCCTCCTGGCCACAGCCGAGGACGGCACCACCATCAGCCGGGCGTACTCGGGCAAGACCATGCGGGTGGTGCGCAATACCTACACCGCCTACTACGACGAACACGCCGAGGAACTCGAGCGCTTCCCGGCCCAGCTGGGCCGGTCGATGGCCGAGAAGGCCTTTCATCTCGGTGGCGACGACTCCACCCCCGAGGTGGATCCCACCCGAGAGTGCTACCCGGCCGGCCAGGGAGTGGGTGCCATTCACGAACTCGTACCAGCAGCCGATCTGGTCCGCCGCTTCGTGACCGAGGCGGACCGGGCCTTGGCCCGGGCCACGGCCTTCACGGCGGGTGCTTGAGCGTCTCATCCCCAGGTAGAGCCGGGTGGCTGCAGTAGCCTCAAACTGGTCGCTATGCGTGTCGCAGCATTCACTTCTCGGGCGGGCCGGGACCGAGCCGACCGGTCCCCCGACGTTCGCCGTCCAAACGGAGTCGCGTGGTGCGGACGCGGGGCCGAAGACGCCGGGCACCGCATCAGCATGGTCCCGAGCAAGATCATCCTCGACGGCCGCCGCCTGCGGTATGCCGTATCCGACAACGAAGAGGCGTTCGGTCCCGAGGGTCCGGGGAGTGAACCGGTGTGGGCGGTCAACCTCCACGGTTACTTCGCCGGTGGCGGCATGTACTGGCGCGAGAGCCTGCACCTGGCCGAGACGCTCGGCTGGCGGGTCATCAATCCCAATCTTCCGGGATTCGCCGGGAGTGACCCCCTGGCGTGGGAAAAGGTCTCCATTCGGGGTCTGACCCACGAGATCGTCCGTCTGCTCGATCATCTCGAGATCGAGCAGGTCGTCCTCCTCGGTCATTCCATGGGTGGTGCGGTCGCCGTCCAATTCGCCGATCTCCACCCCGAACGCACGCTCGGGATCGTCTATCGCGACGGGGCGGCCACTCCGGAATGGAAGAACCGGCGCGGCGTCCTCGTGTCGCTGCTCTCCCCCGTCGTGCCTGATATCGCCGGCGTCGCCGACCTCCTGATGGCGGTCATGCTGGACACCCCTGGACTTCTGATCGGACGGCGGCTCCCCTCGACCTTGCGCGGCCTGTGGCCCGATGCCAGCCGCAACCTCCGCACCATGGGCCGTTCACTCCCGGTGGGTTCGATGATCATGACCATCGACCTCCGCGACGAAGTCCGCCACGTCGTCGACGAAGGTGTTCCGATCCTGCCCATCTGGGGTTGCTTCGACCGGATCGTGAACGCGGCCACGGCCCAGGAGTTCTCTGACCTGATCCACCGCGACGTAGTCTGGGTGCCCGGGGGACACTCGTGGATGCTGCCCCGACCTCAGGCCCAGATCGACATCCTTCGCTATCTGAAGCAGGGCCGGGCTTTCGTCGATGAGATCACCTCGCGTCGCCGCCAATTAGGAGGCGTCAAGGAGGGTCCACGACCGGCGGTCCTGGTCGCCCCATAGATCGGGTAGTCGGCAGCCGTCCAAAGGACGGCTCACTTCCGAGGCCGGATCCGTCTGTGGAGAGCATCCAGGACCTCCCCTAAGATCCGGTCGAGAGCGATGGCATCGTGTCGTCAAACGACATCGCACGCCATACCTCGGCGACGCACCGTGCCGTGGTTGGCTACTGCCATCTGGGAGGAGCAGGCACATGCGCTGGGAAATTGAAGATACGCCGGAACGGACGGCCTTTCGATCCGAGTTCCGCGCTTGGCTCCGTGACGCACTGCCGGCCACCTGGATGGATCTGGTCGAGGCGGGCGACGACACTGCTCTCGAAAAGCTGAAGGCCGACAACAACTTCAACCCTTTCGCATGGCAGGGGACGATCGGACGCAGTGCGTACGCGGCGCCGTTGTGGCCGAAGGAATACGGCGGCCTGTCCGGTGAGGTCTGGATGCAACAGGTGATCCGGTCCGAACTGGTCCGCTACCGACTCCCCACCGTATCGATCAATCTCCTCGGTGTCGGACTGGCTGCTCCCACTCTCATCGAACACGGGACCGAAGATCAGAAGGAGCGTTACCTGCGCAAGATCCTCTCGGGCGAGGAGATCTGGTGTCAGCTCTTCTCCGAACCCGGATCAGGTTCGGACCTGGCCTCGCTGTCAACGCGGGCGGTGCGCGACGGTGATGAATGGGTGGTGAACGGTCAAAAGGTATGGACGACCATCGCCCAGTTCGCCGCTTTCGGCATGTTGCTGGCCCGCAGCAATCCCGATGTCCCCAAACACGAAGGTCTCTCCTATTTCATCGTCGACATGAAGTCACCGGGCGTGGAGGTGCGGCCGCTCCGTCAGATGACAGGGTCGTCGGAGTTCAATGAGGTCTTCCTGACCGACGTCCGCATCCCCGATGTCAACCGGGTAGGCGATGTCGGCGACGGCTGGCGTTGCGCCCGTACCACGCTCATGAACGAGCGTGTGGCTCTGGCTGGCATCTCTCTCGACCCTGTGTCGTTCACCGGCGGCGTCCGGCGCGACGCCTGGCAGTCCTACCTCGATCAGATCCCCGATCGGACCGACCCACGGGTGCGCCAACGTCTGGCCCAGTTCTACATCGAGTCGGAAGTGAAGGAGATCACCGCTTTCCGGGCCAACTCGGCCCGCATGCGGGGCCAACAACCTGGTCCTGAAGGAGCGGTCAACAAGGTGTTCAACGCCGAGTACAACCAACGACGTTCGAGCTTCGTCGTCGACGTCAACGGAATGGCCGGGATCGCCTGGGCGCCCGACGACGCGCAGTCCCAGGCCCGGGCCAATACGTTCCTCCGCGCTCGGGCCAACACGATCGAGGGCGGAACGTCGGAGGTCCTACGAAATCAAATGGCGGAGCGGATTCTCGGGCTCCCCCGCGACTTCGAAGCCGACAAAGGTGTCGCTTGGGCTGAGGTCACTCACAATTGACCGCCCCGGTCGGTCAGTGAGCCGGGGAGCGGGAGGCCGGTGACAACAGACGACCTCCTGCCCGTGGTGGTAGCCACCGGTCAGTCGATAGAACGACACCACACCGTGTCGGCTCTTGATCTGGCCGAACGGGCCGCCCGGGCCGCTCTCGACCGCGTCCCGCGGTTGCAGGAGGCAGTTCAACAGGTATCCGTCGTGAACATCATGTCGCCCGCCGGGGTGGCACCCGCGTTCGAACTGGCGCAGCGACTCGGCCTGTCGACCAGCCGCACCGAAACGACGACCGTCGGCGGCAACACA
>Ga0208357_1002022_pt1 | contig 13980 bp, 31 predicted proteins | sample NGESurdeep092012_6_FD_184487 | JGI IMG/M metagenome (GOLD analysis project Ga0208357, IMG submission 184487) | Arctic peat soil microbial communities from Barrow, Alaska - NGEE Surface sample F52-2 deep-092012 (SPAdes) | ecosystem: Environmental > Terrestrial > Soil > Wetlands > Peat ... | reverse complement strand
GCGATTCTGTCGGCGGGAACGCAGAGCGTTGGCACGGGAATTCTGGTGAGCATCGGCGCAATCTCCACCACTCCGCAGCTCGCGGATTACCAGACCGTGCAGGCGTGTCTGCCGCTTTCGCCGGCGACGGGACAGACGTGGATTGATGCGGAGATCACGAACGGCAATTTTGGCTTTGGGTCTATCGAGGTAAAGCAGCGAATCACGGCGTTCAATATTGAAAAGATCACCAGTCTCACCCCGCAGCCGTTTAACTGCGGGGGGGCCAGCTATTCGTATTGATCCCTACCCTGCCTTGCCCTGCCTTGCCTGCCTATTATCCCTTGTCGTCGCAGAGTGGAATTATTTCCATGGACACCTTGTCGGCCACAATTACGATCTTTCGGAGCGGTGTTCCATCGAGACGGTCAATCTCGATGTTCCCGTACTTGCGCTGTACGCGCATCAATTCCTCGATTAATTGGCTGATCTTCATGGCCTTAGGAAACCTCAAGCCTCAGCTTGTCCGTGATGAGCTTCGTTCCAGGAACCGGAGCCGTCTCTGCGACCGCCTTGATGATGGACTTCTCAACGCGCCCCCAGGTGACCGGCAGTCTCATCAGTTGCGTGAGGCTCATTTCCGCGCCGGCATCGAGCGCACGATAGAGCGCCAGCGGCATCGTTACGGTGGCTGTGCGGAACTGATCCGGCAACAGCGAGGCGTCAATAATCTCCAACGAGTCCGGAACGCCCTTCGCCTTGAATGTGCTCGATGTCCCCTCAATCGTCCGCACGCCGCGCTTGGGCTTTGGAATGCCGGCCATCACCGCGAGCACGTAGTCCTTCAGGCGCGCCGCGGAGGCGTCGTAAGACGCCGCGGACTCTTCGAGGGCCTGCGCCTTCACCTTGTGAGCCATCGCCGCGGTGCGCTTCACTTGCGCGCGCTGGCCCAGTTCGAATAGCTTAATCGCGATGCGCTCGCGCTTCTCTGCGGAAACCGCGACGGCCTCGCGGATCTCCAGCTCAAACTGCTCGCGGAGCTCAGGAGTCAACTCTTGCGGATCGACTTCGCTCAGCGCTTCGAGTGTGGCCTCGATGTCAAAAAACGTCATGTCGGTGTTCATGATTTGGTCCGCCACCCGCGCGGCGTCTTCCGGTGTGTGGCACTGAAACATTGGCCGGTCGTCCTCGTAAACATTCAACGGAACTTTGGTGCCGACTCGCCATTGGCTCACGCTTCCACCTCCGGCAATGTAACTTCCAACACGCCGTTCGCGGACATCCAATCCCGGCAATATGCGATGTGCTTGCGATACTCCAATAGCTGAGCATCTGTGTACCCTTCCCGTAGGCCGGCTTCAACGTAGTACTCTTCCCACCACTCCACAGTTTCATGGTTGCAGCCGATTGTGATGTAGCCAGGTGACCGGACTATAACCCAGTGCCGAGAGCCTCCGATTTGCAGAGGGACCACGCCATCTTTGAGCAATCCTAACGCGCCTTGCAGCTTCGCGCCTTGCAGCTTCGCGCCTTGCAGATTCGCGCCTTGCAGGTCCGCGCCTTGCAGATTCGCGCCTCGCAGGTCCGCACCTCGCAGGTACGCGCCTTGCAGCTTCGCGCCTCGCAGGTACGCGCCTTGCAGGTACGCGCCTTGCAGATTCGCGCCTTGCAGGTCCGCGTCTTGCAGATTCGCGCCTTGCAGGTCCGCGCCTTGCAGATTCGCGCCTTGCAGGTCCGCACCTAGCAGCTTCGCGCCTCGCAGCTTCGCGCCTTGCAGGACTGCCTGAATAACAGCGGAATATAGATCGCTACAATCCTCGGAATGATATACAATAGCCTCCGTCCAGTGGTCGACGATATCAAAGCTCATGATTGCACCCCCGTAGGCGCACCATTCTGCGGCTTGCCCGCATCGCTCCGCCGCCGGCGCCCCGAGATCGGCAGGGCATCTTGTAATCGCGCCTCCCAGCCTCGGAGGATGCGCCGCACCTGGGCGTGCTCCTCATCCAGGATGTGTTCGCCCACGTCGGCATCAAGCATCTCCAGGATGTTGCGCATCTGGTGTACCAGGCACAGGTCGGTTGCTATTTGTATGGTGTCGCTCATTGGTCAATCTCCATTTGTTCTCGAACCTTCTTTCGATTTAAAGTCACGACATTTTGGGACTCGGGACACTCTTCCGCGCATTCGTTCATCAAACCCCGGCACCACTCGCACCGGAACCGCATGAGCGCGCGATCGAGCCAAAATAAATGGGAATTATATACGTGATTGCCCATCTTGACATCACGCCTTTTTCCTCGGCTTTCGTTTCCGCTTTGGCTTCAACGGCTTATTGCGCGGATGATAAGCCAGCACTTTATCCGCGATCCGGTCGAGGATCTCGGGGGCCTTCACGCGATTACCTCTTTGTACGTGATGCGCTTGCCGACTACCCCGTCGATGAAAGAGTCAAGCCGCTCGAACGTGTGGCGTTTGACATTCCCTTCGTTCAACCGGAACGTGAATTCGTCGACGTAGCGATGGAGGTGCTTCGGGCTCGCATGATGGTATACGCCGTGCAGCCCGCGCTTCAGGACAGCCCAAACGCTCTCAATGCTGTTGGTGTGCGCCGCGCCCCGCGCGTACTCTCCAGCCCCGTGGTTAACGGTATCGTGGCGAAAAAACAAACCGTCCAGGTCGCTGTACGCGCCGTGCTCATCGGTGTAGAGTTGAGAGCCAACTTCCACCGCGCCGTGAATCTCGTTCTGAATCGTGCTCAGGTCGGTGGACTCGATGACCTTGGCAACGGTACGGCCACCGCGTTCGCGCATCCCGAGCACGGCAGTCTTGCCGACCGATCCGCGCCCCGCCTTGAGTTTTTTGTGCTCGTGTTTATTGGCTTCTTTCCCGCCGACAAAGCACTCATCAATCTCGACCACGCCCCGCAGTTTGTCGATATCGGAATCGTTCCCGCATGCCTCACGCAAGCGTTGCAGCATGAACCACGCGCTCTTCTGTGTTACCCCGATCTCTTTCGCCAGTTGCATCGAACTGATGCCCTTGCGAGACGTGACCAGAAGGTACATGGCGTAGACCCATTTGTGAAGTGGAATCTTGGAACGCCCGAAGATTGTGCCCGTCCGAATCGAGAAAGTAAATTTCTTGCAGGCGTTGCAGCGATAGAAGCCGTTCGGGCGAACGATTACGCGCGTGCCAGACTTGCACTGGGGACAGATGGCCCCCATCGGCCAGAGACGATCCTCCAGGTACTTGCGGGCCGTCTCTTCGTCCGGGAACATCTCGAACAGTTGGAAAGTGCTGATGGTGGACTGGCTCATTTCTTTTCCGCTGATTTAGCAGCCTCTTCGAGTGCGTCCGTTCGCTCCCAATCGCATTCTGGAATGTCCTGCACATCGATCACGCGGTACAACTCTCCAGGTACCTCACAGGCATCCCAGACGCCATGGACTTTGTTGTTTTCGCTGGCAACTGCGTAGTTGCCTCCCGAACTCTTTCCGTATGTCATTGCCCACCCCTTAATCGTGAATATTAATATTGGAACCCAGCCAATTTCGCTTGCTGGCCTCGGTCGCGTCCAGCGCGGACTGTCTTTTCTCTGCCTTGATATTGATCGCATCGACATGCGATTTAACCGCCCAGCGTCCCCGGGCGAATGGCTCTGCTACGCGCACAACAGTTACACCCTTTTGGACGCGATGTCCACAGCACGCGCAGAACACGCCATCATCTTCCGTCACCGAAGACTTTGTGATTGTTTTTGTCTCTATCATGTCTCTATAGTAGCTGATTGCCCCGCTTTTGTCAAGGGCAATCATCTATATAATTCCCAAATAAATGCAGCGAGAATTTATCCGAGTCCCCTTCCTTGGGCATCAGAACGGCACATCTGAGTCGTTGATCCCGTCAGATGGAGCGTAGGGCGTCCCGGCTTCATCCTGCGGTGCATCGCCGTGCTCCTGCGCGATTTCTTCAACTGGAGGGGCGGCCCGGCGCGCAGCCTCCTCAATATCGGCCACGCTTTCGTTCTGCAACTGCTCGCACAACCAGCGGTGCTGTGCTTTGAAATCCCACTGCTGCTCCACTGTGTCGAAGGTCGCCTCCGGCGCGCCATGTAATGCGTCTTTGGTGTAATAGGCCTTCACGGTCTCGCCGCGCTGCTGGAACCATATTCCAGTCTCTTCGACGCCCGCGCCTTCCTTTTTCTTGCCCTTGAATATCGTGATCGACAGCGGAAGATTCCAGTCGATGTTATGCGCCAGGCGCAGGAACCGCCGCAGGATTCCGCTCTTGTAGGGCATGTCCAGGACATACTTCTCGTTGCCGTCGACCAGGTGAAGCTTGAACCCGAAGTACCGAGTCTGATACTTCTTTTCGGTGTCGTACTTTTCGAGCTTTACGGCGAGGCCGGTGATCGTATCGAACCGGTAGCCGTACTTCATAACCGTCGCGCCAGTCGATGGGTTATTGGCCTCGACTTCGTCGCATCCCGGCACTTCTTTCTTGATCGCACGCCAGAGGCAGTAATGCTTGACCTCCAGGTAGATCACGCTGCTTTCAGAACGCTTCGTGAGAGCCACCGCGCGCCTCCTGTTTTCTGGGGCCCTGTCTTTCGGCTGCTAGTTCGGCCTGATACTCCCGCACGGACTGGAGCACCATGCGCTTGCAGAATTGTTGTAGCGCCTCTGCGGTAATCTCGGCATCCTCAGCGTTGCATTCCGCCTTCTGAGAACAGAAGAAATCGCGAGATTCATAATTCCCGCAGTTGAGTTTGTAGGAAAAGGATCGCGCCACCTCGACGCGAATCCCGGACGGTCCAACCATGTTATCCTCTCCTTTGAAAACCCTCTGGATCAGCTCACACACAAAATTCTGCTGATCCAGAGTTAATTAGGCATGTACTTCAGATAGCCCGGCAGTGTCACCGCTGCCGCGCTACCCGGCTCAGTTTCCGTAACTTGCTTCCCAGTCGGCGAAGTCTTGTGGGTCGCAGTCGTGAGTGCATTCATCCCAGCTACTTTCCAGGCAAGTATCCTCACCGTCGCAATAACAAGCTTGGCCACAGTCCGGGCATTCGTGCGCCATTATTCCTCCTGTTCCTTCATAAACCTTGCCTTCAACTCCGCAATAAACTCATCGCGGTTGATTTCCCAGTAAGCCCAAAAACGCTTCTGTAGGCGATGATGTGCAAACGGCCCGGTGCGGTGGTGGAAGCCACACAGTGGGATAGCTTCCAGGTCGCTGCATTTTTGCGCTATGCCGCGCGGGCCGACGTGCGCGGCTTCACTTGAGCCGGCCATGTTTCGCCGACCGAAATATTCCCGCCGGCTCCATCCGTGCAGGAAAATAAAGCAGCACACACACGGCAACGTGCGAATCCATGCGAGATACTTCGGGTCGCGCAGCGGCCCACGTCTCGGCTTCGTGCGCTTGCGCTTTACGGGTGTACGCGGTTTCACAATTTACCCTCTGCTTTTTCGATGGCGCTAGCGAGCGCTACATGCTCACCGCAGCAATACTCATCGGGCTGCACGTCGGCGCATTCTCCACGAATCCGGCACAACCCGAGAGTCTGCGTGGCGGCCTCCAGCAGATCCGGCGCGGCGGCGATCAGAAGCGCGTTGGCTATTACGCGGTTTCCGTCGTCGCCCATCGTGTAGTAGCAAGTCGCAAGAAGCTCACCCGTGGAATCGTGAACGTCGCGCAGGAGGTCCTCGGAGCTATGCCGCGCGGGCCGACGTGCGCGGCTTAAGCACTGCCATGGTCCTGGTGTATGGCTCATGCGGCCACCGCTCCCTTCATTTCCAATGAATACAATCTGTCCTTGGTCATCAAACGAGTTACAGGGCCTACGGGCGTCCTCACGCCGGCAGCCGTGGCCAATACATCCCAATCCATATCGCTGGCACTTTCGAGCATCGCAGCGGTAATCGGTCCCGATGGCACAGCCCAGGCCACGAACGCGAGTCGCTCAGCTTTGCGGGTCCGCGCCTGGCTGATGTAGCAGGCGGCGTCCATTATCGGAGCCTCCGCGCCATCTCGAAATCAGATTCGTCTTCCACGGCAACGCGATGCGGTGCGTCTGGTTCTTCGGGATACATCAACTCGCCGCCGTTTTCCATGCGTGCCGGGAAGAGCATCTCGGCCAGAAAGAAAAGCGCGACTACCAGTAGAATGAAGATCATGACCGGCCTCCTGCGCACTTCGTGCAGCGTTCTTCCGTGAATGTCACCATGCCGCCGTGTCCCTCGACGCCTTGGTATTCATCCCAAGCCACGTCCGCGGGCATTCCGCCCTCTTCGCCGCAATACTTGCAAGTGAAGGCGATTGCGCCGACGCTGACCAGTTCGGGCTCCAGCTGCTCGAAGCTAAGCAGCTCGGCGATGTCCTCGCGGAAGCCGTTCGCGCAGCGGTAAATCTCGATGGCGTTTACGTCCGTGTCAATTTCCACCAGCCAGCCGATACCGTGTCCGGCCAGGTCGGGAGATTCCCAGGTCAGGAAGTCATCCTGGGATATGTTCCAGCCGCGTGAGCGCAGGAAGCGCTCGATTGCGGCTACATCGAGTTTGTTTTCGTTTGTGGTTGCTTGATTCATCGATTCCCTTTCTTACACTCTGATGATGCGCTACTTCGCCCCTTTAGTCAATAACTAAAACGCCCTAGTACTTTTTCCCTAAGCAAAATAACTTCTTGACACGTGAATCGTTAATCATGTACTCTTCAGTAGATGAAAGTCAAGAAGCCAAAGCAGGCGTCCCTTCAGGTCCGTCTCAGATTCGAATTGGTCAGCACCGCGCGGAAGCTCGCAAGCAAGCGCAAGGTACGCGTCCGGGCCGTCGTTACTGACGCCCTGGAGATGTATTTCAAGAAAGCAGGGAACCTCTAGTGCTGCGGAAAGTGCGGGAATCACTACGCGGGGCATAAAGAGAGCGGTATGAGCTGCCCGGTCTGGTCTGTTGCTGGTATCCCTCCGAGTCTGGCAGCGACCCGTCGCGGCCGGGTGGCTCATTCCACGTTCTTGAATAGATTGGAGAATCGATGGCCAAGCCTCGCACTGTGACGCCGGTAGTTGAATCCGTTCCCATGGGGGTGATTACCCTCCCTGGAGCTAAAATAGCCGACTTCGGGCGCTCAGCACCGGACAGCGGCTACATCAAATTCCACTGCACACTACCAAAGGGATTCGAGAATCTCTTCCGTAAAATGGGCTGGGACGTACCCGGCGCGAAGACGACATCCGAGAACCTTGAGGGCAAACTCGAGGGCGGTCACCTGATCCTCACTTCGCGAGACAAGCTCATCGACGCCGAGGTAGATATTGAGTTTTCGACAATCACCAAATTCGCGTGCCATCGCTTCGAGCTCGAAGGCAAAAAAGGGAAGGGCTTCCGGCGTGAGTTACGCTTTGAGGTGAAATTCAAACGCGGCGACGGCGCGACGCGTCTTGAGAATTACATGATGTGGACGGACAACGCGCGCGGTGTGCTGAAGGTCACCTATCTACTGGAGCCGGTCGAACAGCAGATGCCACTAGACGATTCCCAGATGAGTACTCCGGACGATGTCACAGCCTCTCTCGAGCAGCAGGAAGCCGTCAAGGATCTGGGCGATAACACGTTGGCATCCTCTCGGCAGATTGGCAAGCGGGGCAAGCTGTCCGACCTGCAATAAAATGCCGGTCATTCGCCTGACGCTCCAGGGGCCGATTCCGAACAAAAAGAATCTTTGGAAGATCGGTAAAGGCGGAATGTACCTCGATAGCGCGGTGAAGGCGCAAATCGAAGCGCTGACGTGGCAGGCGAAGTCTCAATGGAAGCGGGCGCCGGCAGTGCATCCCGACATGGACGTGGAGTTTTTTGTGAAGGATGGACGGAGCGACCGGGACAACAAGCTCGGCTGCCTGCTCGACGTTTTGCAAGAGGCCGGCGTTTTGAAGAATGACAACGTGGCGAATTTCAACGGGACACTGGTGGTTCACCCGGCGGTGATTGGATCGAAAGAAGGTGTGATTGTGGACATACTGGAGAAACAGAACGCGCTGGAGATTCCCGCATGAAAAGAAACATTTGCGTTTTAAAACTGGCCGATGTAGGCTAGAATGGTTTCAAGTTCGCTAACGCACACTACCGGGCTGGTGCCTAGAACACCAGTCCGGGACTCTTTCTAGGAGAGGAAATGTCACTTTCCCGTGGCCCTTCACGGCTGCTTCAACTGCTTCGCTGGTGTCATCACAAGTGGGTCCGCATCAACCCAACCCGTGAGTGGCTTCGAACCCAACTCAACTGCTCCCTGAGATCGCTCGACTACTGGTCCGCGGCGCTTCGAGGCTTGCATCTTCTCAAGACGAAACAGCGCCGCCGTAGGCCCGCGATTTACCTACTTCCGCGACACGCTTTGGCGGGTGCGATTATTTGCAGTTCAAGGGGCTCCGCAACCTTGCAGTTCAAGAAACCGCCTAAAGGTATTAATAGAGAATCTATCAAAGTCAGTAAAAATCACACCCCGCGAAAGGGCGTGCAGAGGGAGGTTTCTGTGACGAGGGAATCCGCCGAAACAATAGCGGGGTTCGAGCGCTTCTTTGGGCTGTTCATCGCCGCGGGAAAACCGCTTAACCAGGCCGATATGGTTCGGGCGCAGATGCAATGGAGTCGCCTTGACGTCGGCCAACGGTTTTCGGCCCTGGCGGATGCGGAACAGCAACTCATGCGCACCCGGGAGGCGCGATTTATCCCGTTGCCGGATAACTACCTGGCCGGGCGTCCATGGACGCGCACAGCGCTCCCCCGTACGCTGCCCTATATCAACCCGAAGACGGATGAGGCACTTAAAAAGCACGATGAGGTTTTGCGGCTCCTGAAGGAGTCGGCGTGATTACCCCGGAGCAGGCCAGTGGAGCAGTGGCTAGACTAGCGGTGCTGACGCACTTCCCGAGCGAAGCCATCGCGCGCGCTGAGTTGGCGCGGATGCTACTGCGCATGGTGTCAACCGGAGAGCAGTTGGAGTGGCTGGTGCGGGCATTTGTCGACCACGTGGGCGCGTGGCATGGCCCGCGGGAGGTTCGTGCCGTATTCTGCACGCGATTCAAACCTGCGGACGGAGTTGAGGAGTGGAGTGCCATTCCGGGATTCACCGCAGCGGATGCAGAGAGCGCGTACCTGGAGCGCGTCGAGCCAGTTAAGCGAATCGAGGCGGAATCGCCACGGGCAAATGACGGCCTGTCGAGGCTTCAGTGAACTGCAACCGATGCGGCGGTCGCGGCACGCTGGGCGGGGGTCTGCCGGGTCAGAAGTATGAAGGCCCTTGGCGGTGGTGTGGCTGCCCAGCCTCGATGGAACTGCGCGAGCGAGAGCCCAATCTGATCGACGAGGCGAATGTGGCGCGTCTGAAGCTGGTGCGGCAGATGAAACCAGTGAAGGTGCTTCAGGGCGACGGCTACCAGGGAGAGTTTTAATGGATCGGATGGATGAGCTGACGGAGATGATAAAGGCCGGCTGGGGTGATATGCGGACAGCCGACATCCCACTGAACTGGCGCGAGATCACCGCGCAGCGTAGGTCCGAGATCAGCCCTGTCCCCGCACCCAGCTTTTCGGTGTTCGAAGAAAAACACCTCAAGCGCGAAGCGGAGCTAGAGCCCGATCGTGACTTGGCAGAGCGGTGCGTGTACAACGAAAATCTGCGCAAATTCCAAGCGGCCAGCAATGCCCAGCAGAAGCGCGTCGGACGCCCACCCGGTAAGAAAGACTCGAAGCCACGGTATCGCGGGCCGTCGATGATGCGGGAAGCTGCGATGAGAGCGCGGATGGAAAAGCTCAAGCGGGGGATGGCGTGAACAAATTTGAGCCAGTGCCGCATTGTTGGATAGAGAGCTTTCAGGTAGGCAAGGCCTACAAAAGCCACCTCAAGCGCCAAGTGCGGCGATTCCCCGCAGCACTGAAGTTTTTGGATATGCTGGTGTTTCTCCGGAAACCCAGTTACAATTTACCATCGAAGCACAAGGAGCAATATGTACAGGCCGACACCAACTAACGCGACCATGACCAACCCGATGGGGGGCCAACCACTTCCAGTTCCACCGGGAGGTTACAATCTGTTTTCCAGCGCAGCGGAAGATGCCGCGATGCTGCCGCTGGTTCAAGCCATGGACCCGAAGGTAGAGATTTCGGACGGCGCTGACGCGGGCTTTCTCGCCGGCTCGGTGACATACGGATCGGACGGACGTAAAATCACGGTCTACTCCGGAATCGACCCAGCCACCGGACTGGCCTACGTGACCACCACGGGAATTCTGCTCCAACAGAAATGCCAGGGGGCCATGTGGAACAACATGAGGCAGCCGCCGTACACCAAACTGTACATCGACGGCATTGCCTTCTCGGGACCTGGTGGAACCGGCGCGCCTGGTGCGGTGCAAGTGGACTGGGGGAGCTAACGTGAAAAAGCTTTTTGCTCTCGCTGGTCTTCTCGCTCTCACGGCGTGCTCGACTTCCCAGCTTGTCGACTCGCTCGATATCGTGCAGGTCGCCGCGGATGTCGCGGCGGCTGACCCGAATATCCCCGCCTCGGCTGCTCCGTACTTGACGGCAGTCAGCAACGGGGCGATCTGCGCGACGACGGAACTGCAATCGGGCGATGCGGCCGCGGTTGAAGCAACGCGACTCACCGCGTGTTTCGCCGGCGCGATTAAGCCGACATTGCCGGCTGGTACTCCGGCGGTTGTCGTCGGCGAGATCAGCGCCATTGGAACCGCCATCGGTAATTTCCTGAGCAAGGTTCCCACACCTCAAGCGGTTGCCGCGGCGCCGGCGGGGGCTTTTGGGTTTGCGCCCGATGCTAAAACCAAGCCGGTGAGGCTGTCGAAGAAGGATAAGGCGAAGCTGGCTGACATCCATCGTCGGGCAAGCAAGAATCTGGAGCACATAAAAAAATGAGCCCATCTATTGGTCGAATCGTCCACTACGTGCAGGAGAAACCGGCGCGATACCAGCCAAGTGAAGGCCCGAAGTTACTGGTGCATCTCCCGGCCATCATCACGGTGGTCTGGAGCGACACCTGCGTCAATCTGATGGTCTTTTCGGACGGGAGTAACTCCGAAGCGGACGACACCAATTTCCGCTGCACGAAGTGGGTGACCAGCCCTAATCTCGATGAAAGCGAAACTCCGCAAGCGCTGACGTGGCACTGGCCAGAAAAAGTATGAGCTTCGTTTCCGCACTGAAAGCGATCGAGCAGGATGTTGTCGACGTGGTGCGATTCACCGAGCCCATCGCACAGATGGCATTCTCAGCAGTCCGGCCTACGTCCCTACTGGGGATCATTCTCGGCTCCATCGTTTCAATCGAGCAGCTGGTTATTTCGGGAACGGGCGAACAGAAAAAGGCAATCGTGACCCAGATCGTGAACACTGTATCGCCGGGACTCGATCAGGCGAAGCTGGGCGCGGCGATCGACAGCACCGTAACCGCGCTCAATTCGATCGCCGGCGTAACCAAGTGAACCAGTCAACGCACGGATCTAGCGTCAGTGCGCAACTTCAACAAATTTCAACCCTTCAACAGGAGATCGTCAAACTTATGGGAACAGTCGCTTCTCAGCTCGCATCCGTTCAGTCTGCGTTAACCAACGTGGGCAACCAGCTCAACAACATCGCTTCCGGTGTTACGGCGCTCGATACCCTGATCCAGTCGCTCGAGGCCGCGTCTTCTGGCGCCAGTTCGACGCTGAGCGCCGCCGACCAGGCGACGTTGACGCAGATTATCACGCAGTCGAGTGCACTCAACCAGCAGGCTCTGGCGGTCAACACCAGCGCGCCGACTCCTCCGGTGCCGGCGTCCAGTTCGTAGAGTCCATTTAATCTCCGACTTGGGGCCAGGGTTTTGAAGTAGCCTTGGTCCCGATTTTTTGAGGAATCCATGAACGATTTGATTCAGCGCATCACGAACGCGATTATCCGCCAGGAGGGCATGGCGCCGGCCTACTCGAACCCAATGAACCTCCGGGCGGCGCCGTGGCGCGTCGGTCCATTTATCGCTGGGGGATTCTGGCGCCCGGCAACGCGAGCAGAAGGAATAGCCGGGGGCGCGCATGTCGTGGCACTCCGAATCGCGATGGGTGAAAGCCTGGCCGAGCTGATAAGCGCGTGGGCGCCGCCGATCGAAAACAACACAGAAGCGTATATCGCCCACGTCAAGGAGTGGGCTGCGATCCCAGACGAAAACGTTCCACTGTGGAGCTACCTCGCACCATGAAGCCTGTTCTGCTGCTGATCGTCGCTGCGGCGCTCTCTTTCGCCCAGGTCCAAACCCCGCTCTCTTCAAGTAATCCTCCGCAAGCTTTCTGGACCTGCCCGGCGAATGCAACCGGCCTGATCGGCTTCGTAAACGGGCAATTCGTGTGCATCACGCTCGGCCCGGGATTGACGCTCTCGCCGGCCGGCGTTCTCAGTGTGACCCCAGTTCCGCCGGTCATGCCGTTTGACGCAACCGTATCCGGCGCAACACTGACAATCGGGTCCACGTGCTCAATGGCGACGCCCTGCAACGCTGCACTGAACACCACGGTGTTCTCATGGCTCGCGCCCATCGTCGTCACCTTGCCCGCCACAGGCGCAGGAACGGAGTACGCCTATATCGACCCCACGGGAGCGTTCAGCATCACCGGAACAGCCGGTGCGACGTGCGGCAGTTCGTGCACCGCGGTTACGGGGACAACCCCGCCGCCGATGTCTATTCTTCTCTGGAACTTTCAGGCGGTAGCAGGTGCATGGCTCCCGGCGAGCGCGACTGACCAGCGCGCGTATTTGCGGCAGACCATCGTAGCCTGTGCCGGTGTGGTGTGTGCGAACTCGGGAACCGTCCAAGTCATCCAGTAAATGGCTCGGCAGTACACCAAGCGCGTCTTCACTCACAACACTGATCTGGTAGAAACAAGGTGGGATACCTGCCCGCATTCGGTTCTGTGGCGAAAGGGACATAGCCTCAACGGCAAAGTGAAGTGGCAATGTCCATTCTGCCTGGCGAACTTCACCGAGCAAGGGCGTGACGATCACATGACCCGGGTTAGGAGGCTCGGCCCGTTGTATCGTGACGGTATTCTGGTCGCGGAAGCCCAGCGGCGCACGGGATACGCCAGAAAGACCATTTCGCGATACTTTGCGCTCTTTCGGGAAGTTTACCCGAGGCCTTGCGCGTGCGGACGGCCCAGAACTCACAAGGGGACGTGTTTCTGGAGACGCCACAGCACAGCGGCATCCAGCCTACATGGTATTTTGCCGCGTTCGTGAAACGGCCCCTAATCTGCATCACACTCGTATAGTGTTGATGACGGAGCCCAACTCGAAAACCACGGTACGCATGGTAGGATATACTTTGCCCGAGATCACGGACCATTTCAGACCCGATGATCGGGAAAGGCTCATCGAACTGGGCGTACAGTTCCGGTTTCTGAAGGATTCCATCTCAGAGCTAAAGCAAGGCGTAGCGGATGGGCGTTCCGGTATCGTGCGCACGGTAGAAGAGCTCGCGGTGCGCGTTGAGCGCCACGATTCCGAACTAAGCGAACGGGTATCCCGGCTCGAAAACTTCCGGTGGATGCTTCTGGGACTCTCAGCCGGCGTCGGCGCAGTCACCAGCACGATTCTCCATTTCCTGGCGAAATAACGTGTCTAATGTGACAGTTGAGACGAGGGCAACCGAGCAAATAGGCGTGCTCTCATCCTTCGATGTGCTAATGCCAAAGTCGCCCAGCGGTACCGAGCAGATCACAATCTACTCGATGGCTGACGGCAGCGTCATTGTGCAGCCAAGGGCGCTCCCAATCCCGGTCATCAATAAATAGAAAAAGGGTGTAGAATCAGCACATGTCCATTTCAGCCCTGTTTCTTGTCGCTGCTTTTATCGTGTTCCTGATGGGTGCCTGGTCACGGTGGTGGGCAAGTCCACAACCCTATTGGCCTGCATTCTTGAGCGCCGGGCTCGCGCTGTACACGTTGAGCGTGCTCTGG
>Ga0208357_1002021_pt1 | contig 13993 bp, 20 predicted proteins | sample NGESurdeep092012_6_FD_184487 | JGI IMG/M metagenome (GOLD analysis project Ga0208357, IMG submission 184487) | Arctic peat soil microbial communities from Barrow, Alaska - NGEE Surface sample F52-2 deep-092012 (SPAdes) | ecosystem: Environmental > Terrestrial > Soil > Wetlands > Peat ... | reverse complement strand
ATGAAAGTAATTTTCCGATCCGCGTGTACTATTTCATACGCGGCAGTGGCCTGCGTGATGCCGCCCGCCTCGCGCGCGGCGATGTTCGCTTTGCGGATGTAGTCGAGCAGTGTCGTCTTACCATGATCGACATGGCCCATCACAACGACGATCGGCGGACGCTGCTGAAGGCCGGTCTTTATAGAAATGTTTTTGAGGGTTTCTTTCGGCATGGCATAAATAGATTAAAACTTTCTAAACTCCAACAAATTATAGCAAAAATCGGCCGCTAACACAAGCCAACGCATGACCATAACGCCAATGGAGATATTAAAATTTGATTAAAAGATATTTGACCTAGAGCGATATTCTGTTAAGATAGAGACATCTTTGGGATTTCCCACCCGCCCCGCCCCGCAAAGGCGGGGTAGCTATTTTTTAGAAGCTATAAAAATCCAAAAATGCTCTGCGTACTCGCGTGAGCACATCATCGCTTATCGTCCCTATCCTCTTTACCAGTCGCCTTCTATCCATGGATTTTATCTGATTAAGAATAAGGCGCCCCTCCTTGTCCCCATAGGAAATCAAAATATACCAACTGCCCTCCCTTGGCCGACTGGTCATGGGAACGGCAAGAAACATATCTTCGTTAAATTTTTTAAAGATCAAAACCGGCCTTATGAAATTATCTCCCTTTCCATAAATCTCTCTTCCGACATTCATCCCTATTTCGCACCACCATATCTCGCCCTCTTTAAAGACTACATTGGATTCCTTATCCAATAAGACAAGTTTTAACGTGCACCATTCAAGAAGCATTACGACCTGATCAAGAAAAATCATGGCGTTAGTGTAATCGCCCAACATTAAAAACCTATTAAGAAATCAGTGCCAACGATGTCAAACCGGCACTTGAGAAAACCCGTGGAATAATCTACACTCAACCAGTACGTGGAGGCGTGCCAGAGCGGCCGAATGGAGCTTCCTGCTAAGAAGTTGACCGGGAAACCGGTCCGAAGGTTCGAATCCTTCCGCCTCCGCAACGTTTTTTAATCTCATGAGTGACAAGCCAGCATTCGACAAAATTTATGAAAAGCCGGATACGGCCGTTTGGACAACGGACGAGCCACCCCGCATGCTCCGTGTGGCGATAGAAGGCCAAAAGATTTCTCCCTCTAAGGTATTGGATGTCGCATGCGGCGAGGGAGCCTTCTCGGTATATCTCGCGAAACATGGATTCCAGGTAACGGGCATCGACTTTTCCGAAAACGCCATCGAGTATGCAAAAGCACGGGCGGATAAGGAGAAATTGGATATCCGTTTTTTGGTCATAGATGCGACGAAGCTGGACGATCTCCATGAAACGTTCGATTTCGTCTTCGAGTGGGCCCTTATCCATCACCTCGAAGAATCGATGGTCAAGCCTTATATCGACAGCGTCGCGCGCAAACTAAATCCCGGCGGATGGTATATGACGAATTCTTTCAATATCGAGAGCCCACTCTATGGCACGCCCGGCGTGCGCGTACGGAAAACGTTTCTCGGAACGGAGCTTCATTATCATAGCCAAGATGAGATGCGAGACCTCTTCTCCCCATATTTTGAGATCGTGGAATCGGCGATTGAACCGATCGTCGGCAAAGGAGACGTGTTTCAGATCGGTAACTTTTTCCTTATGAGGAGAAAATAAAGCGACTTAATTTTTTCGGGCTCTTTTGCCGAGCACGAACTTTTGAGAAGAGCTCATTGACTTATCCATGCGGTGGGTGCAACCCACCCAGCAACATGGCCGGCGCATCCCTTCCTTAAGTTCCGAGACGACCCTCTTCACATGGTCTTTCCTCGTCTCCGCTTGTTTAACGGAGATGGTCCAGCAGATCCACTCATTGCGCGCGAGTGGCGTGATGTCCTCCCACTTTGAGAGCGCCGCCTTGTCCGATATAAGCGCTTTTTTCAGATCCGCGGGCAGTGGATGCGCCGTACCCGAAGAAATTCTTTTCATGTTATGCCAAGAATTTTTTCAACTTCGCAAACTGCTGAGTGAAGCCGCCCTGCATACCCTCGACGGCCATCTTCGCCCCGGGCCCCGTCTTGTGGATGGTTGCTTTCAAGTTCAATTTTGTTTTCCCGTTCTCTTCGGTCAACGTCATTTCCGTTGTTTGATCGATGGTGGTTTCCCCGTTATCATTGTGCCCTTCGGTCCAAGCATGAACATCGTAAGAAAGTTTTGATTTTGGTTCAACGACGGTGAATTTCCCGAGCATCGGCCATCGCGTGCCTTTGTACGAGCCCATCGCTTCTCCGGCTTCCATCACTATGTATATCTTGCCGCCGACCCGGAGTTCAACTTCGCATTCCGGAATCGTGACATTGTCCGGACCCCACCATTGCTTGATCATCTTCGGATCGGTCCACGCTTGCCACACCTCCTCGAGCGGGGCATCATATGTTCTTTCAAATGTTACTTCTTTAATAGGTTCCATGTTTCATTTCATTTTTTAATTTTTTTGCTTGTAAAACTTTATCCAATCTGTCGAGCCGCCTGTCCCACAATGCCGTCTTCTGCTTTGCCCACTGTTCCAACTCCTTCATGGCGGGCGGATTAATGGTATAGATCCTCTGGCGCGACCTTTTCTCCATTCGCACCAGTTTCGCCTCGCGGAGCACCTTAAGGTGTTGGGATATCGCCGGAGGGCTGGAGTGGAATTTGCCGGAGATGTCCGTGGCGGACAATTCGCCGTTGCTTGCGAGCATCTCGATGATATTGCGCCGCGTTGGCTCTGCGATAGCGGTGAATATGTCCATCCCTCTATACTACAACCACTGTTAATTAAGTCAACACTTAATTATTCACAGACACGGGCGAGCGGAAATTCGTGAGTGGCTTTGAAGGGCGCTTCATTATACATTTAATAGTGGTTCTTCAAAGTACGTAATGCCCTAGGGAGGTGCATTATGATCCATCTTCATCATCTTGCCTGGTGGGCGTATATGCTCATTGGATTCCTGATCACACAGGACGCGTCGCTTCTCACCACCGTCTACCTCCATCGGGGGGTCAACGCATCGCTCGGTGAAGTTCAATCGTGTCCTTGAGTTCTTCATGCAGCTCAAGCTCTGGTTGACCACCGGGATCAAACGCAAAGAGTGGGTCGCAGTCCACCTTCGCCATCACGCGCACGCTGACGTGGAGGGCGATCCGCATAGTCCAGTTCTTCTCGGGCTGTGGCCAGTACAACTGTGGAATATTTTCCTGTACCGGGAGGCAGCACGCGATCCTGAGACCATGAAGTATGCAAAGAATCTCGTGTTGACGTTTGCGGAGCGGACCATCTTTCGGCATACATTGATCGGTCCCTTGGTCGGGATGGTGGTGCTATGGCTGGTATTCGGCTTCTGGCCGATGCTCATCATCGTCGGAACACACGCGTTCCTCTACCTGTTCTTCCTGAACAATCTGATCAATGGCTGGTGCCATTTCAGGGGATATAAAAATTTCCCAGTCGTGGCTTTCAACAGTCATTGGATAGCGTGGATCACGATGGGAGAAGGATTCCACAACAATCACCATCACAAACCGGGGAGTCCTTCGCTCCGCTACAAATGGAACGAGATCGATCCAGGATGGATCTTCATCAAGCTTATGTGTTTCTGCAGGCTCGCAAAACTCTCCTAGTGGGAGTATCGCAGGCCCGTAGTCATCAATCGAGGCCTCGAACTCTCCGAGGCCTTATTTTTATCTTTGTTACCAAACAAAAGGGATCAGTGCCTTCGTCCTCTTTTTATATTCAGGATACTGATCGGGGAAAAGTTGCATCATGTAGCGCTCCTCCACCGGAATGCGATAGAGAAACATCACAGAAAAAACAATGAACATGACGAACCATACAACGCCCGCCGCAAGTGCGGAACCGAAGAGCGCGAGGACCATGCCGGTATAGATCGGGTGACGGACATATTGATATGGTCCCGACGTCACAAGCTCGTGGTCTTTTTTCATGGAAGGCGTCCCGCTCCAGTTCCTGCCCAGATAGACGCGCGCCCAGATCGCGATCCCGAGTCCGAGGGCGCAAAGAATGGTGCCCGTCACCTGTGCGCCAAAATCGAATTGGTATGCTACAAATTTCCAGGATGAACTTTCCTGCAGCAAAATGACGACGATGACGGCGGCCAAAATACGAAAGCCGGCGAAGTGCGCCCAGCTGCCGCTTTTGACGTTCTCCTTGACCCCGATCGCGGAGACGAACCAATACACCACGAAAACGATCCAGAAGAGGGTGACGATGTTGTTGATGGTGAGCATATAATCCATTATACGCCTAAAGTGCGAACGGCGTCGCGCCACGCCAATCGGCGGTGAATGTTTTCACAAGCGACGCGATGATCGTCTGATCCCGCGTAATAACCCCAAGCTCGCGATTTTCGCCGAGCGATGTCGGTGAAAAATTCTCCGAGCCGACGAACGCGCGTTCCGACGTAGTCCCGTCGTCCGCCACGATCATCTTGGCGTGGATGTAGAGCGGCGCGGCGGGGTCATCGGCATATGTGCGCACATGCGCGCCTGCGGTCGTAAGCTCCTCGAACTCCCACTTCCACTCTGCCGCGCCGGTCATGTCCACGTAGACCGCAACGCCGCGCTCCGCCGCGTCGATGAGCGCCTTCGTTACGTCGGTATCGTCCATCTCCTCGTTATAAATATAGAGTGATTTCTTCGCGTTGGCGATGAGATCGATCAACACCGGCTCCGAGCCGGGACTCCACACGAGGTCATCGCCCGCGCCGCCATTATTTCCAGAACCTGCTACAGCCGCGTTCCCCTCCCAGTCGGCATCAAACGTATGCTCTATAGCCGCAACATCGCGCGGGTCGCCGTCGATAATCCCAAAATCCCTGCCCGTCGCGTAATATTTTGATACCAGATTGAACGTCATGATGAGCGCGCGATCGCCGTCGATGACCAATGATTTTTCGTGCGTTAGAGAAAAATATGCAGGCGACCAACGGACCGAAACGCCATGCGCCACCAAAAAATCATACGCCGCGGCATTCATCGTGGCTGGCGTGGTGGACGACGCGCCGTTATATCCCCCACTTAAGATGACCCGCACCGCTACGCCGCGCCGCTCGTCCGCGGCGAGCGCCGATTCGATCCGCGCATCATCCAGCTCGTACATCACGAGATCGAGCGACGCACGTGCACCATTTATCATAGCGAGCACCGGCGCGACGCCATCATCCGGCTCGGTAATGAGCGACAACGCACCGCTTGTCGGAATTGCCTCCTCTTTTCTGGTAAAAACTTTTGGCGCAGCTATAAATAACGCAATCGCAACGATCGCCAACAGGATCATTAACGCAATATATTTCCGGTGCATCCGAAAACACTATCACGCCAATATTAAAAAGAGGTTAAAACTATTATTTCTCTATCTCCAACCGCCGATGATGGCACCTGCGATGACGAGCGTCAGAAACATATTACCAATGCTCAACCAGAAGAAAATCATCTTGCCTCCCCAAAGCGTATTACCGAAAGCCAGCGTCACGACGAAGCCAAGCCAAAGTAACAGCGCGATATGAATGGCGCCCATTATACCAAGCGAGCCAGTAGAAACAATCATGATGTTTAGAACACTGAACATGACCACGCTCGCTATGAACTGCCACAAATAATTCCACGCCATCCCCTTCTTCATCGCATTCTGCTCTTCTTTACTGCGCTTATCCCAGCCGTGCGCGCTGATAAACGTCTTGCCGAACAGCGGCCCATACCACAGCCCACCAACGATCATCGATGCCACCGCACTCGCAAGCACCGCCCAATAGTTTATTGTCATGAAGTTAATGTTATTTTCTTTAATTGTAGCAAATTATTTTGCGCCTACCCGACTCTGAACTCCTTGTAAGAAGGTCCATAATTACTTTATAGTATAACGCACGATGAACAACGACAAAAACTTCTGGCTCACGCTCCCCCGCCCGATCATGGCGCAGGCGCCGATGGCGAACGTCACGGACGCGGCGTTTCGGCGCATGTTCGCGGAGTGCGGTAAGCCGGATGTCTTTTGGACGGAGTTCGTTTCCGTGGAAGGACTGCTCTCGCGCGGACGCGAGAAGTTGCTGACCGACCTCTGGTTCGATAAAGACAACCGGGCCGAGCGCCCGATCGTGGCGCAGATCTTTGGTGGAAAGCCGGAGCAGTTCGAGGAGGTCGGACCACTCATCCAGAAGCTCGGCTTTGACGGCATCGATATCAACACTGGCTGTCCGGACCGCGGCGTGGAAAAGTCCGGCGGTGGGGCGTCGCTCATTAAAGATCCGGCGCGGGCAAAAGAGATCATCCGCGCGCTCAAGCGCGGCGCCGGCGGCCTGCCCGTTTCGGTAAAGACGCGGCTCGGCTATAAAAGCATGGATGAAATGGAGGAGTGGCTGACGGCACTTTTGGAGGAAGACCTGGCGGCGCTTACCGTCCACCTCCGCACTCGCGCCGAGATGTCTGATGTGGACGCCCACTGGGAGCTGGCGCCGAAGATCGTCGCCCTCCGCGACCGGATTACTCCCCAAACTGTCCTTCTCGGCAACGGCGACGTCCGTTCTCTCGAGGACGGCCGCGCGAAAGCGGCCGAATCCGGCATGGACGGGGTGATGGTGGGCTCCGGCATCTTCGGCAACCCCTGGTTCTTCTCCGGTCGGACGCCCGGCATCCGCGAGCGGCTCGAACGCCTGGTGACTCACACAGAGCTCTTTGAAAAGCTCTACCGGAGCGATAATCCCAAAACGATCGGCCAGGACGGGCGGCTCAAGAACTTCGACGTTATGAAAAAGCACTATAAATCCTATACCAGCGCTCACGACGATGGCCAGGGCGGCTTCGACGGCGCCAAAGAGCTCCGGATGCGCCTCATGGACGCCGAAAATGCCGCTGAGGTACGCAAAATAGTGCTGGATTTCCTGGATAAACCGTAAAATATAGCCTATTGAGGCACAAAACCGCCCCGACCTCCACCTTAGACGTTCGGTTGACTTTTGGGGAGTGGTCTGCTAAGCTGAAAGTACAAATAAATGAGTACCATGCGCCCCGCGAGGGGCTATTTTATTGGGAAAGTGGTCAATTGCCTTAAGGCCCTCGCGGTCATAGGTCTTCTGGCCTATCCGGCAACCATCCAGGCCGATACTGCGGTCCAGCCCGCGCAAACAACTCTTCCGGCGGCTCCGGCCACCCGGGCCGTGGCGGCAACCGTCGCAGCCACCAAAACCGTCTGGGTAACGGCCTATACGAGCGCGCCGGATGAGACGTCCGACCACCCCCTCATCACCGCCTCCGGCGCCATGGTGAGCGACGGGATCGTGGCGGCCAACTTCCTTCCCTTCGGAACCCAAATAGAGATCCCCGCGCTCTTCGGCACTAAGGTCTTCACGGTTGAAGACCGGACGAGCGCAAAGTTCGGCGGCCGCGTGGACATTTGGATGCCCACCGTCGGCCAGGCGGTCAACTTTGGTATAGAACACGCAGAGATCGTCATCCTCGACCAGAACCTGGCAATGCAGTAAAATACTCTGGTGTCGCGCCAACTTTTCCGGTTCATCATTCAGTATAAGTACGCGATCATCTTCCCGATCGCCACGCTTGAGGGTCCCATCATCACACTCGTGTCGGGATTTCTCATATCGCTCGGCATTCTAAGTTTTGTCCCCACATTTTTAGTGGTGTTCGCCGGAGATCTGATCTCCGATTCTTTTTATTTCTGGCTCGGCAGCCGCGGAAGGGGCTTCGTCGAGCGGATAAAGTTTCTCCACATCACACCGGCGCGGCTTGAGAAAGTGGAACAGCATTATGAGAAGCATCCGGGGAAGACACTGCTTGTCAGCAAGGCGTCGTATGGCATTGGATCGCTGTTCCTCATCGCCGCTGGGGCATCAAAGATGGCGTATCAGAAATTTTTGGAGTACATCACGCCGATGAACGCAGTGCGCTCGAGCGCACTGCTCCTGATCGGCTACTTTTTAGGCAGGGCGGTGCGCTATTCGGGAACGTATCTTGAGTGGTATACGTTCGGCGTCATCATTGTTCTGCCCCTCGGATATTATATAATCAGGAAGATACAAGAAAACAATGTTGAAAGGGTTTAAAGAATTCATCCTGCGCGGGAGCGTGGTGGACCTGGCGGTCGGCGTCATGGTGGGCGCCGCGTTCAACAGCGTCGTGTCATCGCTCGTGAAGGACCTGATGACCCCGCTCATCGCCGCTATCTTCAAACAGCCCAATTTCTCCACGTTCTCCTTCACGGTGAACGGCAGCCAGTTCCTCTACGGAGATTTCATCAACAACCTCATCTCGTTCCTGATCACCGCCGCCACGATCTACTTCTTTATCGTACTCCCGATCAATAAGCTGAGCGCTAAGCACAAAAAGCCCGGCCCGGCGGCGGAAGCTACCACGAAAGTTTGCCCTGAGTGCCTCAGCAGCATCCCCGCCAAAGCAAAGCGCTGTGCGTACTGCACGAGCATGCAACCAGAACCAAAATCATAAAGCGATGCGGATGGAAATGGAACCGGCGTTCGAGACGGATACCGAAACGGAAGTAGCGATGGAAGGTTTTCGAGAGGAACGCGCGGAGATGCTACAAGATATCACGAAACGAAAAATCGCCGAAACCGCACTCTTGCTTACGCCCGGCTTGGACATAGCGGCGCTCGCCACGTTTGCCGCACGCGGCGAGACATTCGTTGGGAAGAAACTCGATGCCAGGGAACGACTGAATTACGCGGCGATCGCCGGATTCCTCGGACTTTTCTATGTACTCCAGCTTTCCGGAATGGAAAAGGAAGCGATCGCCGCCCGGGGCATCGCCGCAACGCTCGGCACGATGGAGTTCGGTCCCGATCTTTTGGAAAAGGCCTCCGCGCTTGCGCGAGAACGAATGCCTTCTGCGGCATCATTCATGGAAAAGACCGGGGATTTTATAAAGGATAAGCAGTCACTCATCGAAGACGTCCGGCGTTCCATGATCGAGCTCGCCACGAACGATCCCGGACTTATCTCGCTCAATCTCAATGAACACGCGTAAGGCAAAGCTCCACGAGACCATAGAGCGGTTGATCGCCATTCACGAGGATGCGGCCGAGCTCCGCTATTGGGAATCAATTTTTGATAATCTCTCGGATCAGGAGCAGGAAATGGTGCTATCGAACTTGGAGCATGAATTGGCAGCGGTCAAAGAGGCGCAGTGAAATATCATCCCTAAGCCTCACCCAATCCCTTCCTACTCCCGGCGAGCAACCAGTGAATCAGCCACGCGGACAGCAAGCCCACCACCGCGCCGCCTAGGATGTCGAGCGGCCAATGGACGCCGGTGTAGATCCGCGCGAGGCCCATCAGCACGGACAGCGCGAGGAACCACCATCCCCACTTGCGGTTGGCGAACCAGACGGCGAGCGCGAGCGCGAAGAACCACGCAGCGTGCCCCGACGGAAATGACCATCCGCTCTCGCTCACGAGCGGCGTGAAGCTATAAAAAGAGAACGGGCGCGGCTCGTGATAGAAATAGTGGATGGCCGTCGCCACGATCCCGCGCGCGAGGATGATCGCAAGCGCACCTTCGCAAAAAAGATATACCTTTCGCCGCCATCCCTTTTGGTAATAGACGAGCACGAGGAACGCGAGCACGAGCAGATATGGCAAATATTCTGCAAAGAATATCGCGAGCACGTCCCAAAACGCGTTGTGATGCCCGGCGGCGTAGAAGAAGGGGAAGAGTTTTTGGTTAAGGGAAAACATATTCGTCTATTATAGCATGCGAAATAAAAAGGCCGACTTTACGTCGGTCTTCCCTATCTATTTGCGAACGTACGGCAGTAATGCCATGAACCTCGCCTGCTTTATAGCTGTCGCGAGCTTGCGCTGGTGCTTGGCGCAGACGTGCGTGTGACGCGGGTCGATGATCTTTGCCTGGCTCGAAACGAACCGGCGCAAAAGGTCGATCTCCTTGTAGTCGATGTTCTTTAAGTTCTGCGAGCAGAAAAAGCACTGCTGGGATATGATTGGGGCCATATAATGGGTTGGTTATCTAATAACGTTATACTTTTCTTACCTGGAGCGAATCAAGCTCTACTGCGGTGTCGCGGCCGAAGATAGGCACCAAAACCTTGATGCTACCCTTCTCCTCGTTGACCTCGGAGATCTTTCCGTCATATTCCTTGAACGGACCGTCGGTTATTTTTACCAGATCACCCACCTTCAAGTCAAGGATCATCTTCTTGTCGCCCTCGCCGGTGCGCGCGAGGAGGAAATCCACTTCGTCTTTGGAGAGCGGCGTCGGCGTCGTGTTATCGGGACCGACGAAGCCGGTCACGCGCGGCGTGTTGCGCACCACGTACCACGAATCCTCGGTAAGGATCATCTCGACCAGAACATATCCGGGATAGATCTTCTCTTCCACGGTCGTGCGCTTGCCGGCCTTCACTTTTATCTTCTTCTCCTTCGGGACGAGAATATTGAAAATCTTGTCGCCCATCGCGAGCGATTCCACGCGCTGTTTCAAGTAGCGCGAGACCGCTTCTTCATAGCCCGAATACGTCTGCACGGCGTACCACTGCCGTACTGCCGGTTTTTGGTTCTCTGTACCTGAACTTGGATGATTGAGTGCCATAATGCCCTACTCTATATATTAATATATTACGCCAAAATAAAATTCTTTATCAAGAACGAGAAAAGATAATCGAACGAGCCCAAAAAGATCGCGAGGCCCACGGCGATCCCGATCACGATGAGGGTGAGGCGCGTCGCTTCCTGGCGCGTCGGCCAATTGACGTGACGGATCTCCTGCTGCGCTTCCCTAAAAAATTTTGTTATCCGGGCAAACATGATTTCTATTTTCTGGCTGTTTTTTCCAATTAAAATACCGCTATACTCGCGGTTGGAGGTAATAAGAGTGTAGCACTGGCGGGGCTTGGCGTCAAACGGGAATACGCCTCAGGAAAACCGAGGGCACGCGCCCGAACTGTGCCAACCACAGCCCGGGCGCACCGGTGGACCTGGAGGGGATCGAACCCACTTTTCCCGCTTGCTAAAGACGGTGTCCTACCAAATAAACGACAGGCCCATCTTCCACCGGCAAAAGCAGATTAACAAAAAGAGCATTAAAACTATCTAAAACGAAAACAGCCCCCGAAGGAGTTGTTTTCGTAGCAAGCGGGATTCGTACCTGCCGTTCAGGTAAGACATCGTCTCGCCTATTATCTTAGTCCATTTAAAAGAAAAGTCAAAAACTATTTAATGATTTTTTAACAACTCTACACATCCAGATTCTGCACCGTCGCGGCGTGGGCCTGGATGAAGTTCTTGCGGGGCTCCACGGCGTCGCCCATCAGGGTATCAAAAAGCTTGTCGGCCTTCTCGGCATCTTCTACCATCACCTGCTTCATCAAGCGCACTTCCGGATTCATCGTGGTCACCCAAAGCTGTTCAGCATTCATTTCGCCAAGACCCTTGTAGCGCTGGATGTTCGGCTGGCGCTTTCCGTCGCCCTGCCCTTCAGTGACGCCTTCCGGCGACTCTTCCGAAGTTTCCTCATCCTCAGCTTCGACTTCCTTTTTCTTCACCGCCTTCTTTGCTGCCGCTGCGGCCGGCGCAAGCTTCTGCATTTCCGTGACCACTTTATCTTTCTCCTCATCCGAGAATGCGTACTTCACGTTCTTGCCAAGCTGAATGCGATAAAGCGGCGGCTGAGCGATGTACACGTATCCGCCGTCCACCACTTCGCGGAAGTAGCGATAGAACAGCGTGAGAAGGAGCGTGCGAATGTGTGCGCCATCAACGTCGGCATCCGTCATGATGATGATTTTGTGGTAGCGCAATTTTTCCATACTGAACTCTTCGCCAATCGCGGTGCCGATCGCGATGACGAGCGAGCGCACCTCCGCGTTCGCGAGCATCTTGTCGAGACGAGCGCGCTCCACGTTGAGGGGCTTGCCGCGCAACGGAAGGATCGCCTGCGTGTGCCGATTGCGGCCCTGTTTGGCCGTGCCTCCTGCGGAATCTCCCTCTACTATAAATAGCTCCGACTCCGCGGCGATCTTGGATGTGCAATCCGCGAGCTTGCCCGGGAGTGTGAGTCCCTCGAACGCGCCCTTGCGCAGCACGGTTTCACGCGCCGCCTTTGCCGCAAGCCGCGCCTTTGCGGTAAGGATAACTTTTTGGATGATGGCTTTTCCTTCCTGCGGATGCTTCTCTAAAAATTCCTTCAATGCCTCGTTCACGACGGCCTCCGTAGCAGTGCGCGCTTCCGGGTTGCCAAGCTTTGCTTTTGTCTGGCCTTCAAACTGCGGGTCAGTGAGCTTTACCGAGACGACGGCGACCAATCCTTCGCGCACATCGTCGGCCGTCAGGTTTTCTTCTTTCTCCTTCAGCCACCCCTCGGAGCGGGCGTAATTGTTAAGCGTGCGGGTGAGCGCGGAACGGAAACCGGTCAGGTGCATACCCCCTTCCGGGGTATTGATGTTGTTGGCGAAGCTCATCTCCATGACGCGAGTATCATCCACGTACAGGAATCCGACCTCGATATCCAGTTTCTCCGCTTCCTTCTCCACATAAAAAATATCCTCGTTGAGGCGGTTCTTTTTTTGTGAGAGATATTTCACGTACGAGAGCACGCCGCCTTCGAAATAGAATCCGTAGAAATACGGTACCGGCTTGCGGCGATCGTGGAAATTGATGCGGATGCCTTTCGTAAGATACGCTTGCTGGCGCAAACGCTCCAGGATCACTTTGTCGTTGAACTCCATCTCGGAGAAGATCTCCGGATCGGGAGAGAACGTGGTCTTCGTGCCGTGCCCTTTGGACGCGCCAAGCTTCTTCACTTTATATTCCGGCTTGCCGCGTTTGTATTCTTGGACGTATAATCCGCCGTCGCGTTCGACTTCCACTTTGACCCATGACGAAAGCGCATTCACCACCGATGCGCCGACGCCGTGCAATCCTCCGGAGACTTTGTATCCTTCTCCGCCGAACTTTCCTCCTGCGTGGAGGACGGTCATAACGGTCTCGAGCGTGGATTTTTTGGTCTGCGGATGGATGTCCACCGGAATGCCGCGGCCGTCGTCCTGAACGCTCACTTTATTGTCGGGCAGGAGTTCCACGGTGATGGTTTTGGCATAGCCCGCCATCGCTTCGTCGATGCCGTTGTCCACGATCTCCCAGATCAGGTGATGTAATCCGGTAGTCCCCGTGGAACCGATGTACATACCCGGTCGCTTGCGAACAGGATCCAATCCTTCAAGAACAGTGATGTCCTTCGCCCCGTACGTGGCACTCCCTTTATTGCTGGCCTTGGCCTCAACTTTAACCGGGGCTTTTGAGGCTTTTTTGACCTCCTTGTTTGCTTCTTGCTTTGTTGATTCTTGGGCCACTTTTATTGGATTTTTCGTTAAAAAATGCCTCTCTGGCAATACAGATATTTTAGCATGTTTCAGAGGATAAATCTAATAGTAAAACAGGGCGGATTCTCGCCGAACGGTCATCTGCCTGGAGGCGAGAATCCGCCCTGTTTTAGAACTTGGTGGTTTGTGGGCTGCCCAAACCCGTCACGTAATCGTAGCGCTTGCGGGCATCGCAGTAATACTGGCAGTCGCCGTTGGAGCCGCTCGTGATGTCGCGGAAATATTTGAGCGTGCTCGTGGAGGCCTTATCGGTGTAGAACTTGGCAAGCACGGCGGAGCCGCCGAGCGCCTGGATCGCGGCCCACTGCGGTGCGCCTGCGCTTGTGCCGCCGACGGTGTCCCACGCGCCTTTCGCTTTGCTGCCAGTGCCCGTTGTGATGTAGATCGGATATCCCGACGCTGGATCGGCGTCGTACGAGACGTCCGGAATCGCGCGCATGCCGTTTGCTTTTGAGATCTTGTACGCTGTCTGCCACGCCGGCTCTTTTTCGTATGCGCTCACGCCGCCGCCGCTCCCCGACCATGCGCTCTCCGCGATGAGCGCGCCGCTCGACGCGAGTTCCAATGACGTGCCGCC
>Ga0208357_1002020_pt1 | contig 13995 bp, 21 predicted proteins | sample NGESurdeep092012_6_FD_184487 | JGI IMG/M metagenome (GOLD analysis project Ga0208357, IMG submission 184487) | Arctic peat soil microbial communities from Barrow, Alaska - NGEE Surface sample F52-2 deep-092012 (SPAdes) | ecosystem: Environmental > Terrestrial > Soil > Wetlands > Peat ... | reverse complement strand
GCGCGGAGACGATGCCGTGCGTCACGGTCTGGCCGACGCCGAAGGGGTCGCCGATGGCCAGCACAACGTCGCCGACCTGCAACGCGTCCGAATTGCCGAGATCGAGCGACGGCAAACGCGCATTGCCGTCCTTGATGCGCAGCACCGCGAGATCGCTGCGCTTGTCCTTGAGCACGATCTGCGCTTCGAACTCGCGCTTGTCGGTGAGCGCGACCTTGACCTCGTCGGCGCCCTCGATGACGTGCACGTTGGTAACGATCAGGCCGGACGGATCGACGATGACGCCGGAGCCGAGCGAGCGCTGCACCTGCGGGTGGCCGCCGGGGACGCGGCCGCCGAAGAACTGGCGGAAGATCGGGTCGTCGAACAGCGGATTGCGGTTCTGCACGACCTTGGCGGCGTAGACGTTGACCACCGCCGGCGCGACCTTCTTGACCAGCGGCGCATAGGACATCTGCAGCTGGGCCTCGGACGCGGGAACGCGGCGCTCCTGCGCCAGCGCCGGGCCGGCGAGCAGGGTCACGAGGGCGAGGGCTGAGAAAAACGGCCTAATCATGGGATGGGTCATGGGTGGTCCTGGCGGGTCGCTCCGCGACACATATAGGCCCGGCATTGGCCGAAAGATGGCCGCCGGGGGCCTGACGTCTCGACTCCTCGACGCGGGGCCGGCGAGTAGATACGACACGGCACGGCCCTTGCAAAACGCGCCCACTTTCCCGCCCCGGAGCCCCGCCCCATGAAAGCCGTCGGATACGCGAAGTCCCTCCCCGTCACCGATCCCGAGGTCCTCGTCGATTTCACCACGGAGACACCGGCGCCCGGCGCGCGTGACCTTCGCGTCGCGGTCAAAGCCGTGTCGGTCAATCCGGTCGACACCAAGGTGCGCATGCGCGCGCAGCCCCGGCCCGGCGAGCCGCCCAAGATCCTCGGTTACGACGCGGCCGGCGTGGTCGAGGCCATTGGCCCGGACGTAACCCTGTTCAAGCCCGGCGACGAGGTGTTCTACGCCGGATCGATCACGCGGCCCGGCACCAACAGCGAACTCCATCTGGTCGATGAGCGCATTGTCGGCCGGAAGCCGAAGTCACTGTCCTTCGCGCAAGCCGCGGCCCTGCCGCTCACCAGCATCACCGCCTGGGAAATGCTGTTCGACCGCTTCGGCGTCGTGCCGGGCAAGACTCCGGACGGCCGCGCGCTGCTTATCATCGGCGGCGCCGGCGGCGTCGGCTCAATCATGATCCAGCTCGCCCGCAGGCTGACCGCGCTGACCGTGATCGCCACGGCCTCGCGCAAGGAGACGCGCGACTGGTGCGTGAGGCTCGGCGCGGATCACGTGATCGACCACTCCAAACCGCTGGCCGACCAGCTCAAGGCCATCGGCCATCCGCAGGTCGCGCTGATCGCCGGCATATCCGGCACCGAAACCTCGTTTCCGCAGGTCGAAGCGATCATCGCGCCGCAGGGCAAGTTCGCGCTGATCGACGATCCGAAATCGCTCGACATCATGCCGCTCAAACGCAAGGCGGCATCGGTGCATTGGGAATCGATGTTCACCCGCGCAATCTTCCAAACGCCGGACATGATCGCGCAGCACAAGCTCCTCAACGAAGTGTCGGCGATGATCGACGGCGGCCTGATCGTCACCACCGCGGCGCAGGAGTTCGCGCCGATCAACGCGGCCAATTTGATCAAGGCGCACGCCCAGATCGAAAGCGGCACCACCATCGGCAAGGTCGTGCTGTCGGGCTGGTGAGAGGCCTTTCCTCTCCCCGCACGCGGGGAGAGGTAGATCAATCCTTCGCCGGCACTGTGCGCAGGTAGGCGATGACGTCGTTCAGGTCGCCATCGGCCATATGCGCGTAATATGGAAAGCCCATCGGCGGCTTGAGGTGCTGGCCGTCCTTGTCGACACCGGTGGTGATCGCCGTCTTGATCTGCGCGTCGCTCCACGCGCCGACGCCCTTGATCTTGCTCGAGGTGATGTTGCGCGACACCGACTTGCCCCAGGGCCCGGGGAATTCCATGCCGCCCATGCCGTAGGCTTTCCAGTCGTGGCCCTTCGGTCCCATCGGCGTATGGCATTCGAAGCAGTGGCCGATCGTGGCGAGGTAGAAGCCGTGCTTCACAGGCTCCTTCATCATTGCCTCGGTGTACTTATTGTCGGCGCCGGGAGGGGTTTGCGACTTGGCCGGGAAGCGGTAGATCGGGTCCGGCACCTTGTTCTTGATCGGCTTGATCGTGCGCAGATACGCGACGATGGCGTTGAGGTCGCGGTCGGTGATGATTTTATAAAACCCGACCGGCATTACGGCGGCAATCGGCACGCCGTTCGGGCGCTCGCCGGTGCGCAGCAGGTGCTTGATCTGGTCGTCGGTCCAGGCGCCGATGCCGGTTTCCTTGTCCTCGGTGATGTTCGGCGCGGTCACCTTGAAGGGCGGCTCGTCCCAGGACAGTCCGCCGGAGAAGTGTTTGCCCGGAATGTCACCCTGCGGGCCTTTGGGCGAGTGGCAGTTGCCGCAGGTCATGATGGTGTTGACGAGATAGTCACCGCGTTTGACCAAGTCGGACTGGGCCTGCGCGGCCCCGGCCAGCGCCATGACGAATGCCGAACCCAGCACGATCGTGCGGATCATTGGTATCTCCCCTCGCCCCGTTTTGGCTTTGCCTTCTCGTGCGGGGAAGATGTTACCGCGCCTAGACGAAGGCTGCCAATGCGGCGTCTCGTCATGCACAGGGGCGAGCGCTGCGTCGCGGAACACGACGAAGGGCGGCCCTGGGGCCGCCCTTCGACATTCCGAAAATATCGGGATGATTACGCCGCGGCGGTCGCGGTCTCTTCGGTGGCAGTAGCCTGCACCGGCCCGGAATCCTTGCCCTTGGCGTCGACGTCGCGTTCGACGAACTCGATCACGGCGCGGGGTGCGTTGTCGCCGTAGCGGAAGCCCGCCTTCATGATGCGGGTATAGCCGCCATGGCGCTCCTTGTAGCGAGGCGCCAGAACCTCGAAGAGCTTCTTTACCTGCGTGAGGTCGCGGATTTCGGAGATCGCCTGACGGCGGGCGGCGAGACCACCCTTCTTGCCGAGCGTGATCAGCTTCTCGACCACCGGGCGAAGCTCCTTCGCCTTCGGCAGCGTCGTCATGATCTGCTCATGCTTGATCAGGCTCGCGGCCATATTGGCGAACATCGCCTTGCGGTGAGCGGGCTTCTTGCCGAGCTTGCGGTGAACCTTGCCGTGACGCATTGAACTGATCTTTCTCTTCGATGTGTCGCGACGGTTCGTCGGACTTTGTGCAGGTGGGCGTCCTGCGTTCGCCCTAAAAAGCCGCGGCCAAGATCCTGGCCACGGCGATCGTAAGTCCTAGTAGTGGTCCTCGAAGCGCTTGGCGAGTTCTTCGATGTTCTCCGGCGGCCAGCCCGGCACTTCCATGCCGAGATGCAGGCCCATCTGCGCCAGCACTTCCTTGATCTCGTTGAGCGACTTGCGGCCGAAGTTCGGCGTCCGCAGCATCTCGGCCTCGGTCTTCTGAACGAGGTCGCCGATGTAGACGATGTTGTCGTTCTTCAAACAATTGGCCGAACGCACCGAGAGCTCGAGCTCGTCCACCTTCTTGAGGAAGGCCGGGTTGAAAGCGAGATCCGGGATCGTCTCCGCGGCCTCCGCTTTGCGCGGCTCCTCGAAGTTGACGAATACGTTGAGCTGGTCCTGGAGGATGCGCGCGGCGTAAGCGAGCGAGTCTTCCGGCGTGACTGCGCCGTTCGTCTCGACGGTCATCGTCAGCTTGTCGTAGTCGAGGATCTGGCCCTCGCGGGTATTCTCGACCTTGTAAGAGACCTTCTTCACCGGCGAGTAGAGCGAGTCGACGGGGATCAACCCGATCGGCGCATCTTCGGGACGGTTGCGCTCGGCCGGCACGTAGCCCTTGCCGGTGGCGACGGTGAACTCCATGCGGATCTCGGCGCCCTCATCGAGCGTGCACAGGACGAGATCCGGATTGAGCACGACCACGTCGCCGACCGTCTGGATGTCGCCGGCGGTCACCGTGCCCGGCCCCTGCTTCTTCACCACCATGCGCTTGGGGCCTTCGCCCTGCATCTTGATGGCGATGTCCTTGATGTTGAGCACCATGTCGGTGACGTCCTCGCGCACACCGGCAATCGAGGAGAACTCGTGCAACACCCCATCGATGTGCACCGCCTGCACCGCCGCGCCCTGGAGCGACGACAGCAGAATGCGCCGCAGGGCGTTGCCGAGCGTAACGCCGAAACCGCGCTCGAGCGGCTCGGCCACGACCGTCGCGACACGCGCGGCGTCCATGCCAGGCGTCACCTGGAGCTTGTTCGGCCTGATCAGTTCCTGCCAATTTTTTTGAATCACGTCTTCACCTTTCGGCGCGAGGCTGCCCCTCGCTCAACCCACCCGCCATGTGGGGGACATCTGAGGCGGTCGGCGGACGGCGCGACTGCGCGCGTCCACCACGGGAATTCCAAATCGTCAGACGCGGCGGCGCTTGCGCGGCCGGCACCCATTGTGCGGGATCGTCGTCACGTCGCGGATCGACGTGATCGTGAAGCCGGACGACTGAAGCGCGCGCAGCGCCGACTCGCGGCCCGAGCCCGGACCCGACACCTCGACTTCGAGGGTGCGCATGCCGTGCTCCTGCGCCTTCTTGCCGGCGTCCTCGGCCGCGACCTGCGCGGCGTACGGCGTCGACTTGCGCGAGCCCTTGAAGCCCATGGTCCCCGACGACGACCAGGCAATGGTGTTGCCCTGCGCGTCGGTGATGGTGATCATGGTGTTATTGAACGACGCGTTCACGTGCGCGACGCCCGAGGCGATGTTCTTGCGCTCGCGCCGGCGGACGCGGGTGGCTTCCTTACCCATTCTCGATCCCTTTCGCGGCGCTGCGTCGTCAATCGACGCGCGCCTAGTTCAATTTGCGTCCGATCAGGCGGTCTTCTTCTTGCCCGCGATCGTCTTGGCCGGACCCTTGCGGGTGCGCGCATTGGTGTGCGTGCGCTGTCCGCGCACCGGCAGGCCCTTGCGATGGCGCAGGCCGCGATAGCAGCCGAGATCCATCAGGCGCTTGATGTTCATCGAGACTTCGCGGCGAAGGTCGCCCTCGACCATATAATCGCGGTCGATCAATTCGCGAATCTGGAGAACCTCGGAGTCGGTCAATTGCGAGACCCGCCGCTCCATCGGCAGGCTGAGGCTGGCCATGATGTCATTGGCGATCTTGGAGCCGATGCCATGAATATATTGCAGCGCGATGACGACGCGCTTGTTGGTCGGCAGATTGACACCCGCGATACGAGCCAAGATGCTCTCTCCTCTTAAGCCTGTTGCCGGCCGGCCGCGACGAGCGCGCCGAATTTGTGTGATCCCACAATGGGATGGCACAAAACAGTGCACGACACCCAGCCCCGCCGCTCTGGGACCCGGCATCGCGCCAAACTCCTGGATACCCCGGTTATTAGGGGATTCATCGCACCCTCGTCAAGCGTTTGGCGCGACTTTTGCGTGTTCCCTTGCGACCCGCCGCCCGCCCCCGCTTGGCGGCCGGGCGACCCGCCTTTTTACGCGAAGCGGCGGGCGCTTTCGCGGCCCGCTTGCGCCTCTTGGCAGCCATGGAACGGGTGGCAGTCTTGCCCCGGGATGTCTTGACCCGCCGTTTGGCGGCCCGGCCTCGGGCCGTCTTGGTCTTGGCCGAACGGCCGCCGCTCGCCCGCCGGCCTGCCTGGCTCTTGGCCCGCGCCCGGGACGACCGAGCCGGCTTGGTGAGGGCGTCGATCGCCACTGTGACGGCGTCGATCGGCGCCATGCCGTCGATGGTCTTGAGCTGCCCGGTGCGGGCGTAATGGTCGGTCAGGGGCGCGGTCTGGGCCCGATAGGCAACCAGGCGCTTCTTGAGCGCCTCCGCATTGTCGTCGGCCCGGATCTTCTCGCCGCGTGCCGTCGTCTCAGCGACGCGGGTTTCGATGCGCTTGATCAGGATGCTTTCATCGACCTTGAGCTCGATCACGCCATCGAGCTCGAGCCCGCGCTCCTTGAGCAGCTGGTCCAGCGCCTCGGCCTGCGCCACGGTGCGCGGGAAGCCGTCGAGCACGAAGCCGCGTCCGGCATCCGCCTGGCGGATCCGATCGGCGATGATCGCGACAACGACCTCGTCGGGGACGAGATCGCCGCGATCCATGATCGCCTTGGCACGCAGCCCGACCGGCGTGCCCGCCGCCACCGCAGCCCTGAGCATGTCGCCAGTCGAGAGTTGCACGATGCCGTGCTTCGTCACCAACCGCTGCGCCTGCGTGCCCTTCCCCGCCCCCGGCGGGCCGAGCAGGATCAGTCTCATCGATTGCGCCCCCGCAACTTCGACCGCTTGATCAGACCTTCATATTGATGCGCCAGCAGATAACCCTGGATCTGCGCCACCGTGTCCATGGTGACGCTGACCACGATCAGCAGCGACGTGCCGCCGAAATAGAACGGCACCGCGGCGTAGGAAATCAGGATCTCGGGTATCAGGCAGACCACCGCCAGATAGAGCGCGCCGACGACTGTGATGCGCGAGAGCACGTAGTCGATGTACTCCGCCGTGCGCTCGCCGGGACGGATGCCTGGAACGAAGCCGCCGTGCTTCTTCAAATTGTCGGCCGTCTCGGTCGGATTGAAAACGACGGCGGTGTAGAAGAACGTGAAGAAGATGATCAGGCCGATGTAGAGGATGAGGAACAGCGGCCGGCCATGGCCGAGCAAGGTCGTCACCGTGGTCAGCCAGCCCGGTCCCTGGCCGGCGTTGAAGTTGGCGACCGTGGTCGGCAACAGCAGCAGCGACGAGGCGAAGATCGGCGGGATGACGCCCGACGTGTTGAGCTTGAGCGGCAGATGCGAGGACTGGCCCTCGAACATGCGATTGCCGACCTGACGCTTGGGATATTGAATCAGCAGGCGGCGCTGCGCGCGCTCCATGAACACGATGAAGGCGATGACCGCAACGACCATGACCATCACGATCAGGATGAGACCGGTCGACAGCGCGCCCTGGCGGCCGAGCTCGAGAGTGCCGGCGATCGCCGAGGGAAGCTGCGCGACGATGCCCGCGAGGATGATCAGCGAGATGCCGTTGCCGATGCCGCGCGAGGTGATCTGCTCCCCGAGCCACATCAGGAACATCGTGCCGCCGGTCAGGGTGATCGTGGTTGACAGCAGGAAGTATATGCCGGGGTGCGACACGACGCTGCCGGTGCCCTCCAGACCGATGGCAATGCCGTAGGACTGCACGGTCGCCAGACCCACGGTGAGATACCGCGTGTACTGGTTCATGACCTTGCGGCCCTGCTCGCCTTCCTTCTTCAGGTTCTCGAGCGTGGGCGACACCGTCGTCATCAGTTGAATGATGATCGAGGCCGAGATGTAGGGCATGATGTTCAGGGCGAAGATCGCCATCCGGTGGATGCCGCCACCGGAGAACATGTTGAACATGCCGAGAATGCCACCCGACTGGGTGTTGAAGATCTGCTCCCAGGCCGCCGGATCGATGCCGGGCAGCGGGATGTAGGTGCCAAGCCGGTAGACGAGTAGCGCGCCGACAGTGAACCAGATGCGCTTCTTGAGCTCTTCGGCCTTGGCGAGTGCCGAGAAGTTGAGATTGGCCGCCAGTTGTTCTGCCGCCGAAACCATCGATCGCTCCTGCCGCCGCGCCCCGCCCTCGCCGCCGGCTGCCCGGGCGGGCCGGTCCGGTCGACACAGGCCCCTAGATAGGCACTGCGCCTCTTATTCAGTAGTCGGAAGGTGCGGCCGGCCCGTGGCGGTCGGTCGCGCCTTCTTATTCGCCCTTACCGGCGTTCTTCTTGGTCTTCTTACCCTTTGCCTTCGGCGCTTCCTCGGCTGCCGGCGCCGGCGCCAGGATCTTCAGCGAGCCGCCCGCCTTCTCGATCGCCTCGCGCGCCGACTTCGACGCGCCCCAGACGGCGAATTCGACCTTGGCCTTGAACTCGCCTTCGCCCAGCAGCTTCACGCCGGCCTTCGCGCGGCGCATCAGCCCCGCCTTGATCATGGCGGCGGAGTCGACCGGCGTCTTGATGTCGAGGAAACCGGCGTCGATCGCCGTCTGCACCTTGCCGAGATTGACCTCATTGAGCTTGATCGCGAAGGCAGTATTGCGGAAGCCGCGCTTCGGCAGGCGGCGATGCAGCGGCATCTGGCCGCCTTCGAAGCCCTTGATGCGCACGCCGGAGCGCGCGGTCTGGCCCTTGCCGCCGCGGCCGCCGGTCTTGCCCATGCCGGAGCCGATGCCGCGGCCGACGCGCATGCGGTTCTTGCGCGAGCCGGCATTGTCGGCGATCTGGTTGAGTTTCATCTCACGTCCTCGTTCTCATGTCCGTCAGCGCGCATGCCGCGCGCGAGAACGGTTACTTCTTCTTCGCGTCGACCACCCGCACCAGGTGCTGAACCTTGCGGATCATGCCGTGCGTCGCCGGATTGTCCGGCAGATCGCGCGTGCGGCCGATCTTGTTCAGACCGAGCCCGACCAGCGTCTGGCGCTGATCGAAATGCTTGCGCAGCGGACTCGCGTACTGCTCGACCTTGATCGTCTTTGCCTGAGCCATGATCCGATTACTCCGCGGTCGCTTCCGCCTCGCCGCCCTCGCGTCGACGCGATTGCAGCATGGACACCTTGATGTTGCGTCGCGCCGCGACCGAACGCGGCGAGTCCTGGTGCTTGAGCGCGTCGAAGGTCGCGCGCACAACATTGTATGGGTTCGACGAGCCGAGTGACTTCGCCACGACGTCCTGCATGCCGAGCGTCTCGAACACGGCGCGCATCGGGCCGCCGGCGATGATGCCGGTTCCGGGAGGCGCCGCGCGCAGGAACACCTTGCCGGCGCCGTGACGGCCGAGCACGTCGTGATGCAGCGTGCGGCCCTCGCGCAACGGCACGCGGGTGAGCCCGCGCTTGGCGGCCTCGGTCGCCTTGCGGATCGCCTCAGGCACCTCGCGCGCCTTGCCGTGGCCGAAGCCGACGCGGCCCTTCTGGTCGCCGACCACCACCAGCGCGGCAAAGCCGAACCGGCGGCCGCCCTTGACCACCTTGGCCACGCGGTTGATGTGGACCAGCTTGTCGATGAACTCGCTCGGCTCACGCTCCTGGCGCTGGCCGCGTTCTCGATCCCGTCGCGCTTCACGTGCCATGTGCTTTTTCCTTTCGCATCACCTTATCCGAAAACCGGTTCCGGCTCTTCGGGATGATGCGCCGTTCCGTTAGAAGTTGAGCCCGCCCTCGCGGGCGGCTTCGGCCAACGCCTTGATGCGGCCGTGATAAATGTAGCCGCCGCGGTCGAACACGACGTCCTTGATGCCCTTGGCGGCGGCGCGCTCGGCAATCATCTTGCCGACCTGCTTGGCCGCTTCGATATTCGCTCCGGTCTTGTTCTGCTCGCGCATCGGCTTCTCCAGCGACGAGGCCGCGGCGAGCGTCTCGCCCTTGAGGTCGTCGATGAGCTGCGCGTGAATGTGCTTCGACGAGCGGAACACCGACAGGCGCGCACGCCCGCTCTTGATGCTGGCAAGCTTGATCTTGCGTCGCACCGACGCCGTCCGCCGCACGGTCCGGTCACTGATTTTCGTCATGGCGCAAGCCCTTTACTTCTTCTTGCCTTCCTTGCGGAAGATGTACTCGCCGGCGTATTTCACGCCCTTGCCCTTGTACGGCTCCGGCGCGCGGAAGCCGCGGATCTCGGCCGCGACCTGGCCGACCTGCTGCTTGTCGATACCGGTGATCACCACCTCGGTCGGCTTCGGCGTCACGATCGCGATGCCTTGCGGGATCGGATAGTTGACGTCGTGCGAGAAGCCTAGCTGCAGGTTGAGCTGCTTGCCCTGCACGGCCGCGCGATAGCCGACGCCGGTGATCTCGAGCTTCTGCTCGAAACCCTTGGTGACGCCGGAGATCAGGTTGTTCACCAAAGTTCGCGAGGTGCCCCATTGCGAGCGGGCGCGTTTGCTCTGGCTGCGCGGCTCGACCTTGATCGCGCTCTTGTCCATGCTGAGGATGACGTCGTCGTGCAGCACGAGCTGAAGCGCGCCCTTCGGGCCCTTCACCTTGATGGTCTGCCCTTCCACGTTGGCGGTGACGCCGGACGGGACGGAAACCGGTTTGTTGCCGATACGGGACATCAAAACACCGTGCAGATGATTTCGCCGCCGACATTGGCGTCGCGGGCGTCATGGTCGGCCATAACGCCCTTCGGGGTCGACAGGATGGCAATGCCGAGGCCGTTATTGACGCGCGGCAGCGCCTTCACCGAAGCGTAGACACGGCGGCCTGGCTTGGAGACCCGCTCGATCTCGCGAATCACCGGCGTGCCGTCGAAATACTTGAGTTCGATCTCGAGCTCGTTGCGGCCCGAGGCATGCGCCACGTTGGCAAAGCCGCGGATGAAGCCTTCGCTCTTGAGCACCTCGGCCACGCGCTCGCGCTGCCTTGAGCCGGGCATCGAGACCTTGGACTTGTTGCGCATCTGCGCGTTGCGGATGCGGGCGATCATGTCGCCGATCGGATCGTTCACGGACATTTCGCGCCCTCCCTCACCAGCTCGACTTCACGAGGCCTGGGATCAGGCCTTTGTTGCCGAGTTCCCGCAGCGCGATACGGCTGAGCTTGTGCTTGCGGTAGTAAGCGCGCGGACGGCCGGACAGCTCGCAGCGATTGCGGATGCGCGTGCGCGAGGAATTGCGCGGCAGTTCAGCGAGCTTGAGCGTCGCGGCGAAACGATCCTCCACCGGCAGGTTCTTATCCTCCACGATGGCCTTGAGCTTGCTCCGCCGGCCGGCGAATTGCTTCACCATCCTGCGCCTTCGATTGTTCTTCTCGATCGAACTCTTCTTCGCCATTCGAATAGCTCCTAACGGTTCCGCGTTTGAGGTCGCGTCTTGCGCCTCACTGCCGGAACGGAAAATTGAATGCCGTAAGCAGCGCGCGCGCCTCGTCGTCGTTTCTGGCGGTCGTGCACACGGTGATGTCGAGGCCCCACGAGTCGCTGACCTTGTCGAAATCGATCTCGGGGAACACGATGTGCTCCTTGATGCCGAGCGAATAGTTGCCGCGACCGTCGAAGCTCTTCGGATTAAGCCCGCGGAAGTCGCGAATGCGCGGTAGCGCGATGTTCACCAGGCGGTCGATGAAGTCGTACATGCGCGCCTTGCGCAGCGTGACCTTGCAGCCGATGGCCTGTCCGTCGCGCAGCTTGTAGTTCGCGATCGACTTGCGCGACTTCGTGACCACCGTCTTCTGACCCGCAATCATCGACAGGTCGGCGGCGGCATTGTCCACCTTCTTGCGGTCGGCGACGCCTTCGCCAATGCCCATATTGAGCACGACCTTGGTGATGGTCGGCACCTGCATCGGATTCTTGTAGCCGAACTTCTCGGTCATCTCACCGCGCACCACCTTGTCGTAGTGCGTGCGCAGACGCGCGACATAGTCCGAGCGCTCGCGCGGCGCCTTGGCCTTCGCCTCGCCGCCTTCCTTCTTGGCGGCAGCCTTCGGAGCCTTGGGAGCCTTCGCTGGCTTCGGGGCGTCGTCTTTCGGCGCGCCGCCCTTGGCCTTCTTGTTTTCGCCCTTCGTATCAGCCATCGATCTCTACCCCGGTGCGCTTCGACACGCGCACCTTCTTGCGGTTATCGCCCTCGCCGACGAACTTGAATCCGACGCGGATCGGCTTGCCGTCCTTGGGATCGGCGAGCGCCAGGTTCGACAGGTGGACCGAGGCCTCTTTCGAGATGATCCCGCCTTCCTGCTGCGGCGTCTGGCGCTGGTGGCGCTTGACCATATTGATGCCGCGCACGAAGGCGCGGGCCTCGGCCGGGCGCACTTCGACGACTTCGCCGGTGCGGCCCTTGTCGCGGCCAGTGAGGACGACGACCTTGTCGCCTTTACGAATCTTGGCGGCCATCAGAGGACCTCCGGCGCGAGCGAGATGATCTTCATGTGGTTCTTGGCGCGCAGCTCGCGCGGCACCGGCCCGAAGATACGGGTGCCGACAGGCTCCGCCTGCGCGGTGATCAGCACCGCGGCGTTGCGGTCGAAACGAATGATCGAACCGTCGGCGCGCTTGATCTCCTTGGCGATGCGGACCACGACGGCCTTCATCACGTCGCCCTTCTTGACGCGGCCGCGCGGGATCGCCTCCTTCACCGAGACGACGATGACGTCGCCGATGGTGGCATATTTCCGCTTCGAGCCGCCGAGCACCTTGATGCACATGACACGGCGCGCGCCGGAATTGTCCGCCACGTCGAGGTTGGTTTGCATCTGAATCATGATGCCGCTCTTTTCTTCGTTGCGCGCCTGACGCTTTCACGCATGGCGCTACTGCACGTTCTGCTTCTTCTCGCCCCGGACCACTTCCCAGCACTTCAGCTTGGAGATCGGCCGGCGCTCCTCGATCCACACCATGTCGCCGACGGAGTAGGCGTTGCTCTCGTCATGCGCGTGATACTTCTTCGAGCGGCGAATGGTCTTCTTCATGGTCGGGTGCGTGAAACGCCGGTCCACGCGGACGACCACGGTCTTGCTCTGCTTGTCGCTGACGACAACGCCCTGCAGCGTACGCTTCGGCATGGCTCGAACCCTTATTTCTTGACCGCGGCGCCGCCCTCGGCGGCGCGCTTCTGGGCGGCGACAGTCTTCATGCGCGCGATGTCGCGACGGATCGTGCGTACGCGCGAAGTATTCTCGAGCTGGCCGGTGGCCCGCTGGAAGCGCAGGTTGAACTGCTCTTTCTTCAGCTTGAGGACTTCCTCATCGAGCTGATCGAGCGTCATCGCTCTGGTGTCTGCGGATTTCATGGCTCTTACTCGGCGATACGTTCGATGAAACGGGTCTTGACCGGCAGCTTGGCGGCGGCAAGCGCCAGCGCTTCCTTGGCAATGGCCATCGGAATCCCGTCGACCTCGAACAGAATGCGGCCGGGCTTGACGCGGGTGACCCACAATTCGGGTGTGCCCTTGCCTTTGCCCATGCGGATTTCGATCGGCTTCTTCGACACCGGCACATCGGGGAACACGCGGATCCAGACGCGACCGGCGCGCTTCATGAAGCGGGTCAGCGCGCGGCGCGCCGCCTCGATCTGGCGCGCGGTGACACGCTCCGGCTCCAACGCCTTCAGGCCGTACTGGCCGAAGGCCAGCGTCGTGCCTGACGTGGCGGCGCCGTGGATGCGGCCCTTGAAGGCCTTGCGGTATTTGGTACGCTTCGGTTGCAGCATGGCTTATTGACCTATTCGAATTCTCAGGCCGCGGGCTCGCGGCGCGGACGACCCTGGTCGCCCTCGGCCAGCTTCTTGTCCTGCGCCATCGGGTCGTGCTCGAGGATCTCGCCCTTGAAGATCCAGACCTTGACGCCGCAGGTGCCGTAAGTGGTGAAGGCGGTGGCGACGCCATAGTCGATGTCGGCGCGCAGCGTATGCAGCGGCACGCGCCCCTCGCGGTACCACTCCAGGCGCGCGATCTCGGCGCCGCCGAGACGGCCGGAGCAATTGATGCGGATGCCTTCTGCGCCGAGGCGCATCGCCGACTGAACGGCGCGCTTCATGGCGCGGCGGAAGGCGACGCGGCGCTCGAGCTGCTGCGCGATCGATTCCGCGACGAGCTGCGCCTCGAGCTCGGGCTTGCGGATCTCGACGATGTTGATGACGACGTCGCTATCGGTCAGCTTGGCGACCGCCTTGCGCAGCTTTTCGATGTCGGCGCCCTTCTTGCCGATCACCACGCCCGGACGCGCCGAGTGGATGGTGACGCGGCACTTCTTGTGCGGGCGCTCGATGACGATGCGCGACACCGCCGCCTGCTTGAGCTGCTTCATCAGCTCTTCGCGGATCTTGATGTCCTCGTGCAGCAGCGAACCGTATTCCTGCTTGCCCGCGAACCAGCGCGAATCCCAGGTGCGGTTGATGCCGAGGCGCAAACCGATCGGATTGATTTTCTGACCCATC
>Ga0208357_1002019_pt1 | contig 14003 bp, 13 predicted proteins | sample NGESurdeep092012_6_FD_184487 | JGI IMG/M metagenome (GOLD analysis project Ga0208357, IMG submission 184487) | Arctic peat soil microbial communities from Barrow, Alaska - NGEE Surface sample F52-2 deep-092012 (SPAdes) | ecosystem: Environmental > Terrestrial > Soil > Wetlands > Peat ... | reverse complement strand
GTTTGACGCTGCGACCGGTCGTCACCGCAAACCTATGTGCACGAACGATCGCCCGCGCGGCGTGCCTCGCAGCCGGCCCGCCTGTCGGGACAGCAGGCGTCCATCGTAATCCGATCACGATGCAGCCGATCCGAATCCTAAGCAAATGAATAGAATATCTCTATTCATGCATTTGGCTCATGAAGGGTCTTTTCCGCCTTCATCGCCTTCGAGAGCAGGTCGCGCAGCGCCGCGGCGGGAGGCGAAAGCGGAATGCCGCGCCGCCGGACCAATCCGTAGGGACACGACAGTTTCGGGGCCCGCAACGGCACGGAAACCACTCCTCGCCCGCGATGCAGTTCGACATCGATCATGGGCACGACGGCGAAGCCGAGCCCGACCTCGACCAGATTGACCGCGGTTTCGACGTGCTGGACCTCGTATTGCCACGTGACGCTCAGACGCGCCGCGCCGAGCACGTCATCGATCATCGAGCGGATGGCCGTCTTCGCGCTCACTCGGATAAGCGGCAAGCCGCGAAGGGCGGTCCAGCCGACCGAACGCTTCTTCGCCAGGACATGCCGCGACGGGCAAGCAAGCGCAAAGGGAGACGTGGAAATCTTCTCGACCTCGAGGTCCCATCGGTTCGTCTGCAATCCGCTTAGGCCGAATTCGATCTCACCCGACTGCACCAGCTCGGCAATGGCGGCTGACGGCGTCTCGAAAATGCGTACCTGCACGTGCGGGTGCGATGCATGGAATGCGCGCAGAATGGGTGGCAGATAGTTCACGGCGAACACCGGCAAACAGGCGATGTCGAGCCGCTCGCGCCGCTTTGCCCCCTGCTGCTTGAGATCGTCGAAGGATTGCTCGAGTTCGGCAAGCGCCCGGCGCGCCTTCGGCAGGAAGTCGATGCCCGCCCGGGTCAGCGTCACCTCGCGCGTGGTGCGCGCCAGCAGGGTCAGGCCGAGCTCGTCCTCGAGCTTGCGCATGCGATGGCTAATCGCCGTCTGCGAAAGATTGAGGTGCGCCGCCGCGCGCTGAAAGCTGCCGCGCTCGGCGATGCTGAGGAAGGCCTCTAGTCCGAGAAAATCGATGCGCATCCGCGATCCCCCTGCGGCCGGAGCGCCCGGCACGCATGAATGCGCTTCATGAATAAGAGAAAAACGGCAGTCTGTCGCGTATCATCGGATGCCGATCGGAGACAGACGCAGAAACCGCGCCTATGCGGCGGACTTGGCGACGACCGTCAGCTTCCGCGCTGCGGCGGCGCGCAGCAGGTCGAGCGAGGCGACCTCGACGCGGTTGCGGCCGCGTTCCTTGGCAAAATAAAGCGCGCGGTCGGCTTGCGCCAGCAGTTCCGGCACTTCCAGCACGGCGCCGTCGCAGTGCGCGACGCCGATGCTCACGGTGGCGCTGACCGCGTCACCGTCGACGTCGCTCGTTGCCGCTGCGAAGCTCGCGCGGACGCGCTCGGCTATCGCCATGGACTCCGCGTTGCCCGTTTCATAGAGAAGCGCCGCGAACTCCTCGCCGCCCAAGCGGCCGAACAGATCGGATGGACGCAGCGCCTCGCGGGCGGTGGCGGTGAAAATCTCGAGCACGCGGTCGCCAAGAGCATGGCCGAACGTGTCGTTGATCGATTTGAAATTGTCGAGGTCGATGAGCAGCATCGACGAGGGCTTTGGGCTGCCCTTGTGACGCTTGGCAAGGGTCGCGGCGTCTGCAAGGAAGGCGCGGCGGTTGGCGATGCCGGTCAGCGGATCGACCATTGCCGCGGTGCGATGGCGCAGTTCGGTCCGCTCCTTGGCCATCGCGAGGAGGATGAAGGCGATGGAGATCGTGAACAGCAGAGCTTCGAAGGACAGCACCGTCAGCCACACGCTAGCGAAGATGTCGGCATTGCGCTGCGTCCACGGCAGCAGCTTGACGAGGGGCGTGCGCAGCAGAAACAGCGCGCCGTGCGCGAATAGCATGATGATCGCCGGCCAGCGCGACACGAGTTGCTCGCTGCGGCCGCGCCAGAACTCGTAGGCCGTCAACCAGGTGTAGGCGGTGATGATGCCGGAGGCGACCAACGCGCGCAGATCGACAGCGTTGGAGAGAACCGGAAGGCGGCAAATCAGAAGCCACAGGACGGCGCCGGTGACGAGATAGACCGACTCGACCGGACGGCCATCGAACACGCGCGCGCCCGTCCAGGTGGCGGCGAACGCAGTGAACAACATGGCGTTGGCAAGATCGATGGTGATGAGATCCGGGGCCGAACCGTAAAGGCCGAACAGCACGATGGAGGCCGCGCGGATCATGTGGGCGAAACCCCACCAGCACACGGCGCGGATCGCCATGTTCTGCGCCCAGGCGAAAAGCAGAAGCAGCCCGAGAATGGCCTCGACGTAAATCGTGACCATAAACAGCGTGTTGACGTCGAGCTTCATAACCGCAGACACCCGCGCGCGCCCCCGACGAAGGCTCATCACCCTCTTGTCCCGCACCATGGCGCGGGCCGGGTAAGAAGTGGTGAATGTCACGGGATACCGCCACGGTTAAGCGGCGTTATGGTTTCAAGACCGTTTCCGGAACTACGTATGCACGAAGCCGCCCGGGTCTTGTGACGCCGCCGGGCGTCCACTAGGTTCCAGACGTCACTTTTGGGAGCCGGATCGGCGCATGAGCTTTCGCGATGGAATTGTCGAGGCCATCGGGCACACGCCGCTGATCAAGCTCGAGCAGGCCTCCGTGGCCGCCGGATGCACTATTCTCGGCAAGGCCGAGTTCATGAACCCCGGCGGCTCGGTCAAGGATCGTGCCGGACGGCAGATGATCCTCGAGGCGGAGGCGCGCGGCGAACTCAGGCCCGGCGGCGTCGTCGTCGAGGCGACCGCCGGCAATACCGGCATCGGGCTGGCGTTGGTCGCCAATGCGCGGGGCTACCGGACCATCATCGTCATCCCGGAGACGCAGAGCCAGGAGAAGAAGGACGCGCTGCGGCTGTTCGGCGCTGAACTCATCGAGGTGCCGGCCCTGCCCTACGCGAACCCGGACAATTATCAGCACGTCGGCCGCCGCCTCGCCGAGGCCCTGAAGAAGACCGAGGCGAACGGCGTCATCTTTGCCGATCAGTGGAACAATCTCGACAACAGCAAGGCGCATTACGTCTCGACGGGGCCCGAGATCTGGGAGCAGACTGACGGCAAGATCGACGGCTTCGTCTGCTCCGTCGGATCGGGCGGAACGCTCGCCGGCGTGTCGCGCTACCTCAAAGAGAAGAACAAGAACGTCACCATCGGCGTCGCCGATCCGCGCGGCGCCGCGATGTATCATTACTTCAAGGATGGTGAGGCGAAGTCGACGGATGGCGGCTCGATCACCGAGGGCATCGGCCTCGGCCGCGTAACCGAGATCGTCAAGGAGATGATCGTCGACAAGGCCTATCTTATTCCTGACGAGGAGGCGGTGCCGATCGTCTTCGACCTGCTCGAGCACGAGGGCCTGTGCGTCGGCGGTTCATCCGGCATCAACATCGCCGGCGCAATCCGTCTCGCCAAGGATCTTGGCCCCGGCCACACCATCGTTACCGTGCTCGCCGATTACGGCACGCGCTACCAGTCGAAGCTGTTCAATCCGGATTTCCTGCGCACGAAAAAGCTGCCGGTGCCACGCTGGCTGGAGCGCAAATCCGGCATCACGCCGCCGTTCACGGGTCGATAAACTATGCCTACGGACTGCCTGTTTCGCGACGATTCGTACCTGAGGACCTGCGAAGCGCGCGTCGTCGCGGTGACCGAACAAGGTGGTGTCGTTCTCGATCGCACGATCTTCTACGCCAATTCCGGCGGTCAGCCGGGAGACACCGGCGCGCTCACGACGGCGGACGGCACACGCATCCTCGTCGGCAACGCCATCTATACCGATCCGGTCAAGACCGAGATCGCGCACGTGCTCGCGGCCGGGGCGCCCGCGCTCAGCCCGGGCGACGCTGTGACCATGGAAATCGACTGGGACAAGCGGCACGCGCGCATGCGCATGCACACAGCGCTGCATCTGTTGTCCGCGGTGCTGCCTTACGCGGTGACCGGAGGTTCGGTGGGCGACGCCGAAGGCCGGCTCGATTTCGACATTCCCGAAGCCGGCCTCGACAAGGATGCAATCGCCGCTAGGCTCGCCGAGATGATCGCCACCGACGCCGCAGTCCGCAGCCGCTGGATCAGCGATGCTGAGCTCGAAGCCAACCCCGGACTGGTAAAGACCATGTCGGTGAAGCCGCCGATGGGCACCGGGCGCGTGCGACTGATCGAGATCGAAGGCCTCGATCTGCAGCCCTGCGGCGGCACGCATGTGCGCAAGGTCGGCGAGATCGGCGCTGTGCGCGTCACCAGCATCGAGAAAAAGGGCAAACAGAACCGCCGCGTGCGTATCGCGTTTGCTTGAAGAGGTGCTTCGAAAGGAACCGAGCCATGAATCATGAACCCGCCAGCCGCTGGCTGCGCTCGACCGAATGGCTCGCTGGCGAGCTGGGCAAGGAGGATGTCGTCGTGGTCGATGGCTCCTTCTATCTGCCGGCGATGAAGCGGGACGCCAAGGCGGAATATCTCGCTGGACACATTCCCGGCGCCGTGTTTTTCGACATCGACGCAATCGCCGATCATTCGACCGACTTGCCCCACATGCTGCCCGGCGCCAAACAGTTCGCCGAGATGGTCGGGGCGCTCGGCATCGCCGACAGCGACACCATCGTCGTCTATGACGGGCACGGCCTGTCAGCAGCGCCGCGCGTCTGGTGGACCTTCCGCATCTTCGGGGCGAAGAACGTCTTCATCCTCGACGGCGGCCTGCCCGCCTGGAAGGCCGAAAGCAGGAATACCGAGGCCGGCGAGGTCAAGCGCGCGCCGCGCCGGTTCAACGCTGCATTGGACACCGGCGCGGTGGCGATGGACACCGACGTGCAGATGGCGATCAACGACGGCAGCGTGCAGGTCGTCGACGCGCGCCCGGCGGGCCGCTTCGCCGGCCGGGATCCGGAACCGCGCCCCGGGCTGCGCGGTGGGCACATGCCCGGCGCGAAGAACCTCCCGTCATCGGCGCTGGTGGAGGATGGCCGCCTGATCTCGCCCGAGCGCATCGCTGCGGCCTTCAAGAAAGCCGGCGTCGATCTCGATCAGCCGACCATCACCAGTTGCGGCTCTGGCGTCTCGGCGGTGATCCTAGCGCTCGGTCTTGATGCCATCGGCAAGCCGCTGCCGCGCATCTATGACGGCTCTTGGAGCGAATGGGGCGGCCGGCCGGACCGGCCGGTGGTGAAGGATTAAAGCGCGCAACCAATTCCAGCTCATCAACGCAAAATCTGGCTCAGGAACAGCTTGGTCCGCTGGTGCTGCGGATGGTTGAAGAACTGCTCGGGCTCGTTCATCTCGACGATCTGGCCTTCGTCCATGAAAACGACGCGGTCGGCCACCTCGCGCGCAAATCCCATCTCGTGCGTGACGCACAGCATGGTCATGCCGTCATTGGCGAGCGAGACCATCGTGTCGAGCACCTCCTTGACCATCTCCGGGTCGAGCGCCGACGTCGGCTCGTCGAACAGCATGATCTTCGGGCTCATGCACAAGGCGCGCGCGATCGCCACTCTCTGCTGCTGACCGCCGGAGAGCTGGCCGGGATATTTGTTCGCCTGCTCCGGGATCTTCACGCGGTTGAGATAGTGCAGAGCGATCTCCTCGGCCTGCTTCTTCGGCATCTTGCGCACCCAGATCGGCGCTAAGGTGCAATTCTCCATCACCGTGAGATGCGGGAACAGGTTGAAGTGCTGGAACACCATGCCGACCTCGCGGCGCACCTCGTCGATCTTCTTCAGGTCGTTGGCGAGCTCGACGCCGTCGACGACGATGCGGCCGGACTGATGCTCCTCGAGCCGATTGATGCAGCGGATCATCGTCGACTTGCCGGAACCGGACGGACCGCAGATGACGATGCGCTCGCCGCCCATGACGCGCAGGTCGATATCGCGCAGCACATGGAAGTCGCCGTACCACTTGTTCATTTTGACGATGTCGACCGCGATCGGATTGGAGAGGCGGGCCGGCTTGCCGACGGCCGAAAGCTCAGCGGTGCTCATGGGGTCAGCCTCATCGTTTGTCGCCCTTGCGCAAGCGCGCCTCGGTCGCGCGTGCATAGCGCGACATTCCGTAGCAGAAGACGAGATAGAACATTGCTGCCACCGCATAGCCGGTGGTTGAGGTTACCGGCGTCGCCCATTTCGGATCGATGCGCGCCACCTCGATCGTGTGCAGGAGGTCGAAGATGCCGATGATGGTGACGAGCGTCGTGTCCTTGAAGAGGCCGATATAGGTGTTGACGATATTCGGGATGGTGATGCGCAGCGCCTGCGGCAGCACGATCAGCCGCATCATCGGCGTGTAGCCGAGGCCGACCGCCATCGCGCCCTCGTACTGGCCCTTCGGGATCGCCTGCAATCCGGCGCGCACCACCTCGGCCATGTAGGCCGAGGCAAACAGCGCGATGCCGACCAACGCACGCAGCAGCTTATCCGGTTCGAACTCCTGCGGCACGAACAGCGGCAACATCACGCTCGCCATGAACAGCACGGTAATTAGCGGCACGCCGCGCACGAACTCGATGAACAGGGTGGAGAAGAACCGTACCGTCGGCATGTGCGAGCGGCGCCCGAGCGCGAGCAGGATACCGATCGGCAGCGACACGACGATGCCGACGGTCGCGACCACGATCGTCACCAGTACACCACCCCAAAGAACGGTGTCGACGACCGGCAGCCCAATGGCGGCGAAACCGTGCAGCAGGATGTAAGAGACGATCGGTAGCACGACGAAGAAGTAGAGCGCGCCGAGGCCCCGCCGCGGCGCATGAAGCCACAACAGCCAGGCCACGCCGACCGCGAGCAAAACGAAGAATACGTCGACGCGCCAGCGCTCGGGGATCGGATAGGAGCCGTAGATGAAATACGGCAAGCGTTCCCATACGAACGGCCAGCAGGCGCCCACTTCGCGATGCTGTGTCGACATAAGGCAAGCTTCGCGGTCGGCGCCGGTCCACACCGCGTCGAGAATGAGGAAGTCCAGGAGTTCCCAGACGACCCATATCGTCAGCAACAGCACGACGACGGTCAGCAAGATATTGGCCGGCGTCGACAACAGGTTCGCGCGCACCCAGCCGATCGCGCCGGTCATGCGTATCGGCGCCGGCTGCGCCGCCAGGTGCTGATCGCGCACGAAATGCAGTTCGCTGATGGCGAGTTCGCCTTCGGCCATTGTCATGGCGACGGCCTCACCGTTCCACCAACGCCATGCGCTGGTTGTACAGGTTCATCAGTCCCGAGGTGACGAGGCTGATCGTCAGGTAGACGGCCATTGTGATGGCGACGACCTCCACCGCCTGTCCGGTCTGATTGAGCACCGTGCCGGTGAAAATCTGGACCAGATCGGGATAGCCGATCGCCACCGCGAGCGAGGAATTCTTGATCAGGTTGAGGTACTGGCTGCTCAGCGGCGGAATGATCACGCGCATGGCCTGCGGCACGACGATGAGCCGCAAGGTCGGCCCCGGCTTGATGCCGAGGGAATAGGCTGCTTCCGCTTGGCCTTGCGACACGGCCATTATGCCTGCGCGCACGACCTCGGCGATGAAGGCGGCCGTGTAGATCGAAAGGCCGAACAGCAGCGCGGCGAATTCGGGCACCACTTCGATGCCGCCGGAGATGTTGAAGCGGCCAGCCTGCGGCGACTCGAAATGGATCGGCACGCCCGCGAGCAGCAGCACGATAAAAGGAAGCGCAATGACGAGACCGAGCGTCACCCACAGAACCGGCGCCCGCTGGCCGGTCTGCATCTGCCGCCGTCGCGCCCAGAAATAAAATGCCACGGACGCGACGATGCCAACAACGAACACCAGTTCGACCCAGCCGAAGCCTGGCCGAGCGATGGGCTCAGGCACATAGAAGCCGCGATTGTTGAGGTAAATAGCGTCGGCGATCGAATAACTGTTGCGCAATTCCGGCAGCGCCTTCAGCACGCCGTTGTACCAGAACAGGAGTTGCAGCAGCAGCGGGATATTGCGGATCGTCTCAACGTAGCCGCTCGCGACGCGCGACACGAGCCAGTTCTTCGACAGCCGGGAAATGCCGACGATGAAGCCGAGGATCGTCGCGAGAACGATGCCGAGGGCGGCAACCAGGAGCGTGTTGAGCAGCCCGACCCAGAAGGCCGTGCCGTAGGTCGAGATCGTCGAGGAAAAAGGGATCAGCGACTGGCTGATGTTGAATCCGGCCGTCTCGTTCCAGAAGCCGAAGCCCGAGGCGATGTGCGCCCGCTGCAGGTGGTCGATCGCGTTGGTGGTCGCACCGTAGACGAGGAAGACAATGATCGCCGCGAGCGCAAGCTGATAGATTACGCTGCGGACCCTCGGATCGTTGTAGAGAGGAACCCGCGGCGGGCGTATCCCCGTTTGCTCGCTTGACATCGACCCCTCACTCGACGCTGCAACTCCAGCAGGTCACGCCGGCGGCCCCCTCAGACCGCCGGCGCTTCGTTGACGTGCGGACGTCTCAGCGGATCGGCGGAGCGTATTGGATGCCGCCCTTGGTCCACAGCCGGTTCAGTCCGCGATCGATCTTCAGCGGCGAGCCCTGCCCGACATTCCGTTCAAACACCTCGCCGTAGTTGCCGACCTGCTTGATGATCTGCACCGCCCAATCCTTTGGCAGGCCAAGCTGCTCGCCGTAATTGCCCTCGGTACCGACGAAGCGCTTGATCTTCGGATTCGTCGAGCTCATCTGCTGATCGATGTTCTTCTGCGTGAGGTCGAGCTCCTCGCCGTCCATCATCGCGAACAAAACCCACTTCACGACATCGAACCACTGGTCGTCACCGTGGCGCACGGCCGGGCCGAGCGGCTCCTTGGAAATGATCTCCGGTAGAATTATGTGGTCGGCCGGATTGCCAAGGCGCAGACGCTCCGCATAGAGGCCGGAGGCGTCGGTCGTGTAGGAGTCGCAGCGGCCTGCATCATAAGCCTTCACCGCCTCATTCGCCGTCGCAAAGGTCACGGTCTTGAGCTGCATATTATGGGAGCGGAAATAATCCGCGAGATTAAGTTCGGTCGTGGTGCCCTGCTGCACGCAGACGGAAGCGCCGTTCAACTCCAGCGCCGAGTTGACCTTCAGTGCCTTGCGCACCATGAAGCCCTGGCCGTCGTAGTAGTCTACGCCGGTGAAGTTCAGCCCGAGCGTCGTGTCTCGCGACGAAGTCCAGGTCGTGTTGCGCGCAAGCACGTCGACTTCGCCGGACTGCAGCGCCGTGAAGCGATCCTTCGCGGTCAAGGGCGCGAATTTGACCTTCTTCGCGTCGCCGAGCACGGCCGCGGCAACCGCGCGGCAGAAATCGACGTCGAGACCGGTCCAGTTACCCTGTGCGTCGGGCAGGCCGAACCCCGCCAGCGTGCCGTTGGAGCCGCAGTTGAGCATGCCGCGGTCCTTGACCGCCTTCAGCGTTTGAGCGGAGGCGCCTTGCGCTGCCAAGAGCAACGCAAAGGCAAACAATGCGGCCAATTTCTTCATCTCATCTCCCCTTCTGCGCGGCATTCGCCGGCATTGATTGTGGACGGGACCAGCGACCTGTTTTTAAGCAGCAGTCGCGGTCATAGCTGCCCGCGCCGCCCGCCCAACAGCCGTCGGCTCGGCGGAAAACGACAATCCAGCCCCGTCCAGAAAGTCTCTCTTTTCACATCACAGAACGAACGAGGCGCAAGGTCAAGGGGTTGACGCGTGCGGCATAAGACGCCGTATATCGCCGGCCTCACATATCTGCCACATGCCCTCGCGCGCACGGACCACCGACGCATGACCAAAGCGCCCAAAGGCCCGACCAGACCGGCAACGCGCTTGGTCAACGCCGGCCGCGATCCGCAATCCTATTTCGGCTTCGTCAATCCGCCGGTCTATCACGCCTCGACCGTGCTCTATCCGACGGCGGCGGATCAGGTCGCGCATCGCTCGCGCTATCAATACGGTCGCCGCGGCACGCCGACCACCGAGGCGCTGGAAAATGCGCTCCGTGAAATAGAGGGTGAGGCCTGCGCCGGCGTCGTGCTCCTGCCGTCGGGGCTCGCCGCCATCTCGACCGCGCTGATGGCCGTCGTCGGCAGCGGCGACCACATCCTGGTCACCGACAGCGTCTACCGCCCGACGCGCAATTTCTGCGACGGGCTGTTGAGGCGCATGGGCGTCGAGACGACCTATTACGATCCGCTGATCGGCGGCGGCATCGCCAAGCTGTTTAAGCCGAACACGCGCGCGGTGTTTACCGAGGCGCCGGGCTCGCAGAGCTTCGAGATGCAGGACATCCCCGCCATCGCCAAAGTCGCACACGACAAAGGCGCAGTCGTGCTGACCGACAATACCTGGGGCACTCCGCTCTATTTCCGTCCGCTCGAGCACGGCGTCGATCTGTCGATTCAGGCCGGGACCAAATATATCGGTGGCCATTCCGACATCATGTTCGGCTGCGTATCGGCGAACGCCAGGACGCATGGCCAGCTCAAGGACGCCTATCATCAGCTCGGACTATGCGTCGGGCCGGACGACATCTACCTCGCGCTGCGCGGCCTGCGCACGATGGGCGTGCGCCTCGCGCGGCATCAGGAGTCCGGGCTGAAGGTCGCGCACTGGCTGGAAAACCGCCTGGAGGTGCTGCGCGTATTGCATCCCGCGCTCGAAAGCGATCCCGGCCACGCGATCTGGAAACGGGACTTCACCGGCGCCTGCGGCCTGTTCAGCATCGTGCTGCGTCCGTGCTCCGAAAGGGCTCTGCATGCCTTCATGGATGAGCTCGCATTATTCGGCATGGGCTATTCGTGGGGCGGCTTTGAAAGCCTGATCATCTCGTTCGATTGCGCCGAATACCGAACGGCAACGCCATGGGCACCCGGCGGCCCGGCGCTGCGCATCCATATCGGTCTGGAAGATGCCGACGACCTGATCGCCGATCTGGAGCAGGGCTTCGCCGTAATGAAGACGGCGCGTTAGGCGGGCGCGCCCTGCCCGCCATTGCGCAGGACGAATTGCAGGTTACGCAAGTAGACGAAAACGCCGAATGCCTGGCCGATGATGAATACCGGATCCTTGCGGTAGATCGCGTAGGCAAGCAGCATGATGCCGCCGCCGATCGAGAACACCCAGAACGCGGTCGGGACCACGCTGCGCCCGGCGCGCTCCGAGGCGATCCACTGGACGACGAAACGCATCGCGAACAGCGCCTGCGCCACGTAGCCGATGAGGATGCCCCAATCCAGGTTGCCGACGAACACGTCTTGAAGGTAACCGCCGACGGCGTTCGCGATGTCGACCAGCATGAATAAGTCCTCTTGGATGTCGCGCGGGGCCGTTTCGCGGGCGCGCTAGTCTTCAACGATCTCGGGCGAGCGTTTCCTGCGCCGGATCAGCCACCACACACCGACAAGGTCGAGGATGCCGACCCACAGGCGATCCCAAAGGCCATAATTCGATACACCCGTGCCCCGCGGCCGGTCGACGACGTCGACGTAGCCGATGTCGAAACCCTCCCGGCCGACCAGCGCCGGCAGAAAACGATGCAGGCCGTCGAAATATGGCAACGTCAGGAACACGTCGCGGCGAAACGCCTTCAGCCCGCAACCGGTGTCGCGCGTGCCGTCGCGCAGCACGGCGTTGCGCACGCCGTTAGCGATGCGCGACTGGAGTTTTTTGAAGCCGCTCGCCTTGCGCCCGACGCGCTGACCGGCGATCAGCGCAACGCGCGGCGAGCCGGCTTCGAGCGCGCGCAGCATCGCCGGGATGAAGGCCGGGTCGTTCTGCCCGTCGCCGTCGATGGTGGCGACCATTGCTCCGCGCGCTGCTATCACCCCGCTCCGCACCGCCGCGGACTGGCCGCAGGACCGCTTGTGACGCACGCGCCTGAGCCAGGAATATTGCGCCATCAGCCGTTTAAGCTCGGCATGGGTTGCGTCGGTCGAGCCGTCATCGACGTAGACGACCTCGAAGGCCCACTGCCCCTCGAGCGCGCGGGCGATCTCGCCGACGAGCGGCGCGATGTTACCGGCCTCGTTGCGCACGGGCACCACGACGGACACCGCCGGCTCGTTCGTCATCATGGTCAATCGTTCCGTCCGTCCACGGGCGAGTGGTCCTTAGTCGGCCAGCACGGCGCGGGCAACTGCCTTGATCCGCTTGAGCGAGGGTCCGGGGTATTGGTGCGGTGTCCCGTCAGGTCCGAAGGAAAAGCCGAGCCGCCGCATGGCGAACCAGCGCCTGACCATGACCGCACCGACGATGCCGACGACGGCGCCGGCGGCGACGTCAGTCGGATAATGCGCCGTTACCACCACGCGGCTGATCGCGATCATCAGCGCGTAGATCAGCGCATAGGTCCGCGCGCGCGGCCACAGACTGGCGACACCCACCATCAGCGCAAAGGAGGTGGTGACGTGGCCCGAGGGCAGGCTCGCGTAGTCCGAGCGCCAGATGAAGGGATGAAATAAAGTCGGATCGAGACTGCCGCCGACGAGCGGGCGCGCGCGGCCGATCAGACGCTTGATCGTCGTGTCGAACAGGCCGGGCAAGGCGACGGCCGTGAACAGGAAGCCGACCCGCACCATGATCGCGGCGAGCACCCGCTGTTGCATGCGCGAGCCGAGTGGCGGCAGCGCCGCGAGCACGAGGAACACGAGGCCGAGCGGCCAGAGTACGTATCCGGACTTGCCATAGTCGGTGATGGAATCGAAGAACGAGACGATCCAGCGCGGCAGACGCTGGACGAGCCGCGTCGTCGGCCCGTCGATGAGAAGCATGCCCAGCACGAAAACGACGATCGCGACGGCCGCAGCAATAGCCAGTTCGCGCCGTGGCAGCAGCCAAGGCCGCTTCGGATCAATATGCGGCTTGCGGACGAGCGTGGCGAAGGCCACGCCGATATTGTTCAGACATCGGCGCCATGCGGCCAACGGCGCGCCGGCATCCTGCGCGCTCATTGCGTGTCCGCCGAACGGAACAGAGCCATCGTCACGGCCTTGCCGATGCTGATGTTGTAGCCGTCGATCCGCTGCATCAGCGTGTAGCGCAAACCGACGGCGTTCGCGCGCTGCACGAAGCTGCGCTCGTTGCGGGGCTCGATCAACGCGAAGTGGCACGGCCCCCCACGCAGAAATTCGGCGGCGCCCGCGCCGTCGGTGAAGCGGGTATGTGTCCCGAGCAGAAAGACGAGGCTGGGTTCCTGATAAGAGAAATTGGCGGCAACGTGCGGATCGCTGCATCCGGTGCCACGGACTTCTTTTGCAATCAGCTCGCTCGGAAACAGCGCCGGAATCGACGGAAACACGATGGCGTAGACGGTGATGGCGACGAATACCGAAGCAATCATTGCGCGCAACAGCGAGCGCTCGGGGCCATCCACCTCATAGAGCCACCAGGCGAACAAACAAAGGATCACCCCGACGGCGGCCGTCGGCCAGGCCAACAAACCGAGTTCGTGGTTGAAGATGATAAAGGCGGCGGCCGCGACGACCGCAATCACGACCGGGAAGACAAACCAGCCGATCGTGCCGCGGATCATCCAGCGGTATTTCGCCAGCGCACCGGCCTCGAGAATGCCGGCGATCAGGATGGCGATCGCCGGATAGAGCGGCAGCACGTAATGCGGCAGCTTGGTGATGACGATCTCAAAGACGATCCACGACGGCACCAGCCACGCGAGCAAAAAGCGAGCACCCGGTTCACGGCGCGCTTGCCATATTGCCGGCACCGCCGGCGCCGCCAACACCGATGCGGGCCAGAATGTGACAAAGAATAACAACAGATAGAAGCCCGGCGGGGCGCCATGCGCCTCCTGCCCACTGGTCACTTTGTCCAGCATGTCGTGGCCGAGCGCCTGGACGAAGAAACTGTCGCCCGACTTGGCGACGATCGCCACGAACCACGGCAGCACCAGGAGCAGCATCCAGGCAAAGCCTGCGATCGGCTT
>Ga0208357_1002018_pt1 | contig 14004 bp, 16 predicted proteins | sample NGESurdeep092012_6_FD_184487 | JGI IMG/M metagenome (GOLD analysis project Ga0208357, IMG submission 184487) | Arctic peat soil microbial communities from Barrow, Alaska - NGEE Surface sample F52-2 deep-092012 (SPAdes) | ecosystem: Environmental > Terrestrial > Soil > Wetlands > Peat ... | reverse complement strand
GCTGCCGGCCGCCACCTCTGACCACTTGGTGACGTCCAAGGCGATCCGGGCCGTCGCCGCCGTGGGGAAACCATCTTTGAGCCGAGCTCGTCCATCGGTGTCGTCCGGAGAGACGAGGAGCAGAGCGAGGTCGTGGAAAGTGGGGTTGTGACCGACGATCATCACCCCTTTGGTGTCCTCCGTTAGGAGCCGGAGACGGTCCACGATGTCGTCAGGATCGGCCTGGTAGAGATCGCGTTCGACTTCGAGAGGGACACCGGAACCGAGGACGGCGTGGACCGGTTGAGCCGTCGTCAGAGCTCGCGCCGCCGACGAGGAGAGAACGAGGTCTGGCGTCGCCGCCCCTGAAGCCACTGCCTCGGCCATGTGCTCGGCCACCTGACTCGTCTGCCGGCGGCCCCGTCCGGTCAGAGGCCGGCTGTGGTCGTCACCGTCGGGTCCGTCGGCGGCCGCTTTCCCGTGGCGGAGGATCCAGATGTGTTTCATGGTCCGACGGATCGCCGCCGCTGAAACCGAGAATCAGCCGCGGGCTTTCAGAGCTTCGATCAACTTGGGCACCACCTTGTGGACGTCGCCCACGATCCCGAGGTCGGCCACCGAGAAGATCGGCGCGTCGCGGTCCTTGTTGATGGCCACGATGTTCTTCGAACCCTTCATCCCCACCAGGTGCTGCGTGGCCCCGGAGATCCCCAGAGCGATGTAGAGGGTGGGCTTGACCGTCTTCCCGGTCTGACCCACCTGATGCGAATAAGGCACCCAGCCGGCGTCGACGATGGCCCGACTGGCGCCGGCTGCGCCCCGGAGGAGCTTGGCCAGTTCTTCGACCATGGCGTAGTTCTCGGCTGCTCCGAGACCCCGGCCGCCGGACACCACCACCTCGGCTTCGTCGAGCTTCGGTCCCGTCCGTTCTTCGACGTGCCGGGCTTTCACGGTGGCCGAGTTGGAGGCACCCAGATCGGGGACAACCGCCGGGGTCACCGTGGCCGCGGCCCCGCCGGCCGACTCGGCCGTGAACGACTTGGCCCGGACCACGAAGATCCAGGGCCGCTCGCCGGTGAACTTGGCCGTGGCCACCTGGGCCCCGCCGAACAGACCGTGCTGGGAATGGACCTCGTCGCCCACGACGGTGAGCCCGACCACGTTGGTGATGACGGGGCTGTCGATCTTGACCGACAACCGGCCGGCGATGTCACGGCCGTCGTAGCTGGCCGGGACGAGGATGACATCAGGACGGTCGCCCCCCGCAATCAGCCCGGCCAGAGCCCCGGCCACCGGGGCGCCGGGAAGGGCGTCGGACAGGTCGCCGACGTCGTAAACGGTGGCCGCCCCGAAGTCGCCCAGTTGGGCGGCCACGGCATCGGCCCCGCCACCCCACGTCACAGCGGACACGGAGGAACCCATGGAGCGGGCCTGGGTCAGCAACTCGAGCGAGGTCGAGATGACCGACCCGTCGGCCACCTCGGCGAGAACCCAGATCTTGTCGATCGACATTGGTGTGTACTCCTGAGAGTCGTTGAAAGTTGTGGTGCTGGTGAAGGCGTTGCCGGTGGAGCGGGGACCGGATCAGATGAGCTTGAGCTGCTCCAGGAAACGGACGACGTTCTCGAAACCGTCGCCTTCGTCCTCGATGATCTCGCCCGCCTTACGTGCGTCGGCGGCCGAGACGTCGGTGACTTCCTGGCGCGCACCGCCCGCTCCCACCTGACCGGCGTCGAGGCCCAGATCGGCCACCGTCAATTGCTCGAGCGGCTTCGACTTGGCCGCCATGATCCCCTTGAACGAGGGATAGCGGGGCTCGACCACACCGGCGGTGACAGTGACGACGGCGGGCAGAGAACACTCCACCTCGTCGTAACCGGCTTCGGTCTGACGGTCGACGGTGACCTTCCCGTCGGCCACTGAGACCTTCTTGGCGAAGGTGATCGACGGCAGGCCCAGAAGCTCGGCCAGCTGGACCGGGAAAGTACCGGTGTAACCGTCGGTCGACTCGGTGGCGGCGATGATCAGGTCGGGTTCGGCCCGGGCGATGGCCTTGGCCAAGACCTTGGCCGTGGACAAGGCGTCCGAGCCCTTCAGGGCATCGTCACTGACCAGGATGGCCTTGTCGGCCCCCATGGCCAGTGCCGTCCGCAGACCGGAGGTCTCGCCATTGGGGGCCATCGACACCAGGGTGACCACGTCCCCGCCGGCCTGGTCGGCCAGCTGGAGCCCCATCTCGACGCCATAGGCGTCGGAGTCGTCGAGGATCAACTTGCCTTGACGGACGAGGGTCTTGGTCTCGGGATCGAGCGCCTGAGGGGCGGCCGGATCAGGGATCTGCTTGACACAAACGACGACGTTCATGGCCGCGATTGTCCCCGAGGAAGGGCCCCTCCTACCAATCCGCTGCCCGCCCCGGCCCCGGAGAGCCCCGTGGTCACCGTCGGCCGAGCGCCGCCCTGGCCTCGATGACCCGGTCCGAGATGACCCCGTCGACCCCGGCCCCGCCTACCGCCGCCACCTCATCGGGCTCGTTCACGGTCCAGGTGAGAAGGCCCATGCCCATGGCGTGCACCCGCTCCACCAGTGGAGCGTCTACCTGGGCGTGAAACGGGTGGAGAGCCACACAGCCGATGGACGCGGCCTGACCGGCGGCCTGGAGGGCGTCGAGAGAGGGATGAACGAGCAACCCGGTGGCCACCTCGGGACCGGCGGCCCGGACGGCTATCAGGGTGGCCGGCCAGAAGGAGGACACGATGACCCGGGCCGGTCCCCCGCTCTCACGGGTCATGGCCACCACCTCGGTAGCCACCGTCTCGTCGGGGTCAAAACCGGGCTCGATCGGCGCGTTCTTGATCTCCACGTTCACGACGAACCCGGCACACGTCTCGAGCGCCGCCTCCAGCCCCGGGACCCAGTCGGGCAGCTCCCGTCCGGCCAGGGCGTGGATCGATCCCACCCCTTCGATCTCGGGATCGTGGTGGACCACCAGCCGACCGTCGGCCGTCCGCCGCACGTCGAGCTCCACCCCGTCGGCCCCCAGGCGAAGCGCCCCGGCGAAGGCCTCCACGGTGTTCTCCCGCCAGCTCCCGCTCCGGCCCCGGTGGGCCAGGACCAGGACGGGATCGCCGTCCCGTCGCTGCGGCCAACGCACTACCTCGTCAACCATGTCGCGCCCTTTTCCTTCTCTTTCGCACATTTTCATTGTCTTTGACGTTTGCAGCACTCCGCGCTTGGGACTAGTTTCACTAACGGTCAATTCACAAGAAACACCCACCCCTCGTGGCCCCTCATGTGAACTGAATCACAAAGTTCTGCGGCCCCCCGCGGACGCACGGCATCCGGAGGAAGAGCATGGCACTCATGTGGAACCGGTCGGTCGATTGGGACGCCGACGACTGGCGGAATCTCGCCTCGTGCAGACATACCGAACCCGACCTTTTCTTCCCCGTAGGCACCACCGGTCCGGCCATCGAACAGATCGAGGCGGCCAAGCGGGTCTGTCAGGCCTGTGACGCCAACGAGCCCTGCCTGGAGTTCGCCCTGGCCACCAACCAGGAGTCGGGGATCTGGGGTGGCACCTCGGAAGAGGAGCGCCGGAAGCTCCGGAAAGCTTGGCTGGCGGCCCGCCGCCGGGCTTCCTGAACCAGCTTCACCGGTAGCCGGTCCGGCCGGTTATGTCATCCGTCGACCAGCCACGCCACCCCTGAGTTGACGCGCCCCACCGGCCTCATCTGAGCGGCTGGGCTCCATCAGTGACGAGGCCCTTCACGACCACCGGGCGTTCGATCGGGCTCGACGCCGGCGTGGTGGCCAAGTTCACGGGGTTAAACGGCATGTGCCGCCATGCCCCCGGGCTCCCCGACGACAGGGCCGACCTGATCGGACGGGCCGCCCCCCGCCACGACCTGGGCAAGGTCGGGCCCCGACGCCGTGCTCCTGAAGCCGGGGAAGCTCTCACCCGAGGAATTCGACCTGGTCCGCACCCACACCACCATCGGGGCCCGCATCATCGGCGAGACCACCTCCGAGGTCCTGGGCCTGGCCCGGATCATCGCCGAGACCCATCACGAACGCTGGAACGGCGAGGGCTACCCGGCCGACCTAAGCCGAGAAGGTCCCCCTGGCCGGGCGGGTGGTGGCCGTCTGCGACGTCTTCGACGCCCTCACCCACGAACGCCCCGACAAGCGGGCCTGGACGGTGGACGAGGCCGTGGCCGAGCTGGTCACCGAGCGGGGTCGTTTCTTCGATCCGGCCCTGGTCGACCTGTTCGTGGACACGGTTCTGCCGAATCTTCCCGCCTGAGTCGGGAATGACACACAACAGCGGCTCAAGCCTGAGCCGCTGGACGACGAAGGTGTAGGGGTGAGTCTCGTGACAATGACGGAAGATGAGCGCACTGTGCTCGTCGCCGAAGACGACCAGGCCAGCCGCACGGCCACCCGGCTGTTCCTCCAACGCGTGGGCTACCACGTGGGAGAAGCGGTCGACGGGCCCTCCACTCTCCGCGAAGCCAGCCTGGGCCAGTACGACCTGGTCCTTCTCGACCTCGGCCTCCCCGGCATCGACGGTGACGAGGTCCTTTCCCGGCTCCGTCGTGACGGAGCCCTCCCGGTCATCGTCCTGACCGGACGGTCCGAGGAATCGGAACGGATCCGTGTCCTCGACCTGGGGGCCGACGACTACGTGGTCAAGCCCTGCTCGCTGCCCGAGCTCGAAGCCCGCATCCGGGCCGTCCTGCGCCGGGGCCACCCGGCCCAGACCGTCAACAAGGTCGAGCACGACGGCTTGGTTATCGACCGGGCCGCCCACCGGGTCGAGGTCGACGGACGCACGGTCGATCTCACCCCCAAAGAATTCGATCTCCTGGCTTTCCTGGCCACCGCCTCGGAACAAGTTTTCAGCCGCGAGGAGCTTCTCGAACACGTCTGGGGCTCGACCCAGGAGTGGCAGGACCCGGCCACCGTGACCGAGCACATCCGCCGCCTCCGTCTGAAGCTCGAGCCCGACCCGGCCCAGCCCCGCTGGCTCCACACCGTCCGCGGTATCGGCTACCGGTTCTCCGGCGCCGTCGAAGCCTGAGCAGCCGACCCAACCGACTGACCGGCTCAGCCGGCGGTTACCGCCAGGCCTGAGTTTCGTCGACCGACGGGACGGGGATGTCGAGGGTCACCAAGGTGCCGTCCCGGCTCTCCATCACGATGGTCCCTTCCAACTGGGTCGTCACCAGGTCGCGCACGATGGAGAGACCGAGACTCGAGGTGGCCTCGATGTCGAAGTCGGGAGGAAGACCGACCCCGTCGTCGCGCACCTGCAGGGTGAGCCGCCGTCCGTCGTTGGCCAGGACCAGATCGACCCGCCCCGACGGCTCCGCCGGATCCGATGCTTCACCCGTCCCGTCGGCCCCGTTGGAGGGGAAGGCGTGCTCCACCGCGTTCTGCAGCAACTCGGCCAGGACCACGGCCAGCGGCGTGGCCACGTCGGCCCCCACTTCTCCGATGTCTCCCGTCACCTGGATGTCGACCCGGTGGCCCGTCACGGCCGAATCCTCGGCCATCCGCACCAGGGAACCGACGATCTCGTCGAAGGGGACTTCGTCGCCCGGCTCACGCGACAGGATCTCGTGGACCACGGCGATGGACCGGACCCGTCGCTCGGCCTCCCGCAGGGCCTCCTGCCCCTGACCGGGGGCCAGCCGTCGGGCCTGCAACCGCAGCAGTGACGAGATGGTCTGCAGGTTGTTCTTCACCCGGTGGTGCACTTCCCGGATGGCGGCGTCCTTGGACAAGAGCAACCGGTCGAGCCGCCGCAGATCGGTCACGTCCCGCAGGAGCACCATGGCCCCGGTCACCGTCCCGGCCACCAGCAGCGGGGTGCAGTGGACGAGCACGATCACGTCGGGCCGCCGTTCGACCTCCTCGATGACCGGACAACCGGCGGCCAGGGCCCGGTCGACGGCCGTCTCCTCCACCCCCAGATCGGGCAGCCGCCGGCTCTCCACCGTCTCGGTCACCCCCATCCGGTGCAGCGCACTCATGGCGTTGGGCGAGGAGTAGACGATCCGGCCCTCGGTGTCGACCAGGATCAACCCGTCGCCCACCCGGGGGGCGTCCTCAGTGGTGACGTCCTCGCCGGCGAAGGGATAGTCGCCGGCGGCCACCATGGCGGCCAGCCGTTGGTAGAGATCGCGGTAGACCCGCTCGAGCCGGTAGGAACGCCGCCGGTCCTCCAGAGGCCCGATCCGCACCATCACGGCGGGGGCGGCCCCCCCGAGGGGGACGGGGACGCATTCGAACTGGGCCGTATCGGGGACGGCGGGGACCTCACCGGTGTCGGCCGGGTCGCCGTGGACGGGCCACGACAGCAGCGGCTCGGGCAACGGGGTGGGAGCGGGCACGTTGGCCACCCCTGACACCACCTTCCCCGTCCGGACCGCTTCGGCGGCCACGGCCCAGTCGTCGGACGACACCAGCTGCCCGACCAGGTCGACCCGCAGCAAGGTGGCGCTGGTGGTGGGCCGGATCTGTCCGAGGACGAGAAGGCTCTGCCCGTCGGTCCCCCGCGCCGGTACCAGGAGAAGGAGGTCGGAGAACGACAGGTCGGACAGCACCCCCCACGAACCGAGCAGCCGTTGGAGGTGATCGAAGTCGGCCTCGTCGAGATCGGTGAAAGCGGCGGCCAGCTCAGCCAGGGTCATCACGGCAGCCGGACCCCCTTGTCGATGGCCACGTCCCGCGGCGCCCGGTCGGAGAAGGCCCGGAGCGTCTCGACCCCCAGTGCGTCGAGGAGGCCGGCCAGATCGCTCGACCGGTCGGCCACGTCGGACAACCGGTGGGCGTCGGAGGCGGTGGTGAGCGGTACGCCCCCGGCCACGAACTTGGCCAGCAGTCCGGGCGCCGGATAGGCCTCGGCCGCCGGCTTCCGCCATCCGGCCGAGGACAGCTCGGCCGCCATCCCCGATGACACCGTCGCCTCCACCAGCCGGTCCCAACACTCCTCGGGGGCCACCGGCCGGTGCCCGGTCACCTTGATCAGGTCGGGATGAGCCAGTACGTCACACGTCCCCGAGGCGGCCAGCTCCTCCACCGCTGTCACGTAGTCGGACCAGGCGTCGTCGACCGACCGGACCGACCACTCCTCCATGGAGGCGGGGTCATCCAGATCGTCGAACCGCCACGTCCCGATCCAGTGGACCGAGCCGAGCAGGACATCGAAGGGGTAGCCGGCGAGCAGCGTGGCCACATCCTCCATCCGCCCACGGTAGTAGTCGACCTCGAGCCCGAGGACGACGGGGAGCCCGGCCGCCTTGGCTGCCAGGGCGCACTCCACATAGGCGTCGAGCTCGGCGTGGGCGTGCTCGTCCCAGTAGCGACCCATGGAGGCCCGCAGCGCCGCCACCGGCTCGTCGTCCCAGAACCCCCGCAACAGCGCATCGGCCTCCCGGAAACGGAAGAGATGTTCAGTCAGGGCGATCTCGGTGACGCCGTGGGCATCGGCCCGCTCGCAGTAGGCGGCCACCTGGTCGAGGGTGGGGGCGGTGTCACGTTGCCCGTGGGGCCACAGATGGAGGTGGTAGTCGAGCACGGCGGGGTCGAGACTCTCGTCCCGGTCCGCGTTACCGGCCGGCCAAACGGATGAGAGTGACTCCGTCGCGCACCGTGAGTTGGACACACACCACCCGGGGGTCGGCGGCCACGGCGTCGTTGAAAGCCCGGATGGCTTCGGTGTCGGGAGAATGGTCGCTCTCCTTCAACACGTTCCCGCTCCACAGGGTGTTGTCGGCGGCGATCAGTCCCCCCGGAGCCAGCTTGGGCAGGACGGCCTCGTAGTAGGCCAGGTAGCTCCCCTTGTCGGCATCGATGAAGACGAAGTCGAAAGGACCGGAGAGTGACTTCACGGTGTCGATGGCCGGACCCTCGATGACCTCGATCCGCTCGGCGTAGGGGCTGCCGGCGATGTGACGGCGGGCGGCCTCGGCGTGCACCGGGCTCAACTCGCAGGAGGTGATCTTCCCGCCCGGCGGCAGGCCGGCGGCCATGGCCAGCGACGAGTATCCGCTGAAGGTCCCGATCTCGAGCACGTTCTGGGGACGGGCGGCGAAGACCAGCATCTCCAGGAACCGACCTTCGAGGGTGCCCACCATCATCTGCGGGAAATCGAGTTTCTCCCGCGTCTCGGAGTCCACCGCCACCAGGTGGGCCGGCGGTGGCGTCGTATGGGCCTCGGCGTACTTCTCCAGATCGGGATCGACGATGTCGGGCATGACTCACACCTCCGCCCGCATCGTAGGCGGCGGAGTACTAGGCCCGGGATCGGTTCAGGAGGCCACCGAGGGCCGCGTCATCTTGAGAACCTCGTTCAGCGACTCCATGTACCGGTGGTGCGTGTCGTTGTTCCCGTCGCGGGCGGCCACGGCGTAAGCGGCATGCAGCCGGTGACGGGCGGCGGTGACCTGATCATCGGACGCCGCCCCTTCGGCCCGGTCGATGTCACTCAACAGGGTTTCCAAGCCGGGCGCGTCGATGTGGGGGAAGTTCTTGACCAGTCGCTCGAGATTGCGAGCCACGTCGTCACCGGCGGGCACCGTTCCGGCCTCGGCCGACAAGACGGCCAGATGACGTTGCCACCGGTCTTCGTGGGCCACCACCAGAAGAGCGCCCACCAGACCGAAGCGTTGTATGACGGCGTCGCGCGCTTCGGGCGCGGCGTCAGGGGATCCGAGCAGAGCCAGCGCGATGGCCGGATCAGCCAGCAACCGGTCGGCGCAGACACCGTCGGCTTCAGCGTCCTCATGAGACAGGGAACGGGCCAGGAGAAGCTCGGCGCGCCGACGGCGGTCAGGCACCGTGGCCGACGAGGCGTCGGTACCGAGGGGAAAAACATGGCCGCGATGCGGCGTCCAGTGCCCACCGGGGTTGAGCCGGGCCGAGCCCGGGGGACACGGATGGCCGGCCCGACAACAGAGCTCGTCCTCCGCAACGTGGTTGGCGCAGGGCCGCCCGGTGGTCGTGAAAATGAACCCGCACGTCCTCATGTTTGTCTGCTTCTCTTCTCTGACCGTCGCCTGTTGCCTCACAATTTCCTGTCGGCATTGACGGCGTTTTTCTTCAACGCAGGGAACACAACCCGCGACGGACCGGATCGGTCTGCCGTGCCATTGTGGGGACGAGAGCACACCGGTGGCACAACAAGCCGCGGGCGAAAGGACAACCAGATGGGTGAAGTCCAGGTACCGGGTCGACACGGCCAGATGCCCGGGTACCTCGCCCTCCCTACCGGTGACGGCGTCCGCCATCCCGGGGTGATCGTCCTTCCCGAGGCCTTCGGCCTGAACGACGACATCCGCTCCCACGCCGACCGACTGGCGGCCGAGGGCTACGTGGTCCTGGCCCCCGACCTCTACCACTGGGCTTCGAAGATGCGCTGCATCGCCTCCACCTTCGCTTCTCTGGCCCGGGGATCGGGCCGGGCTTTCGACGAGATCGAGTCGGCCCGGGAGTGGGTGGCCGGCCACGAACGCTCGACCGGTCGGGTCGGAGTCATCGGCTTCTGCATGGGCGGAGGCTTCGCCTTGGCCTGCGCCCCAATGGGCGGCTTCGCCGCCGCCGCCGCCAACTACGGCCAGGTCCCCAAAGACGCGGCCCGCCAACTGGCCCGGGCCTGCCCCATTGTGGGCAGCTACGGGGCCAAGGACTGGATGATGCCCGGCCACGCCGCCCGCCTGGAAGAGGCCCTGACCGCCGCTGGCATTCCCCACGACGTGAAGGAATATCCGGACGCCGCCCACAGCTTCTTGAACCACCACCACGGAGCGGCCGGCGTGGCTGACCGCATCCTCCGGACCAGTTACCGACCGGCCGCCGCCGAGGACGCCTGGGCCCGCATCCTGGCCTTCTTCGCCGACCATCTCCGGGGGCCCGACGGCGCCTGAGGGCCCGCAACGGATCCACAAATCAGCCCTCGGGACGTTTTCCGCCACGGTGAGTGGTCAACCCCGGGCGCCCCACCGCCGATGGAGATCCGGAGATCACCGGGGGGTAGACCTAAATGGACCGAGACAGTCTGGCCGCTGTGACCCAGTCGCTGCCTGACGCCGTGGTCGTCATCGATCCGGTGGGTGGCGTCCTGTGGGTGAACGACGCCGTTGAACGCATCTTCGGACGGACGCCGGCCGAGTTGGTGGGAACCAATGCTCTCGACGTCGTCCACCCCGAGGACAAGGCGCTGGCCGGCGTGGCCCTCACCAGCATCCAGGGTAAGGCCGTGGGGACCCCCATCGAATTGCGGGTCCTGGCCGGCGAGGGATGGAAGTTGGTGGAAGTCATCGCCTCCAACCTCCTCGACCACTCGACCGTGGGCGGACTGATCCTCTGTGTCCGCGACTTGACCGAGCGGCGGCGCTGGGAGGTGGCCAACGACGAGATCGGCCGGTTCCGATCCCTCGTCCACAACGCGGCCAGCATCCTCATGCTCCTGGAACCGACCGGCGAGATAGATTCGGTCTCGGCCGCCATCACCCGGCTGCTCGGTCACGACCAGGAACTGGTTGAAGGCCGGCCCCTGGCCGATTTCGTCATCGAGCGTGACCGCCAGGCGCTGGCGGCGGCGTTGGCCCGGGCCCAGAGCGGTGTCCCCCAGTGGAACCGTGGTCCGACCACGGTCGAAGTCGAGATGCTCCGACGCGACGGCCGCTCCGTCGTCCCCTTCGAACTGAGCATCGTCAACCTGGTCGACGACCCCACCGTGCGCGGACTGGTCGTCTCGGGCCACGACATCAGCCAGCTCCGGGCCACCCAAGCCAGCCTGGACGACGCCGGGTCACGCGACCCGCTCACCGACCTGCCCAACCGGAGCGCCTTGTGCCGTCATCTGGAGCGCTGTCTCGACGACCCGAAGACGGCCGTCATCTTTTTCGATCTCGATGCCTTCCGCCTCATCAACGAGGAGTTCGGTCAGGACGTGGGTGACGAGCTTCTCCGACTACTCGGCGACCGACTCCGGAAGCTGGTCCGCCAGTCCGACTTCGTGGCCCGCCATGGAGGCGACGAGTTCGTGGTGGTGGCCCGCACCGAGAACGACCAGGATCTGCAGAAGCTCTCGCAGCGTCTGGCCCGGGCCATCGAACACCCCACCGAATTGTCGATCGGTTCCATCCGACTGAGCGCCAGTGTGGGTCTGGCCCATCCGTATCCCGAGGACACGCCCGACACCATCCTGGCCCGGGCCGACACGGCCATGTTCACGGCCAAGGTCCACGGCGACGGCCTGCCTCACGTCCTCTCGGCCTGACCGACCTCACTCGCCCCATAAACCGGCGCCGAGCCGCATGAGCCCGGCGAAGTCGTGGACATCGGTGTCGAAGTAGGGGACGCTCACCAGCGTCTCGGCCGCGGTGGACAGCTCGGCCTGCTTCTCGGCCTCGCTCTGGGCCACCAGCCGGTAGTCCAGATAGTTCTGGGCGATCTCGGCCAGCACCCGTCGCACCTGGGCGGCATCGGCCACGGCCAGCTCGGGGGCGATGGCCGGAGCGATCTCCTCGGCCCCGTCACGCAACCGCTCGGCTACCACCGCGCCCTGGGGATCACGCAGGTACTCGGGCAGGACCTTGTTCAAGACGATGGCCCCCAGATGGAGCTTGCGTTCGGTGATGGCCTGGGCGAAGTACTCGGCCTCGCGCAGCGGCACCGTCTCCAGCGTGGAGACCACGATGAAAGACGTACGCCGGTCGGCCAACAAACGCTGGACGGCGTGGGCCCGCTCCACGAAACCGTCGTACATGGTCTGGAACAAGATGAAGAACTCGGCGATGTCGGCCAGGAACTGCGTACCGAGGATCCGGTCGGCCACTTGGTAGAAGGGCTTGGAGGCGAAGTTCACCAGTCGCGAGCGGTAGGGGACGATCAACCAGCGCAACAACCGGCTGGAGAAGAAATCGGCCATCCGTTCGGGAGCGTCGAGGAAGTCGAGGGCGTTACGGGTGGGCGGCGTGTCCACCACGATCAGGTCGTAGACGCCTTCGGAATGAATTTCGAACAGCCGTTCCATGGCGATGTAGTCGTGACTCTGGACGAAACGTCCTGAGATGTTCCGGTAGAGCGGGTTGGCCAGGATCTCGTCGCGCGTCCGCTCGTCGGGGGCGTGGTGACGGATCAACGCGTCCCATGACTCCTTGGTGTCGAGCATGGCCGCGTAGAGCTGGCCCCGGGGCTTGACCCCGGCCGAGGCGAAAGCCTCGTCCGGCACCCGGCGTTCAGTGTTCCCGATCCCCTCCAGCCCGAGAGCGTCGGCCAGCCGGCGGGCCGGGTCGATGGTGAGGACGAGAACCTTGCCCCCGCCCCGGGCCGCGGCCATAGCCGCGGCGGCCGCCGCCGTGGTCGTCTTGCCCACGCCGCCGGGACCGCAGGCCACGATGATTTCGCGCGAGGCCAGGAGCCCGTCGAGCGATCCATGGGCCGCCGGTGCCACCGCGGTGCGCCGGGGGGACATCAGAAACCGAGCTCTTCGCCCAGTGAACGGGCCACCTGCCGCACGGTGCGCAACCCCTGGAAACGGGCGAAGAGGAACGGGAGATAGAGCATGGGGACGGCCGGGTCGACGGCGGCCCGCAGGCGTTCGAGATGCCCGGCGTGGGTCCGGCGCAGGGTGACGGCCAACCGCGCCGCGGTGAGGACGGGGGTGGGATCGTCGCCGGCCAGCTTGGCCAGGGCGTCGGTGGCCTCGACGGTGCACAAGCGGTCGAAGACCTCCTCCTCGCTCCGACCGAACAGTTCGGGCAGGACCCGGTTGACGATCACGGCGGCCAGCTCGACGGTGGTCTCCTGCTTGATACGGACGGCCAGTTCCATGGTTTCGTTGACCGGCATCTCTTCGGGCGTGGTCACGATGGCCACCGCCGTCTGCACCGGATCGGAGAGGATGTCGAGCATCCAGTCGGTCTGCGACCGGATGAGCCCGACTTTCACTAACTCGTTGATGGCCTGCGGGGCGGCCAGCTGGCCGATGATGTGCCCGGTGGCCGGCGCGTCCACTACCACCAGGTCGTAGTGCTGTTCGCGAACCTCGTAACAGAGTTTCCCCACGGTGAGGATCTCGCGGACGCCGGGGGCGGCCGTGGCCACGAAGTCGAAGGCCTTGGCCAGAGGACCGATACGGCCGACGACGGGGATCCGGAGGTTGAGCCGCAGATACTCACGCAGCGACGCCTCGGTGTCCATGGACATGGCCGACAGTCCGGGGAGCACCTCACGGGCCGTGAAAGCGGTGGGGCCGGCTTCCAGAAACGAGGCCACGTCGCCCTTGGCGTCGACCTCGCACAACAGGGTGCGGCGGCCGTGTTCGGACGCGAACAGGGCCAGGGCGGCAGCCACCGTCGTCTTACCGACACCACCTTTGCCCGTCACGAAGACGAGGCGTCGATCGAGGAGCCCGACCATCGTGGCTTTCCTCCCTGACTCGCTCGACCGGTCTTCTACCCCCACGGCTCATCCTCCAAGCCGCCGGAGTTCGGGAGCGGGACCAGCGGCGGAGCGAGCGGGCGGAATCTCAGGGGGCGCCGAAGCCAACCCGGCGCTCCGAAATAGGAGCCCCCACCTCGACGTAGGCCACGCGGGCCACCGGAACGGCCACCCGCCGGCCCCGGCGATCGGTGAACCACAGGACGCCCTCGGCCTTGCCCAGGGAACCTTCGATCTCAGCGATGATCGAGTCCCGGTCCACATCGTCGGCCAACTCGACCTCGACCTCTTTGGCGCTCTGCACGATTCCGATGCGCACGTCCACCTGCTTCGTTCCTCCGATCACCGACAGCCCGGGGAGGGCCAGCCCCTGACGATACAGCCGTGAGGCACACTGGAACCCGAAAACAGCCAACAAGGAGGCGGGCCACGGTCATGGAGGGGGGACCCCCGGGCGTCATCGAGAGCGATCGGAGCCGACGGTGGGCCGCCACCATGGCGGGACACCGTGAACCGGGCATGCGCACCGCCCACGCCGACTCGACCGCCGTCATCGATGCGCAGCGCCCG
>Ga0208357_1002014_pt1 | contig 14012 bp, 10 predicted proteins | sample NGESurdeep092012_6_FD_184487 | JGI IMG/M metagenome (GOLD analysis project Ga0208357, IMG submission 184487) | Arctic peat soil microbial communities from Barrow, Alaska - NGEE Surface sample F52-2 deep-092012 (SPAdes) | ecosystem: Environmental > Terrestrial > Soil > Wetlands > Peat ... | reverse complement strand
ACCGCCATCACGTCCTCATCGGTCTCGGTCGGCAGGCCGCACATGAAGTAGAGCTTCACCTGCCGCCAGCCGGAGGAGTAGGCGGTGGTCACGGTGCGGATCAGGTCTTCCTCGGTGACCATCTTGTTGATCACCTTGCGCATCCGCTCGGAGCCGCCCTCGGGCGCGAACGTCAGCCCGGATCGCTTGCCGTTCCTGGACAGCTCGTCCGCCAGCGTCACGTTGAACGCGTCGACGCGGGTGGACGGGAGCGAGAGGCCGACATTCGACCCTTCGTAGCAGTCGGCCAGGTCGATGGCGATCTCGTTGATCTCGCTGTGGTCCGCGCTCGACAGCGAGAGCAGCCCGACCTCGGAGAAGCCGGTCGACTGGAGGCCCGCGCTGACCATCTTGCCGACGGTGGTGATCGACCGCTCGCGGACGGGGCGGGTGATCATCCCCGCCTGGCAGAACCGGCAGCCCCGGGTGCAGCCGCGGAAGATCTCCACGCTGAACCGCTCGTGCACGGTCTCCGCGACCGGGACCACCGGCGCCTTCGGGTACGGCCAGGCGTCCAGGTCCATCAGGGTGTGCTTGCTGACCGAGGCGGGCACGCCCGGCCGGTTCGGCGTCACCGCGCCGATGCGGCCGTCGGCGTGATAGCTGACGTCGTAGAACCTCGGGACGTAGATGCTGCCGGTGGCCGCCAGCGAGAGCAGCAGGCCGTCGCGGCCGCCGGGCTGGCCGGCCTCCTTCCACCCGCGGATCAGGTGCGTGACCAGCAGCACCGCCTCCTCGCCGTCGCCGAGCACGACCGCGTCGAGGAAATCCGCCACCGGCTCGGGATTGAACGCCGCGTGGCCTCCGGCGATCACTAGGGGGGAACCCACGGACCGTTCGGAGGAAAGAATTGGAATTTTTGCCAGATCGAGAGCAGTCAGCAGGTTCGTGTAGCCGAGTTCGGTCGAGAAGGACACCCCGAGGACGTCGAAGGCGCCGACCGGGCGGTGCGCGTCGACGGTGAACTGGGGTATTCCGCGCTCGCGCATCATCGCCTCGAGGTCGGGCCAGACGCTGTAGGTCCGCTCCGCCAGCACGCCTTCCTGCTCGTTGAGGACCTCGTAGAGGATCGCGATGCCCTGGTTGGGCAGGCCGACCTCGTAGGCGTCGGGGTAGAGCAGCGCCCAGCGGACATCGGTCTCATCCCACACCTTGACGGTGGAGTTCACCTCGCCCCCGACATACTGCACCGGCTTGCGGACCAGCGGCAGTAGCGGCTCGAGCTGTGGGAAGACCGATTCGACAGGCATGCGTCTCAGGGTACCCGCAGCCTGGGAACTCATCGTGGTCGTGGCGTTCCGCCTCCGTGACCCGGCCGGGTGCCGTCGGGTGCCGTCGGGTCACGGAGGCGGGTGGTTAGGCGGTCGTGAGGGCGGGGGCTACCTTGTCCGCGAACAGGGCGAGGCCGTCGCGGTCGTAGGCCACGTCGGGGAGGTTGATGATCGCGTAGCTCATGCCCAGCCGGCTGAGCTGGCTGAGCTTCTCGGCGATCTGCTCGGGGGTGCCGACCAGGTGCCCGTTGGCGAGGTTGCGGACTGTGCTGTCGGCGTTCTCGGCTGGGAGGTACTTCCCGAGGTGGTCGCGGATCCAGGCCAGCCGGTCCTGGACCTCCTTCTCGGTCTCGCCGATGACGACGTTGTAGTTGGCCGACCGGACGATGGCGCTGTAGTCGGTGCCTAGCTCCCGGCAGTGGGCTTCGAGGATCTCGGACTTGCGGGTGAAGACGTCGGGGTCGCCGTCGAAGTTGGTGTACTGGGCGTACTGGGCGGCGATGCGGAGAGTTTTCTTCTCGCCGCCGCCGGCGATCCAGAGCGGGACGCCGCCGTCCTGCAGCGGCAGCGGCCGGCAGATGGCGCCGTTGACCTGGTAGTGCTGGCCGTCGAGGGTCGCGCTGCCGGTGGTCCAGAGCTGGCGCATGATCTGGACGCCCTCGTCGAGCATGGCGATGCGCTCGCCCGCGCCGGGGAAGCCGTAGCCGTAGGCGCGCCACTCGTGTTCGTACCAGCCGGCCCCGATGCCCATCTGCGCCCGACCGCCGGAGATCGCGTCGACCGTGGCCGCGACCTTGGCCAGGTAGGCCGGGTTGCGGTAGGCCATGCAGGTGCACATCTGGCCCAGCTTCACCCGGCTGGTGGCCGCCGCGAACGCCGCCATCAGCGTCCACGCCTCGTGGGTGGCCTCCTGGGTGGGCAGCGGCACGGTGTGGAAGTGGTCGTATACCCAGATCGAGTCGAACGGACCTTCCTCGGCGGCCTTGGCCACGCCGAGCATGGTCGCCCAGTGCTCGGCCGGCTCGATTCCGGCCAGGTCCAAACGCCACCCTTGTGGCACAAACAGTCCAAATCGCATGGTTCACAAGCCTAGAGCGTGTGGCCGGCGGGGGGTGGAGGCGGGCTGGGGTGGATGGGGTGCGGGGGGCTAGCGGGTTAGGTGAAGAGTTGGTGGTGGCGGCGGACGGATTGGACTAGGCCGATGGCGATCATGTCGGCGAAGATGGCGGAGCCGCCGTAGGAGATGAACGGTAGCGGGAGGCCGGTGATCGGCATGATGCCGATGGTCATGCCGACGTTGACGAACGTCTGGAAGATGAACCAGATCGCCACCCCGGACGCCACCAGCATGCCGAACATGTCGTCGGCGATCTGGGCGGCGCGGATCGCGCGGAAGACGACGATGCCGAGCAGCGCGACGATCGCGGCCGCCCCGACGAAGCCGAGTTCCTCGCCCGCGACGGTGAAGATGAAGTCGGTCTGGACCGAGGGGACGAAGTTGCCGCCGGTGAACGTGCCGTGGAACAGGCCCTCGCCGTGCAGGCCGCCCGAGCCGACCGCGATCTTGGCCTGGAGGCCGTTGTAGCCCGAGCCGGCCAGGTCCTGCGTGGGGTGCAGGAACGAGGTCAGCCGGGTCAGCTGGTACCCCTTGAGCAGGTGCAGCTTGGCGATGACGTAGATGCCGCCGGCCACCGCCGCGAGCAGGCCGAGCACCCAGTAGAGCCGGATGCCGGAGACGACGACGATGCCGGCCAGCGTGAAGACGAGGACGAGCATGACGCCGAGCGCGGGCTCGCGTTCGACCAGGATGATGAGCGGGGCGGCGGCGAGGGCGGCCAGGCCGGCGTCGCGCAGCCTCGGCCGGCCGGACGGGTCATTGCGGCGGGACAGCAGCCAGGCGGCGGAGAGGATGAGGCCGAGCTTGGCGAACTCCGACGGCTCGACCTGGAAACCGCCCGGCAGCGAGATCCAGGCCTTGGCCCCGTTGACCGACTGGCCGACCGCGAGCACGGCCAGCAGCAGCAGCAGCGAGAAGCCGTAGATGTACGGCGTCCAGCGCCGGATCCGGCGGTAGTCGATGGACGCGGTGACCATCATCAGCACGAAGCCGAGCACCGCCCACAGGATCGCCTTCTTCAGGTACGCGTGCGGGTCGAGCCCGGCCTGCCGCAGGGCCGGCTCGGTCGCGGCCCAGACCAGCACCGTGCCGAGCACCGCCAGCGCGCAGGTGACGGCGAACAGCAGCCAGTCCCAGGACCTGGCCACCCCGCCCTTGGCGAACGCCCGGCCGAGGCGGGACTGGCGGCGGGGGGCGAACGTCCCGGCCCTCGGGCCGGCCCAGCCGCGGGATGGCAGCCCGACGCTCATCGCTTCGCCCTCGCTTTCGCCGTGCCGGGGATCGGAGGAAGGCCGGCGCTCATCGCTTCACCGTCGCCTTCCCGGTGCCGGGGATGGCCGGCAGCTTCCCGCCCGGCAGCGCCGCCTTATGGCCTTCCAGGCCGTAGATGCCGTCGTAGATCTGCCGGACGGCCGGGGCGGCGGCGTCCGCGCCGAAACCGGAGTTCGGCACCATCACGACGACCACGAACTGGGGGTTGTTACAGGGCGCGAAGGAGGCGAAGACAGAGGTCGCGTTCTTGCCCGCGACCGCGGCGGTACCGGTCTTGCCCGCCACGCAGACCTGGCCGAGCGGGAACCCGCCGAACGCCCCGGCGGCGGTGCCCTGGGTGACCACGCCCGCCAGGGCCGACCGCATGTAGGCCAGCGTCTGCGACGAGACCGGGAGCTTGCTGAGCACCGGCGGGTTGATCTTCTGCACCAGCTTCCCCGACGCGGAGACGAAGGCCTCGCCGATCCTCGGGCTGTAGAGCGTGCCGCCGTCGGCTAGCGCTGTGTAGGCGTTCGTGAGCTGCAGCGGGGTCGAGGTCACGTAGCCCTGGCCGATCGCGGCGATGACCGCCTGGCCCGGCCCCCAGACCCAGCCGTCCTGGCAGTTTTCGTACTCGATCTGCTGGACGTAGGAGCCGTTCGCCTTCCCGTTCTTGCACCAGTTCTGGCCCTTGTGGGCGTTGTCCTCGTACAGGTTGTAGAGCCACTGGCGGGTGGGGATGGAACCGGCCGACTCTTCCGGCAGGTCGATGTCGGTGTACTTGCCGAACCCCCAGTCCAGCTCCATCTGCTGCATCTTCTGGATCGGCGCGTGCGCGTTGAGCTGGAAGTTGGCCTTGTTGTCGTCGGTCTGCCACATCTGGTAGGCGACGTTGTAGTAGACCGTGTCGCAGGACTGGATCAGCGCCTCGCGGAACGAGATCGGGCCGAGGTTCGGCTGACCGTCGTTGGCGAAGCTGCGGCCGCCGATGGTGACCGTGGCCGGGCAGTTGTAGAGCCCGTTGAGCGAGAACCCGTCGGCGACGGCGGCGGCGGTCGAGGTGACCTTGAACGTCGATCCTGGCGGGTACTCCCCCTGGCTGGCCCAGTTCATCACCGGGTCGCCCGAGGCGCTGCCGAACAGGTAGTTGAACTCGCTCTGGGAGACCCCGCTGGTCCACACCGACGGGTTGTAGTTCGGGTAGCTCGCCATCGCCACGATCCGGCCGCTGGTCGTCTCCACCACCGCCGCGCCCTGGTTGACGCTGTTGCCGGACGCCCGGGACCGGGCGATGGCGCCGTTGAGGGCCTGCTGGGTGACCGCCTGCACCTTGGCGTTGATCGAGGTGACGAGCGTGTCGCCGGTCTTCGCGGGGGTGCCTCCGACGGTGTTGAGCACGTCCCCGGCCGCGTTCACGGAGACGATCTGATCGCCCGGCTTGCCGGTCAGCTCCTTGTTGTACTTCGCCTCGAGGCCGGCCTGGCCGACCAGGTCGTCGCCCGCGAAGCCGGTCTCGGGTAGGTGGTCGGCCGCCATCTCCGACTGGGTGATCGGCTGCAGGTAGCCGAGCACCTGGGCCGGGTCGGCGCCGCTCGGCATCGGGTAGTCGGTCACCGGCTGGAGGGACGCGGTGACCCCGATGAAGACCTTCGGCTCCTCCATGATCTGCAGCGCGGTCGCGTCGCTGACGTGCTCGGCCACCGGGACCGGCTGGTAGGGCGAGCCGGTCCAGCACGGCTGGGGGACGCCCTTGGTGCACAGCCTGACCTTCTCGCTCAGCGTCTTATCCGACAGGTGCAGCAGCGGCGCCAGCTTCTTGAGCACGGCCGCGCCGTCGTCGGTGGTGTGCTGAGACAGGTCAAGCATGTTGACCGAGACGACCATCTCGGTCTCGTTCCGGACGAACGGCGACCCGGTGTCGTCGGTGATCGCGCCGCGCACCGCGGGCACCACGATCTGCCTGGTCTGGTTGACCTGGGCGAGCGCCTGGTACTGGGTGGTGTCGAGCACCTGCAGGTACCAGAGGCGGCCGCCGAGCACGACGACCGCCGCCAGCGTGAGCGCGTACAGCCCGAACAGCCGTCGGCGGTTTCTCGGGATCATCGGCGGTCTCCACTCGGCAGCAGATCACGGACGCCGGACAGCACCGCGCCGGACAGCGAACGGCGCCGGGTCCGCCACCGGTCCTTGCTGCGGGAACGGCGCACCCAGCGGGTCGACGGGCCGCTCGAGTACCAGTTCGCGCGCGGCCGCCTGGAGGTGCGGAGCCAGCCCTTGCCCGGGGTCGCGCGCTTGACGGTCGTCGGCCGGTGGGCGTCGGTCCTGAGCCAGCCCGCCGACGGCTTCCTGCGGCCGGCCACCGGGACCGATGCCCGCCCCCCGGTGCCGCTCCCGGCCGCCGGGACCCGGCCGCCTGCGGCGCGGATCCAGCCCTTGCCGGGGCCCTTCTGGCGGCGGGGCGGCGTGATCGCGGACGACTTGCCGGAGAACTTGAGCTTCGGGGTCCGGCCGAGGCTGGTGACGCCGGCCCCGGCCGATCGCAGGGCGGAGGCGGAGTGCGCGAAGTTCAGCTTGGCGGCCTTCCGGCCGGATAGGGCAGGCCGGGCGATGCCAGAGCCGGCCGCGTCCGTTCGGGCAAACGATTTTGATCTGGCGTCTGCCAGGCGCAGCTTCGGGACCCGGCGCGCCTGGCGTTCGTCGGTGAACTTGGCCCCGCTGCCGGCCAGCTTCAAGTTGGGGGCGGCGCCGGCGCTGGCGGCCCTGAACACGGCTGCCAGCCGCTGGGCGCCGACGAACTCCGGCCTCGGGGCGCGCTCGGAGACCGGGCGGGCGAGCCCGGCCACCCACGAGACCAGGAAGAACGCGAACGGGGTGAGCAGCAGGTCCCACAGGATCGAGCCCGGCAGCACGTGCTTGATGGCGGGGCCGGTGACGTCCGGGTCGGATAGCAGCAGGCCGAGGCCGGCCTTGCCCGCCTCGCCGGCCGCGGTCGCGGCCGCCATCACGCCGAGCTCGACCCACGGGTTGCGCTCGCCGGTGCTCGCGCCCGACGCGGCCGCGGCTCTGGCCGCGAGGTACCCCGCCACGCAGAAGACCAGCGCGTACTCCCCCGCGTAGTGCGTCGCGGGCGGCGCGATGTCCAGCGCCAGGCCGCCCGCGAAGCCGGTCAGCAGGCCGGTCATCGGGCCGGTGGTGACCGCGACCGCGGTGACCAGCAGCAGCACCAGGTCGGGGCCGGTGCCGCCGGGCAGCGGGAGCCGGTTCACGACCGTGAGCTGGACGGCGACGGCGGCGAAGAGCGCGACCGGGAGGGCGGCGAAGACGAGGGCCTTCCGCCACGGGGACGGGTCGGAGGCGAACTGGCCGCTGACCGGCCGGCCGAGGATGACTGCCCGGCTCACTTGCTGACCACGACCCCGAGAACACCGAGCCCGGTGAAGTCGGCGAACGGCTTGACCAGGGCGGTCGGGGTGAGCGAGCCGGGCGTGGTGGTGACCTTGGTGATCCGGCCGATCGGGATGCCGGGCACGTACGGGCGGCCGCCGACCGAGCCGAACGTGACCAGTTCCTGACCCGGTTTGAGCGTCGCGTTGGCGCTGAACAGGGTGAGCTTGAGCGGGGCGGTGCCGGAGAAGTCGTTGGCGGTGCCGGTGAGCGCGCCGATCTGGCCGTCGCCCGCCATCCGGATGCCGACGGTGGCGCTGGCGTCGGTCGCGAGCTGCACGGTGGCGGTGGTCGGGCTGGTGGCGACGACCGTGCCGACGAGGCCTTCGCCGTTGAGCACGGTCTCGTTGGCGGTGATGCCGTCGGCGCTGCCGACGCTGATCGTCACCGTGTCGGAGTAGTCGCCGCCCGCCGCGATCACGCTGGCGGCGACGACCCGGTAGCGATCCTTGCCGGTGAGCTTGAGGAGGCTGTTGAGCTCGGCCGTTTGCTGGCCGGTGACCTTGGACTGCGCCAGCTCGAGCTGGAGGGCGGTGTTCTGCTGCTGCAGGGCGGATACCTCGGAGCTGCTGCCGCCGCCGCGGAACCAGCCGGTGACGTCGCCCCCCACGTGCTCGACGGGGCCGAAGATCCGGCCGCCGATCGAGTGCGCGCCCGACGTGCCGCCGTCCCTGAAGTCGATCGTGATCAGCGCGACCGCCACGATGAGCAGGGCAATCAGCACTGGGCGTGTTCGTCTTGCGTCAAGCACTTGCACAACTCCCGTCCCGCGCGACCCTCCTGCCCTCTGTCTTGCAGGCTATCGTCTGTCCGGAACGAGCACCTGGCGGAGGGTGTCAAAGTCCTCGACGCATTTGCCGGTGCCGAGCACGACCGAGTCGAGCGGGCTGTCGGCGATGTGCACCGGCATCCCCGTCTCCTCGCGGATGCGCTGGTCAAGGCCCCGCAGCAGGGCGCCGCCGCCGGTCAGGGCGATGCCGCGGTCCATCACGTCGCCCGCGAGCTCGGGCGGGCACTTGTCGAGCGTCGTCTTGACCGCGTCGATGATCAGGTTGATCGGCTCCTCGATCGCGTGCCTGACCTCGGCCGCGCTGATCAGGATCGTCTTGGGCAGCCCGCTGACCAGGTCCCGGCCGCGGATCTCGGCGTGCGGCTCGTCCGCCGCCGGGAAGGCCGAGCCGAGCGCGAGCTTGATCTCCTCGGCGGTCCGCTCGCCGAGCATCAGGCTGTGCTCCTTCTTGCCGAAGGTGATGATCGCCTGGTCGAGCTCGTCCCCGCCGATGCGGATGCTCTGGCTCGTCACGATGCCGCCGAGTGAGATCACCGCGACCTCGGTGGTCCCGCCGCCGATGTCGACCACCATGTTGCCGGTCGGCTCGTTGACCGGCAGGCCGGCCCCGATCGCGGCCGCCATCGGCTCCTCGATGATGTACACCCGGCGGGCGCCGGCCTGGTGGCCGGCCTCCTTGACGGCCGACTGCTCGACCCCGGTGATGCCGCTCGGCACCGCGACGACGATCCTCGGCTTGGCCATCCGGGTTCGGCGGTGGACCTTCTGGATGAAGTACCTCAGCATCCGCTCGGTGACGTCGAAGTCGGCGATCACGCCGTCCTTGAGCGGTCTGATCGCCACGATGTTGCCGGGTGTTCGCCCGATCATGCGCTTGGCGTCCACGCCGACGGCGACGACCTGGCCGTTGTTGGTGTTGAGCGCGACCACGCTCGGCTCGTTGAGCACGATCCCACGGCCGCGCACGTAGACGAGGGTGTTGGCCGTGCCGAGGTCGACCGCCATGTCACGGCCGAGGAATGTCAGCGCATTGCCCATCGGGAGCGGAAACCCTTCCGATCAGAGGCGATCTGAACTAAGTCATTAGCCTATCGGATAAGCGGAGCACGTCCCCGCGTGGAAACGCGGGGACAATGCTTCATAAAATCTGCATTATTTCTTACTAGATCCTTACGAGTCCGACCGCTCGGTGACGATTTGCCTAACTTAGGCTGAATGTCCGTTGCGGCTGCTGCCCGGCCCCGGTCACGCTCGCCGATGCAGTGGTCTAGTACTGATACTGATCTAACGCGGCCGCTGTTAAACGAGCTCGGGGAAGAAGATCTTGATTTCCCGCTCGGCGCTGTCCGGGGAGTCCGAGCCGTGCACGATGTTCTGCGCGACCTGCAGGGCGTAGTCGCCCCTGATCGTGCCGGGCAGCGCCTTGACCGGATCGGTCGCCCCCGCGAGGGCGCGGAACGCCTCGATGGCGCGGTCGCCCTCGGCCACCAGAGCGACCAGCGGGCCGCCGGTGATGAAATCGACCAGTTCGCCGAAGAAAGGCCGCTCGGCGTGCTCCGCGTAGTGCGCGTGGGCGGTCTCCGCCTCGATTGTGCGCATTTCCACGGCGATTACCTTCAGGCCCTTGCGCTCAATTCGGGAAATTACGTCACCGATGATGTTGCGGCGGACGCCGTCCGGCTTGACCAGAATGAGGGTGCGCTGCGACATTATTGCTCCTTGCCTTGATTAGGCTCGATTTAGCCTTGATCTGCCTTGATCTGCCTTGATCTGCCTTGATCTGCCTTGATCTGCCTTGGTCTACGGGATCCGGGGATGAGCTTACCGGGGCGGGGTCAGACCGCCGTCGGGCCGGGTTCTCGCTCCCACTTGCGCGCCAGCCAGATGCCGGTGAACCAGAGCGCGGCGAAGATCACCCCGAGGACGTACATCGTCGGAAGCAGGATGCCGCAGGCGATGACCGCGAGCTGGAACACCGAGCCCGCGTAGAGCGTCCACGGGCGCTTGCCGACGTAGCCCGACAGCACGATGGCGACCAGCGCGACCGCGCCGCAGACGGCCGCCGCCATGCCGCCGCTGGCGTGCCCGAGGACCTTGGCGGGCACGATCGCCAGCAGCGCGATGACCGCCTCCATGCCCAGGACGGTGCCGCACAGCCGCCTCATGAGAGCTCTCCTAGCGTGAACGAGTGCCGGGCCGGGGTTCCGGTCTCCTGGTGGGCGCCGCCGTCGCCGGCGGCCCCGCGGACGGCCTGGGCGGGGGCGAGCAGCAGCTGGGCGTCCCCGGCGGTGACCACCGAGCCGGTGACGAGCACGGCGGCGGTGCCGGGGAGGCCGCGGGCGACCGCGTCGGCGTCGAATTCGTCGGCGATCGACGCCGCCAGGTCGATGGCGTCGTCGAGGCGGTCGGCGACATGGACCCGGTCCTCGCCGAAGAACTCGGTCGCGAGCTCGGCCAGCTCGGCGGCGGGCATCGCCCGGGGCGAGGAGTTGGTGGTCACGACGATGTCGGACAGGGCCGGCTCGAGCTCCTCGAGCAGGCCGGCCACGTCCTTGTCCTCCATCACCGCGACGACGCCGATGATCCGGTCGAAGCTGAACGACTCGGCCAGCGCCTGCACGGTCACCGCCATGCCGGCCGGGTTGTGGGCCGCGTCGGCGATCACGGTCGGCGAGCGGCGCAGGATGTCGAGGCGGCCGGGCGAGCTGACCTTGGCGAAGCCGGCCCTTACCAGATCCGGATCCAGGCCGGCCTGGCCCGAGAGCCCGGGGCCGAGGGTGATCGTCGACCCGTCGTCGCCTTCGCCTGCGGGCGTGGTCACCGCGACGCCGGCGAAGGCCTCGACCGCGGCCAGCGCGACGGCTGCGTTAGACGCCTGGTGCTCGCCGAACAGCGGCAGGAAGACGTCGTCGTAGGTGGCGCGCAGCCCCTGCAGGGCCAGCTGCTGGCCGCCGAGGGCGAGCTCGCGGTTGAGCACGCCGAACTCGAACCCCTCGCGCGCCACCGTCGCGCCGACCAGCGAGACGCGCTCGAGCAGCACCTCGGCCGCGGCGACCTGCTGCTGGGCGAGGACCGCGATCGCGCCGGGCTTGATGATGCCGGCCTTCTCGGCCGCGATCTCCTCGATCGTGTCGCCCAGCCACTGCATGTGGTCCATCGCCACCGGCGTGACCACCGCCACCGCGCCGTCGGCGACGTTGGTGGCGTCCCAGCGGCCGCCGAGGCCGACCTCGATCACCGCGACGTCGACCGGCGCGTCGGCGAAGGCGGCGAACATCATGCCGGTGAGGATCTCGAAGAAGGACATCCGCACCGGCTGCTGGTCGTCGACCAGCTGCACGTAGGGCGCGATCTCCTCGTAGAGCTCGATGAAGCGCTCGGCGTCAAGCGGCACCCCGTCAACCGCGATCCGCTCCCGCATCGAGACCAGGTGCGGCGAGGTGAACCGCCCGGTCCGCAGCCCGCGCTCGCGCAGCAGGGTCTCGATCATCCGGGTGGTCGAGGTCTTGCCGTTGGTGCCGGTGACGTGCACGACCGGGTAGGCGCGGTGCGGGTCACCGAGCAGGCTGACGAGCGCCGCGACGCGGTCGATGGTCGGCGAGATCTGATGCTCCGCGCGACGTGACCCGACCTCGAGCTCGACCTCGCGCAGACGTTCCTCAATGTCCACGGTTGTAAGCCTACTGCGCGTAGTGATTGCGTTTTGATCAGGCCAACGAGGCGAGGCTGGCGGCTCCCGAGCACGGCGTTCATGTTCCGGGGCTGGCCAGCGACTCTTAACGACCCCGTGTTGACCCTAGCCTAGGGACGCTGAGTGTAGGACACTAAATCGGGGACCTGAACCGATAGCGAATTGAATAGCCATGCTCGAATTTATTTCTGTCCTGCCAAGTACAGGCGATGGAACTAGGCTGGGCGGGCAAGAGCCAGAACGGCTGCCATCGTTCACGCTGCTGCGCGACGCCGCGCTCACCGCGGAGGCCGTCGGCTTTCAGGCGGCACTCATCACGACCGGGCACACCAATAACCACTTCGACGAGCGTGTCGGCTACGTGGACAGCGTAGTGACTGCCTCCGCTCTCATCCCGGTTACCGACCGGCTCCGGCTCCTTCTCGCGATCAGGCCCGGCTCGGTGGACGCGGCTCTGGGCGCCCGCATTGGCGCTACCATGGATGTGTTCAGCAACGGGCGGTTCCTGATCAACGTCGTGTGCGGCGCCGCGCCGGCCCTGATGTATGGCGAGGTCCTCGACAACTCGGGCCGCCATGAGCGGGCAGCCGAGTTCACGCAGGTACTTCACCTGTGGTGGGTCCAAGAGAAGGCCAGCTTCCAAGGCCGCTACTTCACCCTCCGGGAGGCAAAGTGCTGGCCCAAGCCTGTTCAGCGTCCGCACCCGCCCGTCTATATGTCAGGCAGTTCCCCAGCCACCCTCGAGATCGCAGCCCGGCTAGCAGACTGCCTCCTTCTGCCCGGTATGCGCCTCTACCAGGCCGCCGATGTCGCAGGCACCGCCACGCGCCTGGCTGCCGAGCACGGGCGACGGCTGCGGCTGGGAATTCACTTTTATGTCATCGCCCGAGCGACTAGGCAGCAGGCACTGGAAGCCGCGGACGAGCAGGTCGGCCATATCGCCGAGGCCGTGCGCGCGCGCCTAGGCGGGCGGGCGGGGACGCTGGCCCACTCCGGCTCCGTGTACTGGACTGGCATGCGGCGCCTATGGCGCGGAGCGAGCATCGCGTTGGTCGGCTCTTACCAGGAGATCGCGGCGACGCTAGCCAGTTACGCCGATGCCGGCTTCGCCACGTTCGTGATCTCGGCGTATCCGGCTTGCGGCGAAACGAAGCGCTTCGGGCAAGAGATCATTCCGAGAATGTCAGACGGTCCGGCCGAGGAGGCTGAGCAGGATTGAGCACCCTGCGGCCGGACCACACGTCGTCGACTGCCATAAAGCCAGCCGACGTCTACCATAAAATCTTCGCCGCCGAGCACGTTCTCGATGATCCCTACCCTTTGCTGCGCCGCCTCATCGAGGCTGGGCCGGTACACCAGGTCGGCTCTGGCCAGTGGATCGCTGTCAGCTACGACGCCTGCGTTGAAGTACTGCGTGACCCCCGCTTCCACATCGACGCCGAAGCCGCCGGACGGGCTCGCGGCGGGGCGAACTGGCGCGATCACCCGTCATTGCGGCTGTTGAACGCCACCCTGCTGGTGGCCAATCCGCCCGGGCACAGCCGTATGCGGAGGGCTGTCGCGGCGGCATTCGGCCCCGAGCGGGTCCGCGCCATGGGCGCACTGATCGCGCAGGCCACTGACAGGCTGCTCGACGAACTGCAGACGGACCAGCCCGCTGACATGATCAGTGGGTTCGCCGACCGGCTGCCGGTGGCGGTGATCAGCCCGATCCTGGGCATTGAGCAATGGCCATCAGGCGACTTCAGGACCCAGACGATGCGGTTCAACCTGATCCTTGAGCGTGAACTGACGGAGGCGAACCTGGCTGACGCTGACGCGTCCGCGATCGAGATCATTCAGTGCATCCACGCCCTAGTGGCGGAACGACGGTTGTCCCGGCACGAGGACCTGATCTCGCACCTGATGGACGCGTCCGCGGCCGGCGTCCTCGACGAGGAAGAAGTCGCCCCGCTGGTCTTCCAGATCTTCAACGCCAGTTACCAGACGACTGCAAGCCTGCTCGGCAATGCCCTCCTCTCGCTTCTGCGGGAGCCAGGCCGGCTGGGCGAGCTGCGCGGCGACGCAGGGCGGGTCGCGCGCACTGTCCAAGAGGTGCTGCGCACCGATCCGCCCGTTCAGAGCACGGGCCGTCACGCGAGCCGGCGGCTGGAGTTCTTCGGTCAACGCATAGAAAAGGGCGATCTTGTTATCTCCGTGCTGGCCGCAGGTAATCGCGATCCGCGGCGGTTCAGCCACCCTGACATCTTCGATATCAACCGTGCATCGCCACCTGTCCTGAGCTTCGGCTGGGGGATCCACCACTGCCTGGGAGCACGTCTGGCGGCGCTTGAGGCCGAGATAGCGCTTGAGCGCATGGCAGACCGCTTCCCGCGGATGCGGCCCGCCGGCCCGCCCCGCCGGTGGCCG
>Ga0208357_1002013_pt1 | contig 14014 bp, 25 predicted proteins | sample NGESurdeep092012_6_FD_184487 | JGI IMG/M metagenome (GOLD analysis project Ga0208357, IMG submission 184487) | Arctic peat soil microbial communities from Barrow, Alaska - NGEE Surface sample F52-2 deep-092012 (SPAdes) | ecosystem: Environmental > Terrestrial > Soil > Wetlands > Peat ... | reverse complement strand
CAGCGCGAGGGTCGCTGCGTTCTGCCAAAGCCTATGGCGAAACTCGGCCACGAGCGCCAGACCGGTAAAAGCGGCGGCCACCTCGCGCAGGTACAGCTCGTTGGGAACGCTGGGCTTAAAGCCGTTGGGAAACTGCAGCAACACCGCAGCGAGCTTGCCAGAAATGCGCAACGGTTCCAGGCGTTCGCGCAGCAATCGCGCGTCGTCGTGCACGCGCGCGCGGCTTTCGGGTGCGTGCGTGACGGACTGCGGTGCCTTAAACGTGAATCGAAACGCGGCCGGCGTTCGCGCGTTCATGCTGCCGATGGTTGACGCGGCGGGAACCCCGTAGTACGACGCATCGATTTCGGCGGCGGCGAACCGCGCGGCATAGTAGCCGAGCATCTCACCGGCCTTGGTCGTCGGCGGGTAAAACGGTCCGACCCAGTCCTTGTACGCATAACCGCACGTCCCAACGTAGATCATTCGCGGTAGCTTACCCCCGAGATACAAGTCGAGCCCGGCGAAGTGCCGGGCTCGACGGATTCTACTTCTTGGTCGCGACCTTCTTCTTGCCGGCGACGGTCCGCTTGGGACCCTTGCGCGTTCGGGCGTTGGTCTTGGTCCGCTGGCCGCGCACGGGGAGGCCCTTGCGATGGCGCAAGCCCCGATAGCAGCCGATATCCATCAGGCGTTTGATGTTGCCCTGCACTTCGCGGCGCAAATCGCCTTCCACGCGAAGCGAGAGCGCGTCGATGGCGTCGCGCAGCTTCTTCTCGTGCTCTTCGGTCATGTCTTTGACCCGCACGTCCGGGCTGACACCCGCGTGCGCGATCAGACGGGCGGCGATCGCCGGCCCGATACCGTAAATGTATTGAAGGGCGATCTCGATGCGCTTTTCGCGCGGCAGATCGATACCAGCTAAACGAGCCATCTTAAAGCGTTATCCTTGTACTTGCTTGTGTTTTGGGTTGACGTCGCAGATCACGCGCACTTTGCCTTCGCGGCGAATGATCTTGCATTTTTCACAAATCTTCTTAACCGAGGGTCGAACTTTCATACTACAAAACCTACTTATAACGATATGTTATTCTGCCGTGCGTGAGATCGTAGGGCGACAGCTCCACGAGTACGCGGTCGCCGGGGAGAATCCGGATGAAGTTCATCCTGATCTTACCGGAGACGTGAGCGAGCACTTTATGCCCGTTTGCTAGTTCCACTCGGAACATCGCGTTGGGAAGCGGCTCGACGATCGTCCCTTCGACCTCGACGGCCTCTTCCTTCGGCGTTGCCGACGCTGCCGCTCGCTCCGACCGTTTCTTAGCCCGGTCGGGACGACGGCCTCCGCGTCTGCGCGCCATCTATCGCACCTCGATCATCATACGCGAACCTCTTCCTTAGGGCGAAAACGCTGTGCCTCGGGGGGCTCCCCGACCTCGCGAAGGGTCAGAATCTTCGGCCCATCGTCGGTCATGGCAATCGTGTGCTCGAAGTGCGCTGCGAGTTTACCATCTGCCGTGACGACTGTCCAGCCGTCCTCGAGCGTTTGGGTCGCCGGATCGCCTTGGGTGATCATCGGTTCGATGGCCAAAACCAGGCCAGTCCGCAGCTGCGGCCCCGTTCCGGCTTTGCCGTAGTTGGGAACTTGCGGTTCCTCGTGCATCGCCCGTCCGACCCCGTGTCCGACCAACTCCCGCACCACGCCGTAGCCGTGCTGTAGCGCGTGGGCCTGAACCGCCGCTCCGATATCGCCAACGCGTGCGCCCGGAACCATCGCGGCGATTCCGACCATCAAACACTGCTGCGTCACGTCGAGCAACCGCTGCGCTTGTGGAGAGATCGTGCCGACCGCTACGGTCACCGCCATGTCGCTGACGTAGTCCTCGAACGTCGTTCCGATGTCGATCGAGAGCAGGTCGCCGTCGCGCAGCACGCGGCTACCGGGAATCCCGTGAACCACTTCGTCGTTGACCGACGCGCAGATCGAGCCTTGGAAGCCGTTGTACCCCAAGAACGTGGGGATGCCGCCTCGCTCCCGAATACCGGCTTGCGCGATCGCGTCGAGCTCGCGCGTGGAAATTCCCGGACGAACCGCCGCCATCACCTGCGTGAGGACGGCCGCCGTGATCTTGCCGCTGCGGCGCATCGTTTCGATTTCGCGAGGGGACTTCAGCGCGATCATCAGTGTGCGTGCTCGACGTGCAGGGCGTGCAGTAACTCGTGCTGGACCTGGTCGACGCTTTGAAGCGCGTCGATTCGCACGAGCTTCCCCGCCTTGGCGTAATACTCGATGAGCGGCAAGGTCGAGCGATCGTAGACGTCCAGACGATTGGCTACGGTCTCGGGTCGATCGTCCTCGCGTTGGACCAGCGGACCGCCGTCTTCATCGTCGATACCGGCCACCTTGGGCGGATTGGTCAGCGCGTTGTACGTGCGCCCGTTGCGTGGATTGCTCCAGCGCGCCGAGAGTCGCGAGAGCAAGGTGGCACGATCGGCCGAGAAGACCACGGCGGCGGCCAGCGGCCAACCCTTGCGCGCGAGCAACGCGTCGAAGGCTTGAGCTTGGGCGACGGTGCGCGGAAAACCGTCCATAATGAATCCGCGGCCTTCGCCCGATGCCAACTCGCTCTCGATCATTTCCAGGATCAGATCGTCGGGCACCAACTCGCCGCGCTTCATGTAGCCTTCGGCCTGCTGTCCTACCGTCGTCGCGCGTTCGCGCTGCGAGCGCAGAATGTCGCCCGTCGAGATCTGACGTACGCCGAAGCGCTGCTCGAGCAAGCGCGCTTGCGTGCCTTTGCCCGCGCCCGGGGGTCCCAGGAAGATCAGGTTCATGCTACTTCTTGATGAATCCGCGATAGTCGCGCATCGCCAAGCGCGCTTCGATCTGGGTGATCGTATCCAGGGCGACGCCGACGACGATCAGCAGTGAGGTCGATCCCAAGTAAAACGTCGTGACCGACAGTCCGCGCTGAACGGCTCCCGGCAAGACCGCAAGCAAGCCCAGGTAAATCGCCGCGGCGGTCGTGATGCGCAAGAGGATCTTGTTGAGGTAGTCGACGGTGGGCTGACCGGGACGGATTCCGGGGATGAACGATCCGCTCTTCTTGAGATTATCGGCGATGTCGCGCGTGTTGACGACGATCGCCGAGTAGAAGAACGTAAAGACCACGACCAGGACGAAATACACCAGGTTGTACTGCCAGCCGTTGGGGCTGAAATACAGCGTGAAGAGGTTCGAGAGTTGGGCCTGCCAGGTGTGGGCGTTCGTTCCCGCGTGGCTCACCCAGTTGAGCGCCTGTTGCGGCAGCAGCAGGATCGAAATCGCGAAGATGATCGAGATAACGCCCGAGTTGTTCAGGCGCAGCGGAATGTACGTCGAGCGCCCCGCGAACATCTTGCGGCCGACGGTGCGGCGTGCCTGCTGCACCGGCACGCGACGCTGTCCCTGGTACAAGAACACGATCGAGACGATGATGATCAGCGCGACGATCACGTACAGCAAGATGTTGAGAATGCTCTCGGCGCCGGCCGAGGTCGAGGAATACGTTTGCGCGATGTAGGTCGGGAAACGGAGTACGATTCCGATGAAGATGATCAGCGAGATGCCGTTACCGATGCCTTTGTCGGTGATCTGCTCGCCCAGCCACATCAAGAACATCGTTCCGGCCACGAACGCGACGATCACGAACAGCATGAACGCGAGGCTGTGATCGTAAAAGACGCCCGAACTCCGCATATAGTTAGACATGATGGTCGCCTGCATGGTCGCCAGGACGATCGTCAACCAGCGCGTGTATTGGCTGATCTTCTTCCGGCCGTCCTCGCCGCCTTTCTTGGCCAACTCTTCGAGATGCGGCAGCACGACGGTCATCAGCTGCATGATAATCGAAGCGTTGATGTACGGCGTGATGCCCATCGCGATGATGGAGAGCTTCTGCAAGGCGCCGCCCGAGAGGAACCCCAAGAAGTTCGTGAACGCGTTCCCGCTGAGCAGGTCGTTCCAAGCCTTATCGTTCACGTTGGGAATTTGGACGTGAATCATGAACACGAACAGCGCGAACGCGCCGAAGACGTACAGGATCCGCTGCCGGATCTCGGGGACGAGCAGCGCCGCGCGAAGGCTCGTCAGCACCTACTTGCTTCCCCGTTCTTCGGGGATGTGCGCGCCGGCGGCCTGCAGCGCTTCGCGCGCGCTGGTCGAGAACAGCACGTCGCGAAACTTCAGTCCGCTGGGAAGGCTCTTGCCGGTACGCGCGCCGCCCAAGATCTTGACGCCGTCGCCGATCTTGCCGAGCAAGCCCTTTTCTTTAAGCGCCTGCGGCGTTACTTCGACCGACGGATCCCACGCCGCCAACTGATGCAAGTTCACGACCGAAAACGTCGTGCGGAAATGTCCGATGTCGCGAGCCTTCTGCGAGTAGCCGCGACGATGCGGAAGGCGGCGCGCCCAGGGCGTCTGTCCGCCTTCGAATGCAGGGCCTTTGCCGCCGCCCGAACGCACGGTCTGACCTTTGCCGCCTTCGCCTGCGGTCTTGACCATGCCCGAACCGTGCCCGCGCCCGACGCGCGTGCGCTTAGGCCACGAGCCCTTGGCCGGCCGAACGGCGCCCAACTTGAGCACGGCACCGCCCGCCGAAGCGACGTTGCCGCCGCCGGGCTCGACCGCTTTGGGTTTGGACGCCTTGACCGCGGGTTTGCTCTTCTTGGGCGCGGCTTTGGCCGCGGGCTTGGGAGCGGTCGTTTTCTTCTTCTTGCTCGCGGCCGGCTTCGCGCTGGACTTCGCACTACCGGTCGCTTTGGAGGTCTTCTTTGCTTTTGCCATGGTTTCTCTCTGTAAGAGTTGCGTAGCGCGGGGGCGCTATGCTGCGAAAATTTCTTTGGCGGTCTTGCCGCGCAGGGCCGCGACGCGTTCGATCGTTTTGAGCGAGCGCAGCGCTTCTACCGTCGCCAAAACGACGTTGATCGGGTTATTCGAACCCAGCGACTTGCAAACGATGTCGTGCAGGCCGGCCAACTCCAGGACCGCGCGCATCGAGCCGCCGGCGATGACGCCGGTCCCCGGGGCGGCCGGCTTGAGTAACACGCGCGCCGCGCCGACCTGTTGGGTCACCTGATGCGGGATCGTCTTTTCGACCATCGGCACCGTAACGAGGTTCTTACGAGCGGCCTCGACGGCTTTGCGAATCGCTTCGGGAACTTCGCCGGCCTTGCCGATCGCAAACCCGACCTTCCCCTTGCGGTCGCCGACGACGACCAACGCGCTGAACGAAAAGCGCTTGCCGCCCTTGACGACCTTGGCTACGCGGTTCACGCGGACGACCTGCTCTTCAAATCCACTGTTGTCGCGATCGCGACCACCACGGTATTGCATTAAAACTCCAGTCCGGCTTCGCGCGCGGCGTCGGCAAGCGCGGCCACGCGCCCGTGATACTTGTAACCGCCGCGATCGAAGACGACCTGCGAAACGCCGATCGACTTGGCTTTGGCGGCAATGGCTTCGCCGACTTTCTTGGCGGCGTCGGTATTGGTCTTGGAACCCAGGCCGTCGGCCAGAGCCTTCTCGCGCGTCGAAGCGGCCGCTAAGGTCTGACCTTTGGCGTCGTCGACCACGGTCGCATAGATGTGGTGCAAGGTACGGCGAATCAACAAGCGCGGACGCGCGGCGGTTCCGATAACGGTGTTGCGCAAGCGCTGGTGCCGCTTACGACGCGATGCGTCTTTTGAAGTCAGCGGCATCTACTTCTTGCCTGCCTTTCCGGCTTTTCCGAGCTTCTTGCGCACGAACTCGCCCTCGTAGCGAACGCCCTTGCCCTTGTATGGCTCGGGCGGGCGCAGCGAACGGATCTCCGCGGCCACTTGGCCGACCTGCTGTTTGTCGATACCGTCGACGTGCACTTTGTTCTGCCCCTCGACCGAAAGCGTGATGCCCTTGGGCGCCGCGTAGACGACCGGATGCGAATAACCCAGCGTCATGTTCAGCTTTTCGCCCGACTTGGCAGCACGATAGCCGACGCCTTGAATCTCCAAGCTCTTACGAAACCCTTTGCTCACGCCTTCGACCATATTGGCGATCAACGTGCGCGTCAGGCCGTGCGCCGCGCGATGCGGTTTGCCGTCGCCCTTGCGCTCGACGATAACCTTCCCGTCTTCGACCTTCACGCTGACGTTCTGCACCAGCAGATGCTGGCTCAACTCGCCTTTGGGACCTTTCACGCGTACTTGCGCGTCGCCGACGTTCACATCGACGCCGCTGGGAACGGCTATTGGCAGTTTTCCGATACGAGACATTTCTTTTAAACCTTACCAGACGTACGCGAGGACTTCGCCGCCGACACCGAGCTTCTTGGCTCGTTTGCCGGACATGATGCCCCTCGACGTGGAGATAATGACCAAACCCAGGCCGCCCAACACGCGCGGGATTTCGGTCTTTCCCGAGTAGACGCGCAACCCCGGTCGCGAGATGCGCCGCAAGCCGGTGATGACTTTTTCCTTTTCGGGACCGTAGCGCAGCTTGATCCGAATGACGCCTTGCGGACCCTCTTCGACGCGCTCGAAGTCGTCGATGAAGCCTTCGTCTTTGAGGATCTGTGCGATCGCCTTCTTCGTGCGCGAAGCCGGCACGTCCACGAGCTTGTGATTGCCGGTGTTCGCGTTGCGGATGCGCGTGAGCATGTCTGCGACCGGGTCGGTTGTCATTGCCATTTTAAATTGGTACCCCTACCACGAAGCCTTGGTTACGCCCGGGACGACGCCCGTGTGGGCGTGCTCGCGAAAGCAAATGCGGCACATAGCAAACTTACGCAGAAAGCCGCGCGGCCGTCCGCACGTCTTGCAGCGGTTGTAGCCCCGAACCTTGAACTTGGGCGTACGCTGCGCCTTAACGATCATGCTTGTCTTTGCCATTATCCAACTACCTCTTCAATCCCGAACCGGACGCGGCGCTCTTTTGCAGCGGCAGCCCCATCGCAACGAGGAACTCCGATGCTTCTTCGTCGGTCTTCGCGGTCGTTACGATCGCGATGTCCATCCCGCGCGCCTTGTCGACTTTGTCGAAGTTGACCTCCGGAAAGACCAACTGCTCGCGCAGGCCCAGATTATAGTTCCCTCGACCGTCGAACGACTTGCCCGGCAACCCGCGAAAGTCGCGAATACGCGGCAATACGATGTTGAACAGCTTGTCCAAGAAAACGTACATACGATCGCCGCGCAGGGTCACGCGCGTCCCGATGTTCATGCCTTCGCGCAGTTTGAACGCCGCGATCGACTTCTTGGCCTTGGCGATGATCGGCTTTTGACCGCTGATTGCCGTGAGCTCGGCGACGGCCGCGTCCAACGCCTTGGCGTTTTGGATCGCTTCGCCGACCGACATGTTGATGACAACTTTGTCGAGCTTGGGCACCTGATGGGCATTGCCGTAGCCGAACTTGTCCTGCAAGTGCTTGCGGACGTCGGTCTGGTATTTCTCTTTTAATCGCAACGTTGCCATCGTCAGGCTCCCTTCGCCGATTCGCGAGCGGGCTCGCCGCACTTGACGCAGACGCGCTGCATTCTGCCTTCGACGTTCTTCTCGCGCCGAACGCGCGTTGGCGTCTTGCACTTCTCGCAGACGTACTGCAGCACGGAGATTGGAAGCGGAGCTTCCTTCTCGAGAATGCCGCCGGTCTGCGCGCTGCCGCCCATGTTCTGCTGCTGCGACCCCTGCTTGGTGTGCCGCTTGACGACGTTGATGCCTTCGACGGTCGCCTTGCCGAGGCTGGGGTGCACGGTCTTAACGATGCCGCGCTTGCCCTTTTCTTTACCGCGACGGATCAGCACCGTGTCGCCCTTGAGGATATTCAATTTAACTGCCATCGTTCTTAGAGGACCTCCGGCGCCAACGAGGCGATCTTCAGGAATCCGCGGTCGCGCAACTCGCGCATGACCGGGCCGAAGACGCGCGTCCCGCGCGGGTCGAGATTGTCTTTTTCACCTTTAATGATAACGCAGGCGTTATCGTCGCAGCGCACGACCGAGCCGTCCTTGCGCCGAATCGGCGCCGACGTACGAACGATCACGGCCTTGACGACCTGGCCCTTCTTGACCGCGGCACCGGGGATCGCCGCCTTGACGGTACCGACCACGATGTCGCCCACGTGCGCGTAGACGTGGCGGCTGCCGCCGGTCACGTGAATCACCAGCAGTTCGCGCGCGCCGGAGTTATCGGCAACCTTGAGTCGCGTTTCTTGCTGAATCACTTGGCACGCTCTACGATCTCGAGCAAGCGCCAGCGCTTGTCGCGCGAGAGCGGGCGACACTCCATGATCCGCACCAGATCGCCGGCTTGAGCCTCGTTCTTTTCGTCGTGCGCCTTGAAACGCACTGACTTACGAATGATTTTTCCGTAGACCGGATGCGGCACCCGCGTTTCGGTCACGACCACGATAGTCTTGTCCATCTTGCTCGAGGCTACGCGACCCTGCTTGACTCGTCGGGCAGCTCGTTCGCTGCTTGGGTTAAGCTGCTCCATGTTGCTCCTGCGCGATCCGCTTTTCAGAGATAACCGTTTGAATTCGCGCGTAGGCGCGACGCATCTCGCGGATCTTGCTGAAGTCCGTGAGATGGCCCGTTCGAAGTGCGAAACGTAAGTTGAACAACTCGCCTTTGACGTCGCGGGCCTTCTGTCGAAGCTCGGGCACGTCGAGCGAACGCAATTCTGTCAGATCGGCGATCACGTTTGCACCTCCTCGCGCGAAACGATCCTCGTGCCGATCGGCAGTTTTGCTGCGGCGCGACGAAGCGCTTCGCGCGCAACGAGCGGCTCCACGCCGGACAGCTCGAAGAGCACGCGGCCCGGGCGGACGACGGCAACCCAGAACTCGGGATTGCCCTTGCCCGAACCCATGCGGACTTCGGCCGGCTTCTTGGTGGCCGGTTTGTCGGGAAAAACTTTGATCCATACCTTGCCGCCGCGTTTGATGTGGCGGGTCATGGCGATACGAGCGGCTTCGATCTGGCGCGCGGTCATCCAGCACGGCTCTTCTGCCGCCAGGCCGAACTCGCCGAACGTCAGCTGATTGCCGCGTTGCGCGCGACCGCTCATGCGTCCGCGTTGCACCTTGCGCCATTTGACGCGTTTTGGGGTCAACATGTTACTGCGTTACCTCGGGCTGCTCGGGTTGATCCGCTGGCGGTTCCGGCGGAAGCACCGGTTCGGGCGGGGCCTCGGCTTGGAACGTCGGTTCGGGCGCGGCGATCGGTTCGGCCGCGGCGATCGGCTCGGGCGCGGCGATCGGTTCGGGCGCGGCGATCGGTTCGGGCGCGGCGATCGGTTCGGGCGCCGGGATTGGCTGGGGCGTTGCAACGGCGGCTTCCACGAGCGGTTCGGGCGATGCGAACGGCATTGCGGCGATGGGCGCCGGCGACTCGAACGGTGTCTCGAGTGCGGGCGCGCCGGTGCGGCCGCGTCCACCGCGTCCGCCGCGTTCGCGACGTTCGCGGAAGGCGCCGCCGCCGCGTTCGCCGCGGTCTAAGCGATTCTCGTTGCGAGCCTGATCGGGCAGCACCTCGCCGCGATAGACCCAAACTTTGACGCCGATGCGTCCGTAGGTCGTAAACGCTTCGACGTTCGCATAGTCGATGTCGGCGCGTAGCGTGTGCAAGGGAACTTTGCCGTCCTTGTTGCGCTCGGTACGCGCGATTTCCGCGCCGCCAAGGCGACCGGAAACCTGCACCTTCACGCCTTGCGCTCCGGCCTTCATGGTTCGCATGATGGCCTGCTTCATGGCGCGACGGAAGGCGATGCGCTTCTCGAGCTGGTCCACGATATTTTGGCCGATCAAACGAGCGTCGATTTCGGGATGCTTGATCTCCATCACGTTGACTTGGACTTGCTTTCCGGTCAACTTTTCCAAGCTCTTGCGAATATCTTCGATACCGACTCCGCGCTTGCCGATGATGATACCGGGCTTGGCGGTGTTGATGATGACGCGCGCTTGATTGGTGCGGCGCTCGATTTCGATCTTGCTGATGCCCGCCGAGCGCTGCCATTTCGTAAAGAACTTCCGAATCGCTACGTCTTCGTGCAGCCAATCGATGTAGTGCTTTTTCTCGAACCAGCGGCTGTCCCACGTGCGCGTGATGCCCAAGCGAAGTCCGACTGGGTGAATCTTCTGTCCCATGCTCTACTCCCCAGCCTTTTTCGCCGGCGTACGCTTGCGCGTCGTAGGTTTCTTTGCAGCCGGCGCGGCTGCGGCGGCAGCCGTCGTCGTACGGCGGACGGGCTGACGCCGCAGAGAAATGGAGGCTCCGCCGCGAACGCGATTCTTCTTCGCCAGCGGCTCTTCGCTCACCACAACCGTGACGTGCGACATGCGCTTGCGCTTGAAATACGCACGGCCTTGAGCCCGCGGATCCAGGCGTTTGGTAAAGCGGCCGCCGGGACCGCCGTCGACGGTGATCCGCACGATGAACAGATCGTCGCCGTTCATCGAATGGTTGTTGCCCGCATTGGCCACGGCGCTCTTGACGAGTTTCTCCATTGGCTTGGAGGCGTAGACGTCGGCAAACTTGAGCAGAACGAGCGCCTCGCGCACGCTCTTGCCGCGAATGGCATCGGCGACCCGGCGCAGCTTGCGCGGCCCCATGCGGGCGAACTTGAGATGTGCGACCGCGGTGGGACGCTGTTGGACAGCCTCGCTCATGCCTTCACCGCCGCCTTATCGCCGCCGTGGCCGCGAAAATGGCGCGTCGGCGCGAACTCGCCGAGCTTGTGCCCGACCATGTTCTCGGTCACGTACACGGGAACGTGCATCTTACCGTTGTGAATGCCGATCGTGTGACCCACCATCGACGGAACGACCGTCGAGGCGCGGCTCCACGTCTTGATGACGCGCTTCTCGCGCGTCTCGTTGAGTTTATCGACCTTCTTGACGAGGTGTTCCGCGACGAACGGACCCTTCTTTAAACTACGACCCATCGACTACGCCTTCCGTTTCCGAACGATCATTTTGGCCGTGCGCTTGTTGCGACGCGTTTTCTTACCCATGGTCATCTGACCCCACGGAGTGGTTGGCGGCCGACCCGAGGTCGAGCGCGCTTCACCGCCGCCGTGCGGGTGATCCACCGGGTTCATCGCGATACCGCGCACGCTCGGGCGTTTGCCCAAGTGACGCGAGCGGCCGGCTTTGCCGATAACCTGATTCTCGTGCTCGATGTTGCCGAGCTGCCCGATGGTGGCGCGGCACGCGATGTGAATCTTGCGCACTTCGCCCGAGGGCATGCGTACTTGCGCGTACTCGTCTTCTTTGGCCATCAGTTGCGCCGAGACGCCGGCCGAACGAACGAGCTTGCCGCCTTGACCCGGCCGCAACTCGATATTGTGAATGACGGTACCGACCGGGATGTTCTTGATCGGCAAGCAGTTGCCGGTCTTGATATCCGAAGCCGGGCCCGATTCGATCACGTCGCCGACTTTGAGCTCGACGGGCGCCAAGATGTAGCGCTTCTCGCCGTCGCGATAGTGCAGGAGGGCGATTCGTGCCGAGCGGTTCGGATCGTATTCGATCGTCGCCACCTTGGCCGGAATCGCGTCCTTCGTGCGCTTGAAGTCGATGATGCGATAGATCTTGCGGGTACCGCCGCCCTTGTGACGGACGGTGATGTGGCCGTTGTTGTTGCGGCCCGAATGCTTCTTGCGAATCTCGGTGAGCGACTTTTCCGGTTCGACCTTGGAAAGGTCCGAAAAATCGATCGTCGTGATAAAGCGCCTGCCCGGACTCGTCGGCCTATATTTCTTTACTGGCATTTCTTATTGCTCAAAATAATTTACTCCGCCCAGTTCGATCTTCTGGCCGGGTTTGAGGGTGACGATCGCCTTCTTGAAATCCGACTGCTTGCCGGACGTCCGTACGCCGCGGCGTGCGGCGTTGCGGCCCTTGCCGCGAACGTTGACCGTGTTGATCTTCGTAACGTTGACCTTGAAGATCTCTTCGACGGCGTGGCGGATCTGCGTCTTGGTCGCGCCGGGATGCACCGAAAACGTATACTGCTGGACCAGCGAGTTCGCCATGGCTTTTTCGGTGATGCGTGGCGAAATGATGACGTCGCGAGCGTCCATTAGGCCTTATCTCCTTGTGCGAACGCAGCAGAGAGTGCTTCGTATGCCGCCGACGTGAACACCAGGCGCTCGTAGCGCAAGACGTCCTTGACGTCGAGCGCGCCGCTATCGGTGACGGCGACCTTCTTAAGATTGCGGCTAACGCGCAGGATCTCCGGACCGGCCTTCTCGCCGAATCCGTGAACGATCAGCGTCGAGGGGCCGCTCTTGGCGTTCTTTGCCGCGCCGAACAGCAGTACGGCGAAGTCGGCGGTCTTGGCGATCGCGAATTCGCCGGCATCCAGAACCGTGATTGCTCCGGCCTTGAACCGGTCGGCCAGCGCCGCGACGAACGCGACGCGTCGTTCCTTCTTATTGAGACCTTCGATGAACGAACGGGGCTGCGGTCCGAAGACCACGCCGCCGTGGCGCCATTGCGGCGAACGAATCGAGCCCTGGCGCGCGCGCCCGGTGCCCTTTTGCTTCCACGGCTTGCGGCCGCCGCCGCGAACCTCGTCGCGCTTCTTGGTCGATGCGGTGCCCGCGCGCGGGTTGGCGAACTCGCGGTGGACGGCACGATAGATCGCGTGGCCCTTATCGGAATAGTCGGCTTCGAAAATCGCGGGCGTCTGCACGTCTCCGACGATCTTGCCGGTCGAATCGATGACGTTAGGCATCAGGCTTTGGCCTCCGCGGCGGATTTCACGCTCTTACGAACGATGACCAAGCCGTTTTTCGCACCGGGAACGGGGCCGCGCAGGAGGAGTACGTTGCGCTCCACGTCGGCGCGAACTACTTCTAAATTCTGATGGGTCGTCCGGTCGACGCCAAAGTGACCGGGACGACGACTGCCTTTGACGGTCCTCCCGGCATTGGTATCGCCGTTCGAACCGGGCTGACGATGGATCATCGAGCCGTGACTCGCGCCACCGCCGCTAAAATGATGTCGCTTGATGCCGCCGGCGAAGCCGTGGCCCTTCGAGATGCCGACGACGTCGACGCGATCGCCCGGGGCGAACTCCGCAACGGTGATGGTTTGTCCGGCTTCCACGCCGTCGATGTCGTTGCGAAACTCACGAACGAACCTCGTCGGTTCGACGCCCTGTTTCTTAAAATGCCCGGCAAGGGCACGCGTGACACGAGCTTTTTTAATCGTGCCGAAGCCGAGCGCAACCGCGTCATAGCCGTGCTCTTCCTTCGTCCGACGCTCGACCACCGTGCAGGGACCGGCTTCGATCACCGTGACCGGAACGTACGTTCCGCTCTCGGTGAACACGCTCGTCATCCCAACCTTGCGGCCAAGGATGTTCTTCATATCCTCGTCCTTTGAGAGTATTGGTGTCCACTGGTCCTGGCGTACTGCTTATTATCTCCGCCGGCACGCAAAACGAAGCCGCGGGCCGGCCAGGACCACAACCCAGGCAGTTTATCGAAGCCACCCGGTAAAGTCAAGCGCACAGCGCGGAAACCGCATGGAGGGGCTCTCGGAGCGCTAAGGGTTATTTAGGGGGGATCTGCTCGTGATGGTTGGGATAGGCGGGCGGTGTGTAGGTGGGGAGCGGGTGCTCGCGCAGCATTTTCAGCGCGGTTGCGACGGCGGCTTCGAGCTGCGGATCGTGACCTTGGCGCATGAGCGCGGGATCTTGCCAGACTTCGATGTCGGGCGCGATGCCCTCGCCTTCGACTTCCCACTTGCCGGTCAGCCCGCCGATCGCTATGCGTGGGGCCATGACGGTGCCGCCGTCCATCAGCGCGGGATAACCGCCGATGCCCACCAGACCGCCCCACGTGCGCACGCCGACCAGCGGCCCTAAATGCGCTTTGCGGAAATACCACGGCATCGCATCGCCTCCCGAGCCCGCGTACTGGTTGATGATCATGACCTTAGGTCCGTAGATCGCCAGCGGCGGGTCGAGCGTGATCCTTCCGTCGCGCGGAACGAGCATGCTCATCGGCTTG
>Ga0208357_1002012_pt1 | contig 14019 bp, 12 predicted proteins | sample NGESurdeep092012_6_FD_184487 | JGI IMG/M metagenome (GOLD analysis project Ga0208357, IMG submission 184487) | Arctic peat soil microbial communities from Barrow, Alaska - NGEE Surface sample F52-2 deep-092012 (SPAdes) | ecosystem: Environmental > Terrestrial > Soil > Wetlands > Peat ... | reverse complement strand
GGATCATCTCCGCCGCCGAGGAGTCGACGGCGTGGCCGGGGGTGTCGCGGCCGACGTATCTCGGGGGCCTCGGGTTCGGCTTCAAGTGGAACATGGGCTGGATGCACGACACGCTGGCCTACTTCGAGCAGGATCCGATCTACCGCCGCTACCACCACCACGAGCTGACCTTCAGCCTCATGTACGCGTTCAGCGAGAACTTCGTGCTGCCGCTGTCCCACGACGAGGTGGTGCACGGCAAGGGCTCGATCATCGGCCGCATGCCGGGCGACGACTGGCGCCGGTTCGCTCGCGGCCTTCCACGATGAGGAGATCGCTCTTCGCCGTGCAGCTGGATCGCTCCGAACCACGCCTGAGGAGCTGCCAGAGGCACTTGCTCGGGTGCTCGAGCACCAGCGACAGCTTGAAGACGAACTCGGGCGCCTGCGCTCGGATCGCCTCGGACAAGACGCGAGCTCGCTTGCCGCCCGAGCAGTCGAGGGCCGAGTGGTGGCCCGGCGCGACGGCCTCGATCCAGGAGAGCTCCGTGACCTAGCAATGCGAATCCGCGACGCAGCAGGGGTAGAGGCGGTCGGACTCCTCGGCACGCCAGACGGTGTCAAGGTTGCCCTTGTCGTCGCCGTCGCGAAAGGTGATGCCCGCGACGCGAAAGCGATCGCAGGCGAAGTCGCGAAGCTGGTGGGTGGCGGAGGCGGAGGCTCAGCTGAGCTCGCGACCGCAGGTGGTCGAGATGTCGGCGCAATCGATGCTGCGCTCGCCTCGCTCGATCATCTTCTTGCGGTCAGCTAAGCGCCGATGAGCGATGCCGAGAGCCGCGCCGTGCCAGGACCAGCCATGGCGCTCGATCTCGGCGACCGGCGGATCGGCGTGGCGCTGAGCGATCGACGGCGGATCCTTGCCAGCCCACTCACGGTGGTACTGCGAAGCGGCGACCGGGCTCGAGAGCACGCCGAGATCTGTCGACTGGTCGAGGAGGCGGGTGCGACGACGGTGGTCGTCGGCCTTCCGCTTTCGCTCTCTGGCGTGGCGGGGCCGGCCGCGGCCAAAGCACTGATCGAGATAGAAGAGCTTCGGGCGCTGTTGCCGGTTCCAGTTGTCGCCTTTGACGAGCGGCTCTCGACCGTCGAGGCAAAGCGGCGGCTTCGAGACACCACGACCGCTAACCGAAACTCCCGCTCGCCGGTGAAGAAGCGTCGCCAGGTCGTCGACGACAAGGCCGCGGCGATCGTGCTCGAGTCCTTCCTCGCAAGCGCGCCGACGCCGTGACGCGCGAGATCACCGCTCGTACCGGCCATGCGGGCGTCATCGGCGCCCCGGTTCGCCACTCGCTTAGCCCGACACTGCACAACGCCGCGTATCAGGCACTGGACCTGGACCTCGTCTACGGGGCATACGAGGTGCAGCCAGGACAGGCCGCGGCGGCGCTCGCGGGTGCGACCGCGCTCGGCTTCGTCGGTATCTCGGTCACGACACCACACAAGGACGCGATCGCCAAAGCGGCTGACGCCCGCACGCGCCGCGTCGAGTTGCTCGGTGCCGCCAACAGCGTGGCGATCAAAGGTGGCAAGTCACTAGCCGACAGCACCGACGGCGTGGGCCTGCTCGCCGATCTCGCTCGCTCGTCCGGCTTTGATCCATCTGGTGTCCGCTGCGCAGTGCTCGGCGCAGGTGGCGCTGCGCGCGATGTCGTGCTCAGCTTCGCCGACGCCGGCGCCGACGAGGTGGTGGTGGTCAATAGATCGTTCGCGAAGGCCGCCGTAGCTGCCGAGCTTGCGGGCGATCGAGGACGGGTCGGCTCCCTAGACGAGCTCGCTGCCTTCGATGTCATCGTCAACGCCACCTCGATCGGGCTCCTCCCAGCTGGCGAGAGTGACGAGATCGCGAGGAGCTTTGCCGCGCATCTCCACGACGGCCAGCTGGTGGTCGATCTGGTGTACCGGCCGTCGAGGACGCTCTTTCTCGAGCTTGCGCTGGCCTCTGGCGCACGCGCCCGAAATGGTCTCGGCATGCTCGTCCACCAGGCCGCACGCCAAGTCGAGTTCTTTACCGGGCTCGAGGCACCGATAGAAGCGATGTGGGCCTCGGTCGAGCAAGAAGCGACGAGCTAGACCCCGCGTAGCGCCGCAGCTGGTGCCGCCCGGAGTTGCCCGACAGATGGTCGGTATCCTTGCCGGTTGTGTCCAGCCTGATCGATCGCCTCGGTGCCGGACCGCCGGGGCGCCGGCAGATGGGCTTTCTCGGATTTCTTCGTCGCTTCGACGTCGTCTTGTTGGCCACGACGTTGACACTTACCTGCGTCGGCCTGGTGATGATCTACTCAGCCACCCGAACCGCCGAACCGGGCAATCCGACCTACTACGTGAAACGCCAGGCGGTGTTCGCTGTACTCGCCGCGTTGACGCTGCTCGTAACGATGCTCGTCGACTACCGAAGGATCGAGGAGTGGGCGTGGGTCATCTACGGGCTGTCGATCGCCGCGCTCATAGGTGTACGTGTGATCGGTACGCCAGGCTCGCTTGGCGCGCAGCGCGAGATCAACCTCGGCGTGCTCAGCATCCAGCCGTCGGAGTTCGCAGTGTTGGCGCTCATCATCGCCGTCGCGCAGTACCTCCATCACCGTGAGGCGGGACTGAGTCCGAAGGTGCTCGTGCGGTTGCTGTTGTTGTGCGCGCTGCCGATGGGCCTCGTATACCTCCAGCCCGACCTCGGCACCACGATGATAATGGCGATCGTCGTGTTCGGCCTGCTGTTGATGGCAGGGTTTCGGCTCCGACTGCTGATCGCGATCGCGGTGGTGGTGGTCGGTGGGTTCTTGTTCGCGGTGAACGTTCACATTCTGCACGGCTACCAGCTCGAGCGGATCACGGGCTTCTTGCACCAACCCGCCCCTGGCGACTGCTTCTCACTGTCCGCGGCGCAACAAAGCGATTGCTACCAGCTAGCGCAGTCCAAGATCGCGATCGGTGCCGGCGGGCTTACTGGCACCGGGCTCTTTAAGGGCGCCGAGACAAGCTATGAGTTCGTGCCCTACGCCTATGCCGACTTCATCTTTTCCGCGATCGGTGAGCAGCTCGGCTTCCTCGGCGAGGTGGTCATCCTTGGGCTCTACTCGCTGCTCTGCTTCAGAGTCGTCCGGGCGATGCAGCTAGCGAGGGACAGCTTCGGCCGCCTGGTCTGTGGCGGCGCCTTGATGTTCGCGGCGTTCTCGGTCTTTCAAAATGTTGGGATGACGATCGGAATCATGCCGATCACCGGCATCCCGCTACCCTTCATCTCTTATGGTGGCTCGGCGCTGTTCGCGATGTATGCAGCTGTCGGCCTCGTGATGAACGTAGAGCTGCGAAGGGGCGGTGTCAGATGAGCGGGGATGCCGTGTCGTCCGAGCACCGCGATCCGGCGACGAAAGAGCCGAGCGAGGTGCCAGACGAGCCGATCCACGCCGCGGCTGAAGCTCCAGCCGACGCCGATGAGGTTGGAGACGCGTCGAGCGACGCGGCTGTTGACGCGCCTGGCGAGCGCGAGGAGGAGTTCTCGCCGACGCCGTACGTGCCGATGGAGTACGTCGACGTCGTGATGGCGCTTCCCGCGGCGAACCCAATTCTCGTGCTGCGTGAGATCGCAGGACTCCATCGAGAGCTCCATATCCCGATCGCGTTCGCCGATGGGGTCGCCATCGCCTATGCCGCCCAGCAGATAGAGACACCTCGGCCATTGACCCATGAGCTGATCACGAACATGCTCGACGCCTTTGCCTTGACGCTCGAGACCGTGCGCATCACCCAGGTGGTCGGAACCTCGTTCTCTGCCGAGCTCATTCTCACCGGCCTGTCAGGCATGCGGGTTCTCGAGTGCAGGATCTCTGACGGCGTCTGTCTTGCCCTTCGTCAGCGCCTTCCGGTGCCGGTGACCGCGGACAGTCTCGTACTGTTCCACGCCGGCGCGCCGATGTCGCTGTCTTGAGGCTTGTTCCCCTCGTCGGAGATTCGCATCAATAACGCCAACAAGATGTAGTTGGCAAGAAGCGAGGAGCCGCCGTAGGAGACGAACGGCAGCGTGACGCCGGTTAGTGGCAGCAGGCGGGCGACGCCGGCGAAGATGAAAAAGGCCTGGAACCCAAGGAGTGCGGTAAGCCCGGTAGCGGCGAGCTTGGCGAACTCCGAGCGCGCCCGGAGCGCCGCACGAAAGCCCGCACCTGCGATCAGCAAGAAGGCCGTCACGATCGCGGTGGTCCCAAAGAGCCCGAGCTCCTCGCCGAAGGCGGCGAAGATGAAGTCGCTCGTAGATACCGGGATGGTGGCCGCGAGGCCGAGGCCGAGACCTGAGCCGAAGAGCCCGCCGCGGCCAAAGGCCAGCTCGCCTTCGACGGGTTGGGCCCCCGCGTAGTACCCGCCCGAGTTGAAGTACTTCCAGGGGTCGAGCCAGATCTCGATCCGAGCGTTGACGACGGTGAGCACCTGGCTAGCTACGTAGGTGGCGATGATGAAGGCGATGAGGCCGATGACGAGGTAGGTCCAGCGTCCGGTCGTCACCCAGAGCATGCCGAGAAAGATGACGAACAACAACAATGCGAAGCCGATGTCGCGCTCGGCCAAGATCACCATCAGCGACATCGCCGCTGCCACAGCCATCGGTCCAAACGCGCGCAGATCTGGCAGCAGGTGGTTGCCGACACGTCTGGTCGAGATCGTGAACAGCTCGCGCTTTTCGACGAAGTAGCTCGCGAAGAACAACACGAGCAGCAACTTCGCGATCTCGACCGGCTGGAACTCGAGCAGGCTCCCGAGGTGAACCCACAGCCTGGAACCGTTCAAGTTGCTGCCACCTCCGGTCGTACCCCCGAACACGGGGAGCAGCGGTGACAACAGCAATCCGAAGGCGACGAAAAGCATGATGTAGCGGTAGCGCTCGAGGTCCCTGCTGCGCTTGACGATCATCAAGGTCGCCACGTAGGCACCGATGCCGAGCACCGTCCAGGCGAGTTGCTGGCCCGCGCTCTTTGGATCGAGGCGTTCGATCATGACGTAGCCGAGCCCGTTCAAGACCAGCGCGACCGGCAACAAGATCGGATCCGCATCGGGAACGAGCAGTCGATTGGCGCCCTGCACGACGAGGGTGACACCGATCAGCCCGGCGATGAAGCCGACCTCATGGGCAGGCAGTGCGTTGCTTTGTGCAAGCGAGGGGAGCAGTGATGCGAACAAGACGACAAGCGCCCCGACGGCGAGCAGCCCGAGTTCGTTGCGTCGTCTCGGAGCATGTCCACCGCTTGCAATGCGTGCGGCAAACGTCATCACGCAAATGTTACTGATTGTTCGCTTTCGAGAGCCGAACCCTCGCGCCTCGCCCCCGGTATGGTGACGCTATGGCAGAGTATTTCAGACGGGCGGCGACGGCGCCTCGTCCCGCAGAAGTGCGCGCTGCCACCGAGCTCGTGCCCGGTCCGAGCCGTTTTCTCAACCGGGAGCTCTCCTGGCTCGACTTCGGCTCGCGCCTGCTCGACCTCGCCTTAGATGACAAGGAGCCGTTGTTCGAGCGGGTGAAGTTCCTCGCCATCTTCGCCTCTGGCCTCGACGAGTTCTTCCAGGTCCGTGTAGCTGGACTGAAGGATCAGATCGCCGCAGGGGTGCGTTCCACCTCGCCGGACGGCATGACGCCAGCCGAGCAGCTCTCAGCTATTCGCGTCCGGACACTCGAGCTCGTCGAACGTCACTCCTCGATCTTTTCGTCCTCGGTCCAGCCGGGCCTGGAGGCGAACGGCATCCATCTCACCGACTTCGCCGTTCTCGACGCCGAAGCCAAAGACGAGCTGCGCGAGATATTCGAGCGTGAGCTCTACCCGGTGCTCACGCCGCTCTCGGTCGACCCTGGACACCCCTTCCCCTACATCTCGAATCTCTCACTTAGTCTGGCGGTCCACGTCGAGGACAAGCAGACCAAGGAGTCCCGTTTCGCCCGGGTGAAGGTGCCGCCGCTTTTGCCGCGCTTCGTGCAGCTGAAAGACGGCATCCGTTACGTGCCGCTCGAGCAGGTCATCTCCTCCAACCTCGGCACGCTCTTCTCCGAGATGGCGATCGGCGCCAGGCACTGCTTTCGCGTGACGAGAAACGCCGAGATCGACTTCGAAGAGACCGACGCTGAAGATCTCCTCGAAGCGATCGAGTTGGAGCTTCGCCGACGCCGTTTCGGAAAGGCGGTGCGGATAGAGATCGACCCCAACATGGGTGTAGAAGCAAAGCGCGTGCTCCTAGAGGAGCTCGAGCTCACGAACGACGACGTCTATGCGCCACGCGCGCCGCTCGATCTCGCGCAGCTGTGGTCGATTGCAGGCAAGGACCGACCGGACCTGAAAGACCGGCCCTTTGTGCCGATCATCCCACCGAGGCTGAACGTCGGCGGCAGAGTGGACGAGGACATCTTCAGCGTGATCCGTCGCCACGATGTCTTGTTGCACCATCCCTATGAGTCCTTTGGCAGTTCCGTCGAGGCCTTCATCGCCCAAGCTGCCGCGGACCCCGACGTGCTGGCGATCAAGCAGACCCTCTACCGCACCTCAGGAGATGCGCAGTTCGTGACCTCACTTGCCCAGGCAAGCGAGGCAGGCATTCAGGTGGCGGCGCTCGTCGAGCTCACTGCCCGCTTTGACGAGCAGCGCAACATCGCCTGGGCGAGACAGCTCGAAGAGGCCGGCGTGCACGTCGTCTACGGCGTCGTCGGATTAAAGACGCACGCGAAGACGATCCTCGTCGTGCGGAGGGAGGCCGACGGGATCCGCTACTACTGCCACATCGGCACCGGCAACTACAACTCCGACACCGCCCGAAGCTACGAGGACCTTGGGCTCTTGACGTGCGATCCCGCGATCGGGAGCGACCTCACGAACCTGTTCAACCACCTGACCGGCTTTTCCCGCCCGGTGACGACCAAGGCGCTCGTGCTTGCACCGAATGGGTTTCGCCCCTGGGTGCTTGGGCGAATCGCCACAGAGGCAGCAGCAGGGGAGGGCGGCAGGATCGCCTTCAAGGTGAACGGCATCACCGATCCGGAGGTCATCGACGCCCTCTATGCAGCGAGCAAGGCGGGCTGTCGAGTCGAGCTCATCGTCCGGGGCCTCTGCTCGCTTCGTCCAGGCGTACCAGGACTCTCCGAGACGATCAGCGTGCGCTCGATCGTCGGCAGGTTCCTCGAGCACTCGAGGATCTACCGATTCGGCGCGGCGAGCGATGAGGTACGCGCGCTGACGCTCTTTGGGACGTCGCGCGACTCCGACGCTATGAACCCGGCGGAGTACTTCATCGGCTCGGGCGACTTGCTGCAGCGCAATCTCGATTTTCGTATCGAGGCGCTCACTCCTGTCGTCGACCCGTCGCTATGTGCGCGACTGCAAGACACCTTCGATCTCGGATTCGCCGATGACCGCTTCGCATGGTCGCTGCACGCGGATGGGACCTGGTCCCGAGTACCTACCGAGCGCGGAGTGGCCTCACAAAGCGTCCACATCGAGTTCGCCAAAGAACGCAACCGTCACCACCGACAACAGGAGCAGGCCATCTAACTGTGCGAATTGCTGCGATTGACCTCGGAAGTAACTCCTTCCATCTGATCGTCGCCGAGGCCCGGTTCGATGGCACGTTCTCGCCGTTAGCTCGTGAGAAAGAGATGCTCCGACTCGGTGACGTCGTGGCGAAGACCGGCTCGATCGGTCCAGCGGCGATGGCTGCCGCGATCGAAGTGCTCACGAAGTTCCAGTCGATCGTGAACGCGCGTCACTGCGACGAGGTAATCGCGTACGGGACCGCAGCCATTCGCGAGGCGAGTGACGGTCGAGAGTTCGTCGACCTGGCCAAACGCGTGACTGGCTTTGAGATTCAGATCGTCGACGGACTCTTGGAGGCACAGACGATCTTCGCGGCGGTTCGGGCTTCGGTGCTGATCGAGCCGAGCCCGGCGCTCTCCGCCGACCTTGGCGGCGGCAGTCTGGAGCTGATGGTCGGCGACCAGAGCAGCCTGCACTTTGCAGCTAGTGCTCGTCTCGGCGTCGGCCGGCTTACGGCGGAGTACCTAAGCGACGACCCTCCGAGTAACTCTGAGGTAAAGCGCCTGCGAGCGCGCATCGCCAGCGATCTCCAGCCCGCGTTCGCGGAGATCGCGACGCTTCGTCCACGGATGCTGATCGGGTCATCTGGCACATTCGCCTGTATCTCGCGCATGGCGGTGGCGCTTCGAGACGGGATAATCCCGGACTCACTCAACCAGCTCGCCGTCCATCGCGAAGATGTCGAAGCGATCGCCGCCCAGATCATGACGATGAATACCGCAGATCGCGCACGACTCCCGGGATGTGACCCGCGTCGAACCGAGCTGCTCCCTGCTGGCGTCGTCGTGCTCTCCTCGATCATGGAAGAGACCGGGCTCGACGAGCTCGTGATGTGCGAGTGGGCGCTTCGTGAGGGAATGATCATCACCGCGATAGGCGGCAGTAACGGCGTCGACCCGAACGGGGACGACCCCCGTGCGATTCGGCGCTCATCTGTGCTCTCGCTCTGCCTTCGATCGAGTTGGCGCCAAGGTCATGCGCGTCAGGTCGCGGCGCTGGCGTTGGACCTTTTCGAGGAGACGGCGGAGCTCCACCATCTCTCTCCCCTCGATAAGGAGTTGCTCGAATACGCGGCGCTTGCCCACGACATCGGCGAGCACGTCTCGAGAATCGATCACGATCGGCACACCGCCTACCTCCTCGAGAACGGCGGTCTTCGAGGCTTTGCCCCCGATGAGATCCGCATCCTTTCGCTGCTCGGCAGGTTCCACTACCGGGGCACGCCTCGTCTTTCACATCCGGGCTTTGCGCTGCTCGACGAGGACGGGCGCCACCGAGTGCTGGCGTTGGCCGCGATCTTGCGAGTAGCCGACGCCCTCGATGCGGCACACTCAGGAGCCGTGCAGGAGCTGAAGGTGTCGAAATCAGGCGGCCGCTGGACGATCCGCTGTCTTACTCGCAACAACGGCGAGCTCGAGACGTGGGCCTTTGACCGCAAGAAGGATCTCTTCGAGAAGGTCTTCAACGTCGAGCTCGAGCTGAGCGTCGGCCACCTCGACGCCTTCGATCTGATAGTCGACCCGGTCGAGACCGCACCGCTCGCCTGAGCGGGCGGCACTTGGTTCGAGTTGCTGGGAGCGCTTCCTACCTGAGAAGAACAGGGGGGCGCGGTGATTCCTAAGCGGGCAGCCGGTAGGATCTTGTACCTGTTGCGGACGATCGATCCTGGTGGAGGGCTCGTGAATCGGCGAGACGCTGCTCGGAGAGTCGACAAGGAGAAGCTGATGCGAGTGATCCGGTCTGGCATGTTGCACCGCCTCGTCGTGCGCGGCGTCGCCGTCGGCGGCGCGGTGATCGGCAGCCTCGCTCTCTTTAGTGCCGCGGCGAGCGCAAATCTGGCGGTCCTCACTCCTGGGCACGCCTACTGCTACTACTTCTCCCACCCAAGCGACACTGCCTGGGGATGGGGCGGGATGCACCTCGTCGCCGCCAACCCAACGACGATCTCGGCAGGACCGAATAACTACATCAGCGGCTTGAACGGCAAGGCGCAAGACACCGTGTTCTACGTCAATTGCGAGAGTGGTCGGAGCCGGATCGGCGGCGTCGCCTACGTCGGGCTCCCGCGGATAGCGATGCACGCCATCGGCAGCGAGTACGGCTTCTCGAAGAGCTACCAGTTTCACGGGATCCGTCACCTCGGCACGTCGTCACGCACGGCCATGACGGTGACGCTCTCGATCTCGGGCGAGCTTTCCGCTGCCACGATCAACGGGACCGTGAAGATCACTGCTCCGGGATGCCTACCACACGCCTACACGGTCAACTACGCCGGCTCCTAAGTAGCGAGTATTACCCGTCCAGCTTCGCCTACGGCGAGCTGACCTCGGCAACTTCTCCTCACCGTCTGGCCCAAAAGACGCGGGAGATCTGCTGACATCGTGAGCTATCTGTTGCTGGTCTGACGCGACCAAGCCCGGCGGAGCCGGGGCTTGGTCGCGTGCAAGGCACGTGTGCTGCGCGCGGCTCCGGTAAGAGCCGCGCGCTTTAGCCTTCTGCGCCCGGGACGAACATCTCCTCGATGGCAAGGTCCTTCGACAAGATGTGCTGCGCGCGGGCAAAGCCGACGATTGCCTCGAGAGTCGAACGGTTCGCTTCGATCCCGTAGGGAACCGGGTCGGGGCCGACGAGCTCTCGTCGTGCCGCGAGCGCCTTGTCCTCTTCTGGCAGCTCACCGCCGGCGGCGAGGCGGGCGAGGAAGGGCTCCTTGGCAGCTACGAGGGCGGCAAAGAGCGCGCTCGCGGCGTCGGGGTGCTCGGCGAGCACCGAGTCCTTGATGACGACGGTGTGGTTGATCGGGTAGATCCCCTTCGCCACCCACGCCGCTTCCTTTGCGGCACGGTCGGCGATCAGCGGTGCGACGTTCGCGGTGTCGGGCCGTGTCACGCCGATCCCGGCGACGAGCTCGCCCGAGGAGACCATCGACCCGAGATCGGCTCCAGGGATCGACTCCACGTTTCCTGGCAGCGCGCACTCTTGAACGTGCTCCTCATCGGCGATCACCCAGGTCACCTTGTCGAGGTCGACGCCGTACTGGTCCGCCAGGACCCCTCGTGCCCAGACCCCAGTGGTCACGGTGTAGGCACGGACGCCGACGCGCTTGCCTTCGAGCTGCTTTGGATCGGTGATGCCGGCTTCGGTGTTGACGGCGAGAGCCCGGTGGGGAAACTCGCGCACCGGGAAGATCGGGATCGCCGTGAAGGGCTTGCCGTACTCCTTCGCCGAGAGGTAGGTCGTGATCGCCATCTCAGAGACGTCGAACTCGAGCTGGCGCACCATGCGGCGGAAGGCGCCGATGATCGGTCCGTCGATCTCGACGAACTCGAGTTCGAAGCCCTTCGGAGTGACCGATCCGTCCTTAAGAGCTTGTGTGTGTGGATACGTTCCAAGTGCAACGGAGAGCTGCGTCATTCGTTGAGCCTTTCCTCGTCCCCCAAGGCGCGCTCGCGCCGTCGGTGCTTCAAGAGAAACCTAGGCCGGTTTGTGCCCGGGTGAAAAGCGGGCGATGGATTGCCTGCTACTCCGGCACGGTCCCGTCCGGTGCAGGTATCTCCGAAGCCCTCGGCCGGGCCTCCCTGGTCATCGTCCGGAGCGACCTGGAACTTGCGACGAGTCCTCCAGATCGCGAGCCCCGAAGGGAGATGTAACAGCCCGCACCTACCGGGATCGGGAGCCAGAAGTTGACGAGCCGCCAGCCGAGCACGCCGAGCGTCGCGACGCTCGGCGGTAGGCCTGACGCGCTGAGCAGCCCGATCGTGGTCACCTCGACCACGCCGAGGCCGCCTGGCATGAGTGGGATCACCGCGACCACGTTGCCGATGCCGTACGCGGCGAAAAGCAGGATCGGGTCGAAGTAGCGGCCGAGGGCGGCGATGAAGCACCACAGGCACGCCGCGTCGAGGAGCCAGTTCGTCGTCGCCCAACCGATCGCTTCGCCAAGAGCGTCGCTGTTTCTCCAAAGGTCTCGGAGCCGGTCGCCGATGTGGCGGACCGAGGCTTCGAGCCGCTCGCCGTTGACGCGCGGGAGTCGTCTGCCGAGCCACCGAACAAATCGCGCTGCACTCTCTTCGCCCCTCGTGAAGCTGTAGACGAGGGCGCCTACCGCCAGCATCGCTAGCATCCCGACGAGCGCGACGGCTAGATAGACGGCGTGTGCTCCGGCCAGCGGGATGGAGATCACGAGCGAGACCCAAAGCAGGAGATTGAGCACGACCGCCGAGCCGAGCCCCTGGGTCGCCATCGCGAATGCGGTGTCGGTACCGAGCACGCCGCGTTGTGTCATCAGCTTGTAGCCAAGCCCCGCGCTTCCGACCGTGCCTCCCGGGATTACGTGGCTGACAGCGGTGGTAGCTAGGTCGATGCGGAACACCACGCCGATGCTTGGTCCATCACTTGGCAGCAGCCTGCGGGTGAGGAGCGCGTACGCGAACAGCGCCGCGCCCTCGAGCACGATCGCAGCCACGAGCCAGGCGAAGTTGAGGTGTCGGAGGCGATGCAGGCTCGCCTCGGCGATCGCGAACTTCGGTACGACCAGGTACTCGACGACAAGGAGGGCGAGGAAGATCGTCAGGCTGTGGCGAAGCGGCGCCGGGATGAGCCTTCGCCAGTTACGACGCGGTGGCGGGCTCGGCGCTTGCTCGGACACGTTCTCATCGTCGCACGTCGCCAAATGATGAACAATGTGAATCGAATTGATGAAATATTCGCGGGCCTGGTGCTGCTCGGCCGCGCCGCACGCCCCCAGAGGTGGCGCGACCTGTCCGAATGCAAACTGAGGAGTTCTCAGGCCTGTCGGAACTGAACTGTCGCGGTGACTAACCTGTCGCCGTGCAGGTTCTTGTGGTGCTGCCGACCTATAACGAGCAGGCCAACATCGAGAGAATGCTGGAGGCGCTGCGCGAGGCCTCGCCCGCGTGCAACATCTTGGTGGTCGATGACTCGAGCCCGGACGGTACGGCCGCCATCGCTGAGAAGGTGGGGGAGCGTATCGGCCAGATCAGCGTGCTGCTGCGCAAGTCCAAGGACGGCCTCGGGCCTGCCTATCGTGCCGGCTTCGCCTGGGGGCTCGAACAGGGATACGACGCCTTCGTCGAGATGGACTCCGACTTCTCCCATGACCCTGCCGAGCTGACGCGCCTCCTCGCAGCTGCACAGGCGGGCGCCGAGCTCGTGATCGGCTCCCGATACGTCGAAGGGGGATCGATTCCCGCGTGGTCGAAAAGCCGCGAGATGCTCTCGAGGTCCGGGAACCTCTACGCCAATCTCGTGCTCGGTCTCGGCGTGCACGACTCGACGGCTGGCTTTCGCGTCTACAGTGCCGATCTCCTTCGGCGAATCGACATCTCCAAGGTGCGAGCGAACGGCTACGGCTTTCAGATCGAGATGACCTACCGGTCAAGAAGAGCGGGTGCCCGAATCGAAGAGGTGCCGATCCACTTCGTCGATCGCGTCGCTGGGAGCTCGAAGATGTCGAGGTCGGTCGTCACCGAGGCACTCGCTCTCGTCACGTTCTGGGGCGTTCGCCGCTTCTTCGGGCTCGGGCCAAGCGACGCGACCACTCGGGCCACCGCTCCTGCTGCTGCTTAGGGCCGAACCGCTGCGACAAGGAGTGCCTGCAACTTGAGCTGGGTCTCTGCGAGCTCAGCAGCGGGATCGGAGTCGGCGACGATGCCGACCCCTGCGAGCAGTCTGGCGGTGGCGCCTTCTAGCATCGCTGAGCGGATGCCGAGCCACCACTCGCCGTCGCCACTTGCGTCCATGTAGCCAAGTGGTCCCGCGTAGCGGTCGCGTTCTAGGCGTTCGTGATTGACGAGCCACTCGATGGCGGCCGCACGAGGCCAGCCACCTACCGCAGGCGTCGGGTGCAGCGCGACAGCGATCTCGAGCGCGCCGGGAGCCGGCTCTCGAAGATGCCCCGAGATCGTCGTCGCGAGGTGCACGACGTTTCGGAGCTCGAGCAGGTGCGGCTCGGCCGACGCCATCACCGCGGAGGTGAGCTCGCCAAGATCAGCGACGATCGCATCGACGACGATGCCGTGTTCGCTCCGCTCCTTCGCCGATGCGAGGAGGCCTCGAGCAAGCCGTGCGTCCTCGTCGGGATCGCCGCTTCGTGCGATGGTCCCTGCAAGTGGGTGCGAGGTCACGACCGAGCCACTTCGTCGACAAAGCAGCTCGGGCGAGGCGCCGACGAAGTCACCGAGCGAGAAGGCCACACACGACGGGTAGAGGGCACGGAGGCGCCCGAGCAGGTCACTTGGTACGAACGGCCGATTCGCTACGACATTGACCTCGCGGGCGACGACGACCTTTTCGAACAACCCTTCTGCGATTGCGGCGATGGCTTCGGCGACAAGTGCCCTGAAGGCCTCGTGCGTTTGCACCGAGGTCAGCTCGAAGTGATCAGGGGGAGCCGTCGTCGCGTGCGG
>Ga0208357_1002011_pt1 | contig 14034 bp, 12 predicted proteins | sample NGESurdeep092012_6_FD_184487 | JGI IMG/M metagenome (GOLD analysis project Ga0208357, IMG submission 184487) | Arctic peat soil microbial communities from Barrow, Alaska - NGEE Surface sample F52-2 deep-092012 (SPAdes) | ecosystem: Environmental > Terrestrial > Soil > Wetlands > Peat ... | reverse complement strand
CCGTTGATCTTGGCCTCCGGCGCGCGAAGTCCGAGCAGGCCGGGCTCGTCGAGCATGTCCCACTGCCATCCGCACCACGCGATGGTCCAGCCGCTATTCAGCAGGTAGCCGTCGCCGGCGTCGATCTCTGGTGCGGCAACCGGTCGCGTATCGAGCGAGAACGGCACCGCTGGATTGCGCCCGCGGTTGTTGACGACGAAGCAGAGCTTGCCGTTCGACGCCGCGGCGTCGGCAGGCTCGAGCACGCAGAAGTCCGCATCGAAGTGAACGAGGCCCGCTTCGTCGCGGTCCGCGAGCTCGAGATCGGTGATCCGCTCGTTGGCTTTCGCGGTCGGATCGACCGCGAAGTGCGCGATGCCTCGGATCACGTTGTAGACGCCACCTGCACCGAAGCTTCGTCCCCCGGCATACGTGGTCGTCGTGAGCTTCTCTACGCCGATGACAGCCATGGCAAACCCCCTCTTCGACCTCGCGCCCGGCGACGTCTCGCCCATTCTTGCGTGTCGGGCGCCTTTCTGCCGACGCCCTTTGGCGCTTTTATGATCGTCACCTATCGTGTCCGATCGAGGCGGCGACGGGTGCCCTTCACGTAGGCCACACCTAGCAGGAGGCGTTGATGGATCTCGAACTGACTGGAAAGCGGGCGCTCGTGACCGGCGGCAGTCGCGGCATCGGGAAGGCGATCGCGATGGAGCTCGCCCGAGAGGGCGCAGACGTTGCGATCGCCGCCAGGGACCAGGCTCGAATCGACGCAACCGTGGCCGAGATCGCAGCGGCTTCTGGCAGGAAGATCTTCGGGACGACGCTTGATGCCGCGGATGCTTCGTCGATCACTGAGATGGTGCGGGCAAGCGCCGAAGCGCTCGGTGGCATTGACATCTTGGTCAATGCGGCCGCCAGGCCAGGTGGCCAGGCGCCGGCGCCGCGCTGGGACGGGGTGACTGAGGAGTCGCTCTTTGAAGAGCTCCAGGTCAAGGTGCTCGGCTACCTCCGAGTCGCGCAGGCCTCAGCGCCGTTCATGATCGAGCAGGGTTGGGGCCGAATCATCAACATCTCAGGGATGGCGGCTCGCCAGACCGGGTCGGTTATCGGCTCGATCCGGAACGTCGCGGTGTCAGCGATGTCGAAGAATCTCGCCGATGAGCTCGCTCCACACGGCATCAACGTGGTCACGGTTCATCCAGGCACGACCAGAACCGAGGCGACGAGCGCTGAAGCGGCCGCGCGACCAGCTACGAATCTCGTTGGCCGGATGATCGACGCCACCGAGGTCGCCTACGTAGTGACCTTCCTCGCCTCGCCGAAGAGCATCGCGATCGACGGCGACACGATCGCGGCAGGCGGCGGCGTTCCAAGGGCCATCCACTACTAAATCCACTACTAAGGAGCGACCAAGGCACGCTCTGGTGGCGGTGCATGGTCGCGGCGACGGGTGGCTTCATCGGATGGTGCGGGTCGTGTGGGCATGGTTGGCTCACGAACCTAAGGAGGGATCGTGGCGGTTGGAGCTGAGATGACGGCGATGGCTGGTTACATCGCCGACGCCAAGAAGTTGGAGCTACCCGACGAGGTGGCCTGGCGGGCCAAACAGCACTTCCTCGACTCGGTCGCCTCGGTGGTCTCGGGCTCGGCCCGGCCGGCGGGTCGTGCGGGCTCGGCGTGGCTGGATGTGGCATTCGCCGGCGCGGTAGGCCCCTGTAGCATCCTCGGCAGCGCCAAGAAGTCCTCGGCATACGGTGCGGCGATGACGAATGGCATGGCGGCTCATGCCGACGAGACCGATGACTCCCATGCTCCGTCGCTTAGCCATCCCGGCTGTTCGGTGGCGCCGGCGATCCTCGCCGCTGCTGAGGAGGTCGGCGCGACCGGCTCCGACGTGCTTCGGGCCTATGTGGTCGGCTACGACATCGGGACGCGTATCGGGAGGGCCACGCAAAGTGCCTTTCGGGATCGGTCTATCGGGAAGTGGTCGAGTCACTCCGTTGTCGGAACGCTCTGTGCAGCGGCTGCGGCTGGCGCGATCTACGGCTTTGACCGAGACGAGGCGCGCTTTTTGCTGTCGTACGCGACACAGCTCACCTCTGGCGTCACGACCTGGGTGAGAGACCAGAGTCACGTGCAAAAAGCCTTCGTCTTCGCGGGCATGCCTGCGTCGCACGCGATCCTTGCAGCGAGCATGGTGCGCGCGGGCTGCGACGGCGTCGATGACCCGTTCTCGGGTGCGCCGAACTGGCTGCAGGCGATGAGTGAGAGCCCAGACACCACCGAGCTTACGAGCGAGCTGGGCTCGCGCTTTGAAGTGATGCTGGCGACGATCAAGAAGTACGCGGTCGGCTCGCCCTCCCAGGCCGCGATCGAGGCGGTCGTGCAGCTGCTCGCGGAGCAGGCAATCCCGGCGGCCGACGTCGAATCCATCACCGTCGCGCTGCCGTCCGAGAGCGCGGTAGTCGTCGACAACCGAGCGATGCCGAACGTGAACGTGCAGTACCTCGTAGCAGGCACCCTGCTCGATGGCGGCTTCTCGATGCGCATGAGCCAGGACCAGGAGCGACTCGCCGATCCGCAGGTGATGGCGGTTATGGCAAGAGTGGCGCTCGTGCCAGAAGAGGAGTTCGCGCATCAGCGGGCCGCTCGAGTCGAGATCTCACTTCGAAACGGGCAAGGTCTGTTGTCGCGAACTGTTCGAGATGTGCGCGGGACTCCGAAGAACCCGATGTCCTTCGAGGAGTCGCGCACCAAGGCCGAGGATCTCATCGGCGAGGTGACCGGAGCACCCCGCGCGACAGCGGCCTGCGACCTTGTCTCGCACCTCGAGGACGTGGGTGACATAACCGAACTGATCGCACTGCTCGTGAAGGCCTAGCGCCGTGGCAGACGAGCTAATCGGGCGCGTGGCGCTCGTGACGGGCTCGCGAAACATCGGGCGCGCGCTGGCGCTTCGCTTCTCAGACGCGGGGGCGAGGGTCGCGCTCACCTACAACACCGATGCTGAGAGCGCCGAGGAGACCGTTCGCCTGATCACCGAGCGCGGTGGGACCGCGCAGGCTTACCAGGCGACCCTCGAGGAGCCGGGGACTCCGGACCGGTTGCACGCCGAGGTCGCAGGGGACTTCGGCACCGTCGATGTGCTCGTGAACTCCGCGGCCGTCAGGCCTCGCCAGGTGCTCGGGGAAGTTACCGCTGAGGCGTTTGACGCCGTCTTCGCTCTGAACGTGCGCGCTGGGTTCCTACTCGCCCAGGCCGTCGCTCCTGGGATGCGTGAGCAGGCCTTTGGCAGGATTCTCTTTTTCGGGGGACTCTCGTCGTACATCGGCCAGACAGCACGCGCGGCGGTGATGGCGAGCAAGCTGGCGGTGGTTGGCGTCGCCCGCTCGCTGGCGTTCGAACTCGGGCCAGCTGGCGTGACAGTGAACGTCGTTGTCCCCGGCCGGATCGACACCGAGCGCGGTGCGGTCGAGCAGTACGGTCCGGCACGCAATCGTGAGGCCCAGCTGCCGCTCATCCCTGTCGGTCGCTTGGGCTCGACGCAGGACATCGCCGAGCTCTGCCTATTTCTCGTCTCACCGGCAGCGGGTTTCATCTCCGGGCAGGAGCTCTTCGTGACCGGCGGGGCATACCCGCTCACTACCCACGGCGTCGGCTGAACAGCAGTTTCGCCGCCGAGGTTGCGATTGCCCGCCGACGAATCCGTATCGTCGTGCGCACGCAAACTCACGGCCAAACCGAACCCGAGCCATCGAAGCTTCTGGCTTGGAATCGAGCCTTCTTGGTCAACGACCAAGCGACGTAGTCCCGTTAGGTTAGATACGTGCTGAGTCGTCCGCCGAACATCCCGAACCTCCCTGGTTCGTACCAGTTTCTCGATCGCGACGGCAGGATCATCTACGTCGGCAAGGCGAAGTCCTTGCGCCAGCGGCTGTCGAACTACTTCGGCGACCAAGATCGGATGCACCCTCGGACCCAGCAGATGCTCGAGCAGGCGGCATCGGTGGAGTGGATCACCGTCAGGTCGGACTTCGAAGCATTGATGCTCGAGTACAACCTGATCAAGTCGCATCGACCGCGCTTTAACGTCCGCCTGGTCGACGACAAGAGCTATCCGTGGGTGGCGGTGACGGTCGACGAGGAGTTTCCCCGCGCGATGGTGGTCCGCGGCGCGAAGCGAAAGGGCGTCCGGTACTTCGGGCCCTACGGGCAGGCCGACGCCATCCGCGACACGCTCGACCTGTTGCTTCGTTCGTTCCCGATTCGGAACTGCTCCGACGCCAAGTTCCGCCGGCAGATCGCGATCGGTCGACCGTGCCTGCAGTTCCACATCAAGCGCTGTTCGGGACCGTGCGTAGGGGCCGTCGCGACCGAGGAGTACGGCCAGTACGTCGCAGATCTGATGGCGTTCTTGCAGGGCAAGACCGATCCCGTGCTCGATCGCTTGCAAGAGTCGATGACCGAGGCAGCAGACGATCTCGAGTTCGAGCTCGCCGCGCACTTCCGGGACCAGCTCGAGTCGGCGAGGCTCGCGTCCACGCGCCAGGAGATGCTGGCGGTCAACAACGAGGACATCGACATCGTCGGGGTCGCGGACGATGATCTCGGCGCGGCCGTGCAGGTCCTCCACATCCGCCGCGGTCGCGTGACTGGTCGGCAGGGCTTCGTGTTGGAAAAGGTCGAGGAGCTGACCCCAGCAGAGCTGATCTCGAAGATCCTGGTGCAGAACTATGCCGAGAGTCCCCTCGACGTGCCTCGTGAGATCTTGTTGCCGACGATGCCTGCCGAGCAGGACACCTATCTCGAATGGCTGCGAGAACGGCGGGGGGGCAAGGTCTCGTTCTCGGTGCCGCTTCGCGGTCGAAAGCGTGGCCTCTTGGAGTTGGCGACGCGAAACGCCGCCGAGCTGCTCGCTCGCCACCGGCTTCGCCGGGCGGTCGACCTCTCCTCTCGCGCGAGGGCCCTTGACGAGCTCCAGCGTTACCTCGGCCTGCCGGAGTCACCGCTTCGCATCGAGTGCTACGACATGAGCCACCTGCAAGGAACCGACTACGTCGGCTCGATGGTCGTGATGGAGGACGGTCTTCCCAAACGCAGCGACTACCGGAGGTTCAAGGTCACTGCGGTGCAGGGAAACGACGACTACGGCGCGATGCACGAGGTCCTCACCCGTCGGCTTCGCCGACTAGATGAGGAGAGTGCCGAGCGTACCGATGGGAAGCGCCATCGCTTCGCCTACCCTCCCCAGCTCTTGCTGCTCGACGGCGGAAAGGGTCAGCTCTCCGTCGGTGAGGCGGTGGTCAAAGAGCTCGGTCTCGAGGGACGCGTTGCACTCGCGTCGTTAGCGAAGCAGTTCGAGGAAGTCTTCGTCCCTGGGCGATCAGAGCCGATCCGGATCCCGCGCGACTCCGACGCGATCTATTTGCTGCAACAGATTCGAGACGAGGCGCACCGCTTCGCGATCACGTTCCATCGTGAACGACGCGGCAAGCGGATGCGACAGGGTGCGCTCGACAACGTCCCCGGACTCGGCCAGTCCCGCCGCGACCGGCTGCTTCGCGAGATGGGTGGGGTGCGTCAGGTGCAGGCTGCCAGCAGAGACGACCTCGCCAAGCTCGAGTGGCTGCCTGCACGCGTTGCCGACACGCTCTACGCGCACCTGCATGCGAACGGATCGGTTGCCTCGCGCCCCGAGCGGCCGGTGGCGCTCGTCCCCGCAGCGCCCGCAGATGAGCGCGAGGCGGTCGCGCAATGAGCCTGATGCCGGGAAGCGGCGGGCCGAATCCCTCCGGTGCCGCACTCTGGGACGAGCATGCCGAGTGGTGGAGGCGGACGTTCACGAAGGGTGCTGATCCGGAGTACGACGGCGAGATCATCCCGATCGTGGTGCGAGAGCTCGGCATGTGTCGGCGGATCCTCGACATCGGATGCGGCGAGGGCCAGGTCGCCAGGGCGCTCGCCGACCCCGAGCCGGGTCGAAGCGCTCCCGTCATCGTCGGGCTCGATCCCTCGTATCTGCAGGTGCAAAACGCCCTCGTCGAGCCGGCAAAGCGTGCAGGCGTCGCCTACGTGCAGGGGGCGGGCGAGCAGCTGCCCTTCCCAGACGGTTCCTTTGACGGCGCGTTCTGCTGCCTTTCGATCGAGCACGCCGATGATCCCGATGCCGTCTTGGCAGAGGCCGCTCGCGTACTCGCGCCAGGCGGTCGGTTCCTGCTCTTGATCAACCACCCGATACACCAGGGCCCGGGCTCGGGCTTCATCGACGATCGGATCCTCGGCGAGCGGTACTGGAGGGTGGGCCCGTACCTACAGGAGTCGGTCATCGTAGAAGAGGTCGACGCCAACGTTTCGATCCCGTTCTCGCACCGCCCGCTCAACCGTTATATCAACCCGCTCGCCGCGCTCGACGTCGTGATGACGGCGATGTTCGAACCGCCGCCGATCCCGGAGTTTCTAGAGGGCTCGATCGAGCCCGAATTCGAGGCGTGGATCCCCAGGCTGCTGGCAATGCGATTCGAGCATCGACCAGCCCACGTACACGCAGCGGGACTTAAAGGCGGACCTCAATGAGCGCGATCGTGGCGCGAGGATGCTGCCAGCGAGGGTTGCAGGTGATCATCGCTCGAGATGAGGGGCGGCGATGGCGGAGTATCTGATCTTGAGCGGGCTCTCCGGTGCGGGGCGCTCCACAGCGGCCGCGACCATGGAGGACCTCGGTTGGTTCGTGATCGACAACCTGCCGCCGGCGCTCATCGGCCGCATCGCCGAGCTCGGCGCGAATCGTGACAACGAGCTCGAGCGGTTCTGTTTCGTCGTCGGTCGTGGCGGTTCGGAGTCGATTCCTGAGGTAGTTCCCGCGGTAAACGCCCTCAAGGCAACCGGCGCGCGCGTTCGTCTGGTCTTTCTCGACGCCTCAGATGAGGTCCTTGTCCGGCGTTTTGAGGGCACGCGACGCCGACATCCTGTCGAGGCATCCGGCGTGCTCGAAGCGATCCATGCCGAACGCACTTTGACCTCGGCACTTCGAGCCGCGGCGGACATCGTGATCGACACGAGCGAGACGAACGGCAACGAGCTTCGGACCTCGCTCGTCGAGATCTTCTCCTCGGCGGCCGCGGCTGGCGCGATGGAGACGACGCTCGTCTCGTTCGGTTACAAGCACGGGCTGCCACTCGACGTCGACATCGTCCTTGACTGCCGATTCCTGCCGAACCCGCACTGGATCGAGAGCCTCCGTCCCTTCACCGGACTCGATGCCCCGGTACGCGAGTACGTCCTCGGCCAGCCCGAGGCGGTCGAGTTCCTCGATCGACTCGACGATCTCTGCCAGTTCTTGTTGCCTGCCTACGCCAGGGAGGGGAAGTCCTACCTCTCGATCGCGATCGGCTGCACCGGTGGTCAGCACCGCTCGGTCGCCATCGTCGAGGCGTTAGCAGAACGGATAGCCAGTCACGGCTTTTCTCCCACCGTCCATCACCGTGACATCGCGAAGAGCCCATGATCGACGCCTCGCGTGATTGGACGCTCGCTACAGGTGGCCCGAGCGTGGTCGCGATCGGTGGGGGCCACGGGCTCGCGCGTTCGCTTGGCGCGATCCGGCGGTACGCCTCGGAGCTGACCGCTGTGGTCTCGGTGGCAGATGACGGCGGCTCCTCGGGGAGGCTTCGCGAACGACTTTCGATGCCCGCTCCGGGCGATATCCGCCGCTGCCTGGTGGCACTGACGCCGCGTCCCTCGGCACTTGCTGACGCACTCGAGTACCGCTTCGACGCAGGCGAGCTCGAGGGCCACGCCCTCGGCAATTTGATGCTCGCGGCGTTGACGGCGACGACCGGTGACTTTCTCGGTGCCGTCCACACCCTCGGCGAGCTGCTCGGCGCTATCGGTACTGTTCTCCCCGCAGCCACCGTCCCAGTCGAGCTCGCAGGGGATTGTGCAGACGGGCGCGTGCTAGGCCAGGTGCGGATCATGGCAAGCTCGAGAGTCACCGCAGTCGAGCTCGTGCCCTCTGACGTGCAGGCCCCAGCTCAGGTGGTAGAGGCGATCGAGCGGGCCGACCAGGTCGTTATCGGGCCAGGGTCGCTCTACACGAGCGTGCTCGCGGCGCTGGCCCCGCGCGGCATCGTCGAGGCACTCCGGTCGACTCGTGGCCGCACGGTCTACGTCTGCAACCTGCGCGAGCAGGTCCCTGAGACCGCCTCGTACTCGATAGCGGATCACGTTTCGGCACTGCTCGCCCATGACATCGTGCCGGACGTCGTCGTGGCCGACCACGCCGCGATCGCACTCGGAGATGTTCCAGCTGGCGTCAACGTCGTGACGGCGCATCTCACGTCGCGCCAGCCCCTCGTGCACGACGAGTCGCTGCTGGCAAAGGCGCTGCGGACCGAGCTCTGATCCGCGTGCGGCTGATTCGAGCTACCGTGCGGGCCTGGCGACCCCAAGGGCACGTGACGCCGTAGCGAATTTGTTGCGGTTCGCGCCGCTTTGCGCAAGATTGAGGATCAAGGAGTTGGGTGCCCGGGGGTGCGTGGGGGATCACGCGGATGAAGAGGACGTGGTGTGACAGTACGCGTAGCGGTAAATGGGTTTGGTCGCATCGGTCGAAACTTCGTACGGGCGCTGCACGCGTCCGATCACGACATCGAGATCGTCGCGATCAACGACCTCGTCTCAGCCGATGCCAATGCGCATCTCCTCAGGTATGACTCGACGTATGGTCGATTCTCCGGTGCGGTCGAGGTTAAAGGCGACCAGCTGATAATCGACGGTCACTCGATTCGCGTCGTCGCCGAGCGGAGCCCGGCTGATCTGCCATGGAAAGAGGTCGGCGTCGACGTCGTCATCGAGTCGACTGGCCGCTTCACGAGCCGGTCTGCGGCCGCTGCGCACATCGATGCGGGAGCGACGCGCGTGATCGTCTCGGCACCGTCTGATGACGCGGACGCGACGTTCGTGATCGGCGTGAACGACGGCGACTTCGATCCCGCGAACCACATCGTGGTGTCGAACGCGTCCTGTACGACGAACTGCTTCGTGCCGATGGTGAAGGTCTTAGACGACGCATTCGGTCTGGAGCACGGCCTGATGACGACGGTCCATGCCTACACCAACGACCAGGAGCTGCTCGACCTGGCTCGGGACAACATGCGTCGAGCACGCGCGGCGGCGGTCAACATCGTGCCGACCTCTACCGGCGCGGCCAAGGCGACCAGCCTCGTCATCGAGGCAATGAAGGGCCGCCTCGACGGCGTCTCGTTGCGGGTGCCGGTCCAAGACGGATCGATCACCGATTTCACGGCGATCATCACGAAAGAGGTCGACACTGCCGAGATAAACGCCGCGTTTCAAGCCGCGGCGTCATCGGGGCCGCTCTCTGGAGTCCTCGACTACACCGAGGAGCCGCTCGTCTCGCGCGACATCATCGGCGTCAAGGCGTCGTGCACCTTCGACTCAGAGCTCACGCGCTCGATCAAGCTCGGCCATGGGCGCTCGCTCGTGAAGGTCTTCGGTTGGTACGACAACGAGTGGGGCTACTCCAACCGACTCGTTGATCTCGTCGGGATCATCGGAGCGGCGTGACCACCGTGCCGGTCCTCGAGGACCTCCCGCCGCTAGCCGGCAAACGGGTGCTCGTCAGGGCCGACTTGAACGTTCCAATGACGACAAGAGCCGATGGCACTCGCGTCATCGAAGATGACTTCCGGCTCGTCGAGTCCATCCCGACACTTTCTTGGCTCGTCGAGAATGGCGCGACGGTCGTCGTCGCCACCCACCTCGGCAGGCCAGGCGGCGTCGTCAACCCTGCGCTCAGCGTTGCGCCGCTCGAGGCCCGACTTCGCGAGCTCGTCCCAGGCGTCGAGATCATGGAGAATCTCCGCTTCGACCCAGGCGAGGAGGCAAACGACCCTGCGTTCGTCGACCGGATCGTCGAGGGCTTCGACTACTTCGTGAACGACGGCTTCGCGGTCTCGCACCGAGCGCACGCCTCGGTGGTAGGTCCTCCGACGCGGATCCCATCCGTTGCGGGCCGCGTCCTCGCCCATGAGGTCGAGGTCCTATCAGGCCTGATGGCAGATCCTGCTCGTCCGTTCGTCGCCGTCGTCGGTGGCGCGAAGGTGGCCGACAAGTTAGGTGTCGTGCGCGCACTCGCGCCGAAGGTGGACTGTCTGATCGTGGGTGGGGGAATGGCGTTCACGTTTCTCGCCGCGCAGGGCCACGCGGTCGGCGCCTCGTTGCTCGACCCAAACAGCATCGAGGCCTGCGCGGCACTGCTCGCCGGCCCAACCCGGATCGAGCTGCCGTCGGATTCGGTGGCGCTTGGCCCGGACAACGTCACGGTCGCATCGTTTGGTCTCGAGATAGCCGATGGTTACGCGGCGCTCGATATCGGCCCGGAGAGCGCGGACAGGTTTGCGGCGATCATCGCGTCTGCAAAGACGGTGCTCTGGAACGGCCCGATGGGTGTCTTCGAGGATCCGCGTTTCGCCAACGGCACCGAAGCGGTGGCACGTGCGATTGCTAACGGGCCAGGGTTCTCCGTAGTTGGGGGAGGGGACTCGGTGAGCGCGATCGACCACCTGGGGCTCGAAGGCCAGATCGACTACGTGTCGACCGGCGGGGGAGCCTCGCTCGAGTTTCTGGAGAACGGTGACCTTCCCGGACTCGCCGCCCTTCGTAACTCACCGTTTCGCGAGGCGCTTGGATGAATCCAGACCGAGGCGTTTTGATCTCGGCGAATTGGAAGATGAATGAGAATCACTACGAGGCAGTGAAACTCGTCACCGAACTCTCCGCCCTCCTTCGAGCAAACCCGCTGCCAGATGAGCGCGAGATCAGCCTGCACCCGAGCTTCACCTCGCTACGAACTGTCCAGACGCTCGTCGAGACCGATCGGATCCCTGTCGCACTCGGTGCGCAGAACTGCCACTTCGAAGATGCTGGCGCGTTCACCGGTGAGGTCTCGGCCGCGATGCTGGCCAAGCTCGGCGTCGCGTACGTCATCTGTGGGCACTCTGAGCGTCGGGCGTACGCGCACGAGACCGATGAGGAGATCGGAAAGAAGATCGACGCGGTGCTCCGCAACAACATGTCGCCGATTCTCTGCGTCGGCGAGAGTGCCGATGCGCGAGCAGCAGGCGACGCCGAGCAGGTAGTCGCCGACCAGCTCGCCGCGGTCGTGACATCGAAACGCCGCGAGGCGATCTCCCGCTTTGTTGTCGCCTATGAGCCGATATGGGCGATCGGCACCGGCGTGACGGCGAGCGAGGAGGATGCCGAGCAGATGTGCGCGCACATCCATCGCCGACTCGACGCACTAGCTGGTGGCGCGGCCGAGGCGGTTCGAGTGCAGTATGGCGGCTCGGTCAACGCCGACAACGCCGCGTCCTTCCTTGCCCAACCGGCGATCGACGGGCTTCTCATCGGGGGCGCGAGCCTCGAGGCGGCGCGTTTCATGGCCATCTGCCACGCCGGAATCTAGGCGGTCTCTAGCCACTAGTCGCGCTGGTGCGAGGCGATTGTGGCAATGCCTGCTGATAACCTGAGCGGACTCGTTGGGGAGGTGCTCTCCAGGACAGCGGTGCGGAGGATCAGGTGCTCACGGACGTTCTTGTCGGCGTAGAGGTCGTTGCGTCGCTGGCCCTGGTGTTGTTGATTCTTTTGCACTCAGGCCGCGGCAGCGGACTCTCCGACATGTTCGGCTCCTCGATCGGATCCGCCGCGGCGGGATCGACGGTCGCGGAGAAGAACCTCGATCGCATCACGATTGCCGTGGCTGTGATCTTCGCGTTCTCGACGGTCATCGTCGGCCTTCGGTGGAGCTGAGAAGAACCGGGATCAGGTTCGGGCTCCTCGGGCTCCTCGCAGTTGCAACAGCCGCTTGTGGGACTGCCGCCTCTGATTCGGTAGGCGGAACTTCGACTACCTCGACGACGTCGAGCTCGGTCACGACGACGACACTGCCGGTTGCCTTCGCGACCGACGCGACCGTCACCGTCGCGGTCAGCCACCTGCCCTCGAACCTGAACCCGTGGACGGCCGGCGGTGCCGATCCGATCGCGCAGATGATCATGGAGCAGGTGCTCCCGCAGGTCTCGATCGAGAACAGCCAGCTCCAGACCGAGGTCTGCACGGTGACGGCGAACGCCTGCCCCTCTGCGTTATTGACCTCAGCGGAGCCGATCTCGTTGGACCCGATGACCGTCGTGTACCAGATCGCCCCGAAGGCCTCCTGGTCGAGCGGCGTCCCGATCACGGGCGCCGACTTCTCCTATCTACGTACCGAGGTGCTGGCACACGCTGCCTCGCTCCCTGCAACCGTGCCGATCAATGGCTACGAGGACATCTCCTCGATCGTCACCTCGAACAAGGGAAAGACGGTCACAGTCGTGTTCTCCAAGCCGTACTCGGACTGGCAGTCGCTCTTCGCCGACCTCATACCGTCTGGCGTCGCGACCGCGAACGGCTTCGAGGCCGCCTTTGCGACATCACCTGCGAGTCTTCCGAATCTGGTCTCGGCGGGGCCCTATCGGATCAGTCACATCATTCGCCAACATGAGATCGTGCTTGTTCGCAATCCCGCGTACTGGGGGAGCCCGGCGAACATCGCTCGCATCATATTCCGGGTCGAGCCGACCGAGTCTGCGACGCTTGGCGCGCTTCGCGACGACAAGGTCACGGTCGCGCAGCTGCCACCTGGGCAGGTGGATCACCAGCTCATCGCCTCGACGACCGATCTTGTCGGCCAAACGTCGTTCACACCACAGCTCTGGCAGCTGGTGTTGAACCTAGGCGACACCGTCGTTGGCAACGCGTCGCTTCGCACCGCGCTCGCCGACGCGATCGACAGGACACAGCTGCTAAACGACACCTCGCAGTTCGCCGACGGCATGACGGCCGCTGTGAGCAATCGGATCTTCGGCCTCGGTATCGGGGGCGGAGCGGCCGACGACGCGAACTTCGTCGCGGTGAACGACGTCGGAGCAGAAGCCGCGCTCGTGTCGGCTGGCTACGCCTACGACGCGAACGGCCTCGCCGACGATCCGGCCGGCAAGCCGCTCGTCTTGCACCTGATCGGGCCCTCGGGCTCATCGCTCATGGCCGGCGTGGAGGCACAGATCCAAGCCGAGCTACTCGAGGTCGGCGTCCGGGTGAGTATCTCCAACGAACCGCTCTCGCGACTCCTCGGCAGCACGCTGCCTACCGGGACCTACCAACTCGCGCTCGCGCCGTTTGACATCTCGCCGTATCTCTCCACCGACGCCGCGCTCTACCTCCCGGCCTCCTACTTGACGCCGTCAACCACCGCCGCGAGTGCGGCGGCTTTAGCAGCCTCGGGCCGCCTTGGTGGCGCCGTGCCCGAGAGCGCGGCCGCACCGGCCTCGATCTCCTCGTCTGCTGTCACAAGAGACGTCTTCGCCCTCGACGATCCGTTGCTTGAGCCCCTCTTCGAGCAGGCCTTCACAGAACTCGACCCGTCTGCAGCGAACGACGTCTACAACGAGATCGATCTGCAGCTGTGGCGAGATCTGCCGACGATCCCGCTTCTCCAAACGCCGATGGTGACCATCGCGAACAACGCGTTGCAAGGGCTCTCCCCCTCGCAGAGTCCGGCATCGTTCATGTTTGACGCGCAGAACTGGAGTTGGGAGCTGAACGCCCCGCCTACGGTGACTACTACGACGTTGCCGCAGGCGTCGTCGCCATAACCGGGACGAACTAGCCCGGCACGCGCGCTAACCTCTGTCCGTTCCTGCTCGGAATGTGACACGTCGGAGTGGCGGAATAGGCAGACGCGCTAGGTTAAGGACCTAGTGCCCGCAAGGGCGTGCGGGTTCAAGTCCCGCCTTCGACACCCAGCTTGAGGAGGGAAAACGCCCGGCCGATTGGCCGGGCGTCTGCATGTCGGACCTGCGGCGTGCAACCTACGTGCAATAGCGACTCGCGCTAGCTCCCGATCGAGATGACCTCTGGCTCGGGCTCTGAGACAACGGCAGCAGCTCTCATCAGGGCATCGAGGCAGTTCGCGATCTCCTGGTCACGCTCCTC
>Ga0208357_1002009_pt1 | contig 14041 bp, 14 predicted proteins | sample NGESurdeep092012_6_FD_184487 | JGI IMG/M metagenome (GOLD analysis project Ga0208357, IMG submission 184487) | Arctic peat soil microbial communities from Barrow, Alaska - NGEE Surface sample F52-2 deep-092012 (SPAdes) | ecosystem: Environmental > Terrestrial > Soil > Wetlands > Peat ... | reverse complement strand
CCAGCGCGACTACTCCGAGGAGATCGCCTCGACGATCGACGACGAGGTGCGCAGGCTCATCGAGAGCTCGCACGACGAGGCGTGGGAAATCCTCGTCGAGTACCGCGATGTGCTCGACGACTTGGTGCTCGAGTTGATGGAGAAGGAGACGCTGCAAAAGGACCAGGTGCTGCGGATCTTCGCTCGCGTCCAGAAGCGCCCCCACCGAGGCTCCTACACCGGCTATGGCAAGCGCCAGCCGTCGGATAAGGCGCCAGTGATGACACCGCGAGAAGTGGCCGTCCTCGCTTCCGGAGGCGCCGACGCCGCGCACAGCAACGGCGTGTCGTCCAACGGCGGGTCGGGCAGCTCCATCCATTCCGACTCCGACCCGGTCATCGACGGCGCCTCTTTTGACGGCCCGCCGCGACCGGAATGACGGTCGACTTAGAGAAGATCGAGGCGGCCGTCCGCGAGATTCTTGTCGCCATCGGTGAGGATCCGACCCGCGACGGGTTGGTGCAGACCCCGGCGCGGGTAGCCCGAGCGATGGCGGAACAGTTCGCCGGGCTGGCGCAGCGCCCGTCCGACGTGCTCACGACGGTGTTCGATGCGGACCACGACGAGATGATCATCCTGAAGGACATCGAGGTCTACAGCACCTGCGAACACCATCTCGTTCCGTTCCACGGGGTAGCTCACGTCGGCTACATCCCGAACGTCAAGGGAGAGATCACCGGGCTGTCGAAGATCGCCCGGGTGGTCGACCTGTTTGCGAAGCGCCCGCAGGTCCAGGAACGGTTGACGTCGCAGATTGCCGACGCGATGCAGGAGATCCTGGATCCGCGCGGGGTCATCGTCGTGGTCGAGTGCGAACACCTGTGCATGTCGATGCGAGGGGTTCGCAAGCCCGGCGCCCGAACGGTTACTTCGGCCGTCCGCGGGGCATTTCGCGAGTCGGACCGGACGAGGGCGGAAGCGCTGCGCTTAATTGCGGGTCGCTGACCCGGCTGCTTAATTGCGGGTCGCTGACCCGCCTGCCCAAGCCTCGTCCCGCCTACTCTTGAGTTGTGATCGGAGACCCGACCCCTGTGCGCGTGACGACCGTCGAGAAGCCGGCCGTGCCGTCATGGCGACCAGCGCACGCGGTGGGCGAACGCCGGTCGAATCGGCGCTGGGTGCCGCTTGTCGCCGGCGTCTTGACGTTCTTGCTCGGCGTGCGCGACATCGCGATGGTCGTGCGGCCGCACCTGTGGGAGCGTGTCAAGGTCATCAACCACGTACTGCCGGGCAAGATCGACCCGGCCGTCGTGCACGGCGCCGTCGGCGCGACGCTGGTGGTCGCGGGCGCGTTGCTCATCTTGCTGTCGCATGCGCTTCGCCGTCGCAAGCGACGGGCGTGGCGAGCCGTCGTCGCGATCCTCCTCGTCACCGCGACGCTGCACTTCTTGCACGGACCGATCACCTGGCGAGAGACCGTCGATTGGCTGCCGCTCGATGCGGTGTTCGTCATCGCGCTCGTGCTGTACCGCAAGGAGTTCTTCGCCGTCGGAGACCCGCGCACCCGGTGGCTAGCGGTGTGGGCATTCCTCGGACTGACTGCCGGCAGCTTCGTACTCGGTGCGTTGCTCATCGAGGTGCGGCCGGACGAAGTGGTCGGATCGGCCGGCTTCCTCACTGTTGCGCAGCACGTGCTCTACGGCTTGGTCGGCGTTTCAGGACCCATTCAATTCCACAGCGACAGAACCTCCGACCTCATCACGTGGACGCTCGGCACCATGGGCGCGTTCACGGCGTTGACCACCGTCTATCTGTTGTTCAGGCCGGCCGAGCCACGGGCGAGCCTGGGCGTTGACGACGAAGCGCAGATGCGCGACCTGCTGGCCAAGAACGGTGAACTCGACTCCCTCGGTTACTTCGCGCTGCGCCGCGACAAGAGCGTCATCTGGTCGGCGACGAGGAAGTCATGCATCACCTACCGGGTGCTGTCTGGGGTCATGCTCGCGACGGGAGATCCGTTAGGTGACGCCGAGGCGTGGCCAGGGGCCATCAAAGAATTCATGATCGAGGCCGAACGGCACGCATGGGTACCTGCCGTCCTTGCCTGCAGCGAGCTCGGTGGTGACGTCTGGACTCGCGAGACGGAGATGTCGGCGCTGGAGTTCGGCGACGAGGCCATTGTCGATGTCGGTGAGTTCAGCCTCGACGGTCGCACGATGCGCAACGTGCGACAGATGGTGAATCGCGTCGAGCGCGCGGGCTACACCGCCGAGATCTCTCGGGTGCGAGATCTGACTCCTGAGATGTCGACGATGTTCCGGCAGCAGGCCGAGTCGTGGCGTGGTGCAGAGACAGAACGCGGTTACTCGATGGCCCTGGGGCGCCTCAGTGATCCCGCCGACGGCGATTGTGTTGCGGTTGCCGCGATGAAAGACGGCATGCTGCGCGCGTTTCTGTACTTCGTACCGTGGGGAACCGATGGTCTCTCACTTGATCTGATGCGTCGTGACCGGGCCGCGGATCCGGGACTGAACGAGTATCTGATCACCGCGGCTCTGCGGGCTTGCCCGCGCCTCGGTGTGACCCGGATGTCACTGAACTTCGCGGTGTTCCGGTCGGCACTCGAGCGCGGTGGCCGACTCGGCGCCGGACCCGTCATCAGGGCGTGGCGAGCGATCCTCGTGTTCGCGTCGCGCTGGTTCCAGATCGAATCGTTGTACCGCTTCAACGCAAAGTTCCAACCGGAGTGGCAGCCGCGCTACATCGTCTTCCCGGGCGCCAGTGACTTGCCCCGCATCGCCATCGCCGCCCTCGAGGCAGAGGCATTCATCGTGTGGCCACACCCGCGCATTCGCCAGCTGCGCAAGATCATGCGGCTTGGCCCTGCAGCGTGAGCCGGTTGGCCGGCTTTCCCGAGTTGGGTCGGTGCCGGGTCATGGGCGTCGTGAATGTCACGCCCGACTCGTTTTCTGATGGCGGCCAATGGTTCGACGCCGACGCTGCGATCAAGCACGGGCTCGAACTGGTGGCGGCCGGCGCCGACATCGTCGACGTCGGCGGGGAATCCACCCGACCCGGTGCTGTGCGGGTCGATGCGCAGGAAGAGTTGCGTCGGGTACTTCCCGTCATCGGAGAGCTCGCGGCGTCTGGAGCAGTGGTGAGTGTCGACACGATGCATGCCGATGTCGCCCGACAAGCAGCTGATGCAGGCGCTGTTCTGGTTAATGATGTCAGCGGCGGGCTCGCCGACCCGACGATGGTGCCGTTCATCGCGGCGTCAGGCTTGCCTTTTGTCGTGATGCATTGGCGAGGGCACAGTGCCGACATGCAAAAGCGCGCCACGTATGACGACGTCGTCGTCGACGTCCGGGCTGAACTCTCCGCGCGCGTCGCTGCGATCGTCGGTGCTGGGGTTGGCTTCGATCAGCTGGTTCTCGATCCCGGCCTTGGCTTCGCCAAGAGCCCGGACGGTGACGACAACTGGGCATTGCTTCGCCACCTCGGCGCGCTAATGGAACTCGACCGCCCCGTGCTGATTGGCGCGTCGCGCAAGGCCTTTCTTGGTCGACTGCTCGCGGTCGACGGTGTGCCCCGACCTCCGGCAGAGCGCGACCGTGCCAGCTCAGCTGTCACCGCGTTGGCCGCGGCCGCGGGCGCGTGGGCGGTAAGGGTGCACGATGTCGTCGCGGATGTCGATGCGGTGCGTGTCGCAGCGCGATGGAGCGCCGGACCATGGAGCAACGGGCGATGAGCGATCGCATAGAGCTGCGTGGCCTGCTGGTCCGCGGACACCATGGCGTGTTCGAGTACGAGCGAGCTGAGGGCCAGGACTTCGTTGTCGATGTCGCACTTGGGGTCGACACCTCGGCGGCCGCGCAGTCCGACGACCTCGCGGACACCACCGACTACGGCGCGCTCGCACTCGCCATCGCCGCCATCGTGTCAGGCGAGCCGGTGAATCTGCTTGAGACACTGGCCGAACGGATCGCGACGGCTTGTCTTTCGGATCCGCGCGTCACGTCGGTGGAGGTCAGCGTGCACAAGCCCGCGGCGCCGATTCCGTTGACGTTTGATGATGTGGTCGTCACGATCGTGCGCACCAGGGCCCTACACGATAAGAACAGTGCATGAAAGCGGTGCTTGCGTTAGGCGCCAACCTTGGAGATCGGGCCGCAACGCTACAGACGGCGCTCGACGGACTTGCTGCGCAAACCGAAGTCGTTGCCGTGTCGGCAATTTACGAGACTGCGCCGGTGGGCGGACCTGCGCAGCCTGACTTCTACAACGCCGTCGTGCTCGTCGACACCACGCTTGCCGCAAAAGACTTGCTCGCCGTCGCGCATTCTCTTGAGGCGGTCGCCGGTCGGGTGCGCCTCGAGCATTGGGGCCCTCGAACGCTGGACGTCGATGTGTTGGCGTATGGCGATGAGCGAAGCGACGATCCAGACCTGACACTGCCCCACCCGCGGGCGCACGAGCGCGCCTTCGTTCTATTGCCGTGGCTGGAGATCGAACCGGACGGCGCGATCGTTGGCCGCGGCACGCTCGCGGAGCTGGCCGGTGAGGTCGGTGCTACGGGCGTGCGGCGGCTCGATGCGCCTGCGCTTCGAACACCCCGATTTCCAACAGCGGGTGTCGTCACGTGACGCCTACCCGTTCCTCGATACTGGCTGCGCTTGCGCTTGGTGTCGGCCTCGTCAGCTGGCTCCTGGTGCGTGCCTACTACAGCTCGCTACCCGCGTTGCCGATCGTCGGGCCTATCTCGCTCGTCCTTCTCGCCGGTTTCGAGATGATGTACGGGTTCTCCGTTCGCTCGCGGGTGCGCAACCCTGGCAACCGCCCGCTCGAGCCGCTGTTTGTCGCCAAGCTCGCTGTCCTTGCGAAGGCGAGCAGTCATGCGGCGGCGATCATCGCGGGCCTGTACGGCGGGTTCCTCGCCTATACCCTGACCAAGCTCGGCAATCCGCGAGTCAACGACGACAGCCGCGCGAGTGGGCTCAGCGTCGTCGCGTCGCTTGCCTTGGTCGGTGCCGCGCTTTTCCTTGAATACAGTTGTCGTGTGCCACGGGAGCCCGATGATCGTGACCGCTAGCCAGGACGCCTTTGCGTCGCCGGTAGAGAGTTGGGTGCGCGTCTCCGTCAAGCTGCGCACGATGCGTCGAGCGCTGCTTGTCGCGTTGGGTGTCGTGGTGGCCCTGGTGGCCGCTGTCTTGTCGGTGATTGCTGGTTCAGGGTTGGCTGCCGTTGTGGCGGTCGTCGTGGTGGTCGCGATCTGCGCTGGTGCTTTCGTGGTCATCGGCCGCAACTACGACTCGTGGGGATACGCCGAACGTGGTGCTGACCTGCTTGTGACGCACGGCGTCATGTGGCGTCGGCTCGTCGTCGTCCCGTATGGCCGTATGCAACTGGTCGATGTCACGGCGGGTCCGATCGAACGCAAGTTCGGCATCTCCACGTTGCGCTTGCACACTGCATCGGCTGGCACTGACGCGCGCATCCACGGTCTCACTGCGGCCGAAGCGAACAGGTTGCGCGACCGGTTGGCCGCGCTCGGCGAATCGCAGTCGGCCGGACTGTGACCGCGCCGGACTCGGAGGCCCTATCTCGGGATCACGGCGGGCGCCGTCGCGGTGGCCGCCTGCATCCGCTCACGCCGATTGTTCGAGCAGCGCGGGTGCTCGTGTCGTTGGCCGCGATCGGAACCTACAACCTCGAAAAGGTCCGGCATGCCGGCTGGTGGCTGCCGGTGATCGTGGTCGGCGTCCTGCTGGTCGGCCTGGGCGCGAGCGCGCTGTCGTGGGCCTTCACCAGATTCGCCATCGACGGTGGAGAGGTGCACATCGATTCCGGTGTGCTGTTCAGGCGATCACGTCAAGTACGCATCGACAGGTTGCAGGCGATCGACATCGTGCAGCCGTTGCTTGCACGCGCCCTCGGACTCGCCGAGTTGAAACTCGACATGGCCGGCGGTTCCGAGGGTCGCGTGCGGCTGGGTTACTTGCGGCTCGATGAGGCACAGGCATTGCGAGCCGCATTGCTCGCGATGGCCGCCGGACTCGACCATCGCACGCCCGAAGCGCCGCAGCGACCGTTGGTGCATTGCTCGGGCGGTGCGATCGTGGGCAGCGCGCTTCTGTCGACGCCGGCGTTGATCGGCTTCATCTGGGTGGCCGCGTTCCTTGCCGGTGCGATTGCGTCCGGTCACCCGGGCGTCTTCACCGGCGCACTTGCTGGCGTTGTCAGTGTTTTCAGTGCGGTGTGGCAGACGATCCAACAGCATTTCGGATTCACCGTCGCCGATTCGCCCGACGGTCTACGCCTGCGGCACGGTCTTTTCGAGACGCGAGCGCAGACGGTCCCGCCGGGTCGGGTGCAGGCCGTTCGCATCGTGCAACCGTTGATGTGGCGGGTCTTTGGTTGGGTGCGGGTCGACGCCAACATCGCCGGCTATGCGGGGCATCGGGCCGAAGACGGCCGCCAGCACAATTCGGTCCTGCTGCCAGTGGGTTCGCGCGAGCAGGCGCTGCTGGTGGTCGGTCGGGCGTTGCCCGGTGTCGATATCGACGCGGTCCCTATGACGCGGGTGCCGGGGCGCGCGAAATGGCGGTCGCCGTTGCTCTGGTGGACCTACCGCGCTGGTGCCGACGAAGCGATCGTCAGCATACGCAGTGGTTTCCTGACCAAGGTGCACGCGGTGATGCGACACGAGAAGATCCAAAGCGTGCGTTTGTCGGTGGGGCCGTGGCAACGCGCGCTTCGACTCGCCACAGTGCACGTCGATTCGACGAAAGGTCCGGTTGATGTCGTGCTGCGTCATCGAGACCTCGGCGAGGGTCGCCGCATTGTCGATGCCGAAGTGGTGCGGGCCGAACGCGGCCGTGCGCTGCGGATGCCCGATCGCTGGATGACGACCAATTCGGGCCCCGCGACCAACGGGTAGGCTCGGCACCGTCCGGTACCCGCTGTCATCTAGAACTGCTGTGGTCTAGAACTGCTAAGGACTGGAACTACCGTCGTGAATCAGTTCGCCCCGCACACCAGGCCTGGCCGGTTGGCGATCGGTGTCATCTCTGCCGGCCGTGTCGGCGCGGTGCTCGGTGCTGCACTCGCCAGAGCGGGCCACCGGGTTATCGCCGTGTCAGCGGTGTCATCGGCGTCCCGCCGTCGTGCCTCGGCGCTGTTGCCCGACGTCCCGATCCGTACTCCCGACGAGATCGGGCCGGACGTCGATTTGCTGCTGCTCGCGGTGCCTGACGACGCGCTGCCGGGGCTCGTCGAAGGCCTGGTCAATGCAGACGCGTTGCATGCCGGGCAGTTTGTGATGCACACCTCTGGTCGCTACGGCATCGACGTGTTGTCGCCGGCGACCGCGATCGGCGCGTTGCCCCTCGCGTTGCATCCAGTCATGACATTCGCCGGCACCAGCATCGATCTCGATCGACTCACTGGCGTGTGCTTCGGCGTGACATCGGTGCCCATTCTTCGACCTGTCGCCGAAGCCCTCGTGCTCGAGATGGGTGGTGAGCCGGTCTGGATCGACGAGGCCGATCGAGTGCTGTACCACGCGGCGCTGGCGCAGGGCGCGAACCATCTCGTGACGCTGGTCGCCTCATCCATGGACCTCCTTCGCGTGGCCGGCGTGGAGAACCCGCAGCGACTCCTCGGGCCGCTACTGTCCGCGGCACTCGACAACGCGTTGCGCCACGGTGACGCCGGCCTGACCGGACCGGTCGTTCGGGGCGACGCGGGTACCGTCGCCGCGCATGTCGATGCGCTTATGCGGGTCAGCCCGGAAACTGCCGCTGCCTACATCGCGATGGCGAGACTGACCGCCGACCGCGCTCTTGCCGCCGGTCTGTTGCCGGCCGACGATGCGGCCGCACTCCTCGGCGTCCTGTCTCGAAGGTCGAGTTCGTGACCGCCGTCGCCCGCACTCGCGCGGAGCTTGCTGCCGCGCGCGCGACGTTGGGCCCGACGGTTGCTCTCGTGCCGACGCTGGGGGCATTGCACGAAGGACATCGCTCGCTGATACGGCGAGCTCGCGAGATCGCCGACCAGACCGTGGTCAGCATCTTCGTCAACCCGCTGCAGTTCGCGGCCGGCGAGGATCTCGATCGCTACCCCCGGCCACTCGAGGCGGATCTCGCGATGTGTGCCGAAGAAGGTGTTGCTTTGGCATTCGTGCCGAGTCGCGCCGAGATGTACCCGCGCGAGCCCGTGGTGCGAGTGGTGGCTGGTCCGATGGGTCAACGACTCGAGGGCGCAAGTCGCGCCGGGCACTTCGACGGCGTGCTCACCGTCGTGGCAAAGCTGTTCGGTCTCGTGCGTCCTGACGTCGCGGTGTTCGGCCGCAAGGACGCGCAGCAGCTCGCGCTGGTGCGAGCGATGGTGGCCGACCTCAACCTGCCGGTTCGCATCGAGGCTGCGCCGCTCATCCGGGACGCCGACGGGCTCGCGTTGTCGAGCCGCAACGCTTACTTGACGGCGCAGGATCGGCTCGCGGCGCTGGCGTTGCCGCGCGCGCTGCAGGCAGGCGTACAAGCAGCCAACGGTGGTAAAGCACCCGCCGATATCGTGGCTGCGGCTCTGGCGGTGCTCGACGCGCAACCCGGTGTCGATACCGACTACGTCGCCCTCGTCGACCCCGATACGTTCGAGGACGTCGCGGTCGACGCTCACGTCGTCCGTCAAGCGGTTCTTGCGGTGGCCGCTCGCGTGGGAGCTACCCGGCTGATCGACAATGAGTCTGTGGAGGTGACCGGGTGAGCATGATTGCGCGGCTGGCCGCCCCAGAACCGGGCTGGATTGCGCGGGCCGACATCGTGGTTGTCGGCAGCGGTATCGCCGGCCTGACCACGGCCTTGAAGGCTCGGCGTGCTGGCACTGTGCTGCTGGTCACAAAGACCGAACTCGACGCCGGCTCGACTCGCTGGGCGCAGGGTGGCATTGCCGCCGCGCTCGGGCCGGGGGACAGCCCTGCCGACCACCTGACCGACACGCTCGTTGCCGGCGCGGGGCTGTGCGACGAAGAAGCAGTGCGGGTGTTGGTCACCGAGGGGCCCGACCTCGTCCGCGAGCTCGTCGAACTCGGGACGCGCTTCGACCGCGACAACGCGGGCGACCTCGCGTTGACGCGGGAGGGCGGCCACTTGCGACGCCGGATCGCGCACCGCGGCGACGCAACCGGGGCCGAGATCGAGCGCGCGTTGATCGCGGCCGTCAAGGCGACGGAAGGCATCGAGATCATCGAGCACGCCCTCGTGATCGACCTGCTGAAGACTGTCGACGGCCGGGCCTGTGGTGTCACCCTGCACGTGATTGGCGCCGGGCGTCGCGACGGCGTCGGAGCTGCTCTTGGACGCGCGGTCGTGTTGGCCACCGGCGGTCTCGGGCAGGTGTTCGCATCGACCACCAACCCTCCGGTGGCGACCGGCGACGGCGTGGCGCTTGCGTTGCGCGCGGGTGCAGACGTGACCGACATGGAGTTCGTCCAATTCCATCCGACCGTGTTGTGGCTCGGACCCGGTGCGGCCGGCCAGCAGCCGCTGATCTCCGAAGCGCTGCGCGGTGAAGGTGCCGTGCTCATCGATGTGCTCGGCCGCCGTTTCATGGTCGGCCAGCACCCGCTGGCTGAGCTCGCGCCGCGCTACGTCGTCGCGCAGGCGATCGTGCGCCAGCTGCGCGAGACCGGTGCAGACCATGTGCTCCTCGATGCCCGCGGGGTGCCCGATCTCGCCGAGCGTTTTCCGACCATCACCGCTTCGTGCCGCGCGAATGGCATCGACCCGGTGACAACACCGATCCCGGTGGTGCCAGGCGCTCACCACGCGAGTGGCGGCGTGCGAACCGATCTGTTCGGCCGCACCAACGTGCCCGGCTTGTACGCATGCGGCGAGGTGGCGTGCACCGGCGTGCACGGCGCGAACCGGCTGGCCTCGAACAGCCTGCTTGAGGGCTTGGTGTTCGCAGCACGGATTGCGGACGAGTTAGCGCGGTCGTTGCCGCCCGCGGGCGAACCCGCGATCGATAAGCGGGACGCCGGACTGTTGCCGTCATCAGCACTGGTCGGCGTCCAGGCCGCCATGACTGCCGGTGCTGGTGTGCTGCGCAACGCTGACAGCCTTGCGGCCGCTGCCGAGTCGCTCGCCCGCATCGGCGCGCAAGCTGACATCGGCGAGGTTGTCGAACCGTGCGTCGAGGCGTGGGAGGCGACCAACTTGCACACGGTCGCGAACGCGCTCGTCGCTGGCGCGCTGCTGCGTGTGGAGACCCGCGGCTGCCACTGGCGCGAGGACTATCCCGAGACGTCGCCCGCATGGCGGGGGCATCTGGTGACGTCACTTGTCGATGGCGGCCTGCCAGAAACGGTGTTCGAGGCTGCACCCGTCGTCGTCCTGACTCCATGAGTCGGCGCGAAGCGTGATGACGCTGCCTACTGCGCTTCACCGGCGTCTCGCCGAGGCTGGACTTGATGCCGCTGCTGTTGAGACTTTGGTCGCCGCGGCACTGGCGGAAGATTTGGCTGGCGGCGTCGATGTGACCAGCGTGGCTGTCATCCCGGCTGACGACGAAGCAGTCGCCGATTTTGTCTCGCGAGCGTACGGCGTCGTCGCTGGTGTGCCGATCGCTTCGGCAGTCCTGTGGATCGCGACGGGCGGGGTCGTCGATATCGACGAAAGCGTTGTCGACGGCATGCGCGTGGAGCCCGGCACGGTCGTCTTGTCGGCGACTGGTGCGACGCGGTCGCTGCTCACTGCGGAACGCACCGCGTTGAACCTGCTCGGTCACCTGTCCGGCATCGCGACCCTCACCCGCACCTGGGTCGATGCCATCGCGGGCAGTGGCGCAGCTATCCGCGACACCAGGAAGACAACACCGGGTCTGCGCGCGTTGGAGAAGTACGCGGTCCGGTGCGGGGGCGGCGTGAACCATCGGATGTCGTTGTCCGATGCGGCCTTGATCAAGGACAACCACGTGGTTGCGGCAGGTGGGGTTGCGGCCGCATTTCGCGCCGTGCGCGCAGCGTTTCCGCAGCTTCCGGTCGAAGTCGAGTGCGACACCGTCGAGCAGGTCGGTGAGGCGCTGCAGGCGGGCGCCGATCTCATCTTGCTCGACAACATGTCGCTGGAGGCCATGCGGGCGTCGGTCGCGAAGGTGGCCGAACGCGGTAGCTCGTGCCGTCTCGAAGCAAGCGGTGGGCTGACATTGGCGAGCGCGGCCGCCGTGGCTGCGACAGGTGTCGACTACCTCGCGGTTGGTGCTCTGACACACTCTGCGCCGGTGCTCGACATCGGCGTCGACCTGCGGGCAAGGAGTACCGATGCTGCTGACGATTGATGTCGGCAATACCCAGACCGTGCTCGGACTCTTCGAGGGCGAGCGCATCGTCGAGCACTGGCGGCTGGCCACCGATCCGCGACGCTCCGCCGACGAGCTGGGGTTGCTTGTCACCGGCCTGCTCGCCGCCTCTGAGCCCAGTGCATCGGAAGCCAGTGATGGATCCGTCTACGGGATCGCGTGTTGCTCGACGGTGCCGTCGGCGTTGCGCGAAGTGCGGTCGATGTGTGAGCGCTGGTTCGACGCGGTGCCGCTCGTCGTCGTCGAGCCCGGTATCCGCACCGGCGTGCCGGTGCTGTACGACAACCCGAAAGAAGTCGGCGCCGACCGCATCGTGAACACGCTTGCCGCCTTCACCCTGCACGGCGGGCCGGCCATCGTCGTCGACTTCGGAACCTCGACCAACTTCGACGTGGTCTCCGCGAAGGGTGAGTTTCTCGGCGGTGTGCTCGCGCCGGGCATCGAGATCTCGGTCGACGCGCTGGCATCGCGCGCGGCTCAACTGATGAAGGTGCAGTTGGTACGGCCACGGTCGGTGATTGGGAAGAACACCGTCGAGTCGTTGCAGTCGGGAATCATCTACGGGTTCGCGTCGCAAGTCGACGGCATCACCGAGCGGATCATCGCCGAACTCGGGACGCCGGCCACCGTGATCGCCACCGGCGGGCTCGCGACCGTGGTGCTCGAGGAATGCCGGCTCATCGACGTCCACGAGCCGTGGTTGACCTTGATTGGGCTGCGGTTGATGTTCGAACGCAATATCGCATGACCTCGCCCGCTCGGCCGATAGCCTTCCGCCCGTGAGTGACGAGCTGCCCGAGCAGATGCAGGTGCGCCGCGAGAAGGTCGAGTGGCTGCGTGCGCAGGGCATCGAGCCATATCCGGCTGGCTTCCCGCGGACCGCGACCATTGCGCAGGTTCGCGCGGCGCACGTCGATCTGCCGCCCGACACCGCCACCGGTGATCACGTCGGCGTCGTGGGTCGCGTCGTGCTTGCGCGCAACTCCGGCAAGTTGTGTTTCGCGACGATCCGCGACGGCTCAGGTGAGCTCCAGGTCATGATCTCGCTCGACCGGCTCGGTGCCGACTCGCTCGCGTTGTGGAAGTCGGCGATCGATCTTGGCGATCACGTCGGCGTCGAGGGTGACGTCATCACCTCCCGCAGCGGTGAGCTTTCGGTCCTCGCCGATTCATGGGCGCTGACCGCCAAGTGCTTGCGGCCGCTGCCAGACAAGCATCGGGGACTCACGGACCCCGAATCGCGGGTCAGGCAGCGTTACGTCGATCTGATCGCGAACTCCGACGCTCGCGACATGGTCAGGATCAAGGCGGTAGTGCTCGGGTCGGTGCGTGAGACGCTCGCTCGCCACGGCTACCTCGAGGTCGAAACCCCGACCCTTCAACTGCTGCACGGCGGGGCGGCCGCTCGGCCGTTCCAAACGCACCTGAACGCGTTCGACATCCCCATGTACCTGCGCATCGCCCTTGAGCTCTATCTCAAGCGGATCGTGGTCGGCGGGATCGAGCGGGTCTACGAGATCGGCCGGATCTTCCGTAACGAGGGTGTCGACTCGACCCACAGCCCTGAGTTCACCATGCTCGAGGCCTATGAGGCCTACGGCGATTACGACACGATGGCCACCCTGACGCACGACATCGTCCTCGATGCGGCCGCGGCTGTTGGCTCCGCAGTCGTGCCCGATGGTCGCGGTGGGTCGATCGACCTCGCCGCGCCTTGGCGAACCATGACGATCCATGAAGCGGTTTCGCAGGCGGTCGGTGAGGAAGTCTCGATCGACACCGATGGAGAGAAGCTGCGTGCGATAGCCGCGCAGTACGGCGTTGCCTTGCCACCCGGGCAATCCGGTCACGATCACGGGCATATCGTTCTGGAATTGTTCGAAAAGCTCGTCGAGCACACCCTGGTCGAACCGACATTCATCCGGGATTACCCAGTATCCGTCAGGCCCCTTGCGCGACCGCACCGAGACGATCCGCGATTGGTCGAGGCGTGGGACCTTGTCGTGAATGGTGTCGAACTCGCTCCCGCATACTCCGAATTGGTCGACCCAATCGAGCAGCGCCGGAGATTGACAGAACAGTCGCTATTGGCTGCGGGTGGTGATCCCGAAGCCATGCAACTTGACGAGGATTTCTTGCGAGCTCTCGAATATGGGGCACCACCGATGGGTGGCCTTGGCCTCGGTATCGATCGGTTGGTCATGCTGCTCACCGGGGAGGGCATTCGCGAGACGATCCTTTTCCCGTTGGTCAGGCCTGAGTAAGCATGACGCTGCCACCCGCCGACATCGTCGTTCGTCGTGCCCGCACCGCCGATGTGAAGGCCATCAGGGGATTCGTCGACGCGTACGCTCCTGAGCGCAAATTGCTGAATAAACCGACCGTGACCCTGTACGAGGACGTGCAGGAATTCTGGGTTGCCGAGCATTCAGCGGGCGACACGGCGCCTTCCGTGGTCGGCTGTGGCGCGCTGCACGTCATGTGGGAAGACCTGGCCGAGGTGCGAACTCTCGCCGTCGACCCTGCAATGCGGGCAAAGGGTATCGGCCATCTGCTGCTGGACCAATTGCAACGCACTGCGCGCGAGCTTGGGGTGCGTCGACTCTTTTGTTTGACCTTTGAAGTTAAATTCTTTACCGAGCACGGATTCTCGGAACTCGAAGGGGAGCCGGTTGCACCTGGCGTGTTCGAGGAGCTGTTGCGG
>Ga0208357_1002008_pt1 | contig 14047 bp, 13 predicted proteins | sample NGESurdeep092012_6_FD_184487 | JGI IMG/M metagenome (GOLD analysis project Ga0208357, IMG submission 184487) | Arctic peat soil microbial communities from Barrow, Alaska - NGEE Surface sample F52-2 deep-092012 (SPAdes) | ecosystem: Environmental > Terrestrial > Soil > Wetlands > Peat ... | reverse complement strand
GTCGAAGAGCATCACGCCCGGATCGCCGAGCAGTGTCGCTGCGATGCCGAGCCGCTGACTCATACCGAGGGAGAACTTCCCAGCCCGACGGTCAGCGACGGAGGTCAGCCCCACCTGGTCGAGGACCTCATCGACGCGATGGAGCGATATGTCGTTGGTGAGGGCCAACCATCGGAGATGGTTCCGGGCGGTGCGCGCCGGGTGGAACGCTTTCGCGTCCAGCACGGCACCGACCTCCCGCAACGGCCAGGCCAACTCCGAGTAGAGCTTGCCGCCGATCCGTGCCGACCCGGAGGCAGGGATGTCGAGGCCCATGATCATGCGCATGGTCGTCGATTTGCCGGACCCGTTCGGCCCGAGAAAGCCGGTGACCGCACCGGGCAGAACCTCGAACGTCAAGTTGTCGACAGCCGTCGATGCGCCGTAACGCTTGGTTAGTGAGTGTGCAGTAATCATCACGACAAACGGTACGGAACCAACTCGTCTGGCGGAATACCGCCAACCGGTGTCTTGCCACTGGGGTTAACCCCAGCAACGCCGCCCTTCGCCTCGCGCCCGTGAGCTCATGCTCTCAGGCAGGAGCGACCGTGCGGTTCTACTATGGCCACGTTGCTTTGAAGCTCAAGAAGTACGTCGAGCCTAGGACACTGTTGGTTGAGACAGCGACATCGCGACGAAATATCGCGACCAATTGGGGGGCACATGAAGCGCAGCACAGACCACATCCTGACGAGTCACGTAGGAACCCTTCCCCGTCCTGAAGAGCTCCAAAGGCTGCTGGCGAGTGAGGATACGAAGGATGAATATTTCCAGCATCTACCTCACGCTGTCAGCGACATCGTTCAAAAGCAGCTCGATGTTGGACTGGACGTGATTAACGACGGGGAATTCGGCAAGATTGGCGGCTTTTCAGGCTACGTCCGCACTCGGCTCTCGGGATGGGAGCAGAAGCCACTTCAGCAAGCCATCGGGCGAGAGCAGCGTGAGCAGTTTCCGCATTACTCGGTCGGTCGAACCGGAGGACAACCCGCGGCCGATGCAGCGCCACAGCGGCAGATGGTGTGCACTGGGCCAGTTTCCTACATCGGAGAGGCAGAGCTCGAGCGAGATATCTCGAATATGCGTGCTGCTATCACGGGTCAACCCGTTACTGACGTCTTCATGGCGGCCGTTAGTCCCGACAATGTCAACTACCAACCGGGATCAAACGAGTTCTACCCGAGTGAAGAGGAGCTGGTGCTCGCCAACGCCGCGGCGCTTCGCCATGAGTACAAGACGATTACCGACGCGGGGTATGTGCTCCAGATTGACATGCCCATCATGAAATACAACGCTTTGTCGCTCACTGTCGAGGAGTTTCGTGAGCGGTTCGCTCGGTTGATAGAGATTCTCAATGACGCGCTGACGGGAATTGATCCGGATCAAGTTCGAGTTCACATCTGTTATGGCGGAATGAAGATCGCACATACCGGTGACCTCATGTTGAACCAATACATCGATCTTCTCTTTCATCTGAACGCAAATGGCATCTCCTACGATCAAAATGTTCGACATGACCACGAATGGACCATATTCCAGGACTTGAAGCTTCCTGATGGCAAGCTCTTGGTCCCGGGTGTTGTCGCGCACACGACCGATGTCGTCGAACACCCAGAGCTGATCGCAGAGCGCTTGGTGCGGCTCGCAAAACTCGTGGGGCGCCAAAACGTCATCGCAGGAACCGATTGTGGCCTCGGTGGGCGAGTGCACGAAGAGATTGCTTGGGCGAAGTTCGCTGCAATGGTCGCGGGCGCTCGTCTCGCTTCTGACGACTTGTTCTGAGGCAACCAGATACTCGAGACCCATACCGTCGCCTGAACGAATTGAGGGAATCGGCTGGCCGAGCGGAAGACTGCTGACCGGCGTCTGACCACTGGGGCTAACCCCAGCAATTCCAGGCCTCGAGCCAGACGCGAGCCGCCGCTGGCGGCTCAACGACGATTGAGGCAGCCGACTAAGTTTCGGCTGAGTCGAGCGGCAGAAGGGGGGAACGCTGAGTGGGACGTCGTGCACGTACCCGAGAGAGGAGCAGTGCGTCGAAGCTCGCAGCGTTCGTCCAAAGGCCGCACGTGCTTGACGAAACGGGAGCCGAACCGGCTCTCGACGTCAGAAGGTGAGAGCATGACCACCCGCTTGCAAGCGGGTGTGAGCCGTTTCCCACACCTCGAGCCACTCTTTAGTGACCCAGCGCAGTTCGGATCTGTACTGGAACTTGACCTCATCGAAGGCGGGAATGTGAAGCCCTTTCGCGAGGTGCTCTCAGCGTCACCTCTCGACGTATTCGAAATGCCCATCGTCAACTACCTAGCGGCGAGAGAGCTCGGGTTCGAGGCTTTGGCTATTCCGGTCTTTACGGCACGACGATTCATACACCGGATGATTGAGGTACCTCTGCAAAGCCAGATCCGCGACCCAAAGGATCTGCGTGACCGGCGACTCGCCACCGGCTACTACGGCAACACCGACGCGGTGTGGGCGCGAGGGGTACTCCGGGAGGACTATGGCGTCGATTTGTCCGAGGCCACCTGGGTTACCACCGACGAAGAGCGGGTGCCAGGTTCACGCACACCGCCCGACCTCCAACGCGTCGACAACCAGAACATCGACGACATGCTCCTCCGAGGCGACGCCGACGCCAAGATCACTGCCGGGTTCGAACTTGACCCGACCGGTGGGAATCGCTTCTTATGGGAGAACCCGGATCAAGCTGCGGCCGCATTGTTCGAGGCGACCGGGATCTTCCCTCCGCTCCAGGTACTCGTCGTCAAGAACTCACGTCTCGAATCGAACGATCACCTCGCGAGCGACCTGTTCTCTATCTTCTCCGAATCGAAGGCTGTTGCCCTAGCTGAGATCCGCGACGGCCACCATCTAGAAGAGCGACAGCGCGCCGGCGCCTTCCGCAGCGGATTCCCGAGCGCAGCCTGGCCGGAATCCAATCGTCCTTACCTCGGCGAAGACCCTCTCACCTATGGGCTCCGGGCTAACGCGGCAGCACTCGAACGCTTGCTCCGATACGCGCTCGAACAAGAGGCGATCCGCGACGATCACGACCTCGAGGAGCTCTTCGTTGACGTCGAGTGAGCGACACCGCCCAGGCGAAAACAGACAGCGCCCACGAACAGCTGGTGATCGCTGTCATCAACTCCAAGGAAATGCCCTCCTCGGCAGCTGCGTTGCCGTCCGGATGCTCACTGAACGGGGCATGATTGGCGTCTCCCGACGGCCAACTCCCGTCGGCGACTCGGCCGCCGTCGGACAGATAGGAGCATTACATGCCCGAACACGATCTGGTCGCCCTCTGGGAGGCCCACCTCCGCCAGGAGTTCGAAACGCGTGACGTCGACGCCACGATGGCGACGATGGTGAGCGAGCCGTACGTGAACCACGTGCCGACGATGACCGGAGGAGTCGGCCACGAAGAGCTGACGCGCTTCTACCGCTACCACTTCATCGGCGGGAATCCCCCCGACACCGAGTTGCGGCCGATAAGCCGTACGGTCGGCGCCGACCAGATCGTCGACGAGTTGCTTTTCAGCTTCACCCATACGAGCGAGATCGACTGGATGCTGCCCGGGATCGCGCCGACCGGGAGACCCGTCGAGGTAGCCCTCGTTGCCATCGTGCGGTTCGTCGCCGACAAGCTCGCGCATGAGCACATCTATTGGGATCAGGCATCGGTCCTCGTCCAGGTGGGTTTGCTCGATCCCGCCGGGTTACCAGTGACAGGCATCGAAGCAGCACACAAGGTGCTCGACACGTCACTTCCGAGCAACCAACTCATGACCAGGTGGGCGTCCAGCGCTGGGAAGCCGATCTGATTCCGAATATCGCATCATTTCCAGATCCGTTAGGGATCTGGCCCGAACATTCGATGTTCTGCGACGTCACGCGTCCTCGGTCACGACGTGCACGACCGCAACCTGGCCAGAACGAACAGCAGCAACAGCGGACAGCAATGCTCCTCGCAACTCCGACGGCTCGGTGATGGGACCCTCACCGGAGCAGCCCATTGAGCGAGCCAGCGCCGCGAAGTCGATCGCAGGAGCGTCGATGTGCACGCCGATGCCGCTATTGACTATCGGTCGGTCACGCAGCTGCGCCAGCCGGCGTTGATGTTCTTCGTCGTTTCCGAACGAGCGGTTGTCGTTAACTATCAACAACAACGGGATCTGATGATGGGCGGCAGTCCATAGCGCCGTGTTGGCCATCAAGAAGTCGCCGTCACCGACGATCCCTACCGCGAACTGTCCCCGGTCTCGCGCCGCTAGCGCCGCGCCGACCGAGGCCCCAGGCCCATACCCGACACCGCCCCCACCACTTCCTCCGATGAACTGACCGGCTCCGGCGAACTCGAAGACTCCTTCGTACCAGCACCGAACGCTTCGCGATGTGAGCAGCCAGTTGGTGTCACGCACTGCTTCCCAGATCTCACTGGTGAGTCGCCCTGCCGAGATAGGAGTGTCGTCGTAGTGCTCCTCGAGAGCAGTCCGTCGACGTGCACGATTCTCAGTGACACGTTGCATCACCTTGGCGGTTCGCTCGGCAACCTTGCCTTCCTCCGGTGGCGTTGCTTTCACCGCTTCGACAAGTGCCTTCAGGCCGACCAGAGGATCGCTGAGCAGCTGAACGTCGCGCCGGAAGATGTTCGAGTAAGCGTTACTCCACGATTTGATGTGCAGATCGCCACACGACAGATCGATGAAGATCCGATCCCCGGTCGTTCCTCCCCTTCCGCCTCGGCTTCCACCAAAGAGCAGGGAGCCGTCGACGATGTCGACGCCAAGTAGGACGTCGCAGTCATCGATAACGCCGTGATCAGGCGTCGCATTCAGCGGATGGTCCGTCGGAAAGGCGACCGTCTCCGACTCGAAATAGGCGGCACCAAGGCTCTCGACGAGTTCGACAAGCAAACGCGTCGCCTCTGGGAAGAGACTGAGGCGCCCACCCGCTGAGATCACCGGAAACTTCGCGGCGCCAAGGAGCAACGCTGCCTTCTCGATGAGGTCCGGGTCCGCGGCGAGCGGCGGGGCCACCGCGAAGTCGCGCAGGTCGGGTGCCATGTAATTCTCGGGTATGAGCTCTTCTTGGACGTCGACGTCGATCGTGACATACGTCGGTCCCGTTGGAGCCGACAATGAGATCTGACGCGCTCGCATGATTCCCGCGGCTGTGTCATAGAGTGTCCTCGGATCATCGACCCACTTGACATACTCTCGGACGAGTTCGCCCTGCGATTCGGCGGAATGAATCGCATCGATGGGCCTTCTCGACTCCCCCCGGTCGCCCGGTCCTCCCCCACCGATGATCAGTACCGGCGCTTGGTCACAAAACGCGTTGTAGACCGCCATCGAGCCGTTCATCAGCCCGACGAGGTCGTGCATCAGAACTGGGCAAGCTTCACCGGTGGCCTTGGCATAGCCGTGTGCGACCGATATCGCTACTTCCTCGTGAAGGCAGAGAATCATCTGCGGATCGCGATTGCCGAGATGGTTCACGATGGAATCGTGAAGGCCGCGGTAACTAGAGCCTGGAGTTAGCGGAACGTACGGGAATCCGAGGTCGCGTAGTACCTCTGCGAGCACGTCAGAGTTGTATCGCCGTTCGACTTTATCGAGATCCTGCGGGCGATCGATTGCATCGAGCTCCACGGTCCGGCCCCCCATTCCGATCGCGCCAATTCGCACACGTCGCGCACACGATAGATCCGAGCGAACGCGCTTGACCGCTGTGGCGATGTCGGTCCGCCTGCAGCAAATCTTGAACAATCCTGCAGCTTCGCAAAAGGGCTACCACAGCTCATCTCGCGATCCTTGATGAACGGCGTAGCCGTATGGCTACCTGATCAAAAGGAGCGCCATCATGACCAACAACGAACCAACTTCCCCAGAAGGAACCGTTCCCAGTCCGGCACGGCCGCTACGGCGATTGCTATCGGGCCGCAGAAGTCGGTGGATCTCCGCGACCGCACTCGTCGTAGCAGCGACCGGGATCTCAGTCGGTGTTGCCGCATCGGGTACGACGACGACAGCACCGACGATTTCGACAACGACGTCAGCCCACTTCCCTGGAGGCTCGTCGAGCGGCGCCGGATCCGGCGGGGCATCGAACGCGCGCTCTGCACCGGCCGCGGGAGGAGCGGACGGCACCGTCACCAGCGTGTCAGCGTCGAGTTTCGCAATGACGACCTCGACAGGGCAGAAGGTGACTATCGACGAGACTTCCGCGACGCAGTACGTGCACGGGACGACCGCCACCTCCGCCAGTGCCGTCACCATGGGTGAAAGTGTCCTCGTTCTCGGGACAACCCACTCGACGACGATCACCACCTCACAAGTCATCGTCGGCTACCAACTCGGTTCGAGCACAACAGCGAGCACGGTGGTCCCGTTCCAAAAGGGCACTTCGACCGACACTAAGGAGGTCGGTCAGATCCCAGCGAACTGGAGTGAGGGTCAGGGCACAATCGTCAGCGGAACCGCGGCGAGCAAGGCGACCGAGGCTGCGCTTGCCGCCTATCCGGGTGCCGTCGTCGACCGTGTCACGCTGTTGAGCGACGGCGAGTACAACGTCCATTACATCGGCGTGAATTGGCCGCATCACGTATTCGTCACCGCGAGCTTCGCAGCCGTTGGCGCCGCGTAGGTGTCGAGCGTGAGTTAGCCGAGGATGGACGGTGGACATCGCCCATCCTCGGTGCTCGTCATCATTCCGAGGTCAGAGTGCTGCACGAATCTGCGGCGAATGCGCTTGTTCCCAAGCTCAGAGCGGAGACGCCCTTATGGCCGGAGAGCGATGAGGACGCGGTTGATCGGCTACTTCCTCCGGACGTTCTGCAGCAGATCGTTAGTTGGGCAGCGTGAGCTTCCGCTGATACCAAATCGTCGTGACTACGTAACCATCGAGGAAGCCCATGAACGCATAGCCGAAGAGAATCGAACCTGCCATCACCTTGGCGGACTCCAACGGCGTCACGCCCGCTCGCGCTGGACTGCAATCCGGACGCGGCTGAATTGATCAGGCTTGCGATTGGTGGCCCAAGGTGGGTCAATTGCACCAAGCCTGCTCCGAGGAGGAGCTTCGTCAACCAATCGCTGACCTCGGCGAGATTCGAACTCGGCATGACTGAGGGTGCGTTCGGATCTAGTCGTGACTGCCCGGATGATACGACTCTCGGGATCCCGAAGAGAAATCCGGCGAGGCAACCACTCAGCAACGCGGCGATCGCAATGACCATCGCCACGCCAAGAAAGGAAGCATGAGGCCCTGGCGTGGCGAAGGAATAGATGAAGATCCAAATTCCGGCGACGGCTGGAGTACCGAGCGCGAGAAGGCTGAGCCAGTTCCCGATATGGCCGAACCATTGGAGCGGGTGTCGAAACGAGAAGCTGCGCTTGACGGCGAGGGAGAACCGCGCCGTGTCGGTATGACCCACGGAATCGCGAGCGACGACGGTGAAGCTGGTCGCGCCGGGATGCGATGCTGCTCCGAAAATGTGTCCGCTGTCATCGAGGCTCCGCCCGAACGGCAAGATCGACGAGCCCTCAAGCTCCCAGGTGTAGGGCGGAGCACCACCTACGGCGTCCAGGCTCTCGTCGTATACGCGACCGCTAGACGGCGCGGCAAGCTCATTCGTTGTCGTGACGATCGCGAGTGCGGGGTTGATGAGGATGCTCTTCCGGCGCGACTCCTTCACCGAAGCGAATGAGACGCTGCGCTAGCTCGGTCCGCTTGAAAGCTGGATCGATTCCTGAACTCACGTAGCGCTCGCGATATCGAGCGCATTCGTGCCGTGGTTGACGAAGAGCAGCTCCTTGCCACTTGGAGCGATCGTTGCAGCGAAGAGGTCCCCGGAGCCGTTCGGCACGAGCGTCTTCTTCGCCACTTGGTGACCTTGTGGACTGATCTCGACCGCGTTGCCATCATTCGCGTTCATTGCAATCAGGTCGCCGTTCGGAGCGAACGTCAGGCCAAGCGGAGCGTTCAGCCAACCACCCGAGGACAACGTCCTGCCCCCGCCCCTAACCGGCGTGGAACGCGTCATCGCGTTCGGGATTGCGCTGATGTGATTATCAACGGTCTCTGCGACGTAGAGCGTGCCATTCCCACCGAGGGCGACGCCGGTCGGACCCTGTACGAAGGCAGCCGCGTTCGCCTCGGAGAGGAAGCCGGTTCCGATCACCGTCGAGCTCATCATCCGCGGCGCCTTGCCGGCCGCGAGCGCGACAGCGATGCGGACAACTGTCGATTCATTGCCGCTTGTCGGCGTTGCAGTCGTGCCCTTCGGTCGAGTCATCACGTTCGAGACGAACAGATCTGCGTCCGAGCCGGTAGCAACCGCGGTCATGTCCCAAGGGCCGTTGATGTTCGCATTGGTCCACGACTGCATCACCGTCCCACCGCTGTTGAGGGGTTACCAAGGTCCAGAGCAACGCTGGTGCTTCACGCCCCTGGACTAAACGCCACAGGTCGTCTCACCCAGATGTACGTCCGAGAGCTCGAAATGGATCATTCGAGATCGCTAGGGGCGACGACTCGCGATCGCGGCCACTGGCGAGCGAACCTATAGGTAGCTCAAAGGAGCAAACTCGGGTTAGGGAAGAAGGCGTCGCCGGTAGTTCGATTCATCGATGATCATTAGGTCCAGGTGACCTTCAACCTCAGGCGCGACGAGATTTCGCGACCGGTCGACCAACCTGCGAGCCTCGACGACATCGAGCCGACCGCAAGACGAAATCCCGGGCTGACCTCAACAAACACCGTCCCAAATGCCGTAACAGTTTGCATGACTTCACGGTCACGCTCGGAGCCTGGCATCGGAATTGCTCCGTCGTTGCGGCATTTCCGGCAACCGCGGATGTGGCTGCAGTTCATTCGCCCCTCTACGAGGTCGATGGCGGGACTCCGCTCGACGGTCGCATCGGGACCACAAGGTGGCTATCTGTCGTTTACGGACTCCTCGTGGTTTTATTTCTCGCGTACTTCGGTTGGGTGCTCTTCCATGTCGGATTCAAATACTCGGTGGTCACGAACGGATGGATTCCCGATGCGTTCGAGTTAGTCGTCGCCACACTCTGTCTCGCCCGATGCTTCGATCGCCGCGGTGGCCGAGCAGTAGCACTCTTTCTAGGTCGGCTTTCTCTCATGGGGACTTGGAGACACGGTCTGGACGATTCAGGAAGTGTTCGGCTCGGGACCGGTCACTAATTTCTTGGGCCCCTCGTTCTGGTTGGCGTTCTATCCACTCGCCTACGTCGCGGTGCTGTTCTTCATGCGACGAGAGGTTGGTGCGCTCACCACTCCCGGTTTGCTCGACGGTGCAGTGGCTGCTCTTGGCACCGCTGCGATCTGTTCAGCCTTTGCGTTCCACGGTGTCTTCGGCGCCAGTGGTACGAGTGTGTTGACTGAAGCGACCAATTTGGCATACCCGATAGGAGATCTTCTTCTACTCTCACTCGTTGTCGGATGTACCGCCATGCTTTCGGGGCGGCGAACAGCGCTATGGGTGATGTTGATCGTCGCGTTTCTACTCAACGGTGTCGGCGACACGTTCAACCTGTTCCAGTCGTCAGAGGGTCACTATCAGCTGGATGCGGTCTTTCATGCAATCGCGTGGCCAGCAGCTGGACTCTTGGTCTCTATTGCTGTGTGGCTGCCTTCGCGACCACTCGATCCGTGGGCTCGCCAAAAGCCGACAGGATTTATGCTGCCAGGTCTTACAACGGCGGCGGGGCTCGCCATTCTGATCGTTGACACCGTGCATGCCGTCGCACCCATAGCGGTCGGTCTCGCCGTAGCAACGCTGATTACGGCAGGGATCAGATAGATGCGTTCGGCTCAAGAGCTACGTGTGTTCACCGCGGACCGCCACCACAAGTCATTGACCGACGAACTGACAGGACTTGCAAATCGTCGACATCTTTACGACTTCCTCGACGCGTTTTCCACCCAACAGGCAGACGTCCGAAACCCCCGGCGCTCGCTCGCCTTTCTCTTTCTCGACCTCAATCTGTTCAAAGAGGTCAACGACTACTTTGGCCACCTCGCAGGTGACGACCTGCTGAAACGGCACCGTCGGCGTCGTCGATTGACGCTCGCGAAGACGTACTCCGCGCGGCGGGCGCAATGTTCGTCGAGCAGGGATACGTCGCCACCTCGACTCGCCAGATCGCTGACGCCGTCGGGCTCCGCCAGGCATCGCTCTTCCACTACTTCGAGAAGAAGGAAGACATCCTCGCCGAACTCCTCGACCGAACCCTGCGGCCGGCGATCGCGTTCGCTCGCTGGCTTGCTGATGAAACAGAGCCAGGGCCGGCAGCGTTGCACGCGCTTGTCTGGACCGACGTACACAATCTCTCGACGAGCCTGAACAATCTCGCGAGCCTCCAACTGTTGCCCGAGGCCCGCCAACCGCGCTTCGATGAGTTCTGGGTGACGCGCGAAGAACTTCGCCAGCGCTACGGGGCGCAGGTCCGTGCCTCACTCAGTGTGCCCGCGACCGACGAACCCGTCGAGCTCGACCTCATCTTCGGGCTCGTCGAGAGCGTGCTCATGCCGTACCCTTCGCTGAAGCGGCTGAGCACCGCCGACATAGCGTCAGCGATCGCGGACGCAGCGCTACGGATCTCCCTAGTGCCGCGGCGTCACGCCCTTACCTGCGCGGCTGGGAGCAGAGAACTTCGCGGGAGGTTTGCTGCGTCCGTTCAGTCGGATGGTGAGGGCGACATTCCGTCGAATCGCGACGGTTGACAGTATGAGCCCGGACCGTCGAAACGCGACTACCTGGTGCAGAGAAGCAAGCGTTGGATTCATGAATCACTGAACTGAATCAGAGCTCAGCGGCCTTTCAGTTCTCGCGTGGTAGTACCTCGTGCACTTGCTCGACAATCCGGAGGAGCTTGAATCGAGGGTGGGGATCAAGCAGCTGCCTCAACGGACGCGCCCACGATGCGGCGGTGTCTGTTCAATACCGGCATTTGGAAAGCTCGGCCAAGGTCCGGCCTCGTGCGGCTGTTTCGCCCCGTTGACTCCGTGATCCCTTCACCATGGGTCTAAAGAGACCACCACTGATCAAGGCGGCCGCCAAGCAAGTCGACGCGAGCGCTTGTGCGTGACCCGTCGCCGTCCGCCACGCTGGTTCGAGCTGGCTAGAAAGCTCCGATCCTGATCCAAGAAGAGCACGTCGCCTGGCAAATCGTATGTTCAGTACCACTGAAATCTCGCAGAAATCCAAAGAACCCACAGACGCAATGCTCCGTTAATAGACCGGAAATAGTTCCCATTTAACGTTCGTTCAGTGGCACTGCACAGCAAGAGACGGGTAGTCCGCAAGATCCCGATCGCGAGTCGCGACATGCGAGTTTGCTCGTCCGGACAGGCCCACCTGCGAACGGCCAGCGCATCCGTACTGCCCTGCTTTCCAGATCGAGAGGAAACGCATGCTTGATGTCGCAATCATCAATGGCACGGTCGTAACCCCCGAAGGCGCCGCGCTCATCGACCTCGGGATCACCGACGGGAAAATCAGTTCGCTGAGTGCCCCGGGGACGCAGCCAGAGGCCACAAAGATCATCGACGCCCGAGACATGGTGGTGGTGCCCGGTGGCATCGATCCCCACATCCACACCAATCGTCCGCTGGAGATGGACTTCATCTTGGGCCGCGAGATCATCACGAAGGCCGCCTTGTACGGAGGCATCACGTCAGTCATCGACTTCGTGTGGTCCGGCGTAGGAGAGTACGGACCAGCGGTAGCTGAATCGGTTGATGCCTGGGAGAACACGACCTTCACCGACTACGGCTTCCACGTCGTGTTGAGCGGCGATCTCGACCGCAGTCAACTTGCACAACTGCCAGCGCTAATCGAGGCCGGATTTCCGAGCTTCAAGATCTTCACTACGAACATGCTTCCCGGCCGTACAGGTTTCCGCGTCCCGATCGGGAGTCTCTCGGACCTGTTCCGTGTGGTCGCACGCCACCGCGGGATTGTCAATGTGCACGCAGAAGAAGACGAGATCGTGATGCACGAATACGCGAAGCACATCGCTGACGGCCAGACCTCGCTGGAGTACATGCCCGAGGTCCACTCCGCGCTGTCGGAGGATCTGTCCTTTCGCCACGTCCTTCGTCTCGCGGAGCACGTTCCCGGGATCGCGCTGTACTTCCACCACGTGACCGCACGCTTTGGAGTGGAGGCGCTGACGGAGTTCCGGCAAAAAGGCGTAGCGGCGTATGGCGAGATTCTTCACGTCCTCGCCATGAACACCGCCGAACGGTACAAGGAGCCAGACGGCGTCAAATTCCATATCTACCCCTCGCTCAAGTACCAGGAGGACGTAGAGGCGATGTGGTCAGGCGTCGCGTCGCGGACAATTCACACGACTGGGACCGATGGCGTGTGCACCCTCTGGGAGGAGAAGAACAAAGGCCATCGCATCGACGATGCGTTCGGTGGCGTGACCGGCGTCGAACCAAAGATGGCGCTGCTCTACACCGAGATGGTCCAAAACCGCGGGTTCGATCTCAAGCAGTACGTCGAGTTGACCTCGGAGAACGCAGCGAAGATCTTTGGGATGTACCCCAAGAAAGGGGCCATCCGAGTCGGTTCCGACGCCGACATCGTCGTTCTCGACCCGTCAGATCACCGAGTCGTGCGAGCAGCGGAGCTGCACGAGAGCGACTACCTGCCGTGGGAAGGCTTCGAGGTTTCGGCCTGGCCCCGCTACACGCTGCTACGAGGCGACATCGTCGTTAGCGAAGGGGAACTGACGCACGGCAACCCCACCGGCCAGCTCGTGCGACGCCACCTATCAGAACGTGTCATCAACGGGGACCTGGTCGGTTTCTAAGGATGAAATTCTGGCGAAAGCTCGCAATACGGGCGCTCTGGACCCTGCCGGTCATTTGGGGCGTCGTCACGCTGACGTTCATCGCGGTGCACGTCTTGTCGCCGAACCCAGTCAACCTGCTCATCCCGCTCACCGCTCCGCAGTCCGAGCGCATTAAGGAGGCAGCTGCGCTCGGTCTGAATCAACCAGTGATCGAGCAGTACTTCCGATTTCTCGGCAACCTGGTTCACGGCAATTTGGGTTTCTCCTACGTAACGGGCAACCCGGTGGCAACCGACTTGTCCAGTCGGCTTCCAGCAACTCTCGAGCTCGCCATCTACGCAGTGGTCACCGGCGTCGTCGGCGGCGTCATCACCGGTGTGCTCTCCGCGGTGAAGCGAGATGGTTGGCTCGACCTCACCGTACGAGGTGTCACCCTTGGCGGGCTGGCACTTCCGCAGTTCTGGGTCGGGCTCGTCTTGTTGTGGCTGCTCTTCGTAAAGTTCCATATCCTGCCGGGCCCAATCGGTCGATTGCCGGTAGGGGTAACCCCACCTAGGGCGATCACCCACCTCTACACTCTCGACGCCTTGCTCCAGGGTAAGTGGGAACTGTTCTGGATGAGCGTGCGGCAGCTGATACTGCCGGTCTTCACACTCGGCTTCAACGTCTTTGCGCCGATTTCGCGGGTGACACGCTCGGCGATGATCGAGGTGCTCGATCAGGAGTACATCCGAACCTCGGTCGCGATGGGACACGGCAAGCGCATCATCTGGTTCAAATACGCCTTGAAGAACGCGCTCCTGCCGGTCATCACGATGGTTGGAAACTCCATTGGCTTCGCGTTCTCCGGTGCGGTGCTCATCGAGGGCATCTTCGCCTGGCCCGGAATCGGGCAATACGCCCTCAACGCGATCCAACAATCTGACTTCCCTGCGGTACAGGGCTTTGTTCTGTACGTCTCGATCCTCTACGTCCTCACCTACTTCATTATCGATGTCGTCTATCTGCGGGTTGATCCGAGGTTGCGAGCATGACTTTAGAGATTGAACTTGCCAACGAGCCGGCGCCGCAGGCCGCGCCGTACGTCGAACTCACCGCGGCGCTAACACCTCCGCACCGCTGGAAAGACGGTCTGCACAGTGCTCGGACAATGCTGCGGCAATCGTTCTCGATGCGAG
>Ga0208357_1002006_pt1 | contig 14050 bp, 13 predicted proteins | sample NGESurdeep092012_6_FD_184487 | JGI IMG/M metagenome (GOLD analysis project Ga0208357, IMG submission 184487) | Arctic peat soil microbial communities from Barrow, Alaska - NGEE Surface sample F52-2 deep-092012 (SPAdes) | ecosystem: Environmental > Terrestrial > Soil > Wetlands > Peat ... | reverse complement strand
AAGCAGAAAGTCGAGGTGTTGCATCACGTCAACCTGGCGATCGCCGAGGGCGATTTCCTGGCGCTGATGGGGCCGTCCGGTTCGGGCAAGACCACCTTGCTCAACCTGATCGGCGGTCTCGACTCGCCCAGCGCCGGCAGCATCAGCGTGGGTGGCCAGCGCATCGACCAGATGGGCGGGGGGGCGCTGGCCAAGTGGCGTGCGTCGAACGTCGGCTTCATCTTCCAGTTCTACAACCTGATGCCGATGCTGTCGGCGCAACGCAATGTCGAATTGCCGCTGCTGCTGACGAAACTGTCGGCGGCGCAGCGCAGGAAGAATGCCTCGATTGCGTTGCAGCTGGTGGGCCTGGCCGACCGTGCCAGCCACAAGCCGGGCGAACTTTCCGGCGGTCAGCAGCAACGTGTGGCGATCGCCCGTGCCATCGTCTCCGATCCGACCCTGCTGGTGTGCGACGAGCCCACCGGTGACCTGGACCGCCAATCCGCCGAGGACGTGCTGGGCTTGCTGCAGCAGCTCAACCGCGAGCATGGCAAGACCATCGTGATGGTCACCCATGATCCCAAGGCGGCGGAGCACGCCACGCATACGCTGCATCTGGACAAGGGCACTTTGGTCGAGCAGGTGGCCGCGTGAAGGCGCGCGCAGTTGCTCCCTCTCCCCACCGGGGAGACGACTGCATGGATGCAGGGGGTAGAGCAGTGCAGGAAGCGATTGCGGAGGGCTGGGGTGAGGGGCTGCTCTTGCGGAAGTGCTTCAACGGGGCGAGCTTCACTCGGCGCTTCCGCAGGCACCGGCCCCTCACCTCAATCCTCTCCCCCAAGGGGAGAGGAGGCGAACGCAAGAAGCGCGTTACTAAATTGAAGCGGGAGCGCGTTTCATGAAATATCTTCACCTGATCTGGGCCGCGCTGTTTCGGCGCAAGACCCGCACTTTCCTGACCCTGGTCTCGATCATTGCCGCGTTCCTGCTGTTCGGCCTGCTCAACTCGGTGCGGGTGGCGTTCACGGCCGGCGACAGTGTCGATGGCGCAGGTCGGCTGATCGTCAATTCGCGCATGTCGATGCAGCAGCCGTTGCCGGAAAGCCTGGGCGCGCGCATCGCGACCGTGCCGGGAGTGAGCGCGGTGGCGTCGGCAAACTGGTTTGGCGGGGTCTACCAGGATCCGAGGAACCAGGTCATCAGCTTCGCGGTGAGTCCGAACTACATCGACCTGTATCCCGAAATGGTGCTGCCCGCTGATCAACGGGCCAGCTGGGATCGAACTCGTACCGGCGCCATCGTCGGTGCGGCGCTGGCGAAGAAGTACGGCTGGAAGATTGGCGACAAGATTCCGCTGCAGTCGACCATCTTTCCGTCCAGGGCATCTGGCGGCAACACCTGGACCTTCGACATCACCGGCATCTTTCATGCGAAGACCGAAGCGGCGGCGGGGCGCGAACAGATGTTGCTGTTCCACTGGAAGTATTTCGACGAGAACAACGCGTTCGGCTCCGGCACCGTGCACTGGTATGTGGTGAAGGTGGCCAACCCGGCGCATGCCGACGCGGTGGCCACGGCGATCGACACCATCTCGGCCAATTCCGATCACGAGACCAAGGCGCAGACCGAGCAGGCGTTCCAGGCATCGTTCATCAAGCAACTGGTGAATATCGGCCTGATCGTGGTGTCGATCATGGGCGCGGTGTTCTTCACGCTGCTGCTGCTGACGGGCAACACCATGATGCAGGCGGTGCGCGAGCGTACCTCGGAGCTGGCGGTGTTGAAGACGATCGGCTTCTCCAATCGCAGCGTGCAGGCGATGGTGCTGGCCGAAAGCGTGCTGTTGCTGTTGCTGGGCGGCGTCATCGGCCTGGCCCTGGTGGCGGCGATCGTGCCGGGTATTGGTGCTGCCAGCGGCGGCATGATTCCGGTACACGGGGTCGGCGCCAGTACCTGGATCCTCGGCGTTGCGCTGATGCTGGCGATCGGTCTGGTCGTCGGCTGGATACCTGCCTGGCGTGCGATGCGCCTGAATATCGTCGACGCACTCAGCGGCCGCTGACCGGAGCTCGCCATGAAAAAATTTCTGTTCAACCTGGGTCTCGTGGTACTGGTGATTCTCGCCATTTACGCGTGGATCTTGTTGCCATGGTCTGGTGCGATCGCGCTGGCGCTGGTGTTCGGCGCGTGGCTGGCGCTGTCGCGCAGTGGCCGGCAGGCGGCGTCGGTGACCGCGGTGGGAGTCAGCACGATCAGACAGCGGGCGGGCTCCTCGTCGGTCATCGTGATCGGCATCGCCGGGGTGGTGGCGGTACTGGTCGCGCTGCTAGCGATGGGCGAAGGACTCACCGCCACGCTGGCGAGCGGCGGGCGCGCCGACACGGCCATCGTGCTGCGCGGTGGCTCGGCGGCGGAGTCGGCCTCGGTGCTGACGCACGACGATGTGCTGGCGGTCGAGCAAGCCCCGGGGATCGCCCGGGATGCCGGCGGCAAGCCGATGGCATCGGCCGAACTGGTGGTGGCTGCCAACGTCAAGCAGAAAGGTTCGGAGCAAGATGCCAACGCGCAGTTGCGTGGCGTCGATCCCGAAGCCTGGGCATTGCGGCCGAACCTGAGGATCATCGAAGGACGCAAGTTCAAGCCCGGCCTGCGCGAAATGGACGTGGGTCAGGGCGCGGCGCGGCAGTTTGCCGGCATGGCCGTGGGCGACGAGGTCAAGCTGGGCACGGAGTCGTGGAAAGTGGTGGGCGTGTTTGCTTCCGGCGATGCCTACGATTCGGAAATGTGGTCGGATCGCCAGACCCTGGCCTCGGCCTATCGCCGCGGCAACAGCGCCGAATCCGTGCTGGTGAGGCTCACCAGTGCCGCCGCATTCGATCGCTTCAATGCCGCACTCGCTTCCGATCCGAAGCTGAAGGTCGAAGCCAGTACCACCACGGACTATTTCGCCAAACAATCCGCCGGCCTGGCCAAGGTGATCCGAATTGTCGGCCTGACGGTGGGCATCATCATGGCGATCGGCGCCATCTTCGGCGCGCTCAACTGCATGTTCGCCGCGGTGGCCTCGCGCGCCAGGGAGATCGCCACGCTTCGCGCGATCGGCTTCCGCGGCGTGCCCGTGGTGGTGTCGGTGATGCTGGAAACCATGTTGCTGGCGCTGTTCGGTGGCGTGCTCGGTGCACTGGTGGTGTGGCTGGTGTTCAACGGCTACACCACCTCGACGCTGAGCGGTTTGACCCAGGTCGTGTTTCGCTTCCAGGTGTCGCCGCAATTGCTGTGGAATGGCCTGAAATGGGCACTGGCGATCGGCTTCATCGGCGGCCTGTTTCCGGCGGTGCGCGCGGCGCGCTTGCCGGTGACCACGGCGTTGCGCGAGTCGTGACCGGATTGATTTGAGTTCAAAGGGGGCGACATGTACCACGGGCGATGGTTGATATCGCTGGTTCTGGGGTGGTGCCTGAGTGGTTGTACGGCTTTCGTGGCACGCCAGATCGAGCATCCGGGGCATGCCTCGTCCCATTCGGTGGACGCGTTTCTTGCACATGCGGGATTCCAGCGCGACAGATTGCGCACCCGGGATGGCGTGCGCATTGCCTACTGGATCGCACCGCCGCGGACGTATCACGTCAAGGACGAGTACCAGGTGCAACGCAAGGGGAAGCACGCCAGTTTCTCCTTCAACTTCAGTTTCGAAGATGATCCGGCCAAGGCGCCTTTGCTCGCCCCGAAAGGCAGTGTGGTGCTGTTGCATCCGTGGAGCATGAGCGGCGCGGCGATGTCCGCGTGGGGTATCCACTTCGCCGCCGCTGGCTATCAGGTCGTGATGCCGGATCTGCGCAGCCAGGGCAAGTCCTCGGATGCGCCGGTGGGCTACGGGCCACGCGAGGCGAGTGACATCATTGAGCTGGTGCGCGACCTGCAGGCGAAACGTCGGCTGCCCGGGCCACTGTATGTGCTGGGCATTTCTTACGGCGCCACTGTGGCGTTGTTTGCGGCCCCGCAACTGCCCGGGTTGCGTGGCGTGATGGCGCTGGAACCGTATGCCAATGCTGCCGCCGTGATTCGCCGTGCGCCGGCCAGCGGCCTGTTCGGATACAACTGGTTGGCGCACTGGATCACGCCCAGGGAAATCGATGCGGCGATCGCACGTGCCGGCCGAAAACTGGATGTGAACCTGGAGCAGATCGATCCCGGCGATGCGCTGGCCCGCACCCCGGTCTGCACGCTGATCCTGCGCGGCAGCCGCGACGTGCTGACTTCAGCCAAGGCGGTGGCCGCACTGAGTCGCCGATCGTCGCGGGCGAGTTACGTGGAAGTCCCCGGCGAACGGCATCTCAGCCTGCCGATGCGTACCGCCTGGCTGGTCCCGCCGCTGCTTGGGTGGATGCAGGCGTTGCCGGATGCAGGGGGTCCATGCCCGGTATTTTCGCTGCCACCGGCAACTCAAACCGCTACTTCGCCAGGCTCAGCGGGAACCGCCGCCGGAGCGCAGCCGCGGTGATGAGGAGGGGTCCTTGCCGCGAGCCCGGCCCAGCGTAATCACCATCACGCCGAGCAGGATCACGGCCATGCCGGCCAGGTCGAAGGAGCCCAGGTGCTCACCGGCCAGCAGGATGCCCAGCAGCACCGCGACCGGCGGGTTCACGTACGCATAGCTGGTGGCCAGCGCGGGGCGCGCATGCTTGAGTACGTACAGATAGGCGCTGAACGCGATGATCGAACCGAACACCGCCAGGTAGATCAGCGCCAGGGTGGCACGCACCGCGGGATGTGACGGCCAGTGTTCGCCGCTGAGGAAGCCGAACGCCAGCAGTGCGACGCTGGCGCACAACATTTGCGCGGCGGTGTTCATCGGGCCCGGCGGCATGTCGCGGCGCCGGCTCCAAGCCGAGCCGAACGCCCAGCACATCGCCGCCACCAACAGGGCCACGGCACCCATCCGCGAACCGGACAGGCTGCTGCCCAGGTTCAGCACGATCACCCCGGCGAAACCGATCGCCAGACCGGCGCTCTCGCGACGGCTCGGCCACTGCCCGTACATGCCGGTGAACAGCGCGGCAAACAGCGGCATGCTCGCCACCGCCACCGCGGCGATCCCCGAGCTGACCCGTTCCTCGGCGAAACAGACCAGCCCATTGCCCATCCCCAGCAGCAGCAAGCCGGTAAACGCGGCGTTGCGCCATTGCAGCGACGTGGGTGGCGCCAGGCCGCGCCAGCGCAGGAAACCGTACATGGCGATGCCGGCGCCCAGGAAGCGAATGCCGGCCAGCAGGAATGGCGGATAGCTTTCCAGCGCGAAGCGGATGCCCAGATAGGTCGAGCCCCATATCACGTACAGCGTCAGCAGACCCAACGGAATCAGCAGGCGCGGATCCGCCAGGCGATGCGATGGCGCGACCGCGGCATCGACAGGGACATCGGACATGGGGAAGGGCCGTGAGGGGACGGCGCATTATCCGTGAAGGTGGACACGTTGTGCGCAGGAGCGCAGCCGGTGCGCGGTGGCTCTTCCACGATTCCCCATCAAGGCCATCGCGCACAAGTGCGCTCTGGCAGGTTGCTCAATGGGTGACGGGGCGACCTTGGCGGATCACCTTGAACTCGCCTTCCAGCACCTTGGGCTGGTGGGGAGCATTCGCCGCCGGCGTCGCGGGTACGTGGCCCTGCTTCCACTGACGCAGCGCCAGCAGGACCACGCCACCCACCAGCAACACGCCGGCCACCACCAGGCCGAACACCAGCAGCACGCCGATCACGGCCAGGCCCAGCACCAGCGACAGGAAGCGCACCACGGGGTGGCGGGAACGGCGTCCCAAGGGGACTCCCTTTGGTCGCATGGAATGCAGGAAAAGTCGCATGTGTTAAAAATCCGTGTGGTAAAATCAACAACTTACGCTCACACGATGGGGCCAAGCGGTCCGCGAGGCAAGTGCCGATGGATACAGTCACCCCGCTCGAATCGCCGCCGCCGCAGACGCTTTGCCCGCTGGCGCAGGTACCCGATGGCGGGGCCACCGCCGTCGACGCGATGCTGGCCGATGGCGAGGAAAGCGTGATCCTGTTGCGTCAGGGCGGGCAGGTGCGCGGCTATCTCAACATCTGCCCGCACGCCGGCAATCGCCTGGACTACGCCCCCGGCAAATTCCTGTTGAAAAACGAGACCCTGATCTGCGCCGTGCATGGCGCCGTCTTCAACCAGGGTGACGGATTGTGCACTGGCGGCCCGTGCCGCGGGCAACACCTGCGGCCGGTGCCGGTTCGGGTGATCGACGGCACCGTCTGCCTCGATCCCGCCACACTGTCTTGACGCTTTTCCGAATCCCGTATCCCGAATCCCGGCTTTCAGCGAAACATGAGATTGATCACCACCAGGGTAACCACCAGCATCACCACCGTCAGCGGAGCGCCGACACGCAGGAAATCCTTGGCCCGGTAGCCGCCCGGGCCGGTGACCATCATCAAGGCGGGATGGCCGGGACTGAGCAGGAAGGTGTTGGATGACGACACCGCCACGATCAGTGCGTAGGCCGACGGGTTCGCACCGGTCGCCACCGCCACGCTGATCGCGATCGGCACCATCATGACGGTGGCACCCACGTTCGACATCACCTCCGCGAACAGCAGCGTCAGCACGGCCAGGCACAGCTGCAGCACCCACGGCGCGACGCTGCCCAGGTGCACCAGCATGGCCTGTGCGATCCAGGCGGCGGTGCCGGTGGCGTCCATCGACCAGCCCAGCGGGATCAGGCAGGCGATCACGAAGATGGTCTTCCAGTTGATCGCCTTGAATGCCTCGTCCATGTTGAGCACCCCGGTCAGCAGCATCGCGACCGCACCGGTCATCATCGACAGTGACAGGTCGAGGTTGGTGAACAGGGCCAGCCCTTGCGCGCCCAGGAAGAAGCCCACCGCCTGCCAGATCTTGCCGGGGCGCTGCAGCTCCTGCGGGATGTCGGTGACCACCACCAGATCCTTGTCCTCGGCGGCCAGCGACAGGTCGTGCCAGTTGCTGTGCAGCACCATCGTATCGCCGGCACGCAGGCTGACCCCGCGCACGTCATCGCGAAATACGGTGTCGCCGCGGGTCACCGCCAGCACCGAGATGCCAAAGCGCTTGCGCAGGCGCAGTTCGGCCACGGTTTGCTTGATGAAGCGCGATACCGGCGGAATCACCACTTCGGAAATGCCGGCGCGGGTCGGGTTGAACAGCTCGCCCAACTGGCGCATGCGCGTGGACAGCCGACACAGCTGGTTGTTGGCGAACTGGTTCAGCTGCTCGCGCGGGCCCAGTACGCCGAGCACCGAGCCGACCCAGATCACGTGATCAGCCGGCGGCGCCATGCGTGAATCGTTGCCGCTCTTGATCGCCAGGATCAGCGGCGCCTCGTGCAGTGCCTCAGCCTCGCCGATGCTCATGCCGACCAGCGGGCTTTCCGCCGTGACGGTGAGTTCGGCGGTTTCGCCACCGATGCCGTAGGTCTCGGCGAAGTAGCTCTCGGTACGCCCTGGCGTGACCTTGAGCCGTTGATCCTCGTGGCCGGGCAGCAGCTTGCGGCCGAAGAAATAAAAGTACGCCACGCCCACGATCGCCAGCGCCAGGCCCACCGGGGTAACGCTGAACAGGCCGAACTTCGGAATCGTGTGTGCGCCTGGCGGAAGGTTCGCGTTGGCGCTGGCGATCAGGTCGTTGAGTATGATCAACGGCGAATTCGCGATCAGGGTGGTGTTGGTCGCGGTGAGGATGCAGAACGCCATCGGCAGCAGCAGTCGCGAGATCGGCACGCCGGTGCGCGCGGCCAGCCGGCTGCTGACCGGGATCATCAACGCGGCCAGCGCCTGGCTCGGGATCACCGCGCTGAACAGGCTGGCGACCAGGTTGATCACCAGGCCCAGGCGCGCCTCCACGCCGCCGGCCATGCGCATCACGAAGCGCGCGGTGTGGGTGAGCACGCCGGCGCGATCGAGCCCCTCGCCCATGATCATGATCGCGATGATCGCAATCACCGCATTGCCGGCGAAGCCGTTGAACACGCGGTCGGATGGAAGCAGCCCGGTCAGGCCGATCGTCACCACCACCAGCAGCGCCACCATGTCGGCGCGGATCCACTCCAGCACCAGCATCAGCATGGTGAAGCCGAGCAGGCACAGCACCAGGATCATTTCGGGGCTGAGCGACAGTGCCATCAGCCGACGTTCCGGCCGGGTGATCGATGGTGAATCCAGTTTTGCAGTGGAGGCCTCACGCTGCTGCCGACTTGTCCCCGTGTGTCAGGGAGTATAGGCGCGACAGGCGACCGACTGGTGAACGGTCGGACACTTCAGTTTCTGCGGTACAGCAGGTCCCACACGCCGTGACCAAGTTTCAGGCCGCGGCGCTCGAAGTGCGTTTCGATGCGCCAGGCCGGCTTGTCTGCATAGGACGCGGGCCCGGACAGACTGCGCCAGCCCGGTGCCGCCTCCATCACCTCGAGCATGTGCTCGGCGTAGCCCTGCCAGTCGGTGGCCAGGTGCAGCAACCCGTCCGGCGCGAGCCGCGAAGCGAGCAGGGCAACGAACCCGGGCTGGACCAGGCGGCGCTTGTGGTGGCGCTTCTTGTGCCACGGATCGGGAAACCAGATGCGCACCTCGGCCAGCGCGGCGGGCGCGATCTCGTGCTCGAGGACCTCGACGGCGTCGTGCCGGTAGATCCGCACATTGGTGGCGTCACGTGAGGCCAGCGCGTTCATCAGGCGTCCGACGCCGGGGCCATGCACTTCCACGCCGATGAAGTCGCGCTCAGGATCGTGCCCGCTGGCCCAGGCCAGCGCCTCGCCATTGCCGAAGCCGATCTCCAGCACCCGCGGCACCGATCGACCGAAGCCGGCGTCGAGATCGCGCGTGCTGCCTTGGTAGTCGAGCCCGTAGCGCGACCACAGCGTCTCGAAGGCGCGCTGCTGCGCGGGAGTCATGCGGCCTTCGCGCAGCACGAAGCTGCGGATCCGGCGCAGGTGCTCCGGGGTGGTGGCGTGGTCGGCGGCGGTCATGCGGTGTCCGGGGTGAGGGTCTGCGTGCGCCAGCGCCCGAAAGCGGCTGGCGCGTAGCCGGCACGTCTGTGTTCGATGTGTGCAGCTGAAAACGGACGAACTCTAGCAGCCTGTCGGGCTTATGGAATCGAAAGCGTAGTTCGACCGGACGAGGACAAACAACGACGGTTCGCCGGCCGATAGTGGTTCTATCGGCCAGGAAGCGGCGGTAGATGGACCGTGCGGGCGGATTTGCAGCCGATTCTTCATAAGCCCGACAGGCTGCTAATGCAGCTTCATTGCCGCTGCCCGTCGTCATGCGGGCGCGGCGCGGGCTTGCGCTCCGAGTGCGCCTCGCTGCGCTGGGGGCGTGCCGCCGCCTCGGCACGCACGGGCGGCGCCGAGGCCCGTTGTTGCGGCTGCGCATAGCGTGGTGCTTCGTAGCGTGGTTGCTGCATGGGCTGAGGCGGCGGTTCGCGACGGACTGGTTGCGGCCGGGCCTCGTCACGCGTATAGGTCGGCCGGTTGGGCTCCATGCGCTGGACGCGGGCCTCGGGACGGCCGGGTTCCGGCGTGGCCATGCGGGGTTGGTTCACGACGGATCGGGGCAGTTGCTCCCTGCGGATCGGAACGGGCTGCCCGGCGCTGTCGGCGCGCTGGATCCGCGGCACTTGTGGCAGCGAGGAACGCGGCGTCTGTTGGCGGTTGTCCTGGTCGGCGCCGGAAATATAGCTGACGCCGGGGCGCGGCATTGATGAGCTCTCGCCGACCTGGTTGCGGTCGCGCGGGTGGGCGAACCGCGCGGACGGCAGCGCGCCCTGGTTTGGCTGCTCGATCGCTTGGCGCCGTTGCACGATCGGCGCGTTCGGAATCACGTTCGAGGCACGTGGCAGGCGGGCGCGCTCAGCGCCCGGGTCGACGCGGCTGCCCGCCACCGGTCGCTGGTTGACGGATACGCCGGCGCGTGGATTCAACACGCGCACGTTCGATCGCGGCGACGGCGTCCGCGGGGATGTTGCCAGGTTGTTGCTCGGCCCGATGTGGCGTTCGAGCGTGGAGGGCGGCGCATGCCGCGCGACCACCTCGCGCTGGAATCCACCCAGCGGCAACTGCCGGACATGGGCACTGCGCTGGCCGGACTGGCCGCCTGCTTGCGGACGGAGGTCGACGCCATGCGGTACCACCCGCGCGGCCTCCAGCTGGCGCGGGTCGACCTTGACCAGGTTGCGCTGCACGCGCTGGCCGGCGGCGAACTGTCGGCCCGACATGGCACTGAAGCCGCCCGGTGCCCGGCGATTGACGTAGCGCTCGTCGCTCATTGGCCGGTTGTCGCGATAGTGACCGTAGTGGTTGTTGATGTTGTTGATGATCGTGACGTTGGTGATGTTGCGGGTCAGCCGGATGTTGCTGACGTTGACGCGCTGGTAGTAGTCGCGATTGCAGCGGTACCAGGGGTTGTAGATCTCGCCCGGACCGAGCGGAAACCAGCCGATCGGCCCGCTGCCGATGCCCACCGAAAACCCGCCGCCACCGACGAAGGCGACCAGGGCCGGCGCATAGATCGGCCGTGCGTGACGCGGCCCGGGGATCCAGCCCCAGCCACGCGGCGTATGCGCCCAGCGACCGTAGTGGTAGGGCGCGAAGCCCCACGGCATCGCGTCGATCCAGGTCCAGCCCCACGGCGCGATGTAGGCCCAGTTGCCCGTGCGGTAGGGCGCCCAGTCGGGACCGACGTCATTCGGATACCACACCGCACCGTAGTCGCTGGTGCTCTGCCATGCCCCGTATTCACGCAGATCCGGCGTGCCGACCATGTCGTCGGGCACGTACTGATCGTTGTCGGATTGGGCATAGCGCTGGTTGCGCTGATCGACCCAGGCGTCGAAGCTGTCGCCGCCGCTAATGTCGCTGATCGCCACGGCGGCCAGGCTGGAGTCGACGAAGCGGTAGCTGCGTCCGGCGAACACATCGCGCTGCGCATTATTCTCGCCGTATACGGTGGCGTTGCCCTCGAACGCGGTGACCCGGGTCTCATTGCCGTCGATGTCCACGCGGAACCGGCCGGGCTGGTTGATGACCAGTGCCACCGTCGGCGTGTCGATCTCGTAGCTCTGGCCATCGTCCAGGCTCTGCACGCTCAGGTTCAGTGTGCCCTGGGTCAGTTCGACCTGGGCCATCTGGTCGTTGAGATCAAGCAGGCCCAGGTCGGTGCGCTGGTCCAGCCGCAAGGTGGCGCCGCCGAACTCCAGTTCCGCGCGCGCGCCGGCGCCGCTGGACAGCTTGTCGCCCGTGGTGAGGGGGCGGTTGAGGTCGGCATCGTTCCAGTCGCTTGCGCCTGCCGGCAACAGGCCGAGCTCGCCGGCGATATGGGACAGCCGAGCCACCCGGGCCGGTGGCTCGGCGCCTTCATCGCCCGTTGCGGTTTGCGCATGGACCGGCCCGGCGACAGCGCACACAAGCCCGATCGCCAGCACGGCGCCATGGCGACGCAGCGAAACAAGCAATTTGGTGAGTATCCGCATGACAGTCCCCTGTGAGCCGATGTTGGTTGCGCCGCGATGCCTTGCATCCACCCGGCCGCATGGCCAGGGTCATGACTGGATTATGCACACGAGCGAAGTTAGCTACACCTTAGCTGCCGGGGTCCGCGCGCCCGACGATTCAGCTGGCCGCCATGCACGGTTCAGGGGCCATTGGGCCGCGTACTGCAGGTCCGGCGACAGTTCCCACCGCGCGTATCCCGGGTTACCATCCGCTAACGCCCGGCGGGTGTAGCTCAATGGTAGAGCTGTAGCTTCCCAAGCTACTGACGAGGGTTCGATTCCCTTCACCCGCTCCACTCTCCCGATCCCGCGATTTCGAGCTGTCACGAACCGAGCTGTCACGAAGCCATGGCGGATCCGATCGGTGCACAGCTGGTGACCCTGGGTTGGCGCGAGCGACTGGCCCTGCCTCAGCTCGGCATCAGCATGCTCAAGGCGAAACTCGATACCGGTGCACGCAGCAGTTCGCTGCATGTCGACACACTCCATGCGTTCCAGCGCGATGGCGCGACGTGGTTGCGTTTCTCCCTGCACCTGGGACGGCGCGAGCCGCAGGCGGTGCACTGCGAGGTGCCGGCGCTCGATCGACGCACGGTGACCGACACCGGCGGACGGCGTACCGAGCGCTGGTTCATTCGCAGCGAGGTGCAACTGGCCGGTGCGCGCTTCGACGTCGACATCAATCTCACGGATCGCCGGCATATGCTGTTCCCGATGCTGCTTGGCCGCAGTGCGCTGAACGGGCGATTCATCGTCGATCCAGCGTGTTCCTACACCCAACCGCGCGCGTCGTCGCCAGCCGTCGGTGCGGACATCATGAGCCCCGAATGAAGATCGCCATCCTCTCGCGCAATACCCGTTTGTATTCAACCAAGCGCCTGGTCGAGGCCGCGCGCGAACGGGGTCACGTGGTGCGCGTGCTCGATCCGCTGCGTTGCTATGTGCGGATCGCGCCGGGCGCGGTGGCGATTCGCTACAACGGCAAACCGTTGCGCGACATCGATGCGGTGATCCCGCGCATCGGCACCTCGACCACGTTTTACGGCACCGCAGTCTTGCGCCAGCTGGAAATGATGGGCGTGTACACCCCCAACCCGTCCGACGCCGTGCTGCGCGCGCGCGACAAGCTGCGTTGCCTGCAGATCCTCGCCGGCCAGGGCATTGCCATGCCGGTCACCGTATTCGGCGATAACCCGGACGACACGGCCGATGTGCTGGCCTTGCTCGGCGAGCCGCCGCACGTGATCAAGCTCAATGAAGGTAGCCAGGGCACCGGCGTGGTGCTGGCCGAGAAGCGCAGCGCGTCGCAAAGCGTGATCGAGGCGTTTCGCGGGCTGTACGCCAATTTCCTGGTGCAGGAGTTCATCGCCGAGGCCAAAGGCAGCGACATTCGCTGTTTCGTGGTGGGCAAGAAGGTGGTGGCGGCAATGCAGCGCAATGCCAGCCCGGGCGAGTTTCGCGCCAACCTGCACCGCGGCGGCAGCGCGTTGGCGGTGGCCCTGAGTGCCGAGGAAAAGCGCATTGCCGTGCAAGCGGCCGCAGCCCTGGGCCTTGGTATCGCCGGCGTCGACCTGCTGCGTTCCAACCGCGGTCCGCTGTTGCTCGAAGTCAATGCCTCGCCGGGATTGGAGGGGATCGAGGCCGCCACCGGCGTGGATGTGGCAGGCCTGATCGTCGATTTGCTGCAGTCGCGCGTTCGACATCCAGCGGGCGCGGCGGCGCCGGGGTGAAATAGTCGCAAAGAAGTTAGTACGAAACTTTTCGTTGACAGTTCTGGAGGAGCGTTCTTATGATCCGGTCAGGGTGATCTTGCGACGGCAGCCCATCACGGGATGCGGCTTGACTGGGGAGAGAAGTACATGAAGCTGAACCGTTGGATGATCGGCATCATTGCTGCTGTTGTGCTTTTGCAGGTTGGGATCGTGTATGCCAAGACAAAGGTGATTGTGAAGGCAGAGAACAAGGAAGACTTTACGGCCGTGGTTGCCGCGGTACATCAGCAGATGCAGCCAGGCGGGCGATATGAACATGTCAGCGCGAGTGAGCGTACCGGCATTGATCAGCATTTCAACGATATGCAGTCGCTATTCGACAAATACGGCACGGTCGGCCAGATGGATCAGAAAACGAAAATCCAGCTGTTCAACGATCAGGAATTCGTGAATGCAACCCTCACTCATCGCGATAACAAACGGTTGGTATGCGAGAGCGTCGCGCCGGTGGGATCACACATACCCCGGACTACATGCCGCACCTATGGTGACATCATGCAGTCGCAACACGATACGGAGCAAACGTTGATTCAGATGCAGCGAGTTCAGGAGTCGAGAGGCGGTAAGGGCTGAGAGGCATCCGGTTGTCTGATGGGTGCCTGAGCTCAGCTTCGACGGAGATGTCAGCTGAGCTTCGGTACAAACCAGGCGCCTGCTGGTCCAACCAGCGACTTCGTGTGGAGCATGGATTCAGATGAAAAACCTCACCCTGAGCATGCGGAAACCGACCAAGGCCGAGTTGGAAATTCTG
>Ga0208357_1002005_pt1 | contig 14058 bp, 10 predicted proteins | sample NGESurdeep092012_6_FD_184487 | JGI IMG/M metagenome (GOLD analysis project Ga0208357, IMG submission 184487) | Arctic peat soil microbial communities from Barrow, Alaska - NGEE Surface sample F52-2 deep-092012 (SPAdes) | ecosystem: Environmental > Terrestrial > Soil > Wetlands > Peat ... | reverse complement strand
TGAGCTCCGGTTCACGATTCGTGCCTACGCGCTAGAGGGCAACACTCCAGGAGCGATCCTCGAGAAGTGCTCCAAACAGCTCGACGTGGCGAATGGCCACTTCGCGACAGTCCTCATCGGCAGCGTCGATGTTGCCCGCCATGAGATCGCGATTGCGAACGCGGGCCACCTCAACCCACTTCTCCTCGCCGGCGATGAGAAGTCGTTTATCAACACGGCACTCGGCGTGCCGCTCGGCGTCTCGGGGGAGAGCTATGACTCGGTGACGATCTCCGTGCCGCCCCGCTCGTCGCTGATCGCGTTCACCGACGGCCTCATCGAACGACGAGGCGAGAACCTCGATGTCGGCCTGGCGAGACTAAAGGCGTCAGCCGACGACGGCACCCTTTCGCTCGAGAGCCTCCTCACGAAGATCTCGACCGACCTCGCGTACGACGCGTCCGAAGACGACGTCGCGATGCTCGGTCTGAGGTGGCTGACCTAGCTGTCCGACGTTCGCCAGTCTCACCTCCTGGGGCACCTCGGAGGTGAGACCTTTGCACACTCTCGAGCCGGAGCGGCACCGATGCTCGTGCCGAAAGCGCATGTTTGGACCCCAGAAAACGGGGTATCGGCCTAGCACTGAGCATCGTGGCCGAAGGACATTCGATGAAGACGATCCGCAAATCCCAATCCTCGAAGAAGCACCCGGCGAAGCAGACCCTGTACCTACTCCCGGTGCAGGCCCAACAGTTACGTCTGCACTCCTCGCTTCGCACCGCGGGCGAGCTCGCGACACCGTCGACACTTCGCCTTAACTCAGCTGCATAGTGAACGACTGGGCCGAGCGACAAGGAACCGATCCGGCGCTTCTAACGATCCGCGATCGCCGCTCGAGAACCCATTCGACGAAGCGAACGAATCCAAATCCTGAGGTCCAGCTACGCCAAGCGGATATTCTTTCGCCGTGCCGCGCGTCCGTTCGTATGGCTGGTCGAGTCCGGGTGCCGTGCGCCACGACGAGCCGACGAAATAGCCAGAGCTCGCGGAGATCTCGTGGCTGCGATCCATAAGGCACCTTCTGCAGCTGTCTTTGTTACCTGCGTAACTGGTTCAGACGGCGTGACGGTGGTTTCCATCGCCGGAGAGCTCGACACGTCCAATGTCGACGAGGTGCGCCGGCAACTCGAAGCGACACTCGCTGCCTCGTCCACCGCGCTCGTCGTCGACCTTTCCAAGCTCGGTTTCATGGACAGTTCCGGCCTAGCGCTCCTCGTCCAGGTCGCGGCTCGCGTCGAGACAATCTCGCTACGCCATGTGCCAGCGTTGATTCAACGCTTGCTCGATGCGACGAGCCTCTCCGACATCCTCGCGGCCGAGAAGTGACCGAGCAGCGCGCGTTCCCCGGCGCGCCAGAGTCGGTACCTACTGCGCGCCACTTCGTTTCCAACGCCGTGGCGGACGTCCCAAAGGAGATCGCGGACCGCGCGGCGCTGATGGTCTCAGAACTTGCGACCAACGCGGTCCGCCACGGCGGAACCGACTTTGAGGTACTCGTCGATCGCACGCCCGACGAGCTCTACATCGAGATCGCCGACTCCGGTGACGGCTCGCCCGTCGTCCGCCACGCCTCCCCACGCGATACTTCAGGCAGAGGGCTACAGATCGTGGAATCGCTTGCGGACAAATGGGGCGTGCGGGCCTCGACAAGTGGCCTCGGGAAGACCGTTTGGTTCACCATCTCGCTACCGGAGGGTCGGCCAACAGAGGATCGCGCCGGCTGCGAGTAGTCGCCTTCAGTCACGAGAGCCCCGAGGACGACCTCGCGACCGACGACGCCATCGAGCCGCAAGCCGCTCGGCGCTACCCCGCTGCAGCTATCGCCAATGGCGCAGCGGTTCGTGCACGATGTGCGAGCGAACCGAAGTCCCGCGCATCACCGCGAACGTAGACAACGCCGCTCGCTGCGAGAAGGTAGTACCCCTTGGCGTCGGGAGTAAGCGCGAACGAGATGATCGGTCGCTTGCTCTTCACGGCACCGTAAGAGACGGCGTCACCGAGTGTGTAGACAGTTCCCCGTGACGAGACAACGTAGAGTCCGCGGCCGTCGAGACTCGACGCCACGGCCACCGCAGCGTCGAGTGTCGGGTTGAGCCGCAGCGACGACATCGCCGCCGCGTCGCCAAAGCCCAAGATGGTCCCATCCGCGGTCGCGAGCCAGTAGCCCTTGCCGTCTGGTGTCACCGCGATCGAGGTGACCTTGGAGCGAAGTCGCGTATGCACCGCAGAGCCGAAAAAGCCAGCGTCGCCGAAGTTGAAGATCCGACCACCAGCGGTCACGAGGTAGTAGCCCGAGAAGTCCGGCGATGTCGCGAAGGCAACTACCGGACTTTTCGTTCGATTCGAAGCCAGATCGCCCTGCCATACGGCCTTGCCGTAGGCGCGTACCTTCCCCGCGGAGGAGACGAGGTAGTAACCGTCACCGTCATAGGTCGAACCGATCGCCACGACACCAGAGAGACCGCTCACCCGTGCCGGGGTGAGCGACTCCACACCTCCGAAGCCGAACGCGCGGCCATTCGCCGTCAGGATCCGGTACCCGAGCAGTGACGCCAACGACACGACGAACGTCACCGCGGTGCTGGCCTTGGCGCCGACGCCGTTCGAGGCCGAGAGGGTGACCGTATACACCCCCGCCGTGTTTGATTGCGGCACGCCGGTCACGACAATCTCTCCGGACTCAACATCCACGCCGATGCCGCTCGGCAACGCTCCGCCCACCACGATCGTCGGCGTCGGACTTCCCGCGTCGCCGAACTGCAGCGACACCTGTTTGCCGACGATCACGTTGGCGCTCGACGGTCCCGAGAGGGACGGCGGGATGCCCGCAAAGAAGGTTTCGGTCAAGAGCGACTCGCTCAGCTCCGTGCTGCTGTAGCCGCCTGCTGCGAGGGCAACTCCGTTCCCCATCAAGGTCAATGTGCCGCCGGACTGTGGTGAAAGCAGTACCGCCGCCCTCGCCCAACCGCTGGAGCTGTACCGAAAGACATCCGCCGAAGGCACGACCGCTGCAGTAGGCGAGCCGCCTGCATAGAGCACGGATCCGTCGGGGAGCAACGCGATCGACCCGCCACTTCGCGCCCCGGGCAGCGAGTGCGTCGTGGTGAAGTACCCGTGCGACGGGCTGTACAGCGCGGCGTTCGCGAGCGACGTCGCTCCAGATAGGCCGCCAACCACCAACGCGCTGCCGCTTCGAAGCGTGACCGCGGACGCGTCGATGGTCGCGAACGGCAAGGAGCCGGTGGCTGCGAACGTCCCACTAGCGGGGTTGTAGAGCTCTGCGGTGTGCGTCGCGCTCCCATTCACCTTGCGCCCACCAGCGATCAGCACCTTGCCACCTGGCAGCAGCGCCGCAGCCGCCTCGTAGACCGCAAGCGTGAGCGATCCCGTAGCGGTGAAGGTGCCGTTGACCGGGTTGTAGAGCGCGGCAGTAGCAAGCGGAGCGCCGCCGCTCGTCGCGCCACCTGCCACCAATACCTCGCCTGTCCCAAGCAGTGTGGCTGTCGCGCCGCGCTCGGGACTTATGAGCGATCCCGTGCCCGCGAACGTTCCGGAATGCGGGTCGTAGAGCTCTGCGGCGGAGACAGGCGTACCACCAGTCGTCGCTCCGCCCGCAATCAACACCTCACCGTTTGTAAGGCGCGTCGCCGTCGCGCCATAGATCGGTTCGGGCAAGCTACCCGTCTCATGCCAGGATCCGGTACTCGGGTCGTAGAGCTCCGTGTCGGCGATCGCTGCCGCCGAGGTTGTCTCTCCACCTGCCACGAGCACGTCGCCGTTCGCGAGCAGTGTGGCCGTAGCGTTCGCGCGGCCGAGCTCGAGCTCACCACTACTCGTCCAGCTATTGAGCGTCGAGGCCGCGCCACTCGCACCGAAAACGACGAGCAGCGAGCTGGCGGCAATCAGCGTCGCGAGCAACAGAACATGAAACGTGTTTCGACGAGATCCGATCATGATCGTCCACCCCTCCGATAGGCCGTCGCCTGCGTGACTACCCAATCGCAACCAGAATGAAATATTTGTACCACGATTCACATCCCGGTCGAGGCTGACCGCCCCGGTGACGGGCGGTTCCTCCTTCCACGGCGCGTAGCCGCCTCCCTCAGCCAATCCCGATGCGGAGGTCCCCCACGGCGACGGGTCGCAAAGCAGCCAGGGGCGCGGAATATTTCTGTTACTAACACCCGTCTCCCGCGGTATAGAGATGGTGCTGAACGAAGCGCCGATGCGGCACGCCGTCTAGCTACGCCAATGAGGAACAGTTCCTCACGGATTGAGAGGGACATTGAACGCCTTCGAACGTGCCACTCGTCGTCTTGACGGGGCGCAGCAGCGACACACGGGACCGGCGGTGCTCGTTGGCGTGGTCAAGAAGTTCGGCGACGACAACGCCGGGGCGCTAACGGTACAGATGGCGTACGCGATGTTCATCGCCGTCTTCCCGCTGTTGCTGGTTTTGATCACGGTGCTCGGCATCATCCTCGCCGATGAACCCTCGGCTCGGTCACGCGTGCTGAACTCCGCGTTCGGAGACTTTCCAATCGTTGGCCAATCGTTGGCCCACAACCTGCACGCCTTGAAGCGAAGCTCGACGATTGGACTGGTGATCGGCATTCTCGGCCTCATTTATGGGTCGACGGGAGTCGCGCAGAGCGCGATGTACTCGATGGAACAGGTCTGGAACATTCCAGGTGCCCTTAGGCCGAACTTCCTGACCCGACTGAGTAGGAGCGCGATCTTCTTATGCGTGCTGGGCGTCAGCTTGATCCTCTCCACCACGCTTGCTGGATTCGGCACCTTCGGTCGGCACAACTTCTGGCTCGGCTGCCTTGGCGAGCTGCTCGCGCTGATTTGCAACGAGGCTTTCTACGTAGCTTCGTTTAGAACGCTCACACCGAGACAGATCGCCACGAAGAGCCTCATCCCCGGCGCGCTGATCGGCGGCGCGGCCTGGACGCTGCTCCAGGCGGTGGGTGGTTACGTCATCGGTCACGACTTAAAGGGATCGAGCGCGCTCTACGGCACGTTCGGCCTCGTACTCGGGTTGATCGCCTGGCTCTACCTCGCCGCGGAGATCACGCTCTACGCCGCGGAGCTAAACGCCGTGCTCTATCACCGTCTCTGGCCGCGAGCCCTCGTCCAGCCGCCGCTCACCGAGGCCGACCAGCGCTCGCTCGCCTTGCAGGCGATGGGCAACCAACGCCGATCCGACCAGGAGATCGTGACGCGCTTTCGAGACAGACCGATGGACCAGGCGGAGTATCGAGCAGCAGGCTTCGAGCTCGACCAGACGAGTGGCGGCGTCGAACGAAGCTCGAGCGACCCCAGCGACGGCGGGCGAATGACCTGACATACTGCGACACTCGATAGGCCCGAATGGGCTATTTGTCCTACTCAAGGTGGAATTTGTGGCAACTCGTCCTTGCGTCCGTACGGTATCGGACATGACCTCGAAGCAAGCTCGACATCTCACCAAGTGCGTCTCGTACGGGCCGCAGCGACTTGGCGAACGCAACGCTCGCGAAACGTCAGGACGCACATGGCAGAACTGAAGGCAGCTAGCGGTGCGAAGGCAACCGCTGTAGCGCGGCGAGACGCATCCGGAGTCCCGATCGTAAAGCTCACCGGCGAGGTGGACATGTCGAATGTCGACTCCGTGCGAGCGTCTGTCGACCTCGCGATCGAGCACGACCCCGAACGGATCGTCTTCGACCTAGGAGCTTTGGAATTCATGGATAGTTCCGGCCTAGCGATGTTGCTGGCCGTCGCCGAGAAGATCTCGGTCGTGGAACTTCGACGGCCGCGGCCACTGATCCGTCGGGTCATCGAATTGACCGGACTCTCTACGACATTCGTCGTGACTGCCTGAGCCGAAGCGTGGGGCTCTGCCACGCGGTTAGCTGCGAGCGCCACTTAGGCGCCCGGCGAAGAGATTCCTTGATTTAGGGTCCACAACTTGGGTATACCTGCCGCGGACATTGCAGAGAGGCCGAAATTGACAAACACCGAGCGCGTAGCGCCGAGGGACCACGTCGTTCTCTTTTATGAGAACGACGTGGAGCTCCGTTTAAGCGCGGGCGCGTACCTGCGTGAGGCCTTGCGCGGAGGAAGCGTCGCAGTTGTCATCGCGTCGGCATCACATCGGGCGTTGTTGGAACAAGAGGTCGCCGCGTCGGGGCTGGACCTCGGCGAGCTGAGTAACCAGGGTTCTTTTATAACCCTCGATGCCGCGGAAACGATCAGCCGCCTCGTCATCGACGGTCGGCCTGATCCGGCGGCATTCGAAGCCGTGGTCGGCGAGCTCATCGTGGGCGTCGCTTCGAAAGGCCGGCAGGTTTGTGCCTACGGCGAGATGGTCGGCTTGCTCTGGGACGCACGGCAGGTCAACGCCGCCGTCGAGCTCGAGGAGCTCTGGAACAGCCTTGGTGAGCGAACACCGTTCTCGTTGTTTTGCTCCTATGCATCCTCTTCCCGGTCGGACCCTTCGGTAGCGCACGACATCGAGCTCGTCTGCACGCACCACTCGGCTGTCGTCGACCCGGACGCCTCCGACCTAGCAGCTGGACTTCGAGCGCTTCGTCGCTCGGCTCACCGCTTTCCCCGAGAGCTCGAGTCGGTCACGAAGGCTCGGCACTTCGTCGCCGACACCGTGCTCGAGTGGGGCTTCGACCAGATCAGCCAGGAGGCCCAGTTGGTCGTGAGTGAGCTCGCCAGCAACGCCGTGCGTCACGCGCGCTCCGCGTTCAGCGTCGTCATTTCAGAGGCTGATTCGTCGCTGCGACTCGCCGTCTCGGACAAGAGTCACGCTCTTCCGACCAAACAACGCCCAGCGAACAGCTCAAGTTCGGGACGGGGCTTGATGCTGGTTGCCGCGCTCGCAATCGAGTGGGGCGTCGAGCAGGCACTTGATGGCAAGGTTGTCTGGGCGGAGCTGTCACTGTAAGAAGCGATCTCCGCGCCGGTCGCTGCGCCAGCTCCACAACGTAAGCGGCCGCAAAATCCGGCTGCTTACGGAAAGAAGATTAAGCGCACGCCATTCTGGGCATCACTGCTGCAGGGACTCAGGAGGCGCTCGATATGACCAGCACGGCAAACGCGGAGCAAGACGTCGCACTCGAAGCGTTGAACACGCTTTCGGACGTCGCTGCTTCGAGCATCACCGGCCTCACCGAGGTGCACGCACAACTCGCCGAGGTTCGTCGCCGGCGACGACGCGGGTGGTCGTGGCGACGGATTGCCTCGAGTGGCGACTCGCCGAACCCCCTCGCGAGCGTGACCGGAATCGCCGCAAGCCTTGCGCTAGCCAGTGCCGGGTTCCGGCGAGCACTCGCTCATGCGCTCCGAAGCGAGGGCATGCAACTCACCAAGATCGCACCACTTCTCGACGTCTCGCGACAGCGCATCGGCGCGTTGCTGCGCCCGAGACGAGAGGGACGAAGCCCTTCTTAAAGGGTCCCGCTTCGCTGCAACAGCACGAAGGCGAGCCAGCCCGCTGGAATCGGGAGCCAGAACGTGGCTACTCGGAAGACGAGGACAGCGGGGATCGCTTCGTGAGCGGGAATGCCTATTGCCGTCAGCCCGGCCGTGAGCACCGCCTCAACCGCCCCGAGCCCGCCCGGGGTAGGCGCAGCTGACCCGACTGCGTTCCCTGCGAGATAGACAACGGCTGCCGGAAGAATTGCCGGATGCGACCCGAGCGCAAAGAGGGACGCGAGAAACGCGAGAAGGTAACCAAAGGTCAGCAGCAAGTTCGCGCCGATGCCCCAAAGGAGGCGAAGCGGTTTCGTGAGCGACTCGAGCAGGCGCGGCCACACGCCCTTTAGTCGCGGAAGCACGCGATGGCTGATGATCGTGCGAGTCCGGGGAATCAGCATGAGTACCGCGGCCACGACGGCGATCGCCGCGAGACCAAGTAAGAGGTCCGTGCTCGGGGCGATCTTGAAGCGACTGACGCCGGTTCCCGTCAAGAATCCGAATACGACCAACAGTATGACCGTCGATACGACATTCACGATCTGGGAGAGCGCGATCGCCGCAGCGACGGCTCCCTCGTCAACTCGCTGACGATGAAGATACCGGGCGTTCACGGCGACGTGGCCGACAGTGGGCGGCATCGCGACTCCAACGAAAGCGCTCGAGAGCTGCACGAAAAAGCCGCGGATCGGCGAGAGGCGCGCTGGCACGAAGGCGGCGAGATTCTGCGCGGCGGCGAAGTATGTGAGCGCCGAGCCTGCTAGGGCGAGCGCGAACCAACCGAAGTTGGTGCGCCGCAGCGCGCCTAAGAGGTCGACCTGGGAGATCTGACCGACCAGAAGAAAGGCCGCGACCGTCAACGCAATGGCGCTTATTACCGTTCGCCAGCGAAATCGCTCGAGTCGCGCGATCGGCGCGGACGCGTCCGGTCCGACCATCGCGAGGCGGACCTCGGCCAGGCAGCCGCGGGCCTCGCGCATCGCAGTGAAGCCCCACGGGGCGAGCGCGATCGGCTGAAGTGTCGCAGCAATAGCTGCCTCGTCTTCGGGTACGTACGCACTTCGCAGCGCCTCTACGGAGACGGTAGGTCCAACGACTCCGCCAAGTGTCGTTAGCAACTGCGTCACGTCGAGTCGTCGCACGAGCTCGCCGGCGCCCGGAAGCGCTGCATCGAGCGACGAGAAGCCCGCAGACGCCTCAGCGACCAGCAGGTTCTCAGCACGCAGATCGCGATGCGCGATGCCCGAATCGTGCAGTGCGCGCAGCGCCGCGAACAGATATTTTGCACTTTCCAGGCCGCCCGACGCGCGAAGCGGCTCTCCTGGTGGCTTGCCCATCACAAGCACGAGCATCTCGGGGGCTAACTCATTTAGCAGCAACACCGACGGGCTAAGAACACCCGCACCCGTGGCCAGGTAGCTCGAAAGCGCAACCTGCTCAAGTTGGGCCCGCGAGCTCAGCGCCACGTGACCAGCGACGATAGGACGCAGCCGCGCATGCGCCCAGAGTCGGCGGGCGAGTCCGGCGCCCCGGGTATCCCGGTTTGCCATGCGCACATCGACGGCTGATCCGTCGATGAGCACGCCGGTGAGGTCGGAGCGACGGCGACGGTCGATTGGGCGTAGGTCGTGGATGAACAGCTGATGCTCTCCGAGCCTTCGCACGAGCTCATTCGTGCTCGGTTGAACTGACTCCGCACCGAGCAGCCATCGGAGTCCCCATCCGAAGAACAAGCCGGCGAAAAACGCCACAACGAGAGCGAAGGGCGTTACCTCGTCGTCGGCGAGGCCAGCCAACAAGAGGCTGGCGCCAGCGAGCACGCACCATCTGGCCCATCGAGAGCGACGCACGAGGTCGATCGCGACCAGATATGCGATGAACGCGGTGTCGATGACGAAGCTCGTCGAGTTCTTTCCATGCAGCACCGCGTCCGTGACCGATCCGCGCTCGATGTGCCAGACGATCGAGACCGCCACCGAACAACCCGCTGCCACCGCCGCAGCGACGCACGCGTTCAGTACTCCCCGCGCCGCTCGGCGAATGAAAACGCTGGAGGAGACGACCACGAACGCGAGACAGCCGAGAGAGACTATCGAGGCCGCGCTGACCGACAGCCATCTTGGGATGTGCCCGAGCCACCCCGAGACATCGCTCGCGAGCTCAGTGCTGCCGATCGGGAGCGCCCGCACGAGCGTCAGCACCAGACCCACTACCCCAAGGGCAAAGATGGCGAGTAGCAGGTCGGCCGGACGACGGACTCGCTCGAAGCCCCTCGGTGATAGCGAGATCGACCGAGTCGCCGAGCCGCGTTGCTGCTCGCGTTCTGGAACTGCCGCCTTCTTTACGCCGTGCACGCGGCCAGCAACACCATCGAAACCAAGCCGGGCGTCGACCTCGTCATCGCCGAACCCCAGCGAAGTCGCGACGGCGTGGCTCCTCGACTACCAGCGCATTCGCCATCGTTCCTAACCTGTACCCCTTGAGGAGGCGTGACAACCAATCGTCGCGCACGGGACGGGTTGGAGCGGTACAACCCCGCCCGATCGCTCGTATGGTGAGGCGCCCTGTTTCAGTCTGGCAGCGGTGTGTCCCCGTGCTCTAGTGCCTCGTTTAGCAGCTCAACTCCTGGATGCCACGTATCGGATGCGTCGTCTGGGCCGCGCTCGATTCTCTCGATCACAGCGACGAGCGCTCTGCCAAGCAGATGCTGCGGTGGATTCGGGTACGTGCTCGCATGAGCGACTCCGTGTTCGACGTCGTTACGAAGCGGCAGCCGTTCCTCGGCACCGAGCGCGGACAACACAGGGCATAGCACTTTGTCTTCGTGCTCGACATGGGCGCGGATCAGCGCGACCAGATCATTAAGCATCGTCTCGAACCCCTCGGGATCCTCCGTGTGCACGTTGGACGGCGTGCGGTGCAGCGTCCGTTTACGAATCGCGGCGAGTGCCTCGCGGACGTCCGTGCGATCCTCACCACCTTGAGCAAGATCCTCGTCGTCTCCAACTAAACGCTCAAGCGCCGGATAGACGACCCTGGCCATTACGTCTTCGTATCGCGAGCATGTCCCGACCAGCTCACTTGCGAGGTCAGCCCGCACGACCGGATCGTCGCTTCGATCTAGCAGGTCGAGGATTGTAAACAGTTGTCGCCGGTCCTCGGCGAGCGGTTCGAGCACGTAGGGAAGCTGTTCCATCAAAGTAACCTACCCGGCCACCACGCCCGCGATACGCGATCTAGACAGCCTTCGCCGCTGACGGACCAGACGGCGCCGGGGCGTTCAGATCCCTCGATAGAGGCTTCCCCGTTCGTTCATCACCAGCCGCGGGTGAGCGCGCCTGAGTAGCGCGACGGCGTCGAAGGACCGAGAAAGAGGGTGAAAACTCTGCTCCTCGGCTCATCCTCGCTTGCCGGTCGCCTGATATCTGGTAGGTCTGGATCCTCTGGAAGTTGCGGCTCAGGTGGCTCCGGAATTGTCATGGGCTAGACCTACCCAAATGAGCGCGGTCGTACCGCAAGATTCGATGACAACATCGACATTTGCGTTAACGAGCTACGAGCTCGACGTAGTCTCCGTCACGCGATCGACGATTCCTCGGTCCGCACACGCGTCCATCCCGGGGCCGACCGCTGCCTCGCGTCGAGAACCGCCGACCCTACAAAATCACAACAATCCCGCCGTTAGCGCCATGAGCACCAAAACGGTGACGATGTCCAACAGCACCAGGAGCACTCCTTGCGATTGCGATCCAAGCCCGACCGGTCTGGAGTTGCGCTTGTCGAGTCCACTCCTCTCCGGCGAAGGCGATGGGCAGCACTTGGCGCGCTCGTAGTAGCGATCGGGAGTATTGGCGCGGTTTTCGGCGCAGCCGCGGCGGCAAACAGCGCCTCATCCGCCTCACGCAGGAACGTTGCCACCTCCGCTTCGGAGATCGCAACCAATCTCCAGCTCGCTCTCCAGCACGAGCACGACCTCGTTATCAGTGCGGCAGCATTCCTCCTCGGCAGCCAAGACACGACCGAGGCGACTTTTCTGCAATGGGCCAACAGCGTGCAGGCTCTCGATCGCTATCCCGAGCTGCAAGGTTTCGGCGACACCACAATCGTGTCCGCCTCCGGGCTCGCACGGTTCGCGGCTCAATCAAACGCCGCTCCCGCGACCGGCTCCGCGCCGAGTCTCCCGTTCACGGTCGTCCCCGCTGGCGCCCGAGCGTTTTACTGCTTCGCAACGGTCGGCCTGGATCGCAGCGCGAACGCCGGCGTGCCGGCCGGATTCGACCTCTGCTCGGGCACACAGGGCCAGTCGATGCTCGCAACCCGTGACAGCGGCGCCACCGATCTCGAGCCGCTCACCGTGAACGGCGAGACACTGCTCTCGCTCACGACGCCGATCTACCGAGGTGGGGTGGTGCCTGCGACCGTCGAACTGCGACGTTCGGAGTTCGTCGCCTGGGTCGGCATGAGCATCTTGCCGAATGTGATCTTGAACCTCGCTCTTGGTGGCCACGCCGACACCGCGGTCGCGCTTCGCTTCGGAACAGGAGCGAGCGCGGTCTCCTTCGAGAGCGGTAGGGCGCCGGTGAACGCTCAGCCGATGACGATCAATCTCCACGACGGGTGGAGGGTACGGACCTTGGCTCCGAGCATCAGCGGCTCGCTCTTTGGCGACGATGACGCCCTGGCCCTCCTGCTCGTCGGCGCGTTGCTAAGCGCGCTGCTCGGCGCACTGATCTACGTGCTTGGAACCGGGCGTGGCCGAGCGATAGAAGTCGTGAACGAACGCACCGATCAACTCCAGCATCAGGCTCTTCACGACTCACTCACGGGCCTCCCGAACAGAGCGCTTCTTCTCGATCGGATGACCCAGCTACTCGCCCGTGCTCGACGAGGACAGTCAACCTGCGCCGTGATGTTCCTCGACCTCGACGACTTCAAGGACATCAACGACACACTTGGGCACGAGGCCGGCGATGAGCTCCTCGTCGCCGTGAGCGCGCGACTCTCGGAAACTCTTCGCTCCGGTGACACCGTCGGACGCCTTGGTGGCGATGAGTTCATTCTCCTCGTCGAAGGCGCCGAGCTCGACGAGGGGCTGGAGGCCGCCGCAAACCGGATGCTCGGTGCGCTCGACGAGCCCTTCGATCTCGAGTGCAGCGACACACCGCTCTCGGTCTCGGCAAGCATCGGTGCCACGACGGGATCACGCCTAACGCCGAGCGAGATGTTGCGCGATGCCGATATCGCGCTTTACCGAGCCAAAGCCGCTGGAAAGGGACGAGTCGTCGTATTCACGTCATCGATGCAGGCATCTGTCGAAGACCGACGCCACCTAAACGTCGACCTCCACGGGGCACTCGCTGCTCACGAGTTCTTCCTCCTCTATCAACCGGCGATCGACCTCAAGACCGGCCAGATCAACGGCGCGGAAGCGCTGCTTCGCTGGCAGCATCCAGAACGCGGGGTAGTTCAGCCGATCGAGTTCATTCCCGCACTTGAGGCAAGCGGTCTCATTGTCCCGGTCGGCGCATGGGTACTCATGGAGGCTTGCGAGCAAGCAGCTCTCTGGCAGGCCCAGGGCCATCGGATGCACGTCTCCGTGAACGTCTCGGGTAAGCAGCTAACGAGCGATCGGATCGTCGATGACGTCTCGCGTGCGCTGACCAGGAGCGGACTGGATCCGACCCGGCTGACCCTTGAGATGACCGAAACCTCACTGATGTTCGAGGTCGAGGAGGTCATCCCTCGGCTGGCGATGCTAAAGGCACTCGGCGTGAAGATCGCAATCGACGACTTCGGCACGGGCTATTCGTCTCTTGCGTATCTACGACAGTTCCCGATCGACATATTGAAGATCGGTCGCTCCTTTGTGGCAGACATGACCGACTCCGAGGAGGCCGCGGCGCTCGTCCACACGCTCGTCCAGCTCGGGAAGGTTCTCGACCTAGCGACAGTGGCGGAGGGCATCGAAACCGATGCACAGCTCAGGCAACTACGAGCAGAGCAGATCGACACGGGTCAGGGCTTTTTGATCTCACGACCAATCGATGCGGCCACAGTCACTCAGCTCGTATCCGCCGCGCCTGTCACAGAACCTGCGTTGAACTCCTCACCTACGTCGATCGCACACGAGTCGTCGGCTCGCGCCAGCTAGCGGCGCCCGCGCGAGTTCATGCCGTCATTCGAACTCCCTCCTTCCGGGAGCGGCTCGGCGCTCAAGCGGTTGGTCTACGAAGCACTCTATTTAGAGTATTCTAAGTCAATGCCACGAATGCCTCGCTCGAATCCGCTCGCGCTAGCGGTGTTGGTATCGCTTTACGAGCGACCGATGCATCCCTACGAAATAGCCCACACCCTGCGATCTCGTGCAAAACATGAGAGCGTTCGGCTCAACTACGGCTCGCTGTATGGCGTCGTTGAGTCCCTCGAACGGCGGGGGCTGATCAAAGCCCAGGCAACGACGAGGACAGGTCGCCACCCGGAACGGACGACGTATGCGATCACCGACGCCGGCGCGGCCGAGGCGATGCAGTGGCTCGCCGAGCTCAT
>Ga0208357_1002004_pt1 | contig 14060 bp, 13 predicted proteins | sample NGESurdeep092012_6_FD_184487 | JGI IMG/M metagenome (GOLD analysis project Ga0208357, IMG submission 184487) | Arctic peat soil microbial communities from Barrow, Alaska - NGEE Surface sample F52-2 deep-092012 (SPAdes) | ecosystem: Environmental > Terrestrial > Soil > Wetlands > Peat ... | reverse complement strand
GAGGTACTCGATCGGCGTGATGCCGTTGTCCTCCGCCGCGAAGACCTCGGGGTGGTCGGCTTCGAATGTCCACTCTTCCTTGTGGTTCTGCTCCTCCCCGAGGCCGAAGAAGCTCTGGACCTTGATCGTGCTGTGGACGCCGCTCTGCCACTTGGCGGACGCGCGCCAGGTGAACTGAGCGGCCTCAGGCGCACCCTTGAGCACTTCGCGCGCATCGAGCAGTGCCTGTACGTTGACTCCGTTGGTGACTGTAGTCACGTCGCGATACCCCCTCTACCCTGATTCCCATTTATCTCTATGGAGATGGTTGACAATACACCGGCCAGGCCCAGCTACCATAGCCCCCATGGCGGAGCCAGCCTCAACGCTCGCGGCCGGATCGGTCGGCACGGTCGAAACGCAGTACCTCGACCTGCCGGAGCCGGTGCGGCTCGACTGCGGGCGGGAGCTGCACCCGGTTCGCGTGGCGTACGAGACCTACGGTGCTCTCTCGCCCCGGCGCGACAACGTCATCCTGGTGTGCCATGCGCTCAGCGGTGACGCTCATGCGGCGGGCTTCGCGAAGACGCCGCCCGAGGAGAGCACGCGGGACGGGTTCGCGGCCGAGGATCGCGACGGCGTTGCCCGCAGGGGGCTGGGCTGGTGGGACGGGATGATCGGCCCCGGCAAGGCGTTCGACACTGACCGCTTCTTCGTCGTCTCCACGAACCTGCTCGGCGGCTGCCGCGGGACGACAGGGCCGTCCTCGATCGACCCGGCCACGGGCAAGCCGTACGGGCTGGACTTCCCCGTGATCACGGTCGCGGACATGGTGCGGACCGAGCGTGCGTTCCTGGACGTACTCGGCATCGAGCGGCTGGCGGCGGTAGCCGGCGGCTCGCTCGGCGGGATGCAGGCGTTCGAGTGGGCGGTCCTGTTTCCTGATCAGGTCGATGCCATCGTGGCGATCGCCAGCACGCACGCCCTCCACCCGCAGGGCGTGGCCTGGAACGCGATCGCGCGTGCCGCGATCATGCGCGACCCGGCCTGGCACGGCGGCCACTACTACGGCACGGGCCGTACGCCGGATGCCGGCTTGGGCGTGGCGCGGATGGTCGGCCACGTCACCTACCTGTCCGCGCCGGCGCTGAACGACAAGTTCGGCCGGCGGCTGCAGTTCGCCGACGATATCCGCTACACGATCACCGAACCGGAGTTCGAGGTCGAGAGCTACCTGCGCCACCAGGCCGACTCGTTCGTCAGGCGCTTCGACGCCAACACTTACCTCTACACCTCTCGCGCGCTCACGTATTTCGATCTCGCTCGGCAGCACGGCAGCGAATCGCTTCCGCAGGCGCTGGAAGACGTTTCGGCACGGACGCTGCTAATCGCGTTCAGTTCCGACTGGCTGTACCCGCCGTCCGCGTCGAGCGAGATCGAGCAGGCGCTTCGCGCTCTCGGCAAGCCGGTCGAGTTCCATATCATCGAGGCACCGTACGGCCACGACTGCTTCCTGCTGGAGGAAGCCCGGCAGACGCCCATTATCCACCGCTTCCTGGCCGAAGCCAGGGGCGGCGAGTGACGTCAAGGAAGAGGCCTTCATGACCGACAAGCTCTCCCGTGCCGAGGAAGCCCGCGCGTTCGGATTCGAGACACGGCAGCTGCACGCCGGGCAACGACCCGATCCGAACACGGGCGCACGTGCGGTGCCGATCTTCCAGACGGCCAGCTACGTGTTCGAGGACCCGGAGTCAGCGGCGGCGTACTTCAACCTGCAGGAGTACGGGAACACGTACTCGCGAATCATGAACCCCACCGTCGCGGTGTTCGAGGAGCGAGTGGCGAACCTCGAGGGCGGCGCTGGCGCGGTGGCGTTCGCCAGCGGGATCGCCGCGCAGGCGGCCGCGCTGTTCACGCTACTGGAGCCGGGCGACCATGTCGTCTCGTCCTCGGCGCTCTATGGCGGGACAGTGAACCAGTTCAAGCACCTGCTGCGCAAGATGAGCGTGGAGCTGACCTGGGTCGATCCTGACGATCTGGACGCGTGGCGGCAGGCGGTCCGCGACAATACGAAGGCGTTCTTCGGCGAGACGATCGGCAACCCTGCCGGGAACGTGCTGGACATCGAGGCTGTCGCGTCCGTCGCGCACGAGCATGAGCTTCCGCTGGTCGTGGACAACACGTTCGCGACGCCGTACCTGTGCCGCCCGATCGAATGGGGCGCCGACATCGTGATCCACTCGGCGACCAAGTTCATCGGCGGCCACGGCACGAGCATCGGCGGCGTCGTCGTCGAGGCTGGCACGTTCAACTGGTCTAACGGGCGGTTCCCCGTGGTGGCGGATCCGTCGCCGGCCTACCACGGCCTGCAGTTCCACGAGACGTTCGGGACCTACGGCTACCTGATGAAGCTCCGGGCCGAGACCCTGCGCGATCTGGGCGGTACGCTCGCTCCGCTCAACGCCTTCCTGTTCCTGCAGGGGCTCGAGACGCTGTCGCTGCGGATGGAACGCCACGTCGGCAACGCGCGGGCAGTCGCGGCGTTCCTCGAGTTGCATGAGCTGGCGTCGAATGTGAGCTACCCCGGCCTGCCAGCGAGCAAGTACCGGCCGCTCGTGGAGAAGTACCTGCCGCGCGGTGCCGGCGCGGTGTTCTCGTTCGACTGCGCCGGCGGCCGGGCCGGCGGGCAGGACCTCATCCGCGGCGTGACGCTCTGGTCCCATCTGGCGAATGTCGGCGACGCGAAGAGCCTGATCATCCACCCCGCCAGCACGACGCACCGCCAGCTGAGCGACGACGAACTGCTGGCGGCCGGCGTCCGGCCGGGGACGGTGCGACTATCGGTCGGCACCGAGTCTGTCGACGATCTGATCTGGGATCTGGAGCAGGGTTTCTCGCTCGTTGCCGCAAGAGCGGCAAAGAAGGTAGCGACGGCATGATCGATCTCGGGCAGTACCAGGACTCGCTGACAATCCAGCGCGTGATCCATACCGCGAAGACGATCGCGATTGTGGGCCTGTCGAACAACGAGCTGCGGGCCAGCTACTTCGTTGGCTACTACCTCAAGCGGCACGGCTACCACGTGATCCCCGTGAATCCCCGCGAGACGGAGATTCTCGGGGAGACGAGCTATCCGAGCCTGCTGGACGTTGCCGAGCCCGTGGACATCGTCAACGTCTTCCGCGCGCCCGACGCGCTCCCGGGGATCGCGCGGGAGGCCGTGGCGATGCACGCAGGCGCCCTCTGGTGCCAGTTCGGCGTGATCAACGCCGACGGCGCCCGGATCGCCGAGGACGGTGACGTGACGGTGATCATGGACCGCTGTCTCAAGGTTGAGCACGCGCGCTACGTGGGCCGGATGCACTGGCTCGGGTTCAACACGCAGCGCATCACCTCCGTCCGCGCCGGGCTCCAGTAACTGACGAGAGACGGTGAGAAGGCTCGAGCGGAAACGCCTGCGCTCCTCTCCGACCGTAGGTCTCACACGGAGCAACGGTTCGGCCTTTCGGTCGCTGCTTCGGGTTGCTTCCACGCTGCTCAGTGACCGGACGCACGTCAACTGCAGGCGATGGCTAGCGTTCTAAGCCGGCCGCGGTGCTGCGGCGGCAGAGCTCTAGGCCGAGGCTGGAGTAGGCCAACCGGGCGATGCCAGCCCGGCCCGCTCCGCTGACCCGGTGGCGGAGTCGGGGCCGCCGCCCGCATACAGCGAACGTCCCAGGACCCGCACGATCGATCAGCCACGAGACCAATTGTCTTGACGCAAGAATTTATCTTGACAATTCAGATTGAATTTATAGATAATTATGGCTGGAACCGCCGACGAGAGAGGACCTCATGTCCGTCGTCTCGCTCATCGCAGACACCCGCAAAGCGGTCGCCGATGATCCCGCCAACGCTCAGGCGCTCTTCAGCGCCCAGGGCACGCTCGTCGGGGTCACCGAGGTGGACATCCGTACCGGCGAGCACACCTTCAAGGTGGACGAGCCGCCGACGCTGGGTGGTGAAGACGTCGCCGCGAACCCTGTGCAGTACGCGCTCGCGTCGCTCGGGTCCTGCCAGGCCATCACCTACCGGTTCTGGGCTGCGCGGCTCGGCATCTCATTCGACAAGCTCACCGTGCGGCTGGAAGGCGACCTGGACATCCGCGGGTTCTTCGGCTTCGACGACACCGTGCGGCCGGGCTTCACCGCGGTCCGCGTCGAGGTGACTGTGACAGGCCCGGAGAGCTCGGAGCGCTATGCCGAGCTGGCAGCCGTCGTGGACAAGCACTGTCCGGTTCTTGACCTGTTCAAGAACCCCGTGCCAGTGACCCGCGTCATCGCCGCCGCGACCGTTACAGCCGCCTCGGCCTCGGCCTAGCTCGAGAGAGGCATGACGCGCGGCGCCGCGGCCGTCGTCTCCGGAGTCAGGAAACAAGTCACTTCGCCGAGTCCCCCGACGTTGGCTCAACGAAGCCTGCGGAGACATCACGCCCGCCGAGTTCGACGCCGCCTACTACAGTCACAACAGTGACCTCGCCAGGGTCAGCCTGTCAGCACAATGAGTTTCCGTGTCAACCAGCGTAAGAGGAACGTTGTCAAGCGGTTGGTTCCCAGGTTCTCTTGATTGTTTCTGGGCTGGTTGGCGTCGTGCTGATTACATCGGTGCAGCTCAGCAGCTTGTGGTTGGTGTCGGGGCAGGCTTGCGCCGACGTTGGTGGTGATCGGGTTCGTTCCGGTGGGCCTGCGCGGGCCGATGCGGCCCCGGCTCCTCGCTCTACGTAGTGGCAAGCGGGCTTGGTGTCCCTGCAGCGTGCAACCGAGCTTGGAGGAGTCGGGTCGCCCGCGTACTCCGCGACGCCATGGCCATAGTCAGCGGCACATGGTCGACTATCGGCGTGAACGCTCTCCTCACTGGTCTCATCGGTGTCGCCGCGACCCTGCTGGGGTCCTTCACCACCTATCTCTTCCAGAGCCGTACCGCGGAGCGCGCCCAATCCTTCGAGCGCGGCGAGCGGCTCCGGTACGAGCAGGCCAGTGCCTGCAGCGCTTTCGCCAGCGCTATGACTGAGCTCAAGCGAGGGCTCATTACCCTGTGGTTCCATCACCAGCGAGATGCAGCCGGAGGCGACTACCTCGCGACCCGCATCGAGTGTGACCGCCTGGGCGCCGCCGCGGAAGCTGCCCGGTTCCGGGTACAGCTCATCTCGGGCGACCTCGAGGTGGGGATGCTGGCCGATGTGGCATTCACCGCGGCCGGCGCCCTCAGCAGTTCTCCTGACCGCAGTGAGCTGCGCGAACGCGAGAACCGCTTCGAAGCCGCCGTCACGATGTTCATTCATGCTGCCGCTGACCGGCTTCGCATGACCACTCCGCCATCGGCACCAGGCAGACCTGGCCAGGACCCAGCAACGTCCGCTGCGTAGCTCAATGCGGCTCGGAAGTGGCGTACTAGTCATTCACCGTGTTCGTCATCTCGAAGGAAGTGCGGGCACATCGCCGCCGTTCTGTGCGTCCTTTCGCCCCTACCCGCGCTTCCGCTGTCGGGACGCGAGCTCTGCGGTGACGTGCGCCTTCACCTGCTCCAGCAGAACCTCTCGTTGCTTCGGCGTTGATGCGGTGACCGGCTCGCAGTCCCCGCCGAACCGGACGTCGGCGTAGGTCCGGTCGGCCCGTTGTGGAAGTGCAGGAACGGCTTCGATATGAAGTGGAAGTTCGGTGGGTGCTTTCCCTTGTCGCGCTGGCCGTCGATTTGACGAAGTGACGCGGCAAGCTCGTCGAAAGTCATGCCTTGACTCACAGGCGCAGCGTTGCCGATTGACGCATCTCGTCGTCGGTACCTCTACCGACGCCAGCAGCGTGCTAAGCCGTCCGGGACCGATAGGCGCATGCTCGAGTCCCGGCCGCAAGCCCGGATGAGAGCCATACGCACTGCTGGCCCTCAGCTGAGGCGCATCTTCGACTCGAGTCGTGCCCCCGGCTTCCGATGTCGCCGACCGGTCGCCCGGGATCTTCGAGGACCATGACCTCGGCGGTCCGGAAGACGACGCGCTTCAGGAGATGGCCCGCTCGATGCGGCAGAACGGCACTCGTAGCCGTCGGGCTCGTGCAGCCTCACAGCCGGGATCTCAGCACGTCGACCTCGCAGCCTGGCGAGGACGGGTCGAAGCCGTGCTCGACCAGCCAGCGGACGGCCCGCAGGCTTCGCAACGACCACCACGCGCGGATCACGTCGAGGTCGACGTCGGTGCCGTAGCCGGCGACGACGTCGCCAAGGTGCTCCTCGTGTCCGAGCGTCAGGCTGGCGAGGTCGTACAGGGCATCGCCCTGGCCCGCCTCGGACCAGTCGATCACGCCGGTGATCTCGTCACCGTCGACGAACACGTGGGCGACCTGCAGGTCGCCGTGCGTGAACACCGGTGTCCACGGCCGGAGCGCAGCCTCGGCAGCCCGGCGGTTGCGCGTGACCAGTTCGGCGGGAAGGACGCTGTTCGTGACGAGCCACTCGCATTCGCCGTCGAGGTGCGATGCGATCTCGTCGAGGCTCCGGCCGGGCCATGGCGGCAGCGGCGCGTCGTGCAGCATCCGTGCGGCGGCACCCGCCGCGGCCCACGCCGCCGGCGACGCGGTCGACGGCTCGCCGAGGCGGCCGAGTGCCGTCCCCGGGAGGCCGGCGAGCGCGAGCACGGGCGGCTTCCACCACAGGACCTCGGGAGTCGGGATCGGCGCCATGGCCATCGCCTCGACCTCGACGTCGGTGCGCGTCTGATCAGCGTCGATCTTCAGGAACACGTCGCCGACGCGCAGGGTCGCGCACTCGTGATGGGCGACGACGACCTCGACCTCCTCCACGTCGGCCACTATCGCGCGATGACCACCGACGGCGCCACGGGTTTATCGCGTGCGACTGCGCGGCTGACCGCGTCCCGCTGCCCGGCGGCGTCGTGCACGACACCGGCCGCTGACGGGCCGGGCACTGCCTCGGACCGCCGGGCCTCGGCACGTGGATCGTGACCTCCAAGCGGCATGCCGTCGCGGCCGGTGACCTCGACGCGACCGAGACTGCCGGTCCGATGACGTCGAGCGAGCGCTGTCGCGCATGACCCGGCCGTGCTCAAGTCGTCCGGTTGCAAGTCGAACGCACTTGGCCGATGCCTCGGCGCGCCCGAATCGGCAACTTGTTTAGATCCTTGCTGGGAGCCTGAGGGTCCCTGGGATCCTCAGGTGCTGGATCTGGCCGGGTTCGCTCGCGAATCGGCTGCCGTCGCTTTCGGGTGCTCTGGCTCACGAACGGCCGGCGGCCCGGCCGGGTCCTCCCGGTGAGGATGTGGCTCAAGAGAGGTTTGCCCTGCCAGAAGTTGCATTGCCCTCCTCGCCTCCGGCATGTTCCCGGGACTCGAGGAGGGTGACGTGAGTGATGGCGTGCTGATCGCGGTGGACCCGCATAAGGCCCACAACACACTGGTCGTGCTCGATCCGGCCAGCCGCGCGGTGCTGGACGAGGCGGAGTTCGCCAACAGCGGCCCTGGCTACCAGGAACTGGTGCGCTTTGTCCGCCAGTGGCGGTCCCGGCGGTGGGCCGTCGAGGGCTGCCACGGAGCAGGCCGGTCCCTGGCTCAGCAACTGGTAGCCGGCGGTGAGCCAGTCGTCGATGTGCCGGCGAAGCTGGCCGCGCGGGTCCGGGTGTTCTCCCGCGGCCATGGCCGCAAGACCGACCGCGACGACGCCGTGTCCATCGGCCTGGCTGCCCTGGAGGCAGCCGGAGTGCAGGCGGTAACCGCCGATGACGCGCTGGTCGCCCTGCGCCTGCTGTGCGACCGGCGTGACGAGCTGGTCGCGGCCCGGACGCAGGCAGTGTGCCGGCTGCACCGGCTCCTGGCCGAGCTCACCCCCGGCGGCCTGCGCCGCGAGCTCACCACCGGCAAGGCGGCCGCGGTCCTGGCCGGAGTCCGGCCCCGCGACGTCGCCGGGAAGATCCGCCGCCAGCTGGCCGTCCAGCACCTGAGCGGCATCCGGGCGCTGGACCGCAAGATCGCTGCCGTCCGCGCCCAGATCACCGTGATGGTCGAGGACAGCGGCACCGGCCTGGGAAGGCTGTTCGGGATCGGCCCGGTCATCGCCGGGCGGATCCTCGCCGAGGTCGGCGACATCCGCCGTTTCCCGTCCAAGGATCACTTCGCCACCTACAACGGCACTGCCCCGCTCGATGTCTCCTCCGGCGAGCAGGTCCGCCCCGGCTATCACGGTCAGGCAACCGGCGCATCAACCACGCCATCCACATGATGGCCGTCACCCAGATCCGCAACCGGGGAAGCGCCGGACGGACGTATTACGAGCGCAAGCGGCTCGAGGGCAAAACCGGGAAGGAAGCCCTGCGCTGCCTGAAGCGGCGGCTGTCGGACGTCATCTACCGCCAGCTGATCGCCGACCAGGCAGGCACAATCGAAACGTGCGGATCACCTACGACCGGGAAGCCAACGCGGCCTACCTCCACCTCACCGACCAGCCCCTCCCGGCCGGCCACGCCACCACCCTCGCCGGCTCACCGCCCGGCCTCAGCGCCTTCATCGCGCTCGACTGGCACGGCGACCACCTTGTCGGCATCGAGATCCTCGACGCCAGCGCCGTCCTCCCCGCCGACCTGCTCGCCCAGGCCGAGATCATTGCCTAGCACAGGCCTCTCTTGACAGAGAGGAGCCATATGCGCGCAGCGGCCGGACGAAAGGCCAGTTAATTGATCACCTTGCGTGACTGAAGCACGCGGAGGGCTGCGGCCTCGTCGCCCGCACCGACCGCCCTGCCATCACGGGCACGACCGGGTGCCCTGCACCGGCAGCGACATCACCCGCGATGGCCGGGTCCCCGGCCTGCCGATCCGCGGAGATCATGAGCCTCCACGCCCGCCGTCGGCAGGACGCATTGCGGGCACTGGCGAACCCGCACGCTGCCGCAGGCTGGCGGCCTCTTTGACCCTGCGCGCCGAGGCCCGGCGCGCGCGAGGTCAGCCAGGAACATGTCCAGGTCACCGAAGGGTCAGCGCGAGGTAAGCGCCCGAGCCGCATCACGCTGATGTCCGGAGGCCACATGGCAAGCGTGCCCGGCTGACGCCCAGCACCAGGCCCTCACAGCGCCCCGGTGACGGCACCACACGACATCCGCCCATCAACGGCGCCCGCGGGGCCAGCGGCACCCTAAGCCCGGCCTCGCTCGCCGGGCAGCCCGCGACCGGGCCGCGAAACTGCCAGCCGCGCACCGTCCCGGCAGGCCGGCCCCAGAGCCATAAGAAGGGCCGGCCTGCGGTGCGCGGGACCGCCTAACCGCTGCTCCTGGCCGGGCCGACACCCAGAACCGGCGGTGCCGTGAACCGCTCCCTCAGCCCCCGATCCGTCCGCCATATGTCCGCAACCACTGCGACACGGCACCCCGCGGCGGCACATGATGCAACAAGGCGGTATAACGAGCAAACGGCCCGCAGGCCGCGATCATCGCAGGCCAGGGGCCGTTTTCGCTGGTGGTGGCAGGTGTTGGGTTCGAACCAACGTAGGCTGAGCCGACGGTTTTACAGGGAGCACCCGCGACGGGTACGCAAGGTGCCATGACCTGCGCCAACATGCTTCCTGCGCGCGTTTGGCCGCGGGCTCAGCCACCGCTCAGCCACGAACATCCGCCACGAGCCAGTCCCGCCCGGACAGCACCGGACACGCCTCGCGCAAGACCGTGCCAGCACGTCGAACTGGTGCAGCCGGTTGGCAGAGGATCTGGCTGCCGGCTCGTCCACCGCCAGATGCGGAAGCCAGCCGTGACAAGGTCCAGGAGAAGTAGCTATACTTCTGGCTATGTCTATAGCCGAGCAGATGCCCCTGGCCGACGTCAAGAACCGGCTCTCCGAGGTCGTCGACCGCCTGGAGCGCGAGCACGGCCGCGTCGTGATCACCAAGCACGGCCACCCGGCCGCCGTCGTGATCAGCATCGACGACCTGGAGTCCCTGGAAGAGACCCTCGACGTCATGGACAGCGCAGCCCTTCTCGCTGACATCCGCGAGGCGCTCGACGAGCTCGGCACCGGCAGCGCGCCGGAGCTGACCAAGGACGACGCGCTGCGCCTGATCGCTGACCGGTGAGCACGGACGACTACACCATCGCCTGGACCGCTCCCGGCCGCCGGGCACTTACCCGGCTGCCCGAGAAGATCGCCACTGCAGCAGTGGAGTTCCTTTACGGGTCCCTGACCGCCAGCCCGCACCGTGTCGGCAAGCCACTCAAGCTCGGCCTTCAGGGACTCCACAGCGCACGCCGCGGCGACTACCGCGTCATCTACCGCATCAGCGACCACGACCACCGGGTCGACGTCATCGCCATCGAGCACCGCTCCGACATCTACCGGCCGCGCCAGTACTAAGTGGTCCGCGCCGGAAGTCCTTCGGGGGTTGACGGTTCGGGTACTCGCGGTGCTGGTGATCAGGGGCCGATGTTGGTCAGGTGGAGGTCGCAGACCAAGTCGAAGACCTCTTCTATGGCGCCGCTGAACCAGATCTGGTCCTCGTAGCTGTCCTTGCTTGCCACGTAGATGGGCTGATCCCCACCGGTGGGCGGATCCGCCGTAGCGCAACCGCATGAGCGGTAGCCGGTCACCATCGGTCAGCTCGGCGGCAACATAGGCGAACTGACCGTGGTACCGGACATGGACGGCAGCCAGCTGCGGCCAGTGCTCCCTGGCGTGCGCGCGGAGCCGTTGAGCCAGGGAAATCCTGGTCGACTCGGGGGTGGCGGCATGGCCCTTATTCTGCCGGGGACACCGGCGTGTCAGCCTGCACCGCCGGCCCGGGACGGGCATTCTCCGCAGATGGTCGTGCCCGGCCTAATCCGGCCCTGGCCGGAAGGTGCGACGATGCCCTGCGGACTGGCGGCGCGCTGGCCGACCTGATGGCGGCGCTTGAGCTCACCACCCCGGGTCGGCGAAACAAGGCGGTACCGCCATCAGGCTTGCCCCGCGACACGATGAACTTCCAGGGCCGCGCCGCCGAACTCGGCCGCATCTCGGCTGTACTCGGCGCCGAGGGATCGGGCGAGCCCGGGGTCGTCGTGGTCTGCGTCGTCTCCGGGATGGGGGCGTCGGCAAGACGGCGCTGGCGGCGCGGGCTGCGCACAGGCTGCGCGCATCGTTTCCCGATGGGTGCCTGTTCATTGATCTAGCCGGATATGCCGCCACGGCGGCGGTGGCGCCGGCGGACGCACTCGACCGGCTGCTGCGCCGGCTCGGGGTTCCCCCCGAGTCCATACCTGCGCACCCCGACGACCGCGCGGCTGACGTTCGCGCATGAAGCGTTCGGCGAGTCGCTGATCGGTTACGACGAAGCGAGGCTCGGGGCGGCGTCGCCGGGGTAACCGGCGGGTGCAGCGCGATCAGGACCCGCCGGGGCGGGTCCAGTCAGCAACTGCTCGACAACCGGGGTGGCCCAGGCGGTGATCTGGCCCTGGCCCATCGCAGCGACACCTGGGGCCAGCAGGGCATAGCGAGTGGTCGCCAGGCCGATGATGAAGGCCCCGACCAGACCGGCACGCTCGCGCGGATGATCGGGCACAACAGCGCTGATGGCCGGCACAACTTGAGCGGCGAACACTTCCCGCAGGGTCTCGGCCACGCTTTCGCTCGTCATCGACGCGCGCAGCAGCGCCAGAAACGTTTCGTCGTCTTCCCAGACCGCGAAGAAGCGCGCGAGCAGCACCCCGGCCAGGCGGCCGGGCGGTACTGCGGTCAGGTCCGGAAGGTTAAGGTTCAGATCAGCCACCGCGGCGAACAGCTCCTGCTTGCTGCCGAAGTAACGGATCACCAGCGCGGGATCGACGCCGACGTCGGCAGCGATGGCGCGGAGCGTCGTACGGTCGTAGCCATCTGACCCGAATCTCCGCCGGGCCGCGGCCAGAAGGTCGGCCCGTGTCTTGGCGGCATCGCGACCTCGAGTGCGTTCCACTGCACCAGCTTATGTCACCGAGTGTTGACTCGCAGGCCGGACCTGCTCTATCGTGTGAGTCATCGAACGTTGACTTAGCCGCAAGATCGGAGCGAGATGACTGTCACCGCCATTTAGATCGGGCTTCATCCAATGTCGTTGACTATGAGTCCCGGAGTTCGCCAGGTTCCCGGACCTAACGCCGGAAAAGCGCCAGGCCGCCCATGACGGCAACATCGACCAGCTCCGGCAAGCGGGCTTCGACGTCGGCGGATGCCAGGTCGATCTCGGGGGAGATCCGCCGCTGGTTCCCGGATCCCGCCCTAGCGCGCTGAATCCCGATCAACAAGCGCCGTACCCGACACCATCGAAGAGGAGCCATGCCCGAAATAACGGCAGACCATCACGTTGACGTACTCGTCATAGGAGGCGGCCCAGCCGGCCTGACCGCCGCGGGCGACCTGGCCCGGTGCGGGCGTTCGGTCGCCGTGCTGGAACGCTGGCCGTCGATCAACCCGTCGAGCCGCGCCTTTGCGACCATGTCCCGGACCCTGGAGGTGCTCGACGCGCGCGGCCTGGCCGACGGCCTTCTGGGCCCGGGCAGCACCGCCCCGGCGATCAGCCTGTTCGCCGGCGCCAAGCTCGACCTGACCCACCTGCGCTCCCGCTACCCGTTCGCGCTGATCACCCCGCAGACCAATGTGGACCAGGCGCTGGGCCGCTACGCGGTGGAGCAAGGCGCTGATGTGCACCGCGGCGTCGAGGTCATCGGCCTGTCCCAGGACGCCGACGGCGTCACGATCACCGCGCGGCAGAAGGACGATGAGGATCCAAACCACCAGAGCGCTTGGCGGGCCTCCTACGTGATCGGCACGGACGGAGCGCACAGCACCGTCCGGGAAATGCTCGGCCTCGGCTTCCCGGGCAAATCGGTGCTGTCGTCAGTGGTGCTCGCGGACGTCAGGCTCACGTCCGGGCCATCCGGCGACGGGCTGACGCTGGGCAGCACCCCGGACGTGTTCGGCTTCCTGGTCCCGTACGGCCGCGCGGACGGTGACGGCGCCTGGTACCGGAGCATGACCTGGGACCGGGTCCATCAGGTGCCCGACAGCGAACCGGTCAGCGAGGAGGAGATTATCGACGTCCTCAACCGGGCCATGGGCCGCGATGTCGGCGTCACCGGCATCGGCTGGTCTTCGCGCTTTCACTGCGATGAGCGGCAGGTCGCCGAGTACCGCACCGGCCGGGTTTTCCTGGCGGGGGACGCTGCTCACGTCCATTCGCCCATGGGCGGGCAGGGTATGAACACCGGTATCCAGGACGCCGCCAACCTCGCCTGGAAGCTGGACGCCACCCTCGGTGGCGCGCCGGACAGCGTTCTGGACACCTACCACAGTGAGCGGCATCCCATCGGGCAGCGGGTCCTGCTCCAGTCGGGGCTGATGATGCGGGCTGTTACCCTGCACGCACGGCCAGCACGGTGGCTGCGTGATCTGCTTGCGCCTGCGCTGCTGGCGCTCCCGCCGGTCCGCGACGTGGTCGCCGGGAGCTTCGCCGGGACGGAGCTGCGCTACGGCCGCGGCCGCGAAGAGCATCAACTGGTCGGTACCCGCGCCACTGAAGTGCCATTGGCCGAAGGCCGGCTGACCCAGATCCAGCGCCAGGCCGGGTTCGTGCTGATCCACACTCGCGACGAGACGGTACGGAAACCCGGCACCGCGCGGGTCACCTTCGCCCGGCGCACCGACAAAGGGCCAGCCCTGCTGGTCCGCCCGGACGGCTACATCGCCTGGGCCGGCCCGGCCGCCTCAGCCAAGTCCTCATGGCACGCCGCCCTCACCTGCTGGACCGGTGATCAAGCGGCACGCGTAAGGGCATCGGCAGACTAGGGCGTGCTAGTTAGACCTTCCTTGACGAAGAGCCGAGCTTGTGATCTTAACCAAGCGGGCGAGCATCAGAGCGCATGACGCGCTGGCTCCCCGGTTGGCTTCTGGTCGTTCAGGGATTCGATCAGGTTGCGCCAGCAACATCTAGAAGATCACTGAAAATCTTGCTGGTTCTGGTTCTGGTTCCGGAGCGCGGCTGCTGGCGGGCAGTGTTGCAGGCATGCAAGGTGAGTGGTCTGGGGATCTGGCCGGCCCGGATGTGCGGG
>Ga0208357_1002003_pt1 | contig 14064 bp, 20 predicted proteins | sample NGESurdeep092012_6_FD_184487 | JGI IMG/M metagenome (GOLD analysis project Ga0208357, IMG submission 184487) | Arctic peat soil microbial communities from Barrow, Alaska - NGEE Surface sample F52-2 deep-092012 (SPAdes) | ecosystem: Environmental > Terrestrial > Soil > Wetlands > Peat ... | reverse complement strand
GGGCCGCAATCGTGTCCGCGCTGCCGTGTCCGCGCTGACGGATGTAGCGGCGCAGTCCCAGACGTAAATGTAGCCACACGGCAGAGTCGACGCTCGAAAACTGAGGTTCTCCGACTTAGGCTGGAGGCAATTCCGTCCGCAGTACGTGGCGGGTGTTGTCAAGGTCGCGAGGGGAAAATCGAATGAACGTGCTCTTTGTGGGGGGCACCGGGTTGATCTCAAGTGCCTGCGTGCTCGAAGCCATGTCTGCCGGCCATGACGTCTGGGTACTCAACCGGGGGGTGTCCCTCCTCGAGAACCACGTGGACGCGAACCATACATTGATTGCCGATGCCACGAACGAGACGCAGGTGCGAGCCGTGCTGGGCGATCGCCACTTCGACGTCGTGATTCAATGGACCGCCTACGTTCCCGTGCAGGTCGAACTCGATCTGCGACTCTTCTCCAACGTCGCCCAGTACATCTTCATCAGTTCCGCCTCGGCGTATCAAAAGCCCCCCGCGCACTGGCTCATCACCGAGGCGACACCCCTTGAGAATCCCTTCTGGCAATACTCGAGAGACAAGATCGCCTGCGAAGAGGTATTGATGACAGCGCACGCGACGACGGGGTTTCCCGTCACCATCATCCGTCCGTCGCTCACCTACGGGGACTCGCAGATTCCCGTAGCGATCGGGAGTTGGACGAAGCCGTACACGATCGTCGATCGGATGCGTCGCGGGGCCAAGATTCTGGTGCCGGGCGACGGCACCAGTCTCTGGACCTTGACGCACAACACCGACTTCGCGCGAGGTCTCGTGCCGCTGTTCGCGGTCGCCGAGGCCATTGGTGAGGCTTTTCACATAACGTCCGATGAGGCACTCACCTGGAATCAGATCTATCGGCTGGTGGGAGACGCCGCCGGCGTAGAGCCTGACCTCGTGCACATTCCCTCCGATGCTCTCATCGCCGCGGATTCGGAACTATTGGGTTCGCTCTGGGGAGACAAGGTGAATACGGCCGTATTCGACAACGCTAAGTTGCGGCGCCTCGTGCCTGACTTTCACGCCAAGGTCCCCTTTGCTCAGCGCATCCGTGAAACGGTGAAGTGGTTCGATCACGACGCCTCGCGGCGGGCCATCGACGACGTGGCCAATCACCTCTGGGATCGACTCGCCACGATCTACACCGACGCCTTGGACATCGCGGCCCTGCGCTCCTAGGAGTTGGTAGTGCCCACCGTCTTCGTTGGTCCCGCCAGGTTGTGAAGTTGTCGTTGGATCTCAACCCACGAGGGGGCGTTGTTGTTCAACAGTGACTGTCGCAGCGGTTCGGCAAATTCGTTGAAGTCCACGTGATCGGTGGCCTTGGTGATGGCGGAAAGGAATCCAACACCGAGAGTAAGAAAGGTGATCACCCGAATCATGCACTTCAATTGAGTACGGTCGTCCTCGTCGAGTCCATCGATCAGTGGGACCACTGCCTCTAGTCGCCGCACCTGGGACCTGACCGCCGCGCGAAGCTTATTGCTCTGGGCCGAGGCCATCGCGACCTCCAACGTGAAGCTCTTTCGCACCAAGTTCTCATCGCTCGCCGCCGAGTAGAGCAGTTGGGCCAACACACCGGGATCCAAGATCTCGGCGAAATTCGAGATGGTCATCCACGGCGCCTCCATCAAACTGCCCATGGCGCCAATGATGAGGTCCTCTTTGGACGGATACAGTTTGTAGATCGCTCCGGGAGAACAATTGGCCCGTCGCGAGATGCGGGAGATGGTGGCGCGAGCGTAGCCACTCGTTCCCACCGCCAAGAATGTGTGATACGCGAGTAACGCCCTCAGATCGTGGTGCGGCACCCCAATGTGGTGATCTCGTATCGCCATCGCGTCAACGGGGGGCGTCGGGTCGGGGGATATTTTGAGTGCTTCGAGAATGGTCGTCTCGAGATACTCAAAATCCGCGGCGTCCAATCCACCCTGGGCCGCGGAGAGGATTCCCACGATAACCAGCGCAAAAAAAGTCAGGGCGCGGGCGTGGCCAGTACTAGAAATGTCGTCCGACGCCAGTTCGAGGTAGTCGTGGATGAACGCTTCGACCTCCTCGTGCAATATGACAAATCGACGTGAGGTCAAGAGGACCTGTACCATCGCTACGTCCTCGGACGACGTGTGCCGAAGACGTTTCACCACCCGGTCGACGTTCTTCTTGGTGGGATTCGCGGCCGCGAGTCGGACCTCTTCGAACAGCCCGATCGCCCGATCGACTAGTACGTGATCCCACAAGTCGACCAGTAGTTCTTCCACGTCCTCGAAACGTGCGTATAACGCGCCGTGAGAAAGTTTCGCCGTCCGACCGACGTCGCGAAAGGAGATTACGTCAATTCCAACTTTGAGAACAAGCTCTACTGCGGCGGCACGTATCGAGTCATCGTTATGAAGCGCCCGAGTACTCCGGTGCCGAGCCATCTCTCAGGTATTCCTTCCAAATCGCTTAGCTTGTAGGTTGACGGTCGTTGCCGCTGACTAGGTCTCTCGTTGCGGTGAGCGTAACATTTCTCCCTGCTCAATACAATTGGTCCTCTTCGTAGAACATGCCAATAATGTCGTCCACGCCAGATTCGCGATTGTCAGTCCGCGTGCTTGCGCTAGAGGCCACAAAATTCCTGATAAACACCATGGAAGTCGGCTCGATGCATTCGGCTCATACGAAACATGACAACACTCGACATTGATCGACGCATAATTGATAAGGCGTCGTCAGTTCCTTGACCTGCGTACCCACTGATCGTTGCTCGTGTCCAGGGTGCGGGACATGCCGTGATGAGCTGTTCAATCGAATGTGGCCGACGGGGACGCCAACTAGCGGAAACGACAGTCCCAAAGAAGTGACGACGCCCACGTGCGACGATGACGTTCCTCCTGTTGCCTATTTATAGATAAGCGAGACGACGACGGTGGGGGAGTCTCGTGTAGCCAAGCGCCACAAATTCAGGGAGACACAGCGCTCAGCTGGACGGAACTCTCACCGTTGCCGCGCTCGCACGTGCCTTAATCGAGTACATATACGTGACAAGGGCATGGTTCGCTTGGGATCAATCGATATAGCCGTACTCGCGCGCAACAAGTCGTCTCGACGGGTTCGTGTCAACACCGCGGGGCGTCGACGCGAGGGACTACTTTTCATCCACTGCTTTTTCCAAAGCCGACTTGTTCATTTTGGATCGGCCCTTGACGTTTTTGCGGCGCGCCTCTTCGTAGAGCTGCCGAAAGGTTCGTCCTGTGGGACCACGATGCGACCGAAGTCCTCCACGGCGCCCCGAAGAGATGTCGTCAACCGAAGTTGGACTCGACGTACGCGACTCACCGCTGCGGGCTCGCTCCTTATTGACCGTTCGAGCGGCGATCTCTTCGGCGACGGCTTCGGAGCGTCCTTGTCGTAGTTCGCTCTCCTTGACGTGCTCGTACTGGCGCTCGCGTTTGTTACTCCATGAATCTTGTGGCATACGCTCTCACCTTTCGTCTCGTGTCGTGGGTGCCGCAATTTTTCCTCTACGGCGCCGTCCTACTCACCGTGACTCGACGCGGAACTCCACGACCGTGCAGTCATCAACATGCGTCCCAATTCCTCGGAGTCGACGTTGCCGTGATGTTGGGAGAGATACACGTACAAGTCGGCCGCTCGTCGAGACTGGGACTCGTCGTGGCAGAGCGGCCTCGCCCCTCCGGCGGATGCCACCCGCTCAAGGACGGTCAAAGCCGCACGGTGTACGGCGTGACGGATAACCAGAGCACGACATTGTGCTTGGCGAGATTCGTCAAGGGGATCCTCATCAATCTCGCGCGCCGCATCTCTGAGTGTGTATCGCATCGTCTCCAATTCACTGACCGCAACTCCGAGGTCAATAAGTATCGATTCTCTTGGTTCAGAATTGATCCATTTCACCAGCGCGTTGACTAGTCCGACGGCCCCACCAAACCAACATGACGCGACGCCCACACCGCCAAACCAAAACCCTGGCCGTTGCAGGTAAAAGTCAGGTGGTCCGACCTCCTGAGAATTCGGAATGATCGGTCCGGCGAATTCCAGGGTTTCGCTCATCGAGTTCGCCATACCGACGGCGGGCCAGGAACCTTCGACTACTGAACTCACCTGCACAGTGGCGTCGACGTCGAACAGCATGTACCCCTCGCTGGTCACCGCCGACACCAGTGCTCGATCAAGGATCCGGCTGCCCGAACAGAATTCCTTAGTGCCGCTCAAACGCCAACCTCCCTCGACACGTTCAGCGAACGAGGTCGCACCGCTGCCTCGCGACGTCCATACGCCGTACGACGCGCCGGCGACGGGACTCAGTCCGGCCTCGGCCAAAATCGCCAGCGCGTCGGCGTGGCCCTCGCACAGTCGTCCCAGCGAGAGGTCACGAGACGCCCAATCTGCGAGTATCGCGAACCGTCGCCAGGTGTCACCTGATCCCGGGAGAGGGAGTTGAGCTGCCTCGATCCGGACGAAATCACGAAACAGACTTGACAACTCCCTCGCACGATCGTCCGATGGCGGTTCGTCAAAATGCGTCGTACTCACTCTCGGCCTCGGTTTCGACGTAGGGAACGCAGTGACTATTTGGAAATTCTTTAGTAATTAACGACGGTCAAGAGATCAAGCATGTCGTCGGCGTGCTCCTCTTCCATCGCCAGAATGTCTTCCAACATTCGTCGAGTTGTGGGATCACCGTCACCCAACCACAGAATGATCTCGGTGTATGCGTCGATGGCGATCCGTTCGGCGATCAGGTCCTCGCGAATCATGGCCTCGAGCTGATCAGACGAGTCATATTCGGAGTGGCTTCGTCCCGTGAGAGTGTCCGGATTGAAATCCGGGTCACCCCCGAGCTGTTGAATTCTTCCGGCGATTAGGTCGGCGTGATCGGATTCCTCTGCCGCATGCTGCATGAATTCGGCAGCGGCGGACTGGGCGTTGAGGCCTTTCGCTGTGAAGTAGTGGCGCTTGTATCGCAGCACGCACACCAGTTCAGTTGCCAGAGCCTGGTTAAGTACGTAAATGACTCGCTCCAGGTCAGCACCATACGCGTCGGTAATTGGTCCTTTCTCGATATTCTCGCGCGCCCTCTCGCGCAACGTCTTGACGTCGGTAAGAAATTCTTCCATCTCCATGCTCCTTATCAATAATTATCTTGAGTAAATGATTGCGGGTGTGGTGTTGTGAAGTGTGTTCACCACAATTACTTGCTCGCGGCCCTAGTTCGTGGCGCCGTCCTCCTCGTCGTCGTCGTCGTCGTCCTCCTCGTCGTGTCGCTCATCACCATTTCCGAAATCCGGAGTGATCGTTTGTGCGTCGATAAAACCAATGAGGACACAATTGCCATCCACGTCGACGTCGCGTACTTCGATCAAAAAGTTCGCAGTACTCTCGCGGTTCGCAGCACCATAACGTGTCTCACACGTAGTGCAGGAATCGACGCAACGACGTGCGGTGTTGCCGCGCAGGGCTAGCCCGTGGGTAAATGAGTCCGATCGAGCGGCTCTCCTACTGATCACATTCGTGCGTCCCATGCTTCTCCTCCGCTCTCTTTCGAAATCGCCGATTGACGACCCGTGAACTGCATTTGACATCAGTTTGTAATGAAGTCGTTCACAGGTCAAGTGGCGATTCGTGTCACTCGCATTCTTCTGCGACGAGATTGACGAACTGAAAATGAGGTGAAGTGAAGGTGCTACCGCGTTTTGGGGCTCGGCATCGGACGAGGAGAGTGCGCACATCATTCGCATCGTTCACTAGGTTTCAGAGTTCTCTAAGGGACGCTCTCTCGCGCAGCAAACGAGTGCGCCGCACATCATTCGTCACGCTCACGAACTCTCCGACGATTCTCACGATTTTCTGGCCGTTGCCTCTCGCGTTGTGTCGATCGATACGAAGACACAAGATAGAAACACGATGTTGGTCGATCTCTCGTTGGCATTCGACTACCTGATCAAAGCCTAGATTTCTGCATCTCGTGAACAGTGGGTGACGAAACGAAATGGCACGAAGAGCACAGGAGTGAATGTCGCGGATCACCCGAGATCGGATCCCGTCGCTATCTCCAGTGAACGACGAACTCGCAGGGAGCGATGCGCCAAATGGCGGTGGTGCGTCCATTGGTTTTCTGTCGTCGATGCGTAGTGCGTCGACGTGAAGGATCAAAAAAACTGCACCGCACTTACGAACGAGTGAGTGGAGCGCAGTCTTCACTCGCGAAATATGCTCGGTGCCGTCGTCAGGAATTGTCGATAGCGAGGTAACTCGTTCTAGGTGCTGATTGGAGAGATGATGATCACGTTAGGCGTAGTGCTTCTGCTGATTGGTTTTCTTCTCGGAGTTCACTTCCTGTGGGTGGTAGGCGTCCTGCTAGTCGTTGTCGGAGTCGTCCTCTGGGTGCTGGGCGCGATGGGGCGTGAGGTTGGTGGCCGACGGCATTACTTCTAGTTCACCACTGATGATCGTTCGGTGCATAGTGACCACCACGCGTAGGCGCATCGACGAAGAGCCGATGGCTCGGCGTAAAAACGTAGTCTGATCTGTGTGAAGGGATGTGACAGATGACAGGTGCGAAGAAAATCACGAAGGCGGCGAACGATGCCGTCACTCACGCTAAGAATGCCGCCGTCGCTGCGAAGGGTCGTGCCAAGGCGATCACGGGAAAGACACCTAGTGATTGCAAGATTGAAATGACCGGTGAGCTTGAGAGCGTCAGAGGAAAAGTGAAGCAAGTTGGCCAGAAGATCAAAGAATTCCTGGACGATTAGTGACAATGCTTGTCGGCGACACTTTGACGGAGGGTACTTCCGGGGGCACTTTCGCGCCCCCGGAAGTACGCGACGCCGTCAGCGACACCTCTCGGTGGGGCGATCGATGTAGCCGAAGGGCACGCGGACGGCATCGCGCTGAGGAGATGGCGACGGCGGACTCAACGAGGTTGTCCCGGAATGCGACGAGTGAACAATTACGTTCGTCTCGCCTGACGCCACATGGCCGACGCCTGCCCACCATCTTCCCCCGGCTGATTCAGGCCGCCGTAGCGAGATAGATCCGTCGCGAATGAGCACGGCCAATCTTTCCCCCGGGTCGCGACCCGCGCGTGCACACTCGCCGAAGGGCGAGGGGGGATGGCGCGAGTATGTCCGAGCAATTGGGCCGGGTCTCGTCACCGGAGCGTCCGATGACGACCCGTCGGGTATTGCGACGTACGCCCAGGCGGGCGCGAAGTACGGCACCTCGTTTCTCTGGGTAGCGCTGGTCAGTTTTCCGCTAATGGCTGCGGTTCAAGAGATATGTGATCGCTCGGCACTCGCTACCGGATTGGATCTGGGCGAACTCGTCTCCAAGCGATTCAACATCATCGGTCGTTCCGTCGTCACGGTGATGTTGAGTGTACTCATCATCGCTAATACGCTCAACATCTCGGCGGACCTCGTTGCGATTGGCTCGGGCATGAGCCTTCTTCACGCCGGTCCCACCTGGTTGTGGGCTCTCGCGTCTGGAGTCTTGATTACGGCCGCGATCATCGTCGGCTCGTACGCGCGAATTAGTCAGATCTTCAAGATTCTCTGCCTGGCACTGCTGGTCTACATCGTCGTCGCCGTGATGGTGACACATGACTGGAGTACCGTGCTGTGGGACACAGTAATTCCGCACGTGGAATTCAACAAGGCATACGTGGCACTTTTCGTGGCGATACTCGGTACGACGATTTCTCCCTATCTCTTCTTCTGGCAAAGTGCGAATCGACTGGAAGATATGCGTGACGAGCCCGAGGGCGGCGCACGTCCCGCGCCACTATCTTCACGACGGGCGAGTCGTGCGACGCGAAAGCAACGGTCCAGTCGTATCGACGTGTTCAGCGGCATGGCACTCTCCAACATCGTCATGTACGCCATCATCGCCTCGACCGCGGCGACCCTGCACGCGCATCACAAACTCAACATTCAGAGCGCGGCGCAGGCCGCACAATCGCTGCAACCATTCGCGGGACGGTTCTCCAGCGAGATTTTCGCTCTGGGCTTCATTGGCAGCGGCCTGCTCGCGGTTCCGGTCCTTGCGGGGTCGGGTTCGGTGGGGCTATCGGGACTGCTCGGCAAGGAGTGGGGATTTTCGCGCTCGGTGCGCGAAGCCCCCCTCTTCTACGCCCTCGTCGCCGTGGGCACCCTTGGGGGCACTGCGCTGAGCTTGATAAACGTCAATCCCATCAAGCTGCTGGTGTTCGTTGCGGTGATTGACGGTGTCATCGCCGCACCCCTCCTCGTCGTCGTCATGCGGGTCACTAGCAATCGCGAGCTGATGGGCGAGTACGTCAACGGGAGGGCTGCGAAATTTATGGGTTGGCTAACCGCGGTAATCATGGCTGGAGCGTCGGTGGCCCTCTTCGCAACCGGCGGGATCTCATTTTAGGTGGCAATATTTGGACGAATGAAGGGGAGGGGAGGTGACGTGTCATTGATCGTCGATGATGAGCATCTTGGAACATCCGAACGAGAGTGGGCAACGTCCAAGTGTTGGGACGCGATGGCGCACGTCGGACCACTGACGGCGCGGAGGATTGTCATCGTATCGCCGCATCCGGACGACGAAGTGTTTGGAGCCGGCGGAATTCTCCTACACGCCGTCGAACGCGGCATCCCGGTGAAAATTATCGCCGTTACCGATGGAGAGGGTTCGCATGGTTTCGCCGACGCGTCGTCCTCGGACCAACTCGCGCGCCGCCGTGCGTTGGAGACGGCCGAAGCTCTTCGTCGATTGGGATGGGAGAAGCCGCTCGTTCATCGACTTCATATACCCGACACGAGGGTGTCGGCTCACCAAGATGAGTTATTGGGCGCGATTTCGACAGCACTACGACCGGGGGACTGGTGCGTGGCACCTTGGCGCCACGACGGTCACCCCGATCACGATGCGTGCGGCGACGTCGCGCGTATCGCAACGCAATCGGTGGGCGTGCGATTATTGAGTTACCTGGTCTGGACGTGGCATTGGGCGACGCCCGAGGACACCAACGTCCCGTGGGCATCGTGCCGACAATTGGAGTTAACGCGCCGCGAGCGTGCTCGCAAACGCTGGGCGTCGCTGGCCTTCGCGTCGCAACTCACTCCTCGGGACCCGCACTCGCAGGATCAGGCCGTGTTGCCCGCACCTATCCTGCGTCGTTTCTGGAGACCGTCCGAGGTGTACATCGAGGAAGCGCAATTCGCAAATGACGTCGACTGACCACCAATATTTTCATGATATGTATCGAGCGGATCCTGATCCGTGGCGTTTTTCAACGAGCGAGTATGAGCAACGCAAGTACGCGTTGACGGTCGCCGCGCTTCCACGACTGCGATACCGTCGCGCCTTCGAACCGGGTTGTTCGATTGGTGTATTGAGCGACCTCTTGGCAAATCGATGTGATCAACTTTTGTCGACGGATATAGTGCCGAGCGCCCTCGAACTGGCCGTGTCGCGACTATGCGCGAAGAAGAACGTGACCATCGGTTGCTACGCCATACCCGATCAGTGGCCCGAGGGTTCATTTGACCTCGTGGTTCTCAGTGAAGTGGCCTACTACTTTGACTCGTCGACCCTCGATCGCGTGGTGCAGTGCGTTTTGGGATCATTGGATATCGGCGGCCATCTGGTTGGCGTCCATTGGTCCGGCGACACGGATTATCCCTTGACGGCCGAACAGGTGCACCACCAGATCAATGGGTACTCACAATTTCGTCGCGTCGCGAGATACGCAGAAGATCTGTTCATTCTCGACGTCTGGGAGAAGGATGGATGAAACACACACGACTTCCCCTCGTCCGGACTCGTGCCGTTGGTATCGTCATCCCGGCGCACAACGAATTCGAACTACTCGGCGCCGCACTGATGTCGCTGGAAATTGCCATTGCTGCTCTCGGCGCCGCGAAGGTAGAAGTGGGTGTGGCCGTCGTTCTCGATTCGTGCAGCGACGATAGCGACACGGTGGTTAGAGAATGGATGCGCCGCGCTCGTCGTCGTGGCACCCTCACGACGGCCATGCCGCTCGAGTGCGACGCCAAGAACGTGGGTATTGCCCGCGGGCTCGGCTGCGCCGCGCTCCTCAATACCTGGGACGACATCCGCGCCGGTGAGATTTGGCTGGCGACGACGGACGGTGACTCGCGAGTGCCCCCGCAATGGCTGAGCGCACAGGTCTTCGCGCACGAAAGAGGCGCGGACCTCTGGACCGGACGCGTCGCCGTCACGGATTGGGAGAACTACGGCGACGAGACAATCGCGAGGTGGACGGCCGGGTACGAAGCCGAGGAGTATCCGATCCACGGCACCAGCATGGGTTTCAATGCGTGGCACTACATGAAGGTGGGCGGGTTCGCACCCCTACAGTGCGGTGAAGATCGGGAACTCTTCCGTCTTCTGGTCGAAAGTGGTGCACATTGGAGCCACAATCCATCGCTACGAGTCACGACGAGTTCACGTCGATTCGCCAGGGCACCCGGCGGTTTTGCCCACGTTCTCGAACTCATGGATTCGAGTATCGACCTAAGTGACAGAGGCGACGACAAGTGAGCGAACGGAGTTGACGAGGTCCGACCAGAGTATGCGAGCGTTCGTCGGCGCGCGACGACGAACGGCCCCAGGATCGTGGCGAGTAGTACCGCGCAGGAAACCAATTATTCGAGTGCTGCATCGTCGAGGAAGGTGGTGTACCAGTGAGTGAACTACGCCAGCGAACGAGCCGATTCTTACAGTTAGTTGATGTGTTCTCTTCTCGCGTGGGAGTCACCGTGGGAGTGTTCCTTGTTCTGGTGGTCTTCATGGTGATCAACGGGTTCAGCGGCTTCCCGACCAGTTGGGAATCGATTTTCTCCTCAGTGTCAGATTCGATTGTCATCATCTTGCTGTTTGCCCTGAAGCGTACGCAGAACCGTCAACAGACCGCTCTTCAGCTGAAACTTGACGAACTCATTTTGGCGTTGCCCGCAGCGGACGACCACCTGGTCCAGATCGAGCGGGCCGAAGAGAGGGAACTCAGTGAGCGCGAGCGTGAGCAGATTGCGGTCCTCGAGTCGCTGCGAAACACCAAACAGTTCCAGTAGCGCGTCGGCAAAGGCCGACACGTCGACGCCGCGAGGTCGCGGGATTAGAAACCCGGGAAGGCCTTAGTTAGTTCGTCCAGCGGGGGCTCACTGATGTTCGTCGGAGAATTCTCGGCGTCGAGTCGTCCGTAGACGAGTCGGACGAAGGCATCGGCCGGTAACTCGAGGTCGACGTCACCGTCGTGCGATTCGTCGACCAGACTCACCGATTCCCCCGTGAACTCCAACGTCAGATCACGCGACGGATCCGTCGTGCGCACGCGGACCTCCTTCGTCTGGCCGTTGGCCTTACCCGCGGAGCTCACGATCCTGCCGAGACCGTCCAGGATCGCGCCCGCGACGTCACTCGACAGCGTGGCCGTGGTGTCAATGGCGACCTCCACGTCCCAAGTGTGCAGCGCCTGCTCGCTCAGACGGATACCAACGAAACCGTCAAAGTCAAGATTGAACGGACCCATCACGAAGTGAAACGTCGCGCGCTGGTCGTCGGGCAGGTTCTCGAGAGCCAGGAGCAGTGCTTCGTCGGCCACGAGCGCGTCACGCACTTGATCGGCCGGCGCCTTGGCGTTCCATTCATCCCAGACGGACTGGTTGAAGCTGGCGTCGGCGTCGTGGCCGGCGACGACGTCCTCGAAACGTCGCTTCAAAATGACGGCACCCGATCCAATATGTGACATGGTGTCGGCGATGGTCCACTCGGTGGGGTAGGCGGACGTATCGGGCACCAGGACCTCGACGCTGTTAATCACGGTTTGCAGATGCTGCACGGAGGTGCGTAGGACGGGCAACTTATCGGTCATGGTGTCTCGTTTCTCAGAGTTAGTGGTGCGAAATTAGCCGTGCGCACCGCTGGGGAAGTTCTCGGTGGCCCATTTACTGAGGGCGTTCATGGCGGGAATCAGGGCGGTGCCCGTGACGGTGAGTTCATATGAGACCGCGACCGGAGGACCGGGTTCCACCGATCGGGTGATCAGTCCGGCGTCTTGGAGTTCGTTCAAACGCTCGGATAGCACCGAGTCACTGATGCCAATCACGTTGCGCTTGAGTTCGGCGAAGCCCGACGACCCGTTGGTTAACGTGCCGAGGAGGATACCGTTCCAGCGCTTTCCGAGGAACTTGAAGGCCTGGGCCAGTGCTCCATCGCAGGTCTTGGACAACTCCTCACACGTCGAGCGATCCAAGGATTCTGGCGTGGCGGCCCCAACGCCAACACCTATCGACCGTTCAGATTCCACGTATTTCATCGTACCAGTACCTTGTTTAGTACGAGTTGCTTTGTTTTTAGTAGTTACATATATATTGAGAGTGCATTGTGCAATCAACTACTAGGAGCAACGATGTCCCTCTTTCGACTTGACGCCAGTATCCGCAGTGAAGGTTCCGTAAGCCGCGCAATCGCTGACATCGCCGAGGAGTCCTGGCGCCAGGGTAACCCCGACGCCGAAGTAACGCGCCGCAGCGTCGGAATCGATCCGATTCCTTCGACGTCCTGGGCGTTGTCGGTGTTCGCGAACCGCGCGGACTTCGCGTCACTGAGCACCGAACAGAAGGCGGCGGTCGACCTGGCGGCAACGCTAACGGACGAGCTCTTTGCCGCAGACGCGCTGCTCTTCGCCGTGCCGCTGTACAACTTCGGTGTCTCGGAGCACTTCAAGACCTGGGTCGACATGGTGATCTCCGACCCGCGTACCTTGAACGACCGACCCCTGAAGGATCGTCCGGCGGTCCTCGTCGTCGTTCGCGGTGGCGCGTATGGTGCAGGTACTCCGCGCGAAGGTTGGGACCACGCGTCGGGCTGGGCTCGACGCATCTTGGAAGATGTCTGGGGACTAGACCTGCGGGTGGTCGAGACCGAGTTGACACTCGCGGGCGTCAATCCCGCCCTCGACGAGTTCAAGGATCTCGCTGCAGAGATGCGAAAAGAGTCCGAGCGCTTGGCCGCTGAACATGGTCGTCACCTCACCAAGGCGCTGACTCACTAGCCAGCTCTTGTGCACCCTGTACGCAACTAACGAAGGATTCCTATGGACATTGCCATGATTGTTTGTTCGCTGGTGCTAGCGCTCATGGTGCTCGTCTCGGGCGCCGCCAAATTACGTAAGTCGCCCCAGATCGTCGAGGGCATGGCACACGTCGGCGTGAGCGAGTCACAACTTCCCCTGCTCGCGACTCTCGAGATTCTGGGCGGTGTTGGCTTGTTGGTGGGATTTGGTCCGAAGATTTTGGGTCAACTCGCCGCGGTGGGTGTCGCCCTGTACTTCTTGGGTGCGCTTATCGCTCACCTACGAAAGAGGGACGGCGTCGCGCTCTTCGCTCCCGCATTTGTCCTCTTCGTGCTCGCCGTGGTCACCGTTGGCCTGCAGGTCAACCGCTCATGATGAAGCGCACCGACGAATTCCGAGAGCCATCAGTATTTCTTTCATTGATCGACACTGGCACCTCGACGATTCGGATGTTATTTAAGATCTGGGAAGCGGTGCAGGAGGAGAATCACGCGGACACGAGGGTTGTAGAGTCTGATGACCATGCGAGCACTCCGCCTAGGGGAATTGCTGCCTAAAAGATCGTCGCGCGACGCGGAGTGATAAGCGACCATTAGAGGTTCTGTTGTGTCTGAATCACGCAGCGGATTCACGAGTGCAAGAGGTCGACCCGCTAATCACTCGTGTCTGTTCTGCCAACTGCGGCGTCTTCGCGAAGAATGTGACACCGTGGGTGGTCGGCTGTGACGATGGGTCATTGTGGAATCGATCAGCGACGTGATCAGGTCTCGTTGTGGGTGAATGCTCTCGCGCGGCGAAGAGTACACTGTCGATACGGGGAGGTTTCCCCGCCTGAGACGCCAGGTTCGGGTCGGACGATCTAGAAGATTGTCGCTCGTTCGGGCTCGACGCCTCCATATTTGTGGAGGTAGTACCGATGATTGAGCCTTTCGCTACGCGTTCGGGCGTTGGGGGAGAACCCGGGCGACG
>Ga0208357_1002000_pt1 | contig 14078 bp, 10 predicted proteins | sample NGESurdeep092012_6_FD_184487 | JGI IMG/M metagenome (GOLD analysis project Ga0208357, IMG submission 184487) | Arctic peat soil microbial communities from Barrow, Alaska - NGEE Surface sample F52-2 deep-092012 (SPAdes) | ecosystem: Environmental > Terrestrial > Soil > Wetlands > Peat ... | reverse complement strand
CTCCGCAGCCGAAACAAATCGCTCACCCGTTCGAGCATCAACCACTACGTTCGCTTCGATCACGGAGCCAGCCACGATTCCTGCCGAGCATCCTCCCGCCAAACCGGCAGAGACCAACATCGTCGCCTCGCCCGTCGCCAGCGCAGCCTCCACTGCGATCGCCGCGCGTTCCGCACCCATCCCCGCCGCCACAAACACAGCCCCGTCCGCCCGGTACAGCCAAACTCCATCTTTCACCAGCGCGGCATCCGCCTTCGTTCCTCGAACAACTGCGGCAATCTCCCGAGGCAGCGCAGCGATGATGGCAACCGTTCCAGGCCTTTGCATCGCTCCATCATACGAGCCAACCAGCGCGCCTCTCCCGCGGAGTTTTCCGCAGGTTGACAGCAGCACTTCAGAAGTGGATATTAGGCTTTGCACAATCGTTTGCGCACTAAGCTTCCACAATGGTTCCAGGGCTATCCTCATACACGGAGTTCGCCCGCAAATCCCAGGAGTCCGTTCCCCATGCACCGTTTACTCCTTCCCGCTGTCTCTGCCCTGTTGTTTGCCTCACCTTTCACCTGCGCGCTCCACGCTCAGACACCCGAGCCCATCAGCATTGACGCCCACGCCGCCACCACGCCCTTCCCCCATTTCTGGGAGCAAACCTTCGGCTCCGGCCGCGCCATCCTCGCCCTTCGTGCCGACTACCGCGCTGACCTCCACACCGTCAAAGAAGCAACCGACTTCAAGTCCGTCCGCTTCCACGGCATCCTCAACGACGAAGTCGGCCTCTACGATCCCGCGCGTCAAACCAAGAACCCCGGCCTCGCCGCGCAGACCGCCAACGACGCCTCCGTCTACAACTTCTTCTACGTCGACGAAATCTATGACGGCCTCCTCGCCGAGCACGTCCGTCCCTATGTCGAACTCAGCTTCATGCCGAAGAAGATGGCCGCCGATCCCAACCTCGTCCAATCCTTCTTCTACCACCCCAACACCTCGCCCCCGAAGGACTACGCCGCATGGGATGCGATGATCAAGGCTCTAGCCACGCATCTCACCGCGCGCTACGGCATCGACGAAGTCTCCACCTGGAAGTTCGAAGTCTGGAACGAACCCAACCTCGATTTCTGGGGCGGTGATCCTCGCCAGGAAACCTACTTCACACTCTACGACCACACCGCTCGTGATCTAAAGTCCGTCTCGCCGCGCCTGCAGGTCGGTGGTCCCGCCACTGCGCAAGCCGCCTGGGTCACGCCCTTCCTCGCGCACGTCCACGCCAACAACATCCCCATCGACTTCGTCTCCACCCACGTCTACGCCAACGACACCGCCCCCAACGTCCTGCACATCAACGAAGACGTTCCCCGCGAGACCATGGTCTATCGCGCCGTCAAGATGGTCCACGACCAGATCCTCGCCTCGCCCTATCCAAAAATCCCTCTCATCTTCTCCGAGTACAACGCCAGCTATTCCAACGAGCCCAACGTCACCGACTCCACCTTCATCGGCCCCTGGCTCGCCAACAACATTCGCCTCTGCGACGGCCTCACCCAGAGCATGGCCTACTGGTCCTTCTCCGACGTCTTCGAAGAACAGGGCGTCGTACGCACCCCGTTCTACGGCGGCTTCGGCCTGCTCGCCGCGGAGAGCATTCCCAAGCCATCCCTCAACGTCTTCCGCGCCCTCCACCAACTGGGCGACCAACGCATCGCCCTCACCTCCGACTCCGCGCTAGCCACCAAAACCTCCGACGGCAAACTCGTCCTCGCCCTCTGGGACTACGCTCCACCCACCGGCATCGGCGCCGACTACACCATGCCCAAAGGCCCCGCAGGCCCACCCAAAACCTTCGACCTCACCCTCACTCACGTCCCCGCCAACGCCGCGGTAGAAGTCCTCCGCATCGATCCCGACCACGGCAACGTCCTCAAGGCCTTCGACGCGATGGGCCGTCCCCCCGGCGACCTCATGCCCGACCAGGTCGCCAAACTCCGCGCAGCAGGTGCCATGGCCCCCGCCGAACATCTCCAACTCCACGACGGCAAACTCCATCTCACCGTACCCGCGCACGGCCTGGCCGTCCTCCTTATCGGAAAATAAAAATGCAACGACGCGAATGCCTCAAACTCATCGCCGGCACCGCCCTCCTCCCAACCTTCGCAGCAAGCGCCACCAAGTCCACCCCAACCCTCACCCCCGACGACGAGTCCTTCCTCGACGACATGCAGCGCCGCGCCTGCCTCTACTTCGTCGAGCAGGCCGGCGCCCAATCCGGCCAGGTGCTGGACCGCGCCGCAGCCAACAACACCGACGGAAAACTAGACCCTCGACGCATGGCCTCCATCGCCGCCACCGGCTTCGGCCTCACCGCGCTCTGCATCGCAGACAAGCGCCACTACCAACCCCGCCCCCAAATCCTCGAACAAGTCCGCCGCACCCTCCGCTACCACGCCCACACCCTCCCCAACATCCACGGCTTCTTCTACCACTTCAACGACGTCGACACCGGCGCGCGCATCGCCAGGAACGAAGTCTCCTCCATCGACACCTCGCTCCTCCTCTGCGGCATCCTCACCGCCCGCGCCCACTTCCACAACGACCCCGAAATCCAGCACCTCGCCACCCTCATCTACAACCGCGTCGACTGGCCCTGGATGCTCAACGGTGGCACCACCTTCTCCATGGGCTGGCATCCCGAGTCCGGTTTCCTCAACGCCCGCTGGAAAACCTACTGCGAGCTCATGATGATCTATCTCCTCGCCATCGGCTCTCCCACCCATCCCGTCGACCCCTCCGCCTGGAACGCCTGGGCCCGCCCCGTCATCCACTACGCAGGCCTCACCTACATCAGCGGCGACGACCCTCTCTTCACCCACCAATACAGCCAGGCCTGGTTCGACTTCCGCAACAAGCGCGACAACTTCGCCGACTACTTCACCAACTCCATCACCGCCACCCGCGCCCACGAAGCCTTCTGCCTCTCCCTCGGCAAGCCCTACTCACCCGACTACTGGGGCATCAGCGCCTCCGACTCCGCCCACGGCTACACCGCCTGGGGAGGCCCCAACAGCAGCGGCCACGCCATCGGCGACATCGACGGCTCCGTCGTTCCCAACGCCACCGCCGGCTCCCTCCCCTTCCTCCCCGCCGACTGCCTCCGCGTCCAACGCGCCCTCAAAACCAACTACGGCGATCGCGCCTATGGCCGCTACGGCTTCTGCGACGCCTTCCATCCGCAAGCCAACTGGTACGACCCCGACGTCCTCGGCATCGACCTCGGCATCAGCGTCATCATGGCCGAAAACCTCCGCACCGGCTTCGTCTGGCAAACCTTCGCCCGCAACCCCGAAGTTCCCCTGGCCATGCACCGCGTCGGCTTCCACACGACCTGACCACAAATGAAGGCCGCGACCGTTCTCTTCCGTACAAGGCGAAGAGATACGACGTGGAATACCGTGTGGTTCCCGGTGTTCGAGATCAGCGCACAGCCGTGGTCAGGGCAGCATCGCGGGACGGCTGCCACGCGGGGCCACCATCTTCCCACTGGTTGTCTGTTAGTTGCTCTACATGGGTACCGTCATAGCGCATGACGAAGATCTCGCCATAGGGTTGCGGCGCGCCGGTGTAGATCGCTTCGTCCTTGAAGCCCATGCGCGAGCTGGTGAAGAGCAGTTGTTCTCCGTCGGGGGACCAGGCGAGATGCGCCTCGTTGCCACGCGTATGAGTGAGCTGTGTCAGACCCGTGCCGTCAGGATGGATGGTCATCACCTCGAAGTTGCCGTCGATCCTGCGGATGAAAGCGATCAGGTTCGTGTGCGCCGACCAGACGGGAAAGTTGTCGTACTCCGCGGAGAGCTTTGTGACGGAGTTGTCACCAAGGTTCATCACGCGCAGCCCTTCGCCTTCCGGCCCTGCAGTGCGGTACACGATACTCCTGCCATCCGGCGAGAACGAGGCGAAGGCATTGTTGTTGGAGCCCGAGGTGACGATGTGGAAGCCGGAGCCGTCGGCGTTGAGGATGCCGACTTCGGCACCGCCATTGACCGGATCGTTGGGCTTCTTGCCTCCGGCGGCGAAGTCGAGGAACGCCGTAAAGCCGCCAACTCCGACGACGATTTGTTTGCCGTCGGGGGACCACTGCGGAGCGAGGATCAGATCCTTGCGAGTCAGTATGGCCTTGTCGGGCTTGCCATCCTCCACGATGTTCAGGATCGATCCGTTAGCACTGATCGTGGTGACGGCAAGGTGCTGCCCGCTGGGGTCATACGCCGGCAGGAACGTCGTTCCGTAGAGGTCGAACTTCGGATTCAGGCTCCAGAGTTTATGCGGGTCTGCAGAGCGATGGACGGCGGTTCGACAGAAGACCACCTGCTTCGCGTCCGGCGACCAGGAAGGTGGATCGCGCCAGAGACCTTTGCCGGCGGGTCCCGGCTTGCCGCTGGCGTACACGATCGCGCTGCCGGTAACGGCAGTCCGGATATAGGCGATCTCGCCCGTAGGCAGAACGACGGGAGCGACCTTAACGCCGGGTCCTGTGGTGACTGGTGTCGTAGCACCTGTGACGATATCGACCTTGAAGATTTGACTCGCCTCTTCCGCGGTCGGTCGCACGCGAAAATCCCAGGTGTCCTGCGCGGACATGCAGTCGGCGAGCAGAGTCTTGCCGTCGGGCATCCACTTCGGTGTGCCACAGAAGTTGCCATGTTCGGTAACGCGCTTCAGGCCGGAGCCGTCGGGATGCACGATGTAGATGTCGACGAGGTGCAGCCTCTCCCACCGGCCTTTGGCGGTCGGCAGGTCGCTGCCACGGTCCGAGGAGAAGGCGATCCACTGGCCATCGGGCGACCAGGCGGGCCTGAAGTCGCCGCCATCGCCAGCAGTCAGTGGCGTAGCCTTGTGCGTTCGGACGTCGAGAATCCAGAGATTTGCTCGCCCCGTGGCGCGCGTGCTCACGAAGGCGATGCGGTTGCCGTCGGGCGAGAAGGACGCCTGGTCGTCGAACGCCGGTGAGTCCGTGAGGCGCTCCACACCCGTGCCGTCGGGATGCACACGGTAGATGTCTGCGGAGCCGGCGCGCTCGGAGGTGAACGCGATCCAGTCTCCCTTGGGCGACCACGCAGGGTTGTAATTCCACGAGCCGGGCTCTGTGAGCGCACGCTCGGCGCTGCCATCAGCATTGGCGATGTAGAGAGTAGCCTCGGTCGGGCCGGTGCGAAGAAAAACGACGCGGTCGACAGCCGAGCAACGGGTTGCGCCGGTTGCGAAGATCCATAGAAAGATGAGCAGGCTCGGAGTGCGAGGCATGATTTCCTGGAAGAGAGATTTATGTGACCTTAAAGGTTTGCACGAGGTTAGCACATCGCCAGGCGAGTCGAAGAATGGGTTGGCCCCATGCCAAGCCAGCGCCTTGCGAAGACGCGCGGTGGCCATTCGGTCTCGGAGAGTGTCGCCGCAATGCACCGGATAGGACTCGGAAGCCGGGAAGCCCCTTCCGTTCTGCCGAAGAACCGGGCCCCGAGCGAGGATTCCTTGCTCGCATGGGTGGTAACGCCGGAGCGCACCCGCAGGCGCAAAGACTGAATTGCCCTCCTCAACCCCGCGACGAATCCAACTCCCGCCGTCCGCGCAGGACAAATCTTGTCAAGCCCCCCAACGCCCTCAAAAACACCAAAACCCCCATGAACACTGGCGATTAAATCTTCAAAAACTTGGCATAGTTACCCCACCCAACCACGTACAATTGAAGTAGACCCAAAATATCCGCAGCCCGGCCACCGCCGGGCCTTAGCATTTAACCACGAACCCGGCACCCCGCGTAACGGATAGGCGCGCGAAGCCTCTCGCCATCCGCGCAGGACCCGGACTGTCACAAGTCCAGCCCCATCCACCTTCCCCTCAAGACTTTAGCCCCAAAAGTACCCGGGGGGAGGGCCCCCCACCCCCTTCCCAAGCATCCTCATTCAGACCCCGGCCCTAGCACCCCGAACAGCTAAACCGAGCCTTGTCCACATAGCCATTTTTGTAAAACCACGCGCAAGCCGACCGCAGCGCACTCTCCACGCTCATCACCTTCAACCCCAACTCCCGCTCCGCCTTCGCAGAGCTCGCAAACATCATCTTCCGCCCCATCCGCACCGCCTCCACCGTAGCCCGAGGCTCCTTCCCCAACATCTTCCCCATCAGCGTCTCATCAAAAAACGCGAACGCCATCGCCACAGCATGCGGCACCTTCATCGTCGGCGACTTCAACCCCGTAATCGCCGCCAGCCGATCCAGAATCTGCTTCAGCGTCAAATTCTCGCCGCCTAGAATGTATCGCTCCCCCGGCCTCCCCCGCTCCAGCGCCACCAGGTGCATTCGCGCAATCTCATCCACATCCACCAGGTTCAATCCCGTATCGACATACGCCGGAAACTTCCCATTCAGAAAATCCACCACGATCCGCCCCGTAGGCGTCGGCTTCGTATCCAGCGACCCAATCGGCGTCGTCGGATTCAGCACCATCACCTCTTGCCCATCGCGCGCCGCCTCCATCGCCACCTGCTCCGCCATCCACTTCGACCGCTTATAGTGCCCAATCATATCGGCCTCACCCACCGCAGTCTCTTCATCGACGACGGTCCCATCCATCTTGAACCCCATCGTCGCCACGCTGCTCGTATACACCACCCGTCGCACGCCAGCCTCACGGGCCAGCCGCAACAGCGTCCGTGTCCCCTCGACATTCGCCTTGTACATCTCCGCCGGATCAGGCACCCACAGCCGGTAATCCGCAGCCACATGAATCAGTGCATCACATCCCACCAACGCCGAAGCAAACGTCTCCGGCTCGCGCAGATCTCCCACGACAACATCCGCCCCCCCAGGCAGCCGTGATGTATCCGAGCTTCCCCGCGCAAGCAACCGCAACTCCGCCCCCTGCGCTGCCGCCATCGACGCCACATGCCCCCCAACAAACCCGGTCGCCCCGGTCACAAATAACTTCATGCGCCAATCCAATGGACACGCAGACTTTCGGTTGGAAGGAGTTTCTGAAAGTCACTATCGCCAGTTACCAACGCTGCGTCCCGATTCATGCTGAGCGAGATTCTGCCCCGCGCAGCATCGGTAAGCAGCGAACTGAACGCGGAAGCGGCTGGCTCACGACCTCGAAACCACTCCATGATCGGCCACGCATCCAGCACGAGCGGTGTTCCCATCCGGTTACCGCGTGCCAAATTTAGCCTCATCATGACTCAGTTCGCGCTCACGCTCGAACCTGCGTTCTTCGCTGGTGTTCTTCCCGTCGTCCAAAATCCCTTCCAGCAACTGCCATGGATAGTGAATGACGGTCTTCGGCCGAATGAGGGTCGCACCCGAAAGGGTACGCACAGCGTAGTGAGTCGGCGTCTCCTGCAAATGCAACAACTCGCTCAGCTCGGAAGGAATCACCATCTTGTTATGCTCCGAACTCATCGTAGTCTTGCCCGCCATGGCACCGCACCTCTTGCCTTAGTCTAGCGCCTCGGGCTCGATCTGAATATTCGTCTCGCCCGCGGCCTTCTTCTCCCAATACTTCTTGATCCACGCCTCAAACGTCTTGCCCGCAGCCGTATCGCGCCCCGTAAACTGCAGCGCCGCGATATCCGCGTAACTCACCATCACGCGTTCCACCGGCACACCCTCCTTCGGCGTCGGAATGATCCGAACCAGCGAAGCCTCCAGCGTCGGCTCGCTGCGACGATCGTACAAATACCCCTCGATCGTCGATCCATCCTTGCGCGTCACCGTCACATCACCGCGATAGTCGAACGCCTTCTCCAGCGCCTCACGCACCTCTGCCTCGCTCGCCAGTTCCGGAATCCATCCCTCCAGATTCTCTCGCTCGCGTCCTGCAATCACTTCCAACTCATCCGCAGACGACTGCTTCAGCTGCTCAATCTTCAAGTGTTCCTGCTGTAATGTAGCCATCGTCAGTCTCCCGCCACGCTCGACGCGTGTTCATTAGCCGCGTGTTCATTCACCGAAGTCGTCACCACGACTGCCGTAGGCTTGTCCCCGATCTGAACCAGCGGCCCATGACCCGCGACCGGCCACTCATTCAGCAGCTTCTGCGCGCCTTCATCCTGATACATCGACGGGAACATGTACCGCTTCGCCGTCGCCAAAAACCCCTTCAGCGAACTGAAGTTGTAGTCCACCGCCGAAGCCTCATGTCCCGAGTGCACCATGCAGTTCGCGCACTGCGGATTCCCGCTCTTCGCTCCGTAGTTCGCCCAGTCCACCGTATCCAGCATCTCCTGGAATGTGTCCGCATACCCATCCTGCAGCAGGTAGCAAGGCTTCTGCCATCCAAAAATCGAGTACGTCGGCATGCCCCAAGGCGTGCACTCAAAGTCCTGCTTGCCCATCAAATATTCGGCAAACAGCGGATGCGTATTGAACTGCCAACTCTTCTTCCGGTTCGACAGAATCGCACGGAACAGCTTTCGCGACCGCGCCTTCCCCAGGAAGTGGTTCTGGTCCGGAGCCTTGTCGTACGTATAGCCCGGCGACACCATCATGCTCTCGACGCCCGTCGCCATCAACTCATCAAAGTGCGCCCGCACCGAGTTCGGATCCGCTCCATCGAACAGCGTCGTATTCGTCGTCACGCGGAAGCCCCCAGCCACCGCCGCTCGCACGCCCTCCATCGCAATGTCATGCCCACCCTCGCGGCACACCGACAAATCGTGATGCTCCTTCTGACCATCCACATGCACCGAGAAACTCAGATACTTCGACGGCTTGAACAGGTGCAGCTTCTCTTTCAGCAGCAGTGCATTGGTGCACATGTACACATACTTCTTGCGCGCGACTAATCCCGCTACAATCTCCGGCATATCCGGATGCAGTAACGGCTCTCCGCCCGGAATCGACACCATCGGCGCGCCACACTCATCCACCGCCTTGAAGCATTGTTCCGGCGTCAACTGCGCCTTCAGAATATGAGCCGGATACTGGATCTTGCCGCAACCAGCGCAAGCCAGGTTACAACGAAACAGCGGCTCCAGCATCAGCACCAGCGGATAGCGCTTGCGCCCCGAAAGCTTCTGCTTCAGAACGTAGGTCGTCACGGTGAACATCTGCGAGATCGGAATTCCCATGCGGTAAAACTCCTTGTACTGCGGAAAAAGTACTGCAAAAACTTTGCTCGTGCTAACTAGAATTGGATGTTTCTGTCGTTCCTTACGCTTCGCGTTCTCCTCGCTCCAAAGCCTTGCGATACGTCGTCAAAGCCAGGAGCGGAAAATACTGCTTATACAAATGGTAGCCGAGGTAAAACACCCGAGGGAAGCCTGTCCCCGTGTAGTAACTCTCGCCGTTTCGTCCCGGCATCAACTCGTCCCACGAACCATCCTCATGCTGGCGCTCGATCAGCCACCGAATGCCCTTCGCAACAGAGTCCGACCTCGTATCGTTCGCCGCCAGCAACCCCAGCAGCGCCCAGGCCGTCTGGCTCGGAGTCGACGGCCCAACTCCGCGCTGGTTCGGATCATCGTATGTCCCGCACGTCTCTCCCCAGCCGCCATCAGGATTCTGCACCATCCGAATCCACTCCGCCGCCTGCTGCACCGGAACCTCCAGGTACGAGTACTCCATCGCCTCCAGGCCACGCAGCACCAGAAATGTTCCGTACAGATAATTCACGCCCCAGCGCCCAAACCACGACCCGTCCACCTCCTGCTCTTTCAGGATGAACTGGATAGCCTTCTCCACCCGCTTGTCCGAGCGAGAAAACCCATAACAGGCCAGCATCTCCAGAATCCGCCCCGAGATATCGACGGTCGGCGGATCCAGCATCGCGTTATGATCCGCGAACGGAATCTCCTGGAAGATCTTCTTGGTATTGTCTTTATCGAACGCCGCCCATCCACCATTCCTGCACTGCATTGCAAGCACCCAGTTGATCGCCCTCTGCTCGACCTCATGCTGATACCTCTCGCGAGGATTTTGCACAGCTTTTAGCGCCAGCAGAACTTCTCCGGTATCATCAACATCTGGGTAAAACTCATTGTTGAACTCGAAGTACCATCCACCGGGCTCAACATTCTTCACCTTCTCCGCCCAGTCGCCCTTGTGCCGCACTTCCTTGCTCAGCAGCCAGTCCGCCGCCTTCAGCAATCGCGGATCGGTTCGCGGCACTCCCGCTTCCCCAAGCGTAGACAACACCTGAGCCGTATCCCACACCGGCGAGAAGCATGGCTGCATCCGGAACGTCGGAGTCGGATAGTCAGGCGTACCCTCCGGGCAATCAATTCCCAACTTCTCGAACTCATCCATCGCGCGAATCATCTGCGGATCATCAAACGAATACCCCAAATACCGCAGGGCCACGATAGCATTCAACATCGCGGGGTAAATCGCACCCAGTCCATCCGACCGCTCAAAGCGCGCCAGCATCCACTGCTCTGCCTTCTTCAGCGCCTTCTTGCGCAGCGGCCGAACGTGCACCCGCTCAAACCAATGCGTTACACGGTCCGCAAACAAAAATACGTTCCGCCACGAAAACACATGCTTTTTATCCCAGCGCAGATGCAGGTCCGCGTTCTCGCGTCCACCCACAAACAATTCGTCAATACTCTGTTCTGCTGGAATCTTCTTGAACGGCTTATTCGCGTAGATCACTGACAGCGGCACCAGAATCCCGCGCGACCACGAACTGATCTCGTAAATATTGAAGTAGAACCAGTTCGGGAACAGCATCATCTCGGGCGGAACGGCCGGCACCGCGTCATAGTCATACTGCCCCAGCGAACAGAGATACATTTTGGTGAACGTGTTGCACTCCACCACTCCGCCCAACCCCAGCACCTTTTCCCGCGCCTTCACCATCACCGGATGATCGGCCTTCCAGCCCATCAACTTCAGCGCGAGGTAGCACTTCACGCCATAATTCACATTCGACGGTCCACCCGGATACGAACTCCATCCACCGTCTTCATTCTGGTTTCGTAGAATCTCGTTGATGCACCGCTCCATCTTGCCGCGATCGCCCGTTCCCAGCAGCGTATGCATATAGATGTAATCGGCCTCGAGCATCGAGTCCGCCTCAAGCTCGCCGCACCAATACCCCTCCTCATGCTGATTCCCCAGCAGCCAATCGACAGACTTAGAGATGCCTTCGCTGACCCGCTCCATTGCCAGATCAAGCCGCCCGAACCTCGGCTGCTTCGGGCCTTGCGGATTGGATGGGGTTGTACTCATAGATGGCAGGTGGACGTCGACGGAACCAGTCTTTAAATCTCCAGTGTTCAAACAGGTGTACCGGTCTCTACAAACCCGCCGGAATTGGCGGAGCTGCTGCGATCGCTTGAACAATCTCTGGAGGTAGCCCGAATCGGACATTCTCCGGCATCACTTCAACCTCTTCAACCGATCCATACCCCTTGCTCTGCAGGTACACCATCACCTCCTGCACCAGGATCTCCGGAGCCGACGCACCCGCCGTAATCGCCACAGTATTCACACCCTCCAGCCAATCCGGCTTGATATCTTCAGCCTTATCGATCAGGTAGGAGTGCGTCCCGATATTCTGTGAAACCTCGACCAGCCGGTTCGAATTCGAGCTGTTACGTGATCCAACCACCAGCACCAGGTCCGCTCCGTGCGCCACATTCTTCACCGCCGTCTGGCGATTCTCCGTCGCATAACAGATATCCTGCGCATGCGGCCCTGTAATATTTGGAAACTTCTTCTTCAGCGCCTCAATCATGTACCGCGCCTCATCCAGCGAGAGTGTCGTCTGAGTCAGATACGCCACCTTGTTCGGATCAGGCACCACCAGCGCCGCTACCTCTTCCACCGTCGACACCACCTGCGTTACATCCGGTGCCTCACCCTGCGTCCCCTCAACTTCTTCATGGTCGCGATGCCCCACCAGGACCAGCGAATACCCCTGCTTCGCGAACTTGATCGCCTCAATATGAACCTTGGTGACCAGCGGACACGTCGCGTCGATCACCTTCAACCCACGTTCTTTCGCCCGCTCCCGCACCGCCGGCGACACGCCGTGTGCCGAATAAATCACGCGCGCACCTGCAGGAACTTCGTCCAGCTCGCTTACAAAGATTGCGCCCTTCTGCGCCAAATCATTCACAACATAGCTGTTATGGACAATTTCCTTACGCACATATATCGGCGCGCCAAACGTATCCAGCGCAATCTGCACGATATCGATGGCGCGCACCACTCCCGCACAGAAGCCTCTCGGCTTCAATAGCAGGATGCGCTTGGTAGTGTTGGACTCGCCGGTGGACTGGCTGACGTTTGCGGGATCGGCGATCGAGTTAGTCACCCTCTTAGTATACCTTTTTCAGGCAACTGTCACACCGATCCCACCCCCGTCAATGAACCACGGACGGTGCAAAACTCAATCGGTCAACCATCAACTAGCCGAGCATGCCGGATGCTTGCAATCGCACTTGATCGACGTCACACCCTTGCTGTCCTGACACATCTGCGAGCAGTACTTCTTCCCATCGGGAACTATGCAACTACAAGGTCCGTGCGCGCACTTCTTCGACTCCGACATCCTCAATACCTCCATACGTGTTCCTCTTGAGAAGCCGAGACCTTAAAAGAGGTTGTACCCGATTTCAAATCTCGCCCCATCACACCGAACTGAATTCCCAACCCCTCGCAGGTCGATACCTCCCAGGCCACCCACGCGCTAACCCTCGCCGTCCGCACACGACTAAGCCGTCGCCGTCCGCGCAGGACCGCATGACTTCAGCATCTGCTCCGCATGCCTTAACGACGTCTCCGTCAAGTTCGCCCCCGACAACATCCTCGCAATCTCCTCCACCCGTTCGCCCGGCTCCATCCGACGCACCCCCGTATGCGTCCGCCCACTCCGCTCAGCCTTCTCGATCAGGAAGTGCTGGTCCGCGAACGCCGCAATCTGCGGAAGATGTGTAATGCAGATCACCTGCTGCGACTGCGACAGTGTCTTCAGCTTCTGCCCCACCGCCTCCGCCGCACGTCCCCCAATGCCAATATCAATCTCGTCGAACACCAGCGTCCTCGGCAGCGCCGTCCTCCGTCGCCGATTCGCCGCCGCAGCCGCGCCCTCCTCCACCGACACCTTCAGCGCCAGCATCACCCTCGACATCTCACCGCCCGACGCAATCTCCGTCAGCGCCTTCAGTGGCTCCCCAGGATTCGTCGCAATCCTGCACTCGACCTTATCCCAGCCAAACGCGGTCCAGGCCTCGACATCCTCGCGCGACGTCGCCACCACCTCAAACCGCGCATGCATGGCCAGCTCATTGATCTGCCGCTCCGCCACCTTCGCCAGCTTCTTCGCCGCCGCATGCCTCTCCGTGCTCAACTTCCGCGAAAGCACAATATACTTCGCCGCCGCGAGCATCAGCTCCTTCTCCAACTCCGCCAGCCGCGCATCGCGATTCTCCAGCTCCAATAACTTCGCCGCCGCATCCGCGCCAAACGCAATCACCTCACCTAACCCCGCCGTTCCCGATCCAGTCCCATACTTCCGCTTCAACCGATCCAGCGCCGCTAACCGGTCCTCAATCTCACCCAGCCGCTCCGGCGACGCCGTAACTTTCCCTGCAAAATCCCTCAGCGTAGTCGAAGCATCCTCCACACTCGCCTTCGCCGCCGCCAGTTGCTGCACCGTCTCAAGAAACTGTTCGTCGAATCGCGCCAGGTCCTCCACCTGCTTCAACGCTGCGCCCAGCAAAGCCTCCGCCGACACCTCCGCCTCATATAACAACTCCTGCGCCGCCGTAGCTGCCGCAAACAACCGCTCCGCGTTCGCCAGCACGCGCTTCTCGGTCTCCAGCCGCGCATCTTCCTCAGCATCCACAATTGCCGCCGAATCAATCTCCCGAGCCTGAAAGCTCCACAGATCGATCAACCGCAGCCGGTCCTGCTCGGCGTTCCGCAACGCGGCGATATGCGCTTCCAGCGCGCGCCATTTCGCAAACGCCGTGACCACATCCTCACTGCCGACATCCCCAAAGCGATCCAGCAGCATCCGCTGCTGAGCCGCATCGAAGGCCACCAGCGTCTCCGATTGCGCATGCACCAAGGCCAGTTCTGGAGCA
>Ga0208357_1001995_pt1 | contig 14094 bp, 13 predicted proteins | sample NGESurdeep092012_6_FD_184487 | JGI IMG/M metagenome (GOLD analysis project Ga0208357, IMG submission 184487) | Arctic peat soil microbial communities from Barrow, Alaska - NGEE Surface sample F52-2 deep-092012 (SPAdes) | ecosystem: Environmental > Terrestrial > Soil > Wetlands > Peat ... | reverse complement strand
GTGCGCCGCGTCGGTTTCGGAGTACTCGTCCACACCCAGGAACGACTCGCCCGAGGCGAGGTACCGACGCGAGAGCTCTTCGACGGACTGGTCGTCCTCGCTGGCGGAGTACTCATCTGCGTACCTGGGTTCGTTGGCGACGCGCTCGGTCTCTTGTTGATGATCGGCCCAGTACGCCATCTCGTGATCCGAGCGTCGGGGCGCGGGATTGCTCGACGTGTCCAGACGATGCGGACGAGCCGCTGGCGGGTTATCGACGCCCAGGGCCGGCCGACGCGAAACGACGGTTCGCCCGATCCGGGGATACCGCGTCATCCACTCGGACCGGGCGAACCAGTCAGCCGGTGAGCTCGGCGTGGCGACGTAGACGCTTAGGCTGTCGGCCCGGGCGGAAGGCGCCCAGATATTCGAATGAATTGCAACGACCTTGGAGGTCACTGTGGTCGATCAGAACGAGCGCAACCGGATACTCGCCGAGGAATTCCGAAAAAATGGCGGAAAGGTCGCCGAGGAGAAGTTCAAGGACGCCCACCTGTTATTGCTGACGACCGCGGGGCGCTCGAGTGGGCGTAAGTACGTGACGCCGATGCAGTACCTCCCCGACGGCGAACGACTCATCGTCTTTGCGTCCCACCAGGGCGCGCCCGAGAACCCGGACTGGTTCAAGAATCTGGCAGCGGCCGGTGTGGCGACGGTGGAAGCTGGTGACGAGACCTTCGAGGTACGCGCAGAAGTCCTGACCGGGCAGGAGCGCGACGAGCTCTACAGCCGCCAGGTGGCGAAGTTCCCCACCTTCGGCGACTACGAGCGGAGAACTACACGCGTCATCCCCGTCATCGCGCTCCACCGAACCTCGTAGAAAAGCCGTCGTCGGCGAATTGCGACCGGCCACGGCTCCAGCTTGGTACGCAGGCAAACGGCGCTTGCTCCGGGGACCGATGGCGACGAGAGAGCGACCTCGACACCTCCTTGTTCGTTGCTCGCTCGCCGTCTCCGTCTGCCTGCTCGGATCTGGAGTGGCTGCGGCAGGCGGCGCGGCAGCCGAGTCGCCGACGCCTGGCACATCGAACGTCGCCGCGGTCTGGACCGAGCCTGCAGCTGGGTACGGTTTCTTGGTCGCAGCGATCAACTCGGCGAGACACAGCGTCGATATGTCTATCTACGAGCTCCGCGACCCGATCACCGAGTCAGCGCTCGTTAGTCGTGCCAGGGCTCGCGTCGACGTTCGCGTGATCCTTGACAGCGCGTACTCGGGCAAGAGTGTGAACGCTGCTGCGGCCTCGGTTCTTTCAGCCGGCGGAGTACACGTCGTCTGGGCACGATCGAACCAGATCTTCCACGCGAAATACGTCGTGGTCGATGACCGAACCGCCTACATCGGGTCCGGGAACCTGGTCGCCTCGGAGTACGCGACTACGCGCGACTTCTGGGTCGCAGACTCGACATCACGCGACGTCGACGCGATCACCGCCACATTCAGTTCGGATTTCGGCGGCAATCCCGGCGCCGGAGTCCCAGCCGGCGGACTGGTATGGAGCCCTGGATCCACGCAGAAGCTCGTCGCGCTGATCTCCGCGGCGCGAACCAGCCTGCTCGTAGAGAACGAAGAGATGGACTCCGCGACGATCGAACAGGCACTAGCTGATGCCGCGCGACGCGGCGTCAACGTGGAGATCGTCTTGACCGAGGCTCCGTCTTGGACAAGCGCCCTCGCCGAGCTCGCTAAGTCCGGCGATCACGTCCGAGTGCTCTCGAGGGCGCGGATCTACGTCCACGCCAAGGTGATCTGCGTTGACTGCTCACTCCGGTCCGGCACCGTGTTCATCGGCAGCGAAAACTTCTCTACGTCATCGCTCTCCTACAACCGGGAGCTCGGCGTGGTCACGACCTCGATCGCTGCCATCCAAGCTGTGCGACGCGCCGTGACCTCCGACTTCGCCGTCGGAACGACGGTGGGCGCGCCATCGACCTCCCCGCCACCACCACAAGGCGTGTCGGGCGTCAGCATCATCTCGTTCCGGAGCTCCATCGCACCAGGTGCCGAGGACTCTCTCGTCGCGCATTCGAGCGAGCCAGGTGATTCATGTGCGCTCTCGGTCCAACTCCCGAGTGGCTACAGCAGTGAATCGAAGGGCCTTGGGCCGGCTCAGGCGAATCAGTCCGGCAACGTCACCTGGCAGTGGGAGATCGGTCCGAGCACGCGCGCAGGAACTGCGAAAGCTTCAGTTTCGTGCCGATCGGGCTCGATCGAGCAATCATTCACGATCATCTGATTGACCCCTTCGAGCGTGACTGCCCGAGCACAACGAGTGCCCGAAGACGAACCGATGAACAATCGTGTCGCCGCTCGCGCACCTGCTCGGCAACAAGGGACGGCTCACCTCGATGCTCTCGTGCCCAGGCGGGCTCAAGTGGTCATCGCCACACGAGGCTTGTGCATGTCACGGCGACGCCTCGCGTCCGTGTCGGGCAAGATAACTACGGAAAGGTGGCCCAATGAACGGTGGTCAAGCAGTCGCTGAAGTCCTTAGGCGTGAGGGTGTGGAGCTCGTGTTCTGCTTCCCCTCGAATCCGTTGATCGACTCACTAGCCGAGGTAGGCATCAAGCCGATCGTCGGGAGAGAGGAGCGCTCGGTCATCAACATGGCCGATGCCTACTCGCGATCGCGAAATGGCCGCCAGATCGGGGTCTGCCTCGTCCAGGGCGGTCCCGGCGCCGAGCACGCCTTCGGAGGAATCGCGCAGGCCTACGCCGACTCGGTCCCACTGCTCTTCCTGCCCGGCGGCTCTGCCCGTGACCGGCTCGGGCTCCGCACGAACTTCGACGCAGTCGAGGCATACCGGCCAATCTCAAAGTGGTCGGCACGCTTTGAGACGGCCGCCTCTGTCCCCGAACAGCTTCGTCGAGGATTCGCGAAGCTCCGCTCGGGACGACCCGGTCCCGTCGTACTCGAGATGCCTCGCGACGTGCAGACCGAGCAGTTCTCCGACGACCTATTCGATTACGTCGCGCCCGAGTCCACCCGAAGCGCCGCGGACCCCGAGGCGGTTGCACGCGCGATCGAGCTCTTGCTTGGCGCGAAGCGACCGGTCATCCACGTCGGCCAAGGCGTGCTGTGGGCAGAAGCTACCGATCAGCTGGTCGAGTTCGCGGAGCTCATCGACGCTCCGGTGGCCACTACCTACACGGCGAAGAGCGCGTTTCCCGAACGGCACCCGCTCTCGATCGGCGCTGGAGGCGCCGGCGTCAGCCCGGGCATCCAGGCGTTCGTCCCTGGGGCCGACCTGATTTTCAGCATCGGATCGAGTCTTTCAAAGACGCTCGGCAGCTTCACGATCCCGGCCGGCAAAAAGATGATCCAATGCACGAACGACCCGGATGATCTGGCCATGGAGTACCCCCTCGCATGCGCGCTCGTCGGCGATGCAAGGCTTGTCCTCACCCAGCTCCGCGACGAGCTGCACCACCAGGGCGTGCGGAGCTCCCGATCAAGCGGTGTTAGAGGCGAAATCGCCCAGATGCGAGAGCAGGCACTAACGACGTGGTCGGACAAGCTCGGATCGACCTCCGTGCCGATCAACCCGCTCCGTGTGGTCGCCGAGCTGATGAGCGCGCTCGACCCGGAGGAGACAATCATCACGCACGACTCGGGTTACCCTCGCGATCACCTCGCCGCCTGGTACGTCTCCGGCGGGCCACGGAGCTACCTCGGCTGGGGGAACTCAACCCCGCTCGGGTCGTCGCTCGGGCTCGCGCTCGGTGCCAAGCTCGCCTGCCCGGACAAGGTCGTCGTCAACCTGATGGGTGATGCCGCGTTCGGCCAGTCTGGACTCGACCTCGAGACGGGCGTTCGTCACGGCATCGCGATCTGCTGCGTAGTGATCAACAACTCCGAGATGGGCAACTACGAGAAGATGCAGCCGGTGGCCCAGGAGCTGTTCAACATCAAGCACCTCTCTGGAAGCTATGCCGACGTTGCGACCGCGCTCGGCGCTACGGCATTTCGCGTCGAGGACCCCGATGATCTCGGAGCGATGCTGGAAAAGGCACTCGCCGAGGTGCGCGCCGGGCGCACCGTGCTGGTCGAGATCATCACCCAGGCCGACCCTTCGATCATCAGGTTGTAACCATGCACCTCGCGGCCTGGAGGAGGCCGCTAGCGGGCAAGTGAGTCAAGCGGCGAGACGGCGTTCGAACGCCGCGGCAATTGTGCGATAGCCAGCGGCGTTCGGGTGAATATCTTGCGACTTACGTGCGGCCACCGGGCACATCCAGGTGAGCTGGCACGTCGAGGCGACATCTTCTGGAAGCGTCTTCCCGTCGAATCGGACGAGCGGCGTAAGGGCGTTCACCTTGAAGGCGGCGGCGACGTCCACCGCGGGTACGCCGAACTTGGCGAAGGTGGCATCGAGTTCGCTGTTGAACGCGTTGGTCGCCAACACCGATCCGAGCGCGAGCTCATCGCCCTTTACGCCGCCTGGAGAAAACTCAAGTCCGAGAAACGGGTCGTAGTAGTTCATGCCAACGACACGGGCACCTGGATCGGAGTGGTGCACTGCCGCGACGAGCAGCGTCAGTATCCGATCGAGATTCTTCACCACCGCCAGGTCAGCTGCCCCGAGGCAGGCCGTGTTCACTTTCGAGGTAGTCACGCAATGATCGATATCGTTCGCACCGATATCGATCGTGACGAGCCCGACGCGTCCCCGATGACGCGACAAGAAGGACTCAGCGGCTGAAATCTGTGACGTGACCCCGAACTCGGCCTTGTAGAGCTCCCCGCACAAGAGCTGAGCTGGAGTCGCGAGCATCGACGACGTGGTCTCGCCCGGACACGCGAGGTCCACCAGCGCGAGCCCTCGTGAGGTCGCCAGATCTGCGGCGTAGCTACCCGGATATCCCTGATCGCGATAGCCCGAACCTTGGTCAAGCGGGGGGAGGGAGGCACCGTCGGTCGGCTGGTAGCCAGCTGCCAACGAGTCGCCGACAGCCAGCAGGTACTTCGGCGCGGTCGACGCCGAGGCTTGAGCCGTCTTGAACGTCACGATTCCTGAGGCGACGGTGACGACAGCGACGAGCACGCCGATGGCGGACCTGACGAGAGCCGACTCCCGGCGCGACATTTCCCGCATCGGTCATTCCTAACACCTTGGCCGCCGAATGGGTGATCGACGACGCGAAGACCCGTCCAGGACCTTCGCTGCATAGGCCACCGCCCGCTTCCACCCGACTTCCCGGCCGCGGCGGCGAAGCAAAGACGCCGCCTTCGAGCCCGGCCGTTCTGCACTAGACAAGGAGTGTGCTCGCCAGCGTGTCGTCAGCGCCGAAGGTTGTCATCGTCGGTGCCGGGTTCGCCGGACTGTCGGCCGCGCGGGCACTCTCAGGATCAGGCGCAGACGTGCTGCTCGTCGATCGCAACGTCTACAGCACATTCCAGCCACTGCTGTACCAAGTCGCGACGGGGGGCATCGACCCAGGCGACGTCTCGTATCCAATCCGGACCTTCACGCGGAAGAACAGATCCCATTTCCGCCGTGGCGAGGTGGTCACGATCGACTCCGATTCCCAACAGGTCACGCTTCGAGACGGCGGGGTACTTCCCTACGACTACCTGATCGTGGCCACGGGGTCGAGCGTGAACTTCTTCGGCGTTCCAGGAGCAGCCGAACACACCTTCTCGCTCTACCGCCGAGGCGACGCCGTGGCCTTGCGCGACCAGCTGATGGGACACCTGGAGGACTTCGCTGCAGGGAAGGGGGCCAGCTTCACGATCGTGGTCATCGGTGGAGGTCCGACCGGCGTCGAGATGGCGGGCACGCTGGCCGAACTTCGCGACTCGGGGCTCCGGGCTTTCTACCCAGAGATCGATCCTGCCACCTTCCGCGTCATCCTCGTTGAGCAGAGCCCTGAGGTGCTCGGACCCTTCGACAGTCACCTTCGCCGATATACCCTCCGGCAACTCGAGCGGCGCGGTGTCGAAGTCTGGACGAACACCTCGGTCTCACACGTCGGCAACGACGAGATCACCCTCGAAGACGGACGGACGGTGGAAGCGAATCTCACTGTCTGGGCTGCCGGCGTCGCCGTGAAGAACTGGGGTCTGCCACAAGGCCGTGGCGGCCGCATCGCGGTGCGCGAGGATCTTCGGGTCTTCGGGCTTGACCGCGTCTTCGCAGTCGGTGACGTCGCCATCACCTCTGACGATCCACTCCCACAGCTCGCCCAGCCCGCCATCCAGACCGGTCGACATGCAGGCCTCCAGATCCGACGACTGATCGAGGGGGACGCGACCGAGTCGCTGCACTACCACGACAAGGGCACGATGGCGACGATCGGCCGACGCGCTGCCGTGGTGCAGTTGCCCCGAGACATCCGGCTCACGGGCACGATCGCATGGCTCGCATGGCTCGGGCTCCACATCGTCACGCTCCTCGGCGGGCGCAACCGGGTGTCGGCGTTGTTGAACCTCTCGTGGCGCTACGTGAACTGGCCGAGCGGAAATGGCGTGATCGTCGGCGACGTGCCCGACGAGCACTGACGTCCTAGGAGACGGCGATGCAGTACGCGCTGCTCGGTCGATGACCGATACAGTCCCAGGCGAAGCTATCGCCTCCACCCCGATTCGGCTCACCCATCGTAGGGTGGCGACGCGATCAGATCGAGCAGGCGTCGCCCTCACATGCCAGGCCGGGATCGTCCGACATGACGGTGAGCGGGTGCGACTTCGCCCATGCCTCACCTAGAACCTGCAGAATGGCGGCAGGGCTCTGCGCCCCGGAGATGCCGTAGCGACGATCGATGACGAAAAACGGCACGCCGTTGATCCCGAGCGTGCGGGCCTCGAGCTCGTCTTCACGAACCTCGGCCGCGTACCGATCCTCATCGAGTACATCCGCACTCTTAGCTTCGTCCAGCCCTATTTCTCCGCCGAGACGGACGAGCGTCGCGCGGTCACTGATCAACGCGCCCTCCGTGAAGTACGCGACAAAGAGACGCTCCTTCAACTCGTCTTGGAGCCCGACCTCATACGCGTAGTGCAAGAGCCGATGCGCGTCGAAGGTATTCCCGCGCTTTGTCTTCTCGAAGTGAAAGTCCAGGCCGTCGAGGGCTGCCATCGCCGCCAACTTCTCCCGGGAGGCGACAGCGGCCTCTCTCGTCATGCCGTACTTCGCGGCCAGATGCGCCGCGGTATCGACGCCTGGATCAGGCACTGTCGGCGCCGAGGGATCGAGCTCAAAGGCGCGCCAGTGCACGTCCACCTCGTCCGCGTGGCTGAATTCGCCGAGCGCTGCTTCGAATCGACGCTTGCCGATCGCACACCACGGACACACGACGTCGGAGAAAATCTCGATCTTCATACAAAAGACAACAGCTCGGCCCACTCGATTATTTCTCGTCCGTCGCGACACCACGATCCAAACCCACGTCGGATGAGCTTCCTAAAGCCTGGCTGCGCGCCATCGATGCCGGCTGCCGGCGGCGTTGAACGCGTCGTTCCGACATCGAACGGCGGCCGATTCTCGAGGCAGGTAACGTCGTTACGGAAACACAGAGGAGACGTGGCCTATGCCGCAAGTTTTCAAGTACCGCGTCGAGAAGCGATATCTCCCGCTGTTATTGCCGTGCGGCGTGCGACCTGGACGTGATGGCGTCACCTTGACCGACACCTCGTTTATCGCGAAATTCGGGCTTTTCAAGCTCGAGACGCCACTCGACAACATCGAAGATGCACACGTCACCCGCGACTATCGGTGGTGGACCGCGGTAGGACCGCGACTGTCAATGGCCGATGACGGGCTCACATTCGGGACCAACAAGCGGGCGGGCGTCTGCGTGCACTTCCGTGAGAAGGTGCCCTCCGTGCTGAAGCGCAGTGGGCACTCAGCGCTCACCGTCACCGTCATCGACGTCGATGGGCTGGCCGCCGCGCTCACACACTGATCTCGGGGCGGGCTCACCTCTGGGTCAGAAACCGCTTCGGCGCCTGGAGCCGCGTTCGGAGCAGATGGCGAGATCGCAAACGTCTGGCGTCTCAAATGCCGCCGGAGAGCACCTCGTCCAGGTGGTCGAGAATCTGAGGCCACGCTTCGGCGTGTCGGTCCGACGTCGCTTCGTCATAGAAGCCGCTGTGGGTCAGTCGAATCCGCGTCCCGGGCGCCACCGACTCCAAACTCGATTGTCAGCAGCGTCTCGGACCCGTCGGTGCCGCCCCTACCGGTGACCCATGTCTGGCTAACCAGGCTGGCAGGCTCGAGCGCGGTGAATCGCCCGTGTGCGGGTGCCGTTCGCCATCGTGTTCGACATCGAACCAGTACGGCTCTCCAACGCGTGGAGTCATGCGGATAGCGCCGGGCAGCGCGAACCAGGTATCGAAGGCCTCCGTCCACGCGACGAAGATCGCGCCGGGCCCAGCTCGCAATGTCTGCTCGATCGTGAACCCATACACGAGGTGCACAGCGCCGTCGCTACCGGGTTCAGCCGGAACTTCTTCGCCGTCCATCAAGCTCCTAACCGGTCGAGCGCTTCGGGCAAATATCGCCGACCTCGACGTTCGAGCTCACCCCAGCCGGCGGACCGGACATAGGTCACTAGAGCCACGCGAATATGCTGCGCAGCATTCGAATGAGCCGGTCAAGGAGATTGCGGTGACGCGTCATTGGCTGAATCGACTCCGTCTTATCGCCGTCGGAGCCATCGTCCTTGCCGGCACGGGAATGAGCGCACTCCAAGCGGGTGCGGCGACTGCGACGTGTGGCACGCTAGGCATCGCGACGATCAACGCCGCACTCGGCATCGATGCGGCGCACGTGACCTCGGTGCACCCAGAAACGAACCCCAAAGCGCTCATCTGCTCCTACTACGGCAATAGCGGCAGGGCCGCCAATGAAGTGACGATCAACTACGTCCCGGCCACGGCGGCGTCCTTTGCCGCCGTCAAGGCATCGAACGCTCCGTCGCATCAGCTCCGGACGATCACCGGGATCAAGTCGTTCGCCTACAGCTATGTGATCGGCACGGAGCGGTACCTCTACGTCCTAGACGGCACGGACCAGGTACAGATGTTCACGATCGCCCCGCTCGCGAAGCTCGAAGTACTCGCCCGCAAGATGCCCTTGATCTCCTAGGACGAGTCGCGCTCCTCCTCGTACGCGCAGCCACGCTGACTTGCGCGATGTCACCGCAGCACTGCTCGGCTGGCCTCATCGACGCGGAAGAAATCTTCACGCGCACGTAACCGTCGCGGCGAACTGCAGAAATCAAAACCTGCCATCGTGGCCACAAGGAGGCGGCAGCGATGCAAGTACTTATTCGACTCATTCTCGACGACAGGCCCGGATCGCTGTCGGCAGCCACCGCGGCGATTGCTCGCATCGGCGGCAACATCCTCGCGATGGACGTAGTCGACCGTGAGGGCACCTCGGTCGTCGATGACTTCGTGATCCAAGTCGACGACCTCGACCCCGTCGAGATCACACAGGCGCTCAGCGCCGAAGCCGGGATCATCCTGGACTGCGTGCGCGTGACCCCACAAGTCGAGCTCCACCGCGAGCTGGAGCTGATCTCGACGCTCGCGACGAGTCCGCGACCGAGCCTTGAACTCCTCGCGCGCCTTGTGCCGGCGATCATCGTCTGCGACTGGGCAGTGATCATCTCCTCAGCAGGCTCTGGGGTGGCTGTAACCCACGCAAGCCCGAATGGCCCACGAGTGCGCTGGACGAGCTTGCCGTGGATGCCACTAAAGGAAGCGACAACGCTCGACGCGGACGATAACTGGGTCCCCTCGTCACTGCACTCCGAGAGGCTGTCGCTCGCTGCCGCGCCGGTCGACGAACACACGTGTGTGCTCGCGTGCCGCTTCGAGGGCCCGTCGTTCCGGCGCCAGGAGGTAGAGCGGCTGGCGAGGCTCGGTCGCCTCGCTGGCTCCATGCTCCCGCCCGAGTCGCCCGACGCACCAGCGAGGTCGGCGCGGCCGAAAGCGGTCGAGCTCGCCTGAATTTATCCCTTAGGCGCGCTAGAGGACCGGCCGCAACGCCGTCGCTGGCGTCACAACTCCGGACCCGATGTCGGGCAAAGGAAACTAGCGAGAACGACGCGGTGAAGATGTCCGCGAAGTGGAGTTGCCGGACCCCGAGCGGCGCGAAGCCCGTCGCTCTTTCAACGCGCTCGTTGGTAGCTGCACGCGGGCGACGATGACGTCGGGACGCGATCGCAGCGCGGCGGAGAGGACCAGGTCTATCTGATTGTGAAGTATCCGGTACCTGACTCGATCAGGGATGACCGTTGGAATCAACACGACGATCTGCCTATCGTCGGCTGCTCTGAGCTCGTCAATGAACGCCGTGATCGGCTCGACGACCGAGCTGTACTCGGTTTGCAGCACCTGAAGTGAAACGCCGGGATCCCACTTCGCCCACTCTGCCGCGAGCGCGTTCCCCTGTGCAGCGCCAAGCTCGCCACCCTCCATCACGACCGTGACCGCGATGACCTCGCTCCCGAGCGAGAGCGCCTCAGAGAGCGCGTAGAGGGTGAGACGCGAAACCGCGGTCACCGGCACGATCACCAGCGAATGGCGCGCGCGGGGATGCTCCTGGCGACGACCGAGTCCGAGCGCGACGCCCGCGCGCAGGTAGTAAGCGCGCACGCGTACAAACAGCAAACCGAAGCAGGGAACGGCCACAACTACGACCCACGCGCCCTCGAGGAATTTCGAGAAGAGAAAGACGATCGTCGCGACCGCTGTCATCGTCGCGCCCAGCGCGTTGATCCCGGCGCGATGTCGCCAGTGCGGTGGTCTGGTGCGCCACCAGTGCACGACCAATCCGCTCTGGGCAAGCGTGAAGCCCGTGAACACTCCGATCGCGAACAGTGGAATCAAGCTGTTCGTGTTGCCGCCCACTGCTACCAAAAGCGCGCCCGACAAGACCGCGAGCGCCCAAATGCCGTTCGCAAAGACCTGGCGATCGCCGCGTAGCGCGAAAAGGTGCGGCAGATAGTCGTCGCGGGCGAGAAGGCTTGCGAGAACTGGAAGCCCGCCAAAAGAGGTGTTCGCGGCGAGGGCCAGCACCATCGTGATCGTCAGCGAGACGATGTAATACGCCCAGTGGCGGCCAACCGCGTCGGCCATGATCTGGCTAAGCACCGTCTGTCCCGATCGAGGGCCAACGTGCCAGCGGCTAGCAAGCACGGCCAAGCCGAGCAGCATGGTTCCGAGAATCACGCCGAGCAGTAGCTCGGTCCGCTTCGCTCGCTGCTCGCGCGGCGCTTTAAAGAGTGGGACACCGTTTGCGATCGCCTCGACACCGGTCAGCGCGCTGCACCCCGCTGAGAAAGCCTTCAAGACAAGCAGAATGCCAACGGTCTGCAGTCCATGCGTAGCAAGTAGTGGGCGTCCGGGCTGGACGGCGTGGAGCGCAAGCGGATGCACGAGGCCGATCGCGATGATCGCCAGCAGTCCCACGATAAAGACCATGGTTGGGAGCAGGAAGGCTCGGGCCGCCTCACCGAGGCCGCGAAGGTTGAACAGCGTGACGACGGCAAGTATCGCGAGACATATCGGCACCCTGACCGACATGAGCCCAGGAAATGCCGAGGTGAGCGCCCCGACGCCCGCTGCAATCGAAACCGCGACCGTAAGTGTGTAGTCGACGATCAGCGACGCGCCGGCCACGAGTCCGACCCGAGGTCCGAAGTTTGCGCGCGAGACCGCGTACGCGCCACCGCCACCCGGATATGCATCGATGACCTGGCGGTAGGAGAAGACGAGGACGCAGAGGAGTCCGATGATCGCAAGCGTGATCGGCAACACCAAATGGAGTGCGCCGCCGCCTGCGACGGCCAGCACGACGACGATCGCCTCCGGTCCGTACGCCACCGACGTCAGTGCGTCGAGCGAAAGCGCGGACAATCCTTCAACGGGGGTTATCTGTTCCTTCGCCGCCTCGCTATTGCGAAGCGGCCGACCGATAAGCACTCGCCAGGTGTTCGCAGCTGCGCTTCGCCGGGCTCGCCGGCGTTCACTCACCTCGGAGCCCCTCAAACTCGAGTACCTTGCCGTCCTCAGTCGACCGGAGCCTCCCGGTCACCGCGTGCCGCGCGCGTGGTAGTGGACCCGAGATCTGTTGGCAGCGCGATTCTCGCGATGATGTGGAGGTCCACGCTCTCGGCGGCGGCGAGACGCTGCACCTTCCAGACAATCGAGCCGCCCGACCAGATCTCGCGCCACCTGCTGCGTCTACTAGCGCCGAGGACGATCTGGGTGATCTGGGTTCGGCGCGCGAAGTCCATGAGCGTCGCGGCAACATCGTCCCCTTGTAGCTCGACCCAGTGTGCACCGACATCGATCGCCACGCGTCGCGTGGTCTCGATCGGATTCTCACCAGAGCGTACGACGGCGTCACCTCGGACGACGTGGACGACGTGGAGCTCTCCCTTGGACCTGGCGCTCATGCGGGCTGCTCGTCGCACGATGAGGTCGAATCCGGCGGCATTCGTCACCCCTACCATGATCCGCTCCGTCGTCTCCCAGAGCGTCTGGTCCTGGCGACGGCGAAGGTGCTCGAGCAGCTCCTCCTCGGTCTCGTCAGCGAGAAATCGCAACGCGAGCTCCCGGAGGCCGATGAGATTGTCGGAACGAAAGAAGTTCGCCAGTGCCTGGGGAACCTTCTCCTTGGGGTAAATATTGCCGTGCAGCATGCGCCGTCGGAGCTGCTCCGGCGAGGAGTCCACGAGCTCGATCTGGTCGGCCTTTCGCACGACCCAATCGGGCACCCGCTCACGTACCTGGGTCCCGGTCATCCGTTCAACGGCGTCGGCGATGCTCTCAAGATGCTGGATGTTGACGGTCGTGATCACGTCGATACCCGCCTCGAGAATCTCGAGCACGTCCTCCCAGCGCTTGGCGTGCCGCCCAGATCCCGGAATGTTCGTATGCGCGAGCTCATCGATGAGCACGACCTCGGGATGCCGCTCGAGAACCGCGTCGAGGTTCATCTCCTCAAAGGTCGTACCCCGATACACGGTGGTGACGAGTGGCACCGCCTCAAGGTCGGTGGTGAGCTCGATCGTGTGCGGGCGACCGTGCGTCTCGACGAAGCCAATCACCACATCGGTTCCACGACCATGCCGGCGATTTCCCTCGTTCAACATCGCGAAGGTCTTCCCGACCCCGGCAGCGGCCCCGAGGTAGATACGGAAATGACCTGCGGCCTCTACGACGCCGGTCAGGTCGTCGTCCGCCGTCGAGCCGATCAGGTCGCCACTCATCTCGTCAACCGTTCCATCGAGTCCCCGTCGCGGCCCGCTGACGGGGAGCTGTCAGCGCGTCTGGGTTCCTACGCGGGATCACCGCGCCCCGGCTCACTCAGCGTAGTTTCACGAGTGCCTCGTTCAGCTGCAGTACGTCGATGTAGCTGCTGCCGAGGAATCCGAGCTCCGCAGGGTGATTCTCCACGGAAATGAGGTGTCGAAGCGTGGACGGCGCGATGCCGGTGGCCTTAGCGACCATCGGAACCTGCACCAGCGCGTCCGACGCGGTGATGTCCGGGTCGTAGCTGCTTCCAGAGGTGGTGACGAGATCAGTCGTCGGGTCGACGCCAAGCTTGTGCCAGTAGGCGATGAGTTCCTCGGTGTTCGCGAGGAGCACCTTCGAACGCGGTCCGAGGTTCGTCGCTGCGGACTCCCCACCGACGCCATTCGCGACGAGCGGGTTGTCGCCGCCGGACGCATGCTCTTTCGGGGCTGCCGCGTACGGGCCGGTGTCGTCGGGCCGCCCGTGGAAAACACAGCTGCCGAGCGCGTGCCCTGGACAGCTAGCGGCGGCCCAGTTCTGTCCGATCAACGTCGAGCCCGCCGCGCTGATGGACCCGTCGGCCTGGTGACGAAAGAAGAGCTGGGACACACCGACTCCGGCGAAGGCGAAGCCGAAGGTGAGCGCAAGCACGATCACCGAGAAGGTGAGCGATCGAATCAGGTTGGTAGGCATCAGTAGGTCTCCATTAGTACGCGTGCAGCGCCGTGAGGATGAGGTCGATGAGCTTGATGAACAAGAAGGGCGTGATAACCCCTCCGACGCCGTAGATAAGGACGTTGCGGCG
>Ga0208357_1001994_pt1 | contig 14094 bp, 14 predicted proteins | sample NGESurdeep092012_6_FD_184487 | JGI IMG/M metagenome (GOLD analysis project Ga0208357, IMG submission 184487) | Arctic peat soil microbial communities from Barrow, Alaska - NGEE Surface sample F52-2 deep-092012 (SPAdes) | ecosystem: Environmental > Terrestrial > Soil > Wetlands > Peat ... | reverse complement strand
CTCCAGTTGCGATGACAAGGCCATCAAAGTGCCGAGAGGCCCCGTCGGCGAGGATGATCTCGTGCCGCTCGAGGTCGAGTCGCTCGGCTCTCGTCCCGAGCTGCAGGTCGACCTCGAGATTCTCCTCCATCCGAAGCCGAGCACGCTCGGGCTCCCAGCGGCCCATCAGCACCTCTTTGGAGAGCGGCGGCCGGTCGTAGGGCGGGAAGTGCTCCTCGTCACCGACGAGCGTTACTGCACCCGAGAAGCCCTCTCGCCGGATCGCCTCTACGGCGCGCAGCCCACCGAGCGACGCGCCCACGACCACGATCTCATTCAGCTCGGCCATGCACACTCCCGACTCGTGAACTCACGCGGCGCCAATTCGTCCACGCCCTCCAAACATAGAGCGGCCCCCCGAAGCATCACGCTTTGGGGGGCCGCTCGCAGTTCGTCTCCGGATCACCCGGAGGAGCTTGCTACCTGGTCAAACCTTCGCAAACTGCGGGAAGACCTTGAGGGGGTTGGTGTTGATGATGGCGACCTTGTCCTCGGCGCTCAGCCAGTCGAAGCTGTCGAGCACGGGGATGATGTCGTCACCACTCTTGCCTGGGCCTTCGCCTGCCTGGCGCAGCGCTGCACCAGAGCCGGGAGCCTCGGTTCCAAAGACCATCGAGCCGACGCCGCGCTGGCGGATCGCCGCGGTGAGGAAGTCGAGGTCGTGCGCACAGGTGTCGTAGAAGAGGTTCTCCGAGAGGTCCTTCTGCGACAGGTGGCTGTCGGACTTGATGAAGCGGTTAAGCGCTCCACCGCAGTGGCAGACAACGACCTTCAGCGCAGGGTAGCGCTCAAAGACGTCACTGTTGCTCAGCAGCTGCTGAGCAAGGAACTGCTCCATCACGAAGCCGAGCTGGTAGTTCTGCGGGACGAGGTAGTGCCGCGGGTCCTGGGTGTTGGTGCCGTGCACGATGATGTTCACACCGAGCTCGATCGCCTTCTCCCACAGCGGGAACCAGTAGGGCTCGTTCAGGCCGGGCGTCTCGCGAAGCCCCTTGGGGTCGGGTCCGACGTAGGCGGCTACGAAGCCGTGGTCCTTCACTGCACTCTCCAAGGTGGCGAGCATGTGCGTCGCGTCGGGAGCGTCCTGGTCCTGGGGCAGCTGGGCAGCGCCGAGGAAACGGTCAGGGTGGAAGGTGACCTGCTGCGCGATCGAGGCGTTCACGTGCTCGGTCCAAAGCTCCATCTGGAACTTCGAGAACACCTGGCCGAGCATCAAGAACGGGCGGGGTCCGATGATCTGGACGTCAATGTTGCGCTCGTCCATGTAGGCGACGTGGCGTGCCGCGGCGGCGCGGAACTCCTCCTCGGAGAGTCCGCCACGCCCACTGATGATCGGGCTGCGCGTGATCGAGTTCGATGCGAGCAGCATGGTGGCGTAGACGTTTGACGCCTGTGGCACGCTCACGTGCCCGTGGACGTCTAGAACCTTCGTTCCGTTATACAAGTCATTCCCCTTTTATTGATCTACGTAGGACCATTCAGCACATCGAGAACTGCGGCTCTCGCCCGAGAAAGTCCGAATAATCGGCACGGGATCGAGGGAACCTCGTCGCACGAGGTTACGGATCAGCGGACCCAACATCCACTTGGGGCCATCGAAGCGCGTGTTGAACGTCCTCCCTCCGAAGCGACAGCCTCATGGGCAGATCGCCCCAAAGTGATGTCGTGAGCAAAACGTACCTAGCACTGATCATCTGCGCAACCGCCTCCGCCGAGGCAACGCTGACCTGCATCTTTAGGTCGGGCTAACTCGCTGCTTCTCGTACCGGCTCGGCGTCGGGCACGGCTTGCATCGCAACGGCGCTCGGAGTTTCGTCGAGCGCGCCGAGAAATCCGTCGTGATTTCGGAGGAACTCAGAAAGTGAGTCACCGCCGAACTTTCGTAGCGCTTCATCGGCGAGCACGATCGCCACCATGGTCTCGGCGACGACGCCCATCGCCGGTACCGCGGTCGCGTCGGTGCGCTCGCGAAACGACACCGTCTCTTCTTTCGTGACCACGTCGACGGTGTGCATCACCGGACGAGACAGCGTCGCGAGCGGCTTCATCGCTGCTCGCGCAACGATCAGCCCCCCATGGGAGATCCCGCCCTCGACTCCGCCCGCGCGAGAGGTCTCGCGCACATAGGCGTGGGCGTCTTCGTCCCAGTAGATGGCGTCGTGCGCCACCGAGCCTCGCTGGCTTGCGACCGCAAATCCGTCGCCGATCTCGACGCCTTTGATCGCATGAATGCTCATGAGCGCCTGGGCCAAGAGCCCGTCGAGCTTTCGATCCCAGTGCACGTGGGATCCGAGCCCAACCGGAACGTTGAACGCCAGCACCTCCGCGATGCCGCCTAGTGAGTCGCCCTCTTTCATCGCCGCTTTGATCTCGGCCACCATCGCGTCCGCGGCCAGCGGATCAAAGCAGCGCACCTCGGAGGCGTCAATCGCTGCCAGATCGTCGGGGCCCGGGCGGGTCCCGGGCGCAACCGAGGCCTCTCCGATACGCACCACGTGGCTAAGAATGCTGACGCCGATGTAGGAGAGCAGCTTTTTCGCGAACGTGCCGACGACGACGCGCGCCGCGGTCTCGCGAGCAGAGGCACGCTCGAGGACGTCTCGCGCATCGGCGAAGCCGAACTTCTGCATGCCGGCGAGATCTGCGTGGCCGGGACGGGGCTCGGTCAAGATCTTCGACGGCATGCCAGGCGCCGCCGACATCTCTTCGACCCACTTCGGCCACTCCGTATTACCGATCTCGATCGCCACTGGAGATCCGAGCGTGCGCCCGTGCCGGATTCCCGCGTGGATCGTGAGCTCGTCCTGTTCGAATCTCATGCGGGGCCCACGCCCGTAGCCGAGACGGCGGCGGCTGAGCTCGGCTTGGATCTCGTCCTCCACGATCGGTAGCCCTGCGGGGAGTCCTTCGATGATGATGACGAGCGAAGGGCCGTGCGATTCACCGGCCGTCAAGAAGCGGAGCATGCCCGGCAATCTATCTCCGCTAGACCGCCCCGGCCACATGCCTGCCGCCATTTTGCCTGCGCAAGACCACATTTGGCGCCGGCGGTCCCGTTACGGCGAGAATATGCAGGTGAGAACCGCCCCGTGATCAACAAGGTACTGGTTGCCAATCGAGGCGAGATCGCGATTCGCGCCTTTCGGGCCGCCTACGAGCTCGGCGTGCGCACCGTCGCGGTCTTCCCCTACGAAGACCGGAACTCACTTCATCGGCAAAAAGCCGACGAGGCCTACCAGATCGGTGAACGCGGCCACCCGGTCAGCGCGTATCTCGACATCGCAGCACTGATCGAGGTCGCGAAAGGCTGTGACGCCGACGCGATCTATCCCGGTTACGGGTTCCTGTCCGAGAACCCGCTGCTTGCCGAGGCCTGTGACGAAGCTGGGATCACCTTTATCGGCCCACCCGCGTCGGTGCTGCGCCTCGCCGGCAACAAGGTCCGCGCCCTCGAGGCAGCACATGCGGCAGGGCTCCCGACGCTTCGGACCGGACCCGGCCGAACCGATGCCGCGGAGCTCATCGCAGATGCCGACGCGGTCGGCTTCCCGCTCTTCGTCAAAGCCGCGGCAGGCGGTGGCGGACGCGGCCTTCGGCGCGTCGAGTCTCCCGAAGATCTCCTCGAACAGGCGGGGACGGCGATGCGCGAGGCGGCGTCTGCGTTTGGCGATGCGACCGTCTTCCTCGAGCAGGCCGTGCCGAGAGCACGCCACATCGAGGTGCAACTACTCGCCGACCGTGAAGGATCGGTCGTGCACCTCTTCGAGCGGGACTGCTCGATCCAGCGCCGCCACCAAAAGGTCATCGAAGTCGCGCCCGCCCAGAATCTCGACCCGACGATCCGGAGCGCGCTCTGCGGCTACGCGGTCGACTTCGCGAGCGCCGTCGGCTACGAGAACGCCGGCACCGTCGAGTTTCTCGTCGGTGAAGACGGCAGTCACGTCTTTATCGAGATGAACCCGCGGATCCAAGTCGAGCACACCGTGACCGAAGAGGTGACGGGGATCGACCTCGTCCATGCACAGTTTCACGTCGCGTCGGGCGAACTGCTCGCCGACCTCGGCATCACCCAGGAGTCCATCACCGTGACCGGAGCGGCGCTCCAGTGCCGGATCACCACAGAGGACCCGACGAACGAATTCCGACCTGACTCAGGCCGGATCACCGGCTACCGCTCCGCTGGTGGTGCCGGGGTCCGCCTTGACGGCGGGACGATCGCGGTCGGCGCGGAGGTGCTCCCCTACTTCGACTCACTCCTCGTCAAGGTCACGACGCGCGGGCGAACCTGGGAGGAGACTGTCTCGAGGGCACGACGAGCGATCACGGAGTTCCGGATCCGCGGCGTCGCGACCAACATCATGTTTCTCCAGGCTGTCTTGGACGACGACGACTTCGTCGCAGGCAAAGCCACGACCGCCCTCCTCGAGGAGAAGCCCTACCTACTCGAGGCGAGGTCAAGCACCGATCGCGGCTCGCGCCTGCTCTCGTACCTCGCCGACGTCACCGTCAACCGACCACACGGTCGAAGGCCCGAGCACGCCGACCCGCGCGCCAAGCTGCCCGTCATCGACCTCAGCGCGCCGGCACCTGCTGGGAGTCGCCAACGGCTCGCCGAGCTCGGCCCTGCCGGCTTTGCCAGCTGGCTTCGCTCCTCGACCAGCCTTGCAGTGACCGACACGACGTTTCGAGACGCGCACCAGTCGCTCCTTGCCACAAGAGTCCGAACCGACGACCTCGTCGCCGTCGCGCCCCACATCGCGCGCATGGCTCCAGAGCTGCTCAGTCTCGAATCCTGGGGCGGCGCGACCTATGACGTCGCGCTCCGTTTCCTGCACGAAGATCCGTGGCTCCGCCTCGAACAGCTCCGTGAAGCGGTGCCGAACATCTGCCTGCAGATGCTGCTCCGCGGCAGAAACACCGTCGGTTACACCCCCTACCCAGAGCTCGTGACCGAGCGCTTCGTCACCGAGGCCGCGACCACTGGAATCGACATCTTCCGCATCTTCGACGCGCTAAACGACGTCGAGCAGATGCGGCCGGCGATCGATTACACCATCGGGGCGGGCGCGCTCGCAGAGGGGACGCTCTGTTACACCGGCGATCTCGCCAACCCCGCGGAGACGACCTATACCCTCGACTACTACCTCCGGATCGCCGACGGCCTCGCCCGGGCAGGCGCGCACGTGCTCTGCATCAAGGACATGGCAGGGCTGCTCCGACCAGAATCTGCCCGCCGACTGATCAGCGCGCTCCGGGAACGCTTCGATCAGCCGGTGCACCTGCACACGCATGACACCGCGGGTGGCCAGCTCGGGACCTACCTCGCCGCCCTCGAAGTCGACGTCGACGCCGTCGACGGTGCGTCGGCGCCGATGGCGGGCACCACCAGCCAACCTTCGCTCTCGGCGATCGTGGCATCGGTCGCACACTCCCGGCAGGCCACTGCGCTCTCGATCGAGGCGCTCTGTGACCTAGAGCCGTACTTCGAGGACCTGCGCCGGCTCTACGCACCATTCGAGAGCGGTCTTCCCGGACCGACCGGTCGCGTCTACCAGCACGAGATCCCAGGCGGCCAGCTCTCAAACCTCCGCCAACAAGCAGAGGCCGTCGGACTGGGCGATCGATTCGAGGACGTGGAGCGGCTCTACGCCGCCGCTGACCGGATCCTTGGCCGCATCGTCAAGGTCACCCCTACCTCCAAGGTCGTCGGTGACCTCGCCCTCCAGCTCGCGGCGTCGAACGCGGATCCCGACGAGTTCGCGGCCGAGCCTGAGCGCTTCGACGTTCCCGACTCCGTGCTGCGCTTCCTCGCGGGCGAGCTCGGTGTGCCTGAGAACGGCTGGCCGGAGCCCTTCCGAACCCGGGCACTAGCTGGTCGTGAGCCGGTGCTCGAAGACGCCGTCGTGTCGCCAGAAGATACCGAGGCGCTCGATGGCCCGACGCGTCGCATCACGCTCTCGCGGCTGCTCTTCCCAGGTCCGACAGCGGAGTACGAGACGTCACTCGCCACCTTTGGCGACCTCTCCGCGCTTCCCTCGTCGGCATTCTTCTTCGGCCTCCAACACGGCGAGGAGCTGGCTGTCGACCTCGGTCCTGGTGTGCAGCTGCTCTTCGGGCTCGAGGCTGTCGGCGACGCGGATGAGCGCGGCATGCGAAGCGTCGTGTGCACACTGAATGGCCAGCTCCGACCGCTCTCGGTCCGAGACCGGTCCTTGGCCCGCGATACACCTGCGGCAGAGCGCGCCGACGCCGAGGACCCGAACGAGGTCGGCGCACCGTTCACTGGCGTCGCGACGCTGCGCGTCTCGAGGGGCCAGCACGTCGAAGCAGGCGAGGTCGTCGCGACCATCGAGGCGATGAAGATGGAAGCGAGCGTGACGAGCTCGGTAGGCGGCACGGTCGAGCACATCGCCGTCGAGCGCGTCGCCCAGGTCCAAGCAGGCGATCTCTTGATGCGGCTTCGATGATCACTCACACAGCGACTGCTCTACCTCGCCAGGGCCTAGGTGGCGACGCGCTCGAAGTAGCGTCGCGGCGAGCGACCTCGACGCGCTTGCACAACCGGTCGAGCAACCCGTCGGCCGGATCGACCAAGATGACCATGACCAACCGATCACGACCAACGTGATCAAAAGGAGCGTACGTTGAGTTCCAACCTCGCCGCCGCCCGCCGCCCGATCGTGCTCGCGGACCTGGTACCAGGGGTCGTCGCGCGCGACATCGGCCTTGTCATCGCTGCGGCAGGGATCACGGGAGCACTTGCCCAGATCACGGTCCATATCCCCGGCACGCCCGTCCCGATGACCGGTCAAACCCTCGGCGTCTTGGTCTCGGGCTGTGCGCTCGGAGCGAGGCGTGCGACTGCCGCGATGCTCGCGTACGCGCTCTTCGGCTTCATCGGTGTCCCGTGGTTCGCCGGCGGCCAGCACGGTTACGTCGGCGCCAATGCCGGCTACCTGCTCGGCTTCGTCCTCGCCGGCTTCCTCTGCGGAGTCGTCGCCGAGCGCGGCGCAGACCGCCGGGTGATCGGTGCCATTCCGGCGATGCTGCTCGGCGAGGTCGCCATCTACGCGATCGGCGTACCGTGGCTCGCAGTCGATCTCCACGTTGGAATCGGGAAGGCGATCAGCCTCGGCTTTAACCCCTTTGTCGCCGGTGATGCGACCAAAGCGGCGATCGGCGCGCTAGTGCTGCCGAGCGCCTGGCACTTCGTCAACAAACAGCACTGAGCGCGCCGCAACACGGGCGATATCGAGGGGAGCGACAATGCCAAGGCGACGAGCAATTGAGATCGACGGCGTCCGCCACAACGCGCCGATCCCGATGGGAGCGCGGATCGACAACATCGTCTTCTCCTCGGGTATCCAGGGAATGGACCCGAGCACCGGGATCGTCCCCGACGACGGCATCGATCAGGTGCGCTTCGCCTTCTTGAATCTAGAGAGCTTCCTAAGAGCCGCAGGGGTCACCTACGACGACGTCGTACGACTTACTATCCACCTCGGCGACCCGTCGCTTAGAGACGAGATCAACCGCTACTGGCTCGAGCTCTACCCCGACGAGGAGGACCGTCCGGCGCGTCACGCGATGAACCTCACGCTCAACAACAACATGCTCGTCCAACTCGAGGTCTTTGCGGTCGCCGCTTCTTGATCCGTGCGGCTCGCCCTTGCGCGAGAGCCGGCGACCTGTCGATAGGGTCCACTCCGTGCGCCTCTCGGTACTGGACCAGTCTCCGATCCCAGAGGGATCCTCGCCCGCCGAGGCACTGGCGAACACGGTCAATCTCGCGCAGGCGGCCGAGCACCTCGGCTACGAGCGCTACTGGCTCGCTGAGCACCACGCATCTGGCGGACTCGCCGGAAGCGTGCCGGAGATCTTGATCGCGTACGTCGCGGCGAACACCTGCTCGATCCGGGTCGGATCTGGCGGGGTGATGCTGTCGCACTACAGCCCGTTGAAGGTCGCCGAGGAGTTCCGAATGCTCGAGACGCTCTTCCCGGGGCGTATTGACCTCGGCCTCGGGCGAGCGCCCGGCTCGGAGCCGCTCACCGCGTTCGCGCTGCAGCGCAACCGACAGCACCAGGCAAGCGACGACTTCATCGACCAGCTCGCCGAGCTCGTCGCGTGGTTGCACGGCACCTTCCCCGAGCAGCACCCCTTCGCCCGCATCACCGCGACCCCCGTTCCGGACAGAGTGCCCGACATCTGGCTGCTCAGCTCGTCGGGCTACTCCTCGGCGGTCGCGGCACACTTTGGTGCAGGCCTTTGCTTCGCGCACTTCATAGCTGACAACGGCGGCCCTGAGTCGCTCACTGACTACAAGGCACGATTCGTGCCGTCCGCGCACCATGCCGCTCCAGCCGCCGCGGTCGCGGTCGGCGTCGTGTGCGCGGAGACTACTGAAGAGGCAACGGCATTGGCGTCGAGTGCTGCGCTCTGGAGACTTCGGAGGAGGAAGGGTGAGAACGGTCCGGTCCCCACCGTCGCAGAGGCATCGGCGTACACCTGGACGGGCGCTGATCTCTTAGCAGCTGGCCCAGCCGCCTCACGAACGATCGTCGGCGACCCCGAGCAGGTGAAGAACCAACTGAGCGAGCTTGCCGACCGGTACGGAGTGGACGATCTCGTCCTCGTCACCATCACGCATGATCACGCTGCGCGGGTGCACTCATACGAGCTCGTCGCGAAGGAGTTCGGGCTCTCCCAACCATCGGCGTAACGGCAAAAGGCATCCCCGACCGGTGTATAGGTGAGACGTGGCTTCTACCTCCGGACGTCGTCCACAAGCTGGCATGCGCAGGCTCTCCCACCGGCCTGCGTGCGCCTCGTCGAGCGCCAAGTAGGCCGCGCGGCCGTGAGCGGCTACAACGTGCAGGAGTACTGGGACGCCGTCGGCGCAGCGATCACGAAGCGACCGTTGCCCGACCCCGCGGTCGCCGGGGACGACTCGCCCGTCCAACGATACAAACGCGACAAGTTCTTAAAGATGCTCTTGTTGAGCGTTCCACCTGGCACTTCTGTCCTCGAGGTCGGCTCGGGACCTGGAGAAAATCTAAGTACGTTAAAGGGCGCGGGCACTGCCAAGCGTCTAGCGGGTGCGGACATAGCGCCGTCGATGATCGCGCTCGCCCGCGGGCGAGGCCACGAAGTCTTCTTCACTGACGGACAGACGCTCCCGTTCGCTGACGGCGAGTTCGACGTCGTGTTCTCAGCTACGGCGCTCCAGCACAATCCGGTCTTCGCGCCGCTCCTCGGCGAGATGTGCCGCGTCACCGCGGCGCAGGTTCTGCTGTTTGCAGACACCGCCGCCAGCGGCCCAACACGTGATAACGGCACACCTACCTTCGACGCGCCGAGGTCGACTACGCCTGCGAGGCGCAGCGCCACGGCTTTCGACTAGTCGACACTGTCCCGCTCGGGATCTTCGCCAGCGAGATTATGCGAAGTGGGCTGATGAAGGTTCTCGACAACCGAAATCGTCGCGAAGCCGAACCGCTGCCGAATCGGATCTTGAAAGCCGAGGCGACGCTGCTCGGGGCTACCCGACACGTCGATGGCCGCGTGTCCCAACGGCGGGGGATGACCAAACTGTCCTGCGAGCGAGCGTCGTGAAAGTCGGCGCCAGCTGTCCGCTTGTAACTGCGTAGCCAACAGCTGCGCTAACGCCAAGCAGCAGTTGCTCGGGAAACGCACATCTGCAGCCCCACCCCGCAACGTGCCTGGTACAAGGTCCGATTCCTTAGCGAGCCTCGGACTCGCGCTCTTCGGCTCGAAGCGAGCGGAGCCGGTGGACCACGCCTGCCACGAACACGCCAATGACGACGACCGCCAACGCGTAGCCGGCGAGGGAGAAGTCGTGCTCGACCTTCTGCCACTGGGTGGCCAGTCCGTAGCCGAGTGACGACAGTGCCGTCGCGTAGATCGCGGTGCCGACAAGCGAGCAGAGCGCAAAACGAGCAGCCGACATCTCTGCGATACCAGCCGCGACCGAGACGAAGTAACGAAGAAGGGGGAGCGCTCTCCCGACAATGACAGCGAGTTCGCCACGTCCGTCGAGAAACACCTCGGCGCGGTCGAGATCTTTCGGAGTTATCAATATCCGCCGGCCAAGCTTTTCGATGAGTGGCCTGCCCCCGACGCGACCAAGGCCATAGGAGAAGCACGAGCCGATGAACTCAAAGAGCGTGCCGAGCAGAATCACTCCGGCGAGGGCCAAGTGCCCCTCGTGCGCGAGAACGCCGGCGAAGCCGAAGGTGATCTCCGAGGGGACGAAGGGCACGCACGACTCGAGGAGCGCGAGCAAGCAGATGGCTAGGTATCCGTGATGGGTAAGAAGGGATTCCACAGGTGCTGTTGTAATCGAGACTGCTGCTAAGCGGATGAACCTGTCCGCGGCGGGACCAGTTGCGGCGTGCGTCCAAGCCACAAGTCCCGCCGGTTTCTCAGACTTTAGGCATTCGCCTCGATCGAACACCCGATGCCGTCGCGTCCACGACGATCCCGGCTTTTGATACAGCAGGTGCGTAACCTCTCGGCTAATGGCTCTTCCGCTCCCGACCACGCTCACACCATCGAAAGTGGGCAAGTTCGTCAGCTGCCCACTGGCGTTTCGGTACTCCTACATCGAGCGGCTCCCTGAGCCGACAACGACGTATCAACTACGCGGCACGATCATCCACCGCGTCCTGCAGGCGCTCTTCGGACTGAGCGACGCATCCACACGGACCTACGAGACTGCGATGACGCTCTTCGATGCCGCATGGATCGCGGCGACCGAGTCCGGCGAGCTCGGCGAGCTGGAGTTGAGCGAAGCGGCAATGCGCTCGTTTCGAATCGAGAGCAGCAACCTGATCGCGAAGTACTTCGCGCTCGAGGACCCAAGGAGCGTCACTCCTGTCGGCCTCGAACTCGACCTCCGCGTGAACGTCGACGGGATCGAGTACCGCGGCATCATCGACCGCCTCGACCGACTGAGCGACGGCCGCTTCGCAATCGTTGACTACAAGACGGGGCGCAGTCCACGAGCGGATCGCTCGCGATCAAGGATGCTCGGCGTCAACTTTTACGCCTTCCTCTGTGAGCGGCTACTCGACATCCGACCGAGCGAAGTACGCCTGATGTACCTCGGCGACCAGGTCGTCGTGGTCGAGTCCCCAACGGACCAATCGCTTCGCGGCCTCCACCAGCGGGCGAGCGCGGTCTGGGGAGCAATCGAGCGTGCATGCGACTCAGGCGACTTCCGGCCGAGCCCGTCGCCGCTTTGCAAGAGCTGCTTCTACCAGGACAAGTGCCCTGCATTCAGCGCGGTCGTTGGATCACCAGCGAGCAAGCTTCTAGCGGAGCCGGTAGCGGTCAGCTAGTCCCGATAGCCTCGCTGTCGTGCCGCTTGACGAGCTGATCCATCGATTCGACCGCGCCGCGGAAGACCTCGCCGATCAAGTCCGAAAGGTCTCTGGGGCCGATCGGATCTTTTACACCGCCTCCGCGCTCGGCGACTTCGGCCTGCTCTGGGTGATCTTCGCCCTCTTTCGGGCACTACGGGGCGGGAAGGACAACGAGCGAGCAGCGTTTCGTGGCGTCCTGGCGACCGGGATCGAGTCCTTCCTCGTCAACATCTGTTTGAAGTCGGTTTTCCGCCGTGCGCGGCCCGTCGAGCAGGTTGAGCACCCGCTACCGCTTCGCATCCCACTCACCTCGAGCTTCCCCTCCGGGCACGCGACAGCGGCGTTTTGTGGAGCGGTCATCCTCTCTGAGAACGACAATCTCGCGCCCGTCTACTTCGGCGCAGCAATCATCATCGCGGCGTCGCGTGTGTACGTGAAGATCCATCACGCCTCCGACGTCATCGGCGGCGTGGTCGTAGGTATCGCGCTCGGCAAGCTGGCGAAGCGCATCTACCCGCTTAAGCGATCACACTGAAACGACTAGCTCAACAATCTGCAATGGACTCCCCGACGACTGTGCTGCCGTCGCCACCTACGATGCGAGTGCTCGTAATCGTCAAGGAGGCCAGATGAGCGTCGCGATCGTCATGGGAAGCGACTCTGACGAGTCAGTAATGCGGCTCGCCGCAGACGCACTCGAGGAGTTCGGAGTGGCCTGGGAGATGCGCGTGCTGTCCGCGCACCGCACGCCGGATCTGGCCATCGAGTTTGCGCGGCGCGCCCATGCGCGCGACGTACAGGTCATCATCGCCGGCGCCGGCGGGGCCGCACACCTTCCTGGTGTGCTCGCCGCGGTGACGCCGCTCCCCGTCATCGGCGTACCCATCGCGCTCAAGGCCCTCGACGGGATGGACTCGCTGCTCTCGATCGTGCAAATGCCACGCGGCATCCCAGTGGCGACGGTGGGCATCGACAACGCACGAAACGCAGGACTGCTCGCGGTTCGGATCCTCGGTGCGACCGATCCGACGGTACGCGACGCGATCATCGAGTTCCAGGCTCGCCTCGCGACCGAGGTACAGGGCCGTGACGAGGCCCTCCAGTCCCGGCTCGGCCACTGAGGACAACCACATGACGACCGCCACGGAGGCACTTGGACTTGACCCCCAAGCGGCGGTGGTCATCCTCACCTGCGACGAGCTCGGATTCTCCTACGGGGTGAACTCCGCTATCTACGCCGCGCTCCGGATGCACCAGGCAACCTCGGCCTCAGTGATGGTGCCTGCGCCTTGGGCGAGAGCGGCCGCGGCGCACTACAACGGCGAAGACGTCGGTGTGCATCTCACTTTGAACTCCGAGCTCGACCAGTACCGCTGGGGGCCGATAACCCAATCGCCTTCCCTCCTTGATGGCGACGGGGCATTCCCGCGCACCATCGACGACATCTGGGAGCACGCCGACACCGAGGAGGTCCGCCGCGAGTGGCAGGCCCAGATCGAGCGCGCACAGCTCTGGGGATTTGCGATCGGCCACCTCGATGCACACCTCTCCGGTGTCGAGCTGAAACCCGAGTTCTTCGACGTCTACCTCGACCTCGCCGAGAAGTACCGGCTGCCGATTCGCCTGCCTGGTGCAGCCGACGAACGCCGCATCGGCTTTCCATTCCGCGCTCTTGCGACCGAGCGGGGCGTCTTGGCACCCGACCGCGTAATAGCCCTCGGCACGCTCGGTGACGACGAAGCCACGCTTCGTGAGGCACTTTCCTCACTCGAGCCGGGCGTCACCGAGTTACACGTGCACCCCGCTCACGACTCTCCCGAGCTCCGGGCCGCGACGCCGTCGTGGGAGACGAGGGTCAACGAAGTCACGCTGTTAGAGATCGCCGCGAAGATCCTGGACGAGGGGGGTCCGTCCGCGCCGCAGCGAATCGGTTACGGCGTCATGACCCAGGCGATGCGTCGCGAAAAGTGATTCTGGCGGCGAGGTGTGTCCCCGCCCCTAGCAGCTAGTAGTAGCGGGGAACGTAGGCGCCGCGACCTTGAGCAGCGCTCTCAAGCGGGTCGACGGTCTCATCGACGCCACTCTTGACATCGGTAACCCAGGAAAGGTGCTCTTTCAGCAGGCGATCGACGCCACCTTCGAGGGTCAGTTCGGCAATGGCGCAGGATCCACACGCTCCATCGAGCATGACTTCGACGACGCCGGTGACATAGTCCGCTGCGATGAGCTTGAGATCACCACCGTCGAGGCGAACCGATGGGCGCATCATCTCGATGAGGTCGAAGAGTGCCGTCTTTCGAGCCTCGATCTCCGCCTCATCGACAACAGGCGCATCCTGGATCTCTTCGACGGCGCTAGTGCTCCCTTGAAGGTCCTCGGTCATCAGCGTTACCCCTAACAAATCTCTAATCGCTATTGAACAGCTTGTGCACCGCTCAAGCTGGACTTCATCTTAGGATTGATTCATGCAGCTTGTCGTCCTCGCCGCAGGTCATGGCCGCCGATTCGGTGGACTGAAGCAACTTGCCCCGGTTGGTCCGAACGGTGAAGCCATCATGGACTATACGGTCACCGCTGCAGCCTCCTGCGGGTTCACCGGCGTAGTCGTAGTCGTCCGAGAAGAGATTCTCGCGGAGATGCAGGAGCACGCGGAGAAGCACTTCCCCTC